>OLWA01000381.1_pt1 | contig 56663 bp, 45 predicted proteins | sample 1673251 | NCBI WGS metagenome assembly OLWA01 (sample SAMEA3178937, study PRJEB25190) | human gut metagenome | biome: human gut; feature: human-associated habitat; material: faeces | place: Austria | collected 2013 | reverse complement strand
ATGTACAGGCAGTGTAGGGGCGAGTGGAAGCTCGCCCGCGTTGCGTCACGTTGTGGTAATGTTGTGTCCCCGGCGGGTAATGGAGGCATTGTGTGTATTTCGGGCGAGCTTCCACTCGCCCCTACATTGCGTGTGTGTGGGGTGCTTGTGGGTTGTGGGGGAATAAAAAAGGGCGGCCCGGATGGGTCGCCCTTATATTGCGGGGTTGCGTCAATTACTTAACAACGAACTTAGCACCGTTCTGGATAGCGATACCCTTGAAGTTCTTAGATACCTTCTGACCCATTACGTTGTAAACGGGAGCATTCCAGTCAAGCTCAGCAGCCTTAACATCAGATGCGATGTTGTCGATACCTGCACCTTCACCAATTACGGGGTAAGTCTTGCCTTCAAATTTGATAGGCTCGGGAGCGGGAGTAACTTCACCGGTCTCATCGTTGGTCTTTTCAACACCACCGAAAGTTACAGAGGGAACGTCAGCGAAAGAAGGAGCATCCATAGCAGTGAATACAAAGCCGTCAGCAGCCATCTTAGAACCCTGAGCAAACACACAGAAAGTAATAGGGTATTCCTCAGTAGCAAAGCTCAAGAACTGAACAAAACCAGTTCCTTCACCCATGTCAGCACCGTCAGGGTTAACAACAGCCCAGGGTACCTTAGGACCGGTAACATCACCAGACTCAGCAACATTGAAATACTTGTCAATATCAGCAGCGTCAAGGTTAAGTGCATCATACTCGTCAACAGGAAGAGTGTACTCAATCACACCTTCAGCCTTGCTAAGGTTGCAAACACCAAGACGGTAAGCAGCAAATGATCCACCTTCAAGAACCCAATAATTCTTGTTAGAGTTCATCTTAGTAAAGATGGTAAATACACCAGACTTCTTTGTAGTGATAGTGTAAGCCATACCTGAAGTGGGGAACTCAGTCATAGACTGTCCCTTAGGGTTATTGCTACCGGTAACACCTGCTTCAATCTTAATAAGGTCATCAGCACCTACAGCAGCGTAGGAATACGGATCGCGGCTCGGAGTGAACACCTTGATAGGCTCTTCGCAGGTAAGAGACATAACAGCGTTGTTATCCTCAGCAAGAACGAGACCGGCTTCTGAAGGATTAGCACCGTCAAAAAGGTTAGCACCATCAGCATCCTTTACAGTCATAAACGCCCACTGTGTCTGTGCACAAACACCCATGGCAGCTGCAGCAGCAGCAACGAGAAGTAGAGTCTTCTTCATGATTAATTTTTGTTTAATAGGTTAAAATTATTTGAGTTAAGTTTCCCCGACCCGAAAGCCGGGGAAACGGATAGACATATTATTTACGGCAAACGCCTTCAAAGTGATACACTTCCTTACAGTCAAGCTTTCTCGGACGATTGTTAACCAAAACCGTCTTCTGATAAGTGTAAGTGAAATCAAGTACACTTTCAAGAGCAGCAGGGTCTGACTTAACAAGCTCTCCCGAAGCGTTTACAGGGAATATCTGTCCCATAAAAGTGGCGTTAATCTCAAGATTAACCTGCTTGGTCTCTCCGGTTTCAGGATTAGTCTTGTCAACCATTATCTCTGTTCCATCAAGATTCTTTGCGTTTTTGGTCAAACCGTTTGGAGTAACAGAGTTGTAGATCTGATAACTGCCTGCATTGGTCAACGGAGAGATGTTGGCTGCAGAAGAAAGTGATATACTCATAGCTGCATTGTTGTCAAATGTAGCGTCGACAGTCATGATACCGGCGTAAGCCTGCTCACCTTTGGGCGCGAGCTTCATTGTACCGTCACAAGTATATGTGGTCACAGTGGTATTCTCTGTATATTCAAGAGTCCACGTTCCGGTATAAGTGCCCTGTACTTCCGTCTCAGGATTACCTTGCGGACCACGGTCGGGGGTCTCTATATCCTCAACACACGCAGTTGCTGCGAATCCAAGGAGAATAACCGACAAGAATTTAAATTTATTTTTCATTTCAATATATTGTCAAAGTAAATTAATAACCGGGATTCTGATCTTCAAGCGTCATAGATGTATTGAAGTTAATCTCATTAGCAGGTATCGGGCGGAGCCACTTGTATTCTCCCTTTGCATTGTGCATCTGAGAAGCCGAGGTAATAACACGGCTGAACGCAAGGTTATAGCGCATGAGCTGCTTTGTACGGCGGAGATCCTCGTAGCGGGTACGCTCTGCATAAAGCTCACGGGCACGCTCGTCAAGAATCACGTCAAGGCTGCTGCAAGCACCGAAGTTGCTGCGTGCGATACCGAGATAAAGAGGCTCGTAAGCCGAGAAGCTTGAAAGCTCACCTGCTTTTGCACGCTTTCTTACAGCGTTGACCTTGGCAAGAGCGTCAGACTCCTTGCCGGCAAGAAGATAAGCCTCTGCTGCGATAAGATACATATCGCTCACATGGAACACAGGTATGTCGCGATAGTCATTACCGCCGGTAACACAGTCAGATTCCGGATCATCGTATTTTCTCACGCAAACACCACCATATGCCGGAGCAATAAATGTCTGGGTTGACTGAGTGGTAGATGAACCCAATGTGCCGTTTTGGTTAAAGGGAATGATTGTCACTGACGGATAGTCAAGGATGACAGCCTGTCCATTCAGAATACCGTAACCATTTTCAAAGCTGTAAGTCTTACTGTTGGCAAGGTCGGCACGTACATCGGCTTCAGTTACATATGAAGGATAGAACTTGAAGGCGATATTCTTCTGTGCAAGCTCAGCAGGTGTACAGTTATAATAAGCAAGATAACCATCCTTACCCCATACAGAAGGCTGCACATTACCCTTACTGTCAACGGGACAGTTGTAATAAGTAGTCATGAAAGTGCCTTCCCAACGCTCGTCACCTTCGTCAAAGAGACGCATCGCCTTATAGCTCATGCGGTGCTTACCGCCTGAACCGGTACCCTTCTGACCTACAATGTTACAGTTACCGTAATAGCTCATGTACTGGTTCATCATTGAGTGACCGCCTGTAGACACGTCACCGGGATAACCTGCACGATCCCACTGCATAGAGAAAATTTCCTCGTTATTACCTTCGTTGAAGGGCGACCACTTGTCACCAAAAGCCATTGTCAGCAGTACACCGTTAATAGCCTTCTCAGCCCACTGCGCAGCTTCTTCAAAATGGCTTTTTGACTCAACAGAATAAGTTCCCGCAACAGGGTCGACAACCTTTGTGTCAAGATCCCATCCCGCAGAAAGTTCAATCTTTGCAAGAAGAGCCGCTACAGCCTGCTTGCTCGGATTACCCATATGGTCAACTGCGGGGAGCTGGTCACCTTCATATACTCCCTTCAAATCCTCAATCATTGAGGGATACATGTCAGCGAGTGAAGTACGCGGATAATCACGCGAAGAACTTTCAATATAGTTGAGCACGTAGGGTACACCGCCAAACTGCTGAATCAAGTAATAGTAACCGAGATTACGAAGGAAACGACCCTCGTGACCAAGCTTGCTGTCAGCACCGGCGTAATGCACCATGCCGTTGGCATAGTTGATAGCCTTATAGGCATTAGTATAATAAGTCTTAGCGGTACCGTCTTCGGCGGAAATAGTGAAATCACCGTAACCGTCGGCAGCAGAAGTCACAAAAAACAGGTCGGTAGCCTCTTCGTGAAATTCAAGATGAGTGGAAAAATATTTAAACGCATCCAATGCTACCGGGCGAAGCGACTCCGGATTAGCGGAAAGATAGGCGTCAGCGTCGTCATTTCCGGTCGACTTATTGTCAGCCTCAAGGAAATCGCTACATCCGGTCAAGGGCAAAGAAGCCAGAGCAGCAATACCTATATAATGTAATAGTTTCATAGTTTTTCAATAATTTAAGTTTAGAACTTGATGCTTGCACCAATCTGATAAGAAACGATTGAAGGACCGTCTTTCTTACCTGACGCGCTTGCCCACTCCGGATCAAATCCTTCATATTTTGACCAAACAAAAGGATTGGTCACGTTGAAGTAAACACGAAGGTTCTGGCAACCGATGTGCTTGAGCAGGTTTTTAGAGAAGGTGTAACCGAGAGAGATATTCTTCACTTTAAGGAAAGAGACATCGGTAAGACCACGAGAACTCTGATAATAATCTCTTGCTGCACCAAGACCGTCGTTAGTACCTCCTGAAAGCATCGGATACTTGCCATAATGGGTCTCAGTCTGATAAATCGGATTAATGAAAGTTCCGTCGGGGTTGATACCGTCACAGTCTACGATAGTACCTGCGGGAATATAATAATCCATCTGCATCTTACCACGTCCACGGTCATGAAGGTCATAATAGTCACCGCTCAGGAATGAAGAGTCAACCCAATAACCATACTTGGCATAAAGAGAGAATGAGAAATCAAGAGCGCCGCCATTCTTGGGGAGGGTATAGTTAAGAGTAGATGTCATACCACCGGTCCACTTCGGGTCGCCTGAGAAAATCTGCTTGTCGTTATCATCCCATACACCGTCGCCGTTGACGTCGCGTACCATAGGCTGACCTTCACCTACTCCGTAACATTCCCAGTAATAGTCACACTCACGTACAGTAGTTCCGGGGACAAATCCCTTATCTTTTGCAATCTGATGGTCGGGGACAACCATGTTTCGGTCAGAAACGGCACCGTCCCATACATACTGATACACGTTGTTGACAGGATAGCCGATGAAAAGCGAGCTGGTAGAAGAGTTACCGATAATCCGGTCAGAAATTCCGTTAATCTCCTTTACTTTATTCTTATTGTGGGCAAATGAGAACGAAGTGGTCCACTGCCAGTCACGAGTAGCGACATTCACTGTAGTTAGAGAAACCTCGATACCGCGGTTCTGAACCTTACCAACGTTAGTGGTCATTGCCACGCCACCTGATTCAAGAGGAAGTTGCACCTCGTAAAGAAGGTCGCTTGAATTCTTCTCATAGAGGTCAATGCTACCCATTATGCGGTCGTGAAGGAATCCGAAATCAAGACCTACGTTAAACTCATGAGACTTCTCCCACTGAAGCATCTTGTCCACGATACCACTTGCCGGCATACCGGAAACCCAGTTAGCACCGTTGGGGTAATATACCGGAGCACCGATACCTACCATTGTCGCGTAGTTGTCGATACCGTCATTATTACCGGTCACACCGTAGCTAAGACGAAGCTTCAGGTTGGTAAGCCAGTTTACATCACGAAGGAATGACTCCTGATTGATACGCCAAGCCAAAGCGGCTGAGGGGAAAGAGCCCCAACGATAGCCATCGGCAAAACGCGATGAACCGTCCCAACGTATAGTACCGGTGAACATATAACGACCCATCAGAGTGTAATTCAAACGCAACGCGTAAGAAGTCATTGAGTTTTCGCCATATGAAGACTTAGAACCGGAGTTTGTGGTACCTGAACCCATGTTCCACCAGTCAGAGTTTTCAAGAACATTGTCAGAAATCCAAGTATATGATTCAGAACGGTTGTTCTGCATCGAGAAGAGACCCATCGCATTGATTGAGTGAATCTCGTTAAATGTGCGGCTATAATTTACGATGTTATCCCAGGTCCATGAAAGTCCGGTATAGTTGACCACCTGAGCCTGATGCACGTCATCGTCAACATAAGTCTTGCCGGTATCGGGATTGGTATAACCGGTGTACTTTCCGTTACGGTAGCTTGTATAGCTCGGAGAGAATGTGGTCTTTACAAACAAGCCGGGGATAATGTCCAACTGCAGGTAAAGATTACCGAGAGCGCGGTAAGTTGTGCGCTTCTCTACAGAGTTACGCATGCGGTCAAGCGGGTTGATGAAGTCAGAGAACTGGTGGTCGTCAGTGCCCAGCGTGTACTTATTTCCGGGGAAATGCTGAATCGCGCCATCCTCAGTGTAAGGAATCATATAAGGATTAACACGGTAAGCCTGAGCGATTGCATTGTCGTCGGCATAGGTGTTCTTAATCTGCGCGAGGTTAAAATTGAATCCTGCACTGATAACCTTGTTAACGCGGGCGTCAACCGATCCCTTCATTGAAATATTCTGCTGGCTGTCGCCTTCATAAATACCATCTTCGCCATTGTAGCCTACGCCGAAGTGATAGTTGGCGGAATCAGACGAGCCTGATATGGCAAGATAGTGATTCTGCTGGCTTCCATCTCGGGTAACAAGATCAATCCAGTCGGTGGTCTGACCCGCTGCAAGAAGCTCCTTCATGATATAGGGAGACTGCAAATCAGCGATTTTCTCCTGAAGAAGAGCCTGTCCTACACCATAAGACGCAGGAAGCATCCAGTGGGCTGTCTGAGCGGCATAATTATTGTCGCCACCCATCGGAGAGAGGAACTTGCCAAAGCGATAATAGTACCAATCCTGACCGGTCATGAATTTCGGCTTATGAGCCACATGGTTGACACCATAATAACCGTCGTAGGTAATTGTAGCCTTTTCATTCTTGTTGACGTTAAGGCCACCCTTGGTAGTAATCATTACGACACCGGCGGTAGCGCGAGAACCGTAGATAGCAGTAGATGAAGCATCCTTCAGCACGTCGATACGCTCGATATCCTGCGGGTTAAGGAAGTCGATGTCACCACAAATCACGCCGTCTACAACATACATAGGCGTGGTTTTTGAGTTAATTGATGACTTACCGCGAATTTCAATATCGAGACCGCCGTTAGTACGACCGGTAGATTTGGTGATGTTCACACCGGGGGTAGCACCCTGGAGGGCTTCAAGCACTGAGGGGGCACCCTTTGCGTTAAGTTTTTCAGTACCTACAGAAGAGACTGAACCTGTAAGGTCAGATTTCTTCATTGTACCGTAACCAACGACAACGACTTCATCGAGTACCTGAGAGTCTTCGACGAGGGTGATGTCAAGGCTTGACTGACCGTTGATTTTTACTTCGGCGGGGTTGTAGCCGATGTAGGTCACTTTCAGTTTTCCGTTTGACGGTACATTATTAAGGACGAAGTTTCCGTCGAAATCGGTGGCAACACCGGTGGTTGCACCAACGACGATCACAGACGCGCCAATGATCGGTTCGCCGGCTTCGTCATGAACATTTCCTGTTACCTGGATGTTCTGAGCAAAGACAGGCAATTCAATACATAGCACGAGAAGAAGCAACAACGCTTTCCACATCCCTGCAGGACAGAAGCGCAGCCATTGCTTGCGACTTGGAGTTGAAGCGCCACAAGACGCCGCTCCTGATGATTGGTGAATAATGTCTTTCATGTGAATTGTTAATAATTAAAAATTTTCATGCAAATATAATAATTGGGATTATTCTTGTCGGGTAAATATTTGTTGTTATTAATGGATTTTTAAGTTTTACATGTTGATTTTAAGTCATTTTTCCATAGCTCGGCAAAAAGTGACGCTTATTTGACATTTATTCAAGGTTCTTTTTGTAGAGTTGCACTATATTTGCTGCAAATATAATAAAAAATTGAAAATCCATGAAAAAAGCATCAATTTTTATCACTGCATTGCTATTTAACATTTGTGTCGCGAGCGGGCACGAAAACGCCCCTACCCCTGCCGAGGCGTGGGCTGAACTGTATCCCTCCGTGGAGTCGCAGATCAAGGCCCCGACATTCCGCGACAAGGACTACAACATCCTTGACTACGGCAAGAGAAGCGACACCAAGGGCTACCTCTATACGGAGCTTATCAACAGTGTAATCAAGAAGTGCTCGGAAGAGGGCGGCGGACGCGTCATTGTGCCTGCGGGCGAATGGCTCACCGGGCCTGTCACGCTGCTGAGCGGGGTCAACCTGCATCTCGAAGAGGGCGCGACACTGCTCTTCACCGACGACGTGAAGGAATATCCTCTTGTGCTGACCCGCTGGGAAGGCATGGACTGTTATAATTACCAGCCGATGATATATGCCTGCGAGCAGGAAAACATCGGTCTTACGGGCAAAGGCACCGTTGACGGCGGCGCCCATAACGACAACTGGTGGAAGATGTGCGGGAAGCCCCACTACGGCTATGTCGACGGCATCATCTCCCAGAAGATAGGCCGCCCGCTGCTTCAGGAGTGGAACGAGAATGCCACACCGGTTGAGCAGCGAGTGCTCGGCGACGGCTACGGCATGCGTCCGCAGCTTGTCAATCCGGTGAAGTGCAAGAATGTGCTTATCGAGGGGGTGACACTGCTCCGCTCGCCGTTCTGGGTGATACATCCGCTGCTGTGTGAGAATGTCACCGTGAAGGGCGTGCATATCGAGAATGACGGTCCCAACGGCGACGGCTGCGACCCGGAATCGTGCAAGAACGTGCTTATCGAGGACTGCTACTTTGACACCGGCGACGACTGCATAGCAATAAAGAGCGGACGTAACCGTGACGGCAGGACATGGAACATACCGAGCGAGAATATCATCGTCAGAAACTGCCGCATGAAGAACGGTCACGGCGGCGTGGTCGTGGGCTCGGAAATATCGGGCGGCTACCGCAATCTCTTTGTGGAGAACTGCGTGATGGACTCCCCCGACCTTGACCGCGTGGTGAGAATCAAGACCAACAGCTGCCGCGGCGGCGTGATCGAGAATATCTTCGTGAAAAATGTCGAGGTGGGTCAATGTGCCGAATCGGTGTTGAAAATCAACCTGGTGTATGAGCCGAAGGAGGTGTGTCAGCGCGGATTCAACCCTACGGTGCGCAACGTGTATCTTGACAACGTGAACTGCAAGAAGAGCAAGTATGGCGTGATGATCGAGGCTCTTGACGACGAGTGTAACGTATATAATATAGAGGTGAAGGACTGCGACTTTGACGGAGTGACGTCGGGCGGCAACTCAATCACCGGAAAGACTGACGACATACGCCTGCTTAACGTAAGCATCAACGGAAAGAAGTAATAGACGAAACAGAATATAATTGAGTAAGTAAAATTTCATAGATTGACATAAAGGTTGATAAATTAAGGTTGATCAGGCGCCGGGCTGCCGTTGAGGCATTCCGGCGCCGCTATTTTTCACCACGGAGTGGAGAAGTAGTGGCGAACGGCGTGCGGGACGCTAAAAAATACACTGATTTTGTACGATATTCGCGAGTATGACGTTGATATTTTATATCTTTGCGTTATAAACCAGTTGAAACATTTAAATCAAAAATACCGGTAAAAGCATGAAAAAATCACTACTTGCGACAGGAATGTGCCTGCTTATTGCAGGAGGTATGACCGCACAGGAGACAGCTCCCGCGTTTCCCGGCGCCGAGGGATTCGGAAGATATACCCAAGGCGGCAGAGGCGGCAAGGTAATACATGTGACAAATCTTAACGACAGCGGCGAGGGTTCGCTCCGCTGGGCGCTGAGTCAGTCGGGCGCGAAAACAATCGTGTTTGACGTAGGCGGATATATCGACCTGAAATCACAGCTTAACGTAAGCTCCAACACTACCATAGCCGGACAGACCGCTCCGGGCGACGGCATAACCCTCAGATATTACACTCTTTACTTCGGCAACTGCGACAATGTGGTCGTGAGATTCATACGCAGCCGCCGCTCGCAGGTGAAGGACGTGAACGACGGCGCCGACGCGACATGGGGACGCCGCCGCCATGACATTATAATCGACCACTGCTCATTTTCATGGAGCATCGACGAGGTGGCGTCATTTTACGACAACCGCGACTTCACGATGCAATGGTGTTCGCTCGGCGAAGGTCTCGCCAATCCCGGTCACTCGAAAGGCTCCCACAGCTACGGCGGCATATGGGGCGGCAAGGGCGCGTCATTTCACCATAACTATCTGACCCACATCCAGAACCGTGCGCCACGCTTCAACGGTGCGCGATATAACTGGAGCGGATATGACAAAACCCGATTCGAAAACTCCATCCAGGCGGAGCAGGTAGACTTCCGCAACTGCGTGGTCTACAACTGGGGCAACGGCAACGGCTGCTACGGAGGTCCCGGCGGCGGATATATCAACATGGTCAACAACTATTTCCAGGCAGGTCCCGGCACCAAGAACAAGACCCGCGTGACACAGGTGTCGGTATCGGACAGCTCCAACGGCGGCGACAACCCGTTCCCGGGCTATGCGAGCCGCTATTACATCGACGGCAACTACGTGAGCGCGGCAAGCGAGCCTGAAAACTATGACTGGTCGGGCGTAATCTATGACGGCGGCCTGTCGCTGATTGACGGAGAGCGCTATATCATAGATGAAAACCACTATTACGGCAGTGACGTGGAGTATAAGAAAAACAACAAGGACCAGGACTGTGTGAGACTGCGCCTTGACTCCCCGATAGCAGCGGGCGAGGTGACTACCCACAACGCCACGACTGCATATGAAAAGGTGCTTGCCTATGCCGGCGCAAGCCTTGTGCGCGATGCCGTAGACACCCGTTACATGGAGGAGGCACGCACCGGTACAACGACTTACAACGGTGACGTGGCATATGTAGATGCCAACGGCAAGAAATATGCCACATCAGGCACAAAGGGCATACTCGACTTCATCAACGACCCCAACGGCACTGAAGAGCCTAAGACAGCAAGCTTCCCTGCCCTCGCTCAGGTGAAGCGCACCGACAACTTTGACACCGACGGCGACGGAATGCCCGATGCATGGGAAAAAGCCAACGGTCTTGACCCCAACGACCCGGAGGACGGCGCTCTTTATACTATCGACACAGAGCGAGGCTGGTATACCAATCTTGAGGTGTATCTCAACTCACTGGTAGCCGACATTATGCTCGCCGGTCAGTCAGACGGCATCGAGGGCGTGGATGAGTATTATCCGCAAAGCACCGACGCCGACCTCAGCGACACCGTAGTCGCCGGAATCGGAAATGTCACCGTGGAAAACGGCATTGCAGCCATCGAATATTACAGCCTCGACGGCATCAGGCTCAACGAGCCCGCCGAGGGAATCAGCATACGCCGCATAATCCATAAGGACGGCAGCGTGACAGCAGACAAGGTAATCAAATAAGACATTAATAACTATCATGAAAAAAAGTGTATTATCAGCATTAATCGCAGCTTTCATGCTTCCTGTGGCAGCGACAGCCCAGGAAGTGGAGGTGCAGGAGGCGATATCCTTTCCCGGAGCGGAGGGATATGGCAGAATCACCACCGGCGGCCGTGGCGGAGACGTGTATCACGTCACCACGCTTGAGGACGGCACCCAGGAGGGAACATTCCGCTGGGCGTGTAACAAGTCGGGCGCAAGAACAATTGTGTTTGACGTGTCAGGTACCATCAATCTCACCAGCGAGCTTAAAATCAGAAACGGCAATGTGACCATCGCCGGACAGACTGCCCCTGGTGACGGAATATGTGTTGCCGGATACCCGTTTGTCATCTCGTGTCCCAACATCATCATCCGCTACATGCGTTTCCGTCTCGGCAACGAGAATGTGGCACACCATGAGGGTGACGGACTCGGCGGCATGGACGGACAGCGCATCATGATCGACCACTGCTCGGTGAGCTGGTCGATTGACGAGTGTCTTTCAGTGTATGGCAGCAAAAACATCACCGTGCAGTGGTGTGTTGTGTCGCAGAGCCTCGTCAACAGCGGTCACAGCAAAGGCAGCCACGGCTATGGCGGCAACTGGGGCGGCTCAGGTGCTTCATATCACCACAATCTGCTCGCCCACCACGGGTCGCGCGCACCGCGCCTCGGTCCGCGTCCTACGACACAGGCCGACGAGCGCATGGACCTGCGTAACAATGTCATCTACAACTGGGGCGGCGAAGGCTGCTACGGCGGCGAGGGCATGAACGTGAATATCGTCAACAATTACTATAAGCCGGGTCCCGCGACTCCTACCGGAGCCAAGGGAAAGCGCATGGCAAAACCGGGCATACGTACAGTCGACTATTGCCTTGACAAGGAAACAACTGCAAATAACATCAACAAGGCTCTCGGCACGTCATTGTCCAAGAGTGGAGTGACAGGCTCAAGCGACGGCAAGGATAACTTCGTGACGTTCCGCTACGACAGCAAGACTCAGAAAATTGCCATCGACATGGAAAACAATACCATAGAAATCGACGGCAAGACTATAAAGGTTGCTTGGAACAGCTGGAAGAAGATGCTCCAGAAGTGGGGTACATTCCATATCAACGGCAATATCAACACTGCTTATGACGATGTTACCGCCGATAACTGGACGATAGGTCTGTTCAACCAGGTCGACAAAGGCACAAAAGTCGACAATCATAACATGACTGCCGAGGATTCGCGCGCATTCTCCCCCATCCCATTTGTTTACACCACAACCCACTCTGCCGAGGAGGCGTTTGAGCGAGTGCTCGAGTATGCAGGCGCAAGCCTCAGCCGCGACATCCACGACGAGACAATGGTTCACGATGCACGCGAAGGCGTGGTGACTACCACAAGCCGTGCGACCGGTCTTATCAACAACCAGGATGAAGCGATGTATATCGACGGCACATCGGGATGGCCCGTGCTTAACTCTACCGAGGCTCCTGTCGACACTGACGGAGACGGAATGCCCGACGAGTGGGAGACTGAAAACGGTCTTGACCCCAACAACCCCGAGGATGGCAAAATCATGGGCGAGGATGGCTACACTAATCTTGAGAATTACCTCAACAGCCTTGTGGCACACATCACCGAAGCGCAGAACGAAGGCGGCGTGATGATGAATGATGTGGACATGACTGACGAGGCAATTGCCGGAATCGACAACATCAACGCCGACCGTCCCGCCGACGGAAAGATTTACAACATGATGGGCGTAGAGGTCTACGAACCGCTTACTCCCGGCATCTACATCCGCGACGGAAAGAAATTTATTATCCGATAATCCTAATCATCTTTAATTCTTATAATGTTCGGGGGCGTCTTGGTGACGCTCCCGTTTCCTTTTTTTGCATATTTCTAAAATTTTATTAAATTTGCTGTCGATTCTAATATCTCGTGATTCTATATTTTTTAATTAACACAGTGATTTAAAGTAATGAAACATTTAAGAAACCTCGCCGTGGGCGCGCTTATGCTCACGGAAGCGGCGTCTTTGCACGGAGCCACTTTTATCGGCGACCGCACTGATTTCCGCGATGAAACCATTTACTTCGCCATGACAACACGTTTCTACGACGGCGACCACAGCAACAACACCTACTGCTGGGACGGAGTGCTGAATGTCAATGACCCGGAATGGCGCGGTGACTTCAAAGGACTTATCGAAAAACTTGACTACATCAAGGCGCTGGGCTTTACCGCCGTGTGGATTACACCGGTGGTCGAAAATGCCTCGGGACTCGACTATCACGGCTATCACGCAGTGAATTTCAGCAAAGTCGACCCGCGCTACGAGAGCGACGACTGCAAGTTTCAGGACCTGATTGACGCCGTGCATGCGCGCGGAATGAAGCTGATACTCGACATCGTGTTACAGCACACAGGCAATTTCGGGGAGGAAAAACTCTGCCCGATGTTCACCCGCGACTACACGCAGCCGCTCGACAATATCAACAAGTCGATGAAACTTCATGAAAACACCCGTCTGCCGGCTAATTACAACTCATTGCCCGCCAATCAGCAGTATGGCACACGCCTAGCGCTGATGAAAAATACCGACGGCAAGAATCATGATGTCAACAACTACTGGCACCATTATGCCCACTTCGGATGGGACGACCCCTCACGATGGTGGGGACAGATAGCCGGCGACTGCGTGGACCTGAACACAGAAAATGCCTATGTGACCAACTATCTTGTCGACTGTTACTCCAAGTTCATTGAAATGGGAGTCGACGGATTCCGCATAGACACCGCCGGCCACATCTCCCGACTGACATTCAACAAGATGTTTATCCCGCAGCTCTCGGCTGCCGCAGAGAAGCATAAGGACAAGCGCGGAGGCACGCCGTTTTTCATGTATGGCGAAGTCTGCGCGCGCTCTGAAGAGGTAATCTACCGCGGCGAAAACTACAACTGCTCACCCTGTTACTATACATGGAAAGAAAACCGCGACTATGCCTGGGATATGGACGAGCACTCATGGGACAACATCTATGTGAAAGAGGGCGAAAAAGGCGACCACACTAATGCCAACTCCGTCAACCGTCAGGCCGACGACGACCTCGGTCACTCGGAGGCGATACTGAGAAAGTCGGACAACGCGTGGCTCGACGGCAACGACTATCACGCCCCCGACCACTCCGCTCATTCCGGGCTAAATGTAATCGACTTCCCGATGCACTGGCGCTTCAGCAATGCTGAAAACGCATTCGGAGCGCGCGGCGAAGACAATCTGTACAACGACGCCACCTATAATGTGGTCTACGTCGATTCCCATGATTATGCGCCAAACGGCGCCGACGGACAGCGCTTCATCGGCGACCGCGCCACCTGGGCTGAAAATCTGTCGCTCATGTTCACCTTCCGCGGCATTCCCTGTATCTACTACGGCTCGGAGATAGAGTTCCGCAAGGGATGCCCGATCGACAAGGGTGCCGTGCTTGCGCTTAACGAGTCAGGCAGGGCATATTTCGGAGGATATGTCGAAGGCGCCGTCAATGTCAGCGACTTTGCCGAATACTCCGGAGCAACAGGCAATCTTGCCGCTACGCTCAGCCATCCGCTCGCCATGCACATCCAGCGCCTCAACAAGATACGCGCCGCTGTCCCCGCGCTCAGAAAAGGACAGTACAGCACCTCAGGCTGCAGCGGAAAGATGTCATTCAAGCGCCGTTACACCGACTCCACCACCGACTCCTATGTGCTTGTAACCATCAGCGGCAACGCTACATTCACCGACATTCCCAACGGCTCATACACTGATGTAGTGACCGGTGATACCAAGACTGTAACCGACGGGCGCCTCTCTGTTTCATGCTCCGGCAAAGGCAACCTGCGCGCCTACGTGCTGTCGACAGCAAAGACAAAGGCACCGGGCAAAATAGGTGCCGACGGCTCATATCTATACGCAAGCACTCCCGCCGCCACTCAGCAGAGCAGCTACGACGGAAATGAGGAGCCGCTTGACACAACCACACAGCGCGACGGCTCTACCCCCGACCCCGAACCGGAAACTCCCGTCGCCCCCTCAATGGAGAAGGGCGAGCAGGCTGTGTTCTTCGAGAACAGCAGCAACTGGGGCGGCACAATAAACGCCTACGTGTGGACCGACAACGGCACAATCACCAATGCATGGCCCGGCGAAAGCTGCACATATCTCGGCAACAATATCTGGAAATGGCACTACAACGGCGACAAGCGCATACCTGAGGGAGCCGGACTGATATTCAACAACGGTGGCGGAAGCCAGACTGCCGATTTCACCTGGACCAATGGCGGACTTTACACCGCCGAAGGCTATGACCGCACAATCGAGGGTGCCGGAGAGCTGCCAGAGCAGCCTGAAAACCCCGAACCTGTCGACACTCGATGGACAGTCTACTTCCACACAGGCAACGGATGGAACAGCGTGTATGCCTATGTATGGGACGCAGGCGACGGCGACAGGCAATATCTCGGCGCATGGCCCGGCACGGCTATGTCCATGACACGCCTCAACGGCGACGACCTGTGGACCATCACGTTTACCGGCTCGCTTAAACGCCCGATGATTATCTTCAACAACGGCAGCGGAAGCCAGACAGCCGACCTTACGCTTGTCAACAACGCTGTCTACAATACCGACGGCACCGCCTCAATCGGCACAATAGCCCGCGACGGCTTGCTCAAGGTATATGTGTCAGGTTCTTGCCTTGTAATCGAATCGGCCGCCGACACCTGCGTGAAAATTTATTCCGCCGACGGAATCGCCCGCACGATTAACATCTCGGCAGGCGTCAACCTGATTGACACCCTGCCCCACGGATTCTACATCGTAGCCGGCAAGAAAATAATGCTCTGACAGTGAAACCTAAATTACGCCACTCGAGGGCTGACCGACAATAACCCGACGGCTGCCGACCGACACATGGTCGACAGCCGTCGATATTTTCCAGTCATCGACCGGAGCGATACTATATCGATGACACATTGGCGACGTGTTGGTAATTAGCGGCGGAATGATTAACTTTGCATAACAGGGGTGACTCTCGGCAAGCCGCAGCAGCAGTGTGGCGTGAGCGCTCCCGGCAGTGCAAAGTTATATTTTTTTAGAATTACATTTCCTCAATATGAATAAACGATTTTCAACCTTAGCGGCAGCCCTGCTCGGCATAGGCGGTGCGGCGCTTGCCTGTACAAGCCTCATAGCCACCCCCGGCGCTACCGATGACAACAGTGTAATGATCACATATGCCGCCGACTCCCACAATCTCTACGGCGAGCTTTATTCATCGCCGGCTAAAGACCATCCTAAAGGAGCTATGCGCAAAGTCCACGACTGGGACACAGGCAAATATCTCGGCGAGATACCACAAGTAAGCCACACTTATGCGACTATCGGCAACATGAACGAACACGGGCTCGCAATAAGCGAGAGCACATGGGGCGGACGCGAGGAACTGGTCGACACGACCGGAATAATCGACTACGGGTCGCTGATATACATCACGCTTGAGCGTGCAAAGACAGCCCGCGAGGCTATAAAGGTGATGACTTCACTGGTAAATGACTATGGCTATGCAAGCGAAGGCGAGTCATTTTCAATCGCCGACGGCAAGGAAGCATGGATAATGGACCTCATCGGGAAAGGCGGCAAGGAGAAGGGCGCCGTGTGGGTGGCGCGCCGCATCCCCGACGGAATGATTTCAGGACACGCCAATCATCCTCGCATCCATAAATTTCCGCTCAACGACCCGGAGACACTGTATTCGCCCGATGTCATTGACTTTGCCCGCAGCCAGGGATATTATGAAGGCAAAGATGAGGATTTTGACTTCTCCCGCACCTATGCGATCACCGATTTCGGTGCGTTGAGAGGCTGCGATGCCCGCGTATGGTCATTTTTCAACAATCATGCCTCAGGCATGGACAAGTACCTTCCCTGGATTATGAACGGCGAGGAAGAGGTGATGCCCCTTTGGGTAAAGCCCGACAGCACCCTGTCAGTGCGCGACATGCAGTGGGCTATGCGCGACCACTTTGAGGACACGCCGTTTGACATGACCAAAGATGTAGGCGCCGGTCCCTACAAGGTGCCTTATCGCTGGCGTCCGATGACATTCACTGTCGACAGCGTGGAATACACCCATGAACGCGCTATCGCGACACAGCAGACAGGATTCACCTTTGTCGCCCAGCTCCGCGACAGTGTGCCACAGCCGATGAAAGGCGTGCTGTGGTTTGGCGTCGACGACACCAACACCTGCGTTTACGTGCCTGTCTACAGCTGTGTGACAGAAGTCCCCTACTGTTATGCCCCCGGCAACGGTGACATGCTCACCCTTTCCTGGGACGCGGCATTCTGGGTACACAACTATGTGGCAAACCAGGCATATAACCGATATTCGCAGATGATACCCGACATACGCCGGGTGCAGAACGCGCTTGAAGACTCCATAGCGGCGGCTGTCGCTTCGACAGAGGCTGAAATAGCCGCCCTGCCTGAAAAGCAACAGGTAAAACGCCTCCGGGCTCTCACCGATTACTGGGCCAATCACTCTACCCGCGAGTTCAAGAAGCTCGGTGACTATCTTTTTGTAAAATTTCTTGACGGAAACATCAAGAAGGAGACGGAGCCGGGGGTATTTATGCGCACGCCTGAAGGTCAATGCGCCTACCCGGAATTTGGCGGATATTCCGACGAATATTTCCGCTCTGTCGTCAATGACGCCGGCGAGCGCCTGAAAGTAAAACAACCTACATTTTCACGATAATCATCCGATATATGTCACGCACCGATGAAGAGATGCCTGAAGTAACGCTGCTCGGCAGCCAAGGCACAAAATATCCTACCGAATATGCTCCCGGAATACTTGAGACTTTTGTCAACAAGCATCCCGACAATGAATATCTTGTCACCTTTACCTGTCCGGAATTTACATCTCTCTGCCCCAAGACCGGACAGCCCGACTTTGCCCGGATTATCATCAACTACATTCCACGCGAGAAGATGGTGGAGAGCAAGAGCCTGAAGCTGTATCTTTTCAGTTTCAGGAATCACGGTGACTTTCATGAAGACTGCATCAACATCATAATGAAGGACCTCGTGGCACTGATGGACCCGCGCTACCTTGAAGTAATCGGGCTTTTCACTCCGCGCGGCGGCATATCCATATATCCATTTGCCAACTATGGCGACAGCGAGCACCAGGACCTCGTAAAAGCCCGCATGCTCGCTTCTTTCCGTAACGATTTCTAAACGAAAAAGCTGTTATGACGAAAACCAAAGACGCGATTATGGTGCTTTCAGGAGGCATGGACTCCACCACCATGCTTCATGACTATGCAGGCTCAATAGCAGCAGCCGTGACATTTCACTATGGCTCTAACCACAATGAACGCGAGGCGGCGTGTGCACGCCTCCACTGCTCGATGCTCGGCATCGAGCTGATCGAGATAAATCTCGCTTTCATGTCACAATACTTTGAAAGTTCGCTTCTCAGCGGCGCCGACGCCATCCCGGAAGGTCACTACACCGATGAAAACATGAAATCGACCGTCGTTCCGTTCCGCAACGGCATCATGCTTGCAATAGCGGCAGGACTCGCCGAAAGCCGCAATCTGAAAGCTGTGATGATTGCCAACCATGCCGGTGACCATGCCATATATCCCGATTGCCGTCCCGGGTTTGTCAATGCCTTTGGCAAAGCCATCAGCGAAGGGACCTACGAGCACATAGAGCTGAGGTCGCCCTACACCCATCTCTCCAAGGGCGAGATTGCGACAATAGGCAAACGCCTCGGCATAGACTATTCGACCACCTACTCCTGCTACAAAGGCGGCGAGAAACATTGTGGAAAATGTGGCACATGTGTCGAACGCCGCGAGGCCCTCGCCGAAGCGGGAATCACCGACACGACCGCCTACGAGTCAGTCTGACAAATCATCCAAGAGTTTTTCAAGGCTTATATCCTTCGCTTTCACCATAGCGTCGGAGCTTAAAAGATAAAGCGTAGGCAGCCGTCTGATGGCATAGAGTTCCTCCTCTTCCACAGGATTGCCGGGAGTGTAGACAGAAGTCCATCCGGCGGGCACGAGCCCCTTGACATCATCAAGCATAGCCTCCTCGCCCTCAAAGTACACAGCCACTACCTTCAGGCTACCGCTCTCTATGCGCAACCTCACCGACGAAGACCGGTCAAGCGACTTGATGACATCAATGCAGTGGTCACACTCCGGGTCATAAAACACCACAAGCGTCTCTCCGCTGCCGTTAACCTCATTCCTCAGCGTCGACCTCTCGCCCGACGCCACATCCACAAGCGGAAAGTCGGCGGCAGGCTGCCCCGGACGGTTCTTCATCGCCTCGTCATGCTGATAACTGTAACGCGAAAGCAACACCGGGTCAAGAAAGGCATCCCTGAGCACAACATCAAGCGCACAGAGATAAAGCGTCTCGTCATACATAGGCGACTCCGGCTCATAGAGATAGCGGTCGGCAAAGTTCAGCAAGAGCCGGTAGGCGGCTTGATTGTCCCGGGCGCGTCCAAACATATTGTCAAACGCCTCCTCGACAGCAAACAGCGACGAGGCATAAGGCATGACGCTCGCAAAATTAACAAACGTCTGCTCCATCCACTTCTCGTCGCCCGCCAATGTCGTGTCGCCCCACTCCATCGCATCCCAAAAGTGCATCAACACATAATCGGCACGCTCTGCCGGCTCACGCAGCGAATCGGGCACAACAGGCAAAGCCAGCTCCCTGTCACCATCACCGGCAGCACTAACGGCTGTCCCGCCTACCACTGCAGCCAAGACAGCAACCGGAACAATCAATCGGCTTATCACCGCAGCATACTTTACTATTAGTCTCTTCATCGGCTAAAAATTAGTTGTTTATCAATAAAAACAACAATCGACAATCACAAAATTAGAAAAATTTCCCCACTTACTTGCACGCAATTAAAAAAAACACTATCTTTGCACTCACAATTCAGGTCCCATAGCTCAGTTGGTTAGAGCACCTGACTCATAATCAGGGAGTCCTAGGTTCAAGCCCTAGTGGGACCACCTCCTAAAAATCAAGCACTTACACATAGGTGTAGGTGCTTTTCTTTTTTCAGTACGGAACTTATTCGAAACTTTGATTTTTAGATTCCTGCTTTTATTTTATGGATTTGTTTTATGCTTTATTTCGTTCAATGATAACATTTATAACTCCTGCGAGTTTTTGAGCCTTTGATACGTTATTGCCGATTTTCAATGCGATAGTAGGCTCTTGTATGCTATTCACGTTGATATATAGCGTGTATTTATGTATAGTCGTAGTTTGACTTGTAGCGTTGTCCGAGATATTCTTTTTTGCCGTAGCTGCTCCTGCGACTGCCCCCAATCCACCTGTAAGGACACCCCCTACAACAGCGCGGCCAATCATACTGCCTGTTGAGGTCTTTGCAGTTCCTACCGAGGTAGTAATTGTTTCGCTTGTCGCATCATCAACTAAAGAATACCCTAATATATCAGAAAATTCGTATTTCTTTGAATTGATTATAATAACACTTGATTGCTCATAAATCAAAACTCGTGACTTTATGTTGTGTTCATTCCAATCGCCCAAGTTTTCATTCATTGTACATTCTCCAAATTTGGTGTCAAAATCTGCTAAGGCCTTATCGTATTCTTCTTGTTCGGCTTGTCTGCGCCGTTTTCTATCTTCTGCAAGAGCTTTGTTTCGCTCCTTTGCCTTTGCGTTGTCGTTTGCATTTGCAATAGCTCCAACTACTACACATAGTACCAATAGAGTAATGAATATCCACATTTTGTTGTATGTTTAAGGAGTCGTTATTTGATTTACTCGTCAAGATATTTGTAGGCCGCTTTTACAATGGCAGAAAAGCCAAAGAGGAAAACAGAAGAAGCGATTATGCCAAGTCCATATTTCCAAGAGCCGTTTTCAATATCACCGAAAAGGCCGAGTATTCCTGCTATCAAGGAAAGCCACGCAATGATTTTGATAGCGGCAGGAACTATGAATGATTCGCAGCTATTCTCTCTATACCGCTTACCTTGATATGGTTTGGAGTAATAATCGGCAAGTGGTGTTTTCAGTTCTTCTTCCATTGTCAGAATGAATTATATGTTAATACTATGCGCACTTGCAGATAAAACAAAAGCGCAGACTTTCGTCATACGCTGTCTTAGCTCACCACAAGCCATAATAATCCTATGAGAAAGTCCGCGCCGTATGGCACGCACTCACGGATTATTATATTAGCTCGTTCATGTGTCGAGGTGGTGATTCAGACTGCGATTGAGCTAATATGTAATGTGTGCAATATTCCCCAAAGGAATACTGCACCGCAAATGTAATCATATTTCACCGATCGGCAAAAGCTTTGCAAACTGATTGTTAGCAAATATGCTGTATAACATATCCGAAAGAAAGAAAAGCAGCAACATCGGTAGTACAACCGAGGCTGTTGAGATTGCCTCTTTTGGGTATACAGTTCACCACTCATTTATTATAGAAATTATCTATAATCAACACGCCATAATAATGCTTTAAGCTATCACAATTAGCTGATTCCTTTTGTTAGCGTGTTTTATAACATAGATTTGAGATAATATCCACATCGTGTTTTTTCATTAACTTTACGACTGAATAATAATTATTGAATGATCGAAGACTTAAACCGGCTTTAAGTTGTATTGGCATAAAAGAAAAACGAGTAAATGGCTTGCAGAGGAAATCGGCAAGAATCCTTCGACTGCTTCCAAATGGTGTACCAATGTAAGCCAGCCGGATTTGCAGACATTATACAAAATAGCGGCTTTATTAGAAGTTGATCCTCGACAACTTATAACAGGCAAATAAATTAGACAATCCCTATCAGCCATGACGATTGACGATATAAAGACATTGATTGCTTCGGATGAGTCGCGGACTCTGGAGCTGAAAAAGACTACCGGCGAACTGAAGGACGGTATGCACGCGGCGTGCGCATTTCTCAACACTGATGGAGGCTGGCTGATTTTCGGTGTCTCACCTAAGTCGCTGAAGATTGTCGGTCAACAGGTGACAGACACGACCAAGCGAGAGATTGCTCAGGCTCTTGCGGGACTGGAGCCGGCTTACGATATTCCACCCATTTACGTTGACGTTCCGGAGTATCCGGGCTATAAAGTGATTGCATTTCACTTTGATGGTTGGGAATGGGGAGATAAACCCTATACTTTCCGTGGCAGACCGTACTACAAGATTGAAAGTACCACCAAGATAATGCCTCGTGATATGTATGATGAGCGGATTCGCATTCATGAACCTCATTCCTACTCTTGGGAGTCTCTTCCGGCAAGAGGTGTCAGTTTTTCGGATCTGAACCGTGACAGGATTCTTGGTTGCATCAGGCTTGGTGTGGAGGGCGGACGAATCCCGGAGTCGGCTCTGACAGCTCCGATTGAGGACACATTGGCAAAATGGAAACTGACGGTCAATGGAGAGCCGACCAACGGAGCCGCAATGCTTTTCTCCAATAACATTTATCCTTACGATAACTTCCAGTTAAGACTGGCACGTTTCCTCGGCAACGATAAACTTGAATTCATCGACAATCAACGTGCAGAAGGCAACTTCTTCGACCTACTCGATGCAGGCATGGCTTTCCTCTTCAAGCATCTTAATCTCAGCGGTAAAATCACGAACAGAAGCCTTATGAGAGAGGAGCGCCTTGAAGTACCCGTAAGTGCATTGAGAGAGGCATTAATCAATGCCTTGGCACATCGTCAGTGGGAGAAGGCTAATCTGACAATCAGCATCGCAGTCTATGACGACCGCGTGGAGATTGCCAACCCCGGCATACTTCCACCCAAGATTACAGCAGAAACTATCAAAGATTCGCATGAGTCATACCCATATAATCGAAATATGGCACATGCGCTCTATCGCTCAACCTTCCTTGAAAGCTGGGGCAGCGGCATCCGCCGCATCATCGAAGCCTGCCGCGAGCAAGGCATCGAAGACCCGACATGGCGTTGGGACGGCGGCTTCGTGTATGTTACCATCAAACGACCATCCTATAAAACTCGTCAAAACGGAGACTCGTATAAAGAAATTTCAAAAGACAATGTCGCTCTAAATCCTGACAATGTCGTTCTAAATGTCGCTCAAAGCACGGGTAATGTCGCTCCAAATGTCGCTCCAGGCAAAAACGATGTCGCTCAAAGCCTTGATGAAAGAATTCTACAAATCATAAAATCAGATTCTTCCATCAGGCGTGAAGATATTGCTACTCAACTATCTGTTAATAAGAAAACAATAGAGCGACATCTAAAAGATCTCGGCATCAAGTGGGAAGGTCATTCTAAAACCGGACATTGGAAGATATAAAAATGAGCATAAACGATAACTTATTAATTCCAGCTGCTCAGAAACTATATAGTGCACTGGTAAATCTCGAGAAATTTAGTAGACATAATGATTTTTTTGATAACGTAGCGTCTTTAGATAGCTTCTTATCAGAATATCGTAATGTAACTTTTGTTATTCAAAAGTCCCTTGCTCATACGGAACATATTGAGACATACCAAAAGCTACGTGATAAATATCTTTCAGGAGAGTTAGGAAAATGGTTTATTAATAAACGGAATGAGGTTCTTAAAGAGCATCCATTTGAACTAGTAAAAGTGGTGGAAGTTACCATTTATGACTGCAGTAAACCAACAAAACTGACCACTAAATTATTTTCGGCTGAAAATGACGAAGATTATACGACCTTATTGGAAGACATCCATAAATTCCTTAAGGTATTGCCTATGGGAGAAATATCATTTTCGATTGAATATATTTATAAAGAAAAAGCATCTGAAGAAAATCTATTTGATAAGCTGTTTGAAGGTATCGAGATGATGCTTAACTTCTTTACTGCTCTCAGTGAAGAAATCAATGATGAAAGTAAAGTCTTCAGCAATCTGATGACGAAAATAAAAGAATTGAATATTTATAGATTGAAAACATCTGATTTATTTGTTGAGGATTTGGTATACTATAGGAGTTCAGATAAAATTGAACATGGTTCAAGAATAGAATTACATTTGCCTGATATTAAAATACCATTAATAAAAATACCAGGTATGAATCTGTCATTACAGCAATATGGGATAAATATTGCAACTACAAAATTACACGAAGCATTTCTAAAAATTCTGTATTTCCACATATTTATATACATTCAGCAACATCACCATATAATGCCTACTATTTTTATTGTGTATTCTGATATGGGACTACGAATGCATTCCTTTGACTCTTCAATAAGAGCAACAGTATACCGCAAAATTAATGAAACAGCAAAAAGAATTGGAACTGAAGATATTATTGCAATATTTGTTATACATGAATGTTGGACATATCCCAATAAGCCTGAAATCTTTTATAAGAACTATGAAGAACGAGTAGCTACAGAAAATCCAATCTCTACATTTGCAGCTCATATGATTGATGCTGATTTGGACTGCTATTCATATCATTTTGAAGAATCTAAAATAGATTCTCCAGAATATGTTTTACAAACAATTCAAGAAACTAAGAAACTAACTAATCCACAAATTTTCATGTCACCGATATATCAAGCATTTGCCAAAAAGACATCGCGTCGAAATTGTGAAGATTGAGATAAAAATCAGCGTGAATGTAGTCAATAACAATTTCTCGCAAGGAAATCCGTTATAGTAGTTGACAAGTGAGAGAACTTGCAGGTAATCCATACTTTGGCGGAGCAGAGCGATGAAAAGCGATGCAATGCGCCTCGAGAGCGAATGTTGCAGTTGCCGAAGAAATGCGAGATAAATCCTTGATTTATAGGACATATTTCAAACGAAGTTTCCAAGAGCGGTGGCTCCGTAAAAGTCAAGCAGTTACGAAATAAATCGTAGCTGCTTTTTCTTTTATCTTGAACACAAATATGAACACAACTCCGCGTCAACTCATTTGCCCCCCTAATACCGCATATTTTCAATACATTAGCAAAAAAGCAAATGTCTGAACAAGTCTGCTTTAGGGCTCTGCCGACGCCCTAAAACGCCCTAAACCTATCTTGATTATGCTAAAAAACATCTACCTAAGCAGCCCCGCCAATAACATTTTTTAGTAACTTTGCACTTGACTCCCAGCGTCAAAGAGTTGTTGCATGGAATCAGCATAATAACGAAAGGTGTTATTGAAATTATCTTCTTAGTTCAAATCTCGCAAATTTGATATTCCACGAAGATGATTAGCAATAGCACCTGCACTGATTGCATATACCCTGCCAAGAATGGCAGATTATATAGCAAATTCGGTGTGGGGCTATTGTTTTATCTGTGGAATAGGCAATGCGAGAGCCTGAACTAAGGATAAAGCAAATACAATCCTCACACCTTTCTTATGTCCAATAACATAGCCGTTCCGCAGGGGATTGAGGAACACCATACTAAACAAAATGAAAAAATTTAAATTTCTCGCACTTGCGCTATTTGCAGTGCTTGCGTGTGTCAGTTTCGCGTCGTGTACCGATGATGACAAGAACGAGCCCCAAATTGCCAACGATTTGATTGGCTCAGTTTGGAAAGCGGTAAATCCCCACACGGGATATCCTACTGAGGTGGAAGTAAAAGATACTTCCAAGTGTGTTGTTACTGTCTATGAACCTAATTCAACTACAATCTACCAACGCGACGAATGCGCCTATACTTACGATTCAAAGACGGGCTCATTTAGCGTAAGATTCGATGATTACAATGTCACCGGATTCATCAAAGGGGACACAATGACATTGACCGACAACCGATATGGCACATTTGATTTAAAAAGAGTCAGATAAGAGGATTACCACTCATTTAATACCAGCACCATTGAATATTCGCATCGGTGCTGGTATTCTATAGAGATTTTCACCGGCATTGTATTTGGTATAACAATCATAATAAAAGCTGCCGTAATGCCGAGATGAGTGCTTCGGGAGGTGTGATATCGCCGACAAAATATAGAATTCCGCTGTGATTTTCACTGACTATCCAGTCAAACTTCTTGGAACACACATAAATGTCACACGATGAACACTCATCCAGTATACGACACATCTCGAGAGGATACATTTCGTAGATCCAGAATTTGTCATTGTCATCCTCAAGCAACACGTACAGCGGCTTGTCTTGCTGCATTTCGGCAAGATAGTAATACCATTGCTGATGTCCGCGACTGTCCAGAACCGCTGTTTTCAGCGTCGGCCGGAATCCGCCAAGATTTGACCAGTGCAAACATCCATCATTTCTAACAAACCTTTTCTCAATTTTTCGCAAAATTGCGGAATATTCCAGTTTCGACACCTCTGAGGCACGTTGCCTTGGAATACCCAGCTGCTTTATTAGCGTTCTCAACTTCTCCACGTATACTGTTCATTACATCTAATCAGCCTCTCAAGATTAACCGCAGCAAATTTACTGAAAAATTACCTCAAGAAGCAATGCCTACCTCTTTATTACGACCGACTCTCGTGGAGACACATCCCATGACCACATAATCTACTTTTTCGCTCTTTGAGTGCGCATCATGTTTACATATAAGCCTTTTCCATCGGGATGCCAGTAATCAGCCCTCCGCGCTCTTTTTCTGTCACTTCTTATCAGTCGGAATGAGCATTTTGTATTGTCAACCTCATAAGAGTCATATGCAATATCAGAGTAACCGAAGTCAGTCAATATACCGATTTTGTCCCCTCTGCGGGTCATAAAGAAAATCGTCGGCTCACACTCGGTCATCAGTTCATCTTGGTAGATTTCATCAGCGACCGGCGGCATCACGGTCTTCAAACCGACTAATCCAACCCCATATCTTCCGCGGCATTTTATGATTGGAGCAGTAACTGACATCGCGCCCCATTTCATAGTCTCCTTGTCCTGCATAAAGAACAGCCGTCGTTCATGCCGCTCCGGGATTATGGCGTTGTAGCGAAATTCGGTCAGCAATATCGGCTGACCGGACAATGACGCCAAAGCCCATGCCTCTCCATCTGATACCGGAATGATGCAGGGATTACTGTTTATGGCATCAAATTGCGTGAACACATCGCCAAAACATTCGGGCAACAACCGTTCACCGGTCGGAGAAACCAAGCCAACCAAACCATTATCCTCTGTCTTTCGCGGACGCCAGTCATATCGAGTGTCATAGAGCTTTAATCGCCGGTATTTTCTGCGTGACTCCTTATCGTCACAAAATATCAGTCTGTCAGCTTCAGCTTTTAACCGGATGTATTCAAGCGCCTCTTCCCGAGTAGGCGCAATCAGCTGATTACTGTTTTGGTAACACAGCCGCCAATAATTAAGGCTCGCGTAATAATCCCGTTGTCCAGATTCGGAAGTAATCGGACATACATTGCGCCCGTTGAAGTATATCGGATTCATGACAGTATTAATCATACAATGCAGAAATCCCACGGTTTCTGTCACGAATGAATCTTATAAAGGCAAAGAAACGACAAAGCTCCTTTAACTCATGGGATAATTCGTCAGGCAAAATCTCTGCACATTTCTCTCCTATCGACTTCGGGACAGGATAGACGCCGACTGCGATTGAGCCTGATATGCACGCCATCGTGTCGGCATCACCTCCAAGCGAGACGGCGAGGCGCACAACATCCTCAAAGTCTTCACCCTCAAGAAAGCAGATGATTGATTCAGGCACAGAACCTTGACATGAAACATCCCATTCGTAGGTGGGATGGATTTCGGCTACCGTCCGCCTTAGGTCATAGTGGAATTTACAGGTTATATAGTCACGTATTTCATCTTTCGTGTGACCATTATAAGCCATCCACACTGCCGATGCTACAGCTTGCGCCCCCTTTATGCCTTCGGGATGATTATGCGACACTTCCGCCGTCCGTTTTGCCAGTTCCAGGGCTTCATCAAGAGTATCGGCATATAACCCGACCGGGCTGACCCGCATTGCCGCACCGTTACCCCAACTGTTATAGGGTTGCGGATTCTCACTCCATAGCCAGGAGTTGAACGAGCTGCCATATCCCGCAAACGGATATTTGCGACCGAATTCCTGCATTGTTTCGATGAGTTTATCTTTAGGATGCCCCTCCCTGCCATATCTGACCAACCAATGCGCCACAGCGATAGTCATGACAGTGTCGTCAGTAAAACGGCTTCCCTGAGGCAACATCTCAAAATCATATCGCTTCTGCCCGGAAAACTCATAAGCCGATCCGATAATATCTCCTACTATTGCTCCTGTCATATACTGTTTCTATCGGCTTGCCGCGATTAATGTAACCTTTATCTGCGGGCTCGCCAGTGATTCATCGCGTGCAATACCCCAAATAAAATTTATATCTTTCGGCAGCCCACCGATGTAGTCAGACAATAAATTCTGACCGCGTATTGATGATGCCTTCATATCCTCAGGTATCCATACATTAAATATCATTCCGGAGACCTCATTAACATCAATCGGGAGCAAGCTCACTGCATTTTTAAGCACATCAGCCATATTATCCGTCCCCTCTCCATAACCGACAGACACATAGTTGACCGTGTCTTCCGAGAGAGTGCTATATACATCGTCGACCTCAATATTTATTATGCCGCAGGTATTTATCACCTTATCAATCTCAGCCGTGTCCCCTACAATATTGTATCTATCATAAGGAAATACAATTTCTTCTCTCACCAAGCTGTCAATCAGTTCTTCAAATGTTATCCTTCTATTTTTATTGTCGTTTCCCATAATGCTTCTCCTTTCTATCCAGGAATTTGATGTAAAACTTTATATTAGACAGTCCGTTTTTGGAATGGCAGCAGGGGCGACAGACCCCTACTGCCACTTGGCATCAAGGCATACTGACATCTATGATTTCCAAAGCGATATGCCTTTCTATGCGTTCATCACTTTTTGCCGGCATATGCCTGCTTGATAAAATCGGCAACCGGATGCCACAACCTTACAAGCCCCATTCTATTTTCCTCAAAAACCTTTCCATGGTTTTTGGGACCGAAATTTTTCATCTGCACATAATTTGAATAAAACGGGTCGGAAGAATCCTGCTCAAAGGCAGCCTGCAAGTCATCTCTTTTCACAGCCACCCTATCATTGTCGCTCATTTCCATGTAGAGGCTAAGCAACCTGCTGTTTATCTGATAAGGTCTACGAATCCATTTTGGCACCTTGCGGATCACTTTGGCTATTTCATCATTTCTCGTCTCCTCCTCTTCCTGCAGCATGCGTTCAAGCTCTTCTTCCAGCGACGGAACATCATCTGTCACCTCAATATCATCAGAGACATAATCACCCCACTTTTCAGGGTAATAGCCGAGACGCAACGGTTCATCTTCTCCTTCAGGATACCAGCCGTAGAGCTCAAAGGCGCGATATTTCAGGCAGTCTATAACGGCAGGACAGAAGTCGGAAAGTCCGGCTATAACTCTCGGTATGAGCACAAGATTAGCCACAAGTGTATGATAACGCTCATCATAAGTTGTCCCGGGCCATATATGACACACCATATAATTCTTGAAATCTGACGTCTTGGAGATTGCTCTCTTTAAGGCAAGATTGGCATATGTGTTATCATCCATACGGATGCCGTCTATGACATCTCCCTTTTCGCGCGGAGCGCCCCTGCGCACATCAGGATAGGCCGGAGCCAATGTTACTTTTTCCGGCTTTGCCCAGATTGAAGTCTCGGCGACCAGATCGATGAGATTGTTCTGCAGACTCTGAAATGATGACGCGTGATTTATGTCATCGCCGTTTAATGTTTTCATGTGAATGATGTTTAATTGGTTAATGTGATTTACTATGCAAAACCATCCATAACCACAAGAGCTGTCGGTTAATTATATAATTAAAGGTTTAAACAGTCCCCTTATTTAAGCAGTCATAAAAGTATAACCCGGTCACTACACATTTTTTATGACATTAAAATGCTCATACAGAAACCTGAAGTAACAATCAATTGCCGAATTTGCACAGTTAAGCGTAGAAATCGTTTCTTTGGAGGAATTCAGGCTTTTGCGCACATCAGCCAGACCTTTCGCAAGCATGTCTTTCAGCTTTTCAAGTTCATCGGCAGTAACATTTCGGTCGCGACCCTCTGCCAGTGAGTTCCATTCCTTACTGCCGACAAACATAATGTTGTAGATCTTATTAATCGCCGACGGATATATATAACGCATCCCGGAATTTTTATATGCCTTAATCTCCTTCAGCCACACCTTAAACTCCCCGGCAAGAGGGAAATAAATTTTAGGCTCCAATAAATAATCAGTATTTCCTTGCCTCATCGTCACAAATGGCTCGATCGGCACTTTGTCAACCCGTTCATCGGTCAACGCGCCACTACTTCCAAAGGGCGAATACCACCATCGGAGAGCAGCCCTCTTTGCATCGCGTTCCATCTTCACGAAGTCGTCATCACCGGGCATGACGTTACCATCCTTACCCCCTCCGAACCCTCCATTCTCAAGAGCTTTACACGTGGTGTATTCCAGAAACTTACAGTATTCCTTGAGTGCCGTATGCCATTTCCGAAAAGTCGCCGAGCATATCGTCTCCTCAACCTTTTTCCCGTCAGTGACTCCGGTTTTCGCTTCGGCTGCCGCCTCATCGGCAAATGAAGCATACCATGATATGACATCAAGCTGATTCTCCAGTTGTATCCGTGCGGCAATCTGATATCCGATAAACTCCGAAAAATTTTCCGTCGGTGTCTCAAAGGCCTCCCTGACATCACTGAACCAACCCAGCACAGATTCGTTCCAGCATGTTTTAGCAATTTTACGCAGACTGCGCACATATTCCTTAGCCTTATCGGGTTTCTTTCCTCTTTTTTCGACACACCAGTTTATGAAATCATCTTTCATGTAGGGCGTCATGTCGAAAGAAGGCTGCATGTTGTCTGTTTTTTCCATATTCACTTTTTTTACGACGGCTAAATTACAACAATTCCCCAAATATCGGACATGGCGATATTTGAGGAATGTATCATATTGTCTTAAAGCGCATTACAGCCTATGTGGACTGATAAATCGTCATTTTCCGCTTTTTTCCAGATTTTGACAACTTAGAGCCATATCGGCGCGAGATACTTGGAAAGTATGTAACCGCCGCCTATCAGCCACACATCAAGACAGAAGGCAAGGACAAACGGTTTTGCACCGGCTTTCTTGAACTTGTCAATGCTTGTCTCCGCACCAAGCGCGGCCATAGCCATAGTAAGAAGGAATGTGTCGAAATAATTGATTGCCTCGACAAATACAGGAGGAAGAAGGTTGAACGAGTTAAAACCGATCACAGCAAGGAAGCCTACGGCAAACCAAGGTATATTGACCTTACCCTTCTCTGCCGATGTACCGTTTTTGGCGTTGCGGCGAGCCACCCAGAAACCGAGCACAAGCAATACCGGCACAAGCAGCATCACACGTATCATCTTGACAATGATGGAGACATTGGAAACATCGGTACCCATAGCGTTGCCGGCACCCACGGCATGAGCCACTTCATGAAGAGTGGAGCCGCAGTAAATACCCATCTCCTGAGCGTTCAGGTCAAGCCATCCCGAGCGATAGGCGACCGGATAAAGGAACATGGATATAGTTCCGAATATCACCACTGTGGCTACAGCGACAGCCGTCTTGTAAGGCTGGGTGCGTATGGTTGACTCAGCGCCAAGCACTGCGGCAGCACCGCATATACCGCTGCCTATCGAGGTGAGCAACGCCGTGTCGCGGTCCATCTTGAGCATGCGTCCTATCCATATACCTCCCAATATAGTGACCACCACAATAATCGCGTCGACCACTATACCCGCCACGCCGACATTTACTATATCCTGAAATGTAAGCCTGAATCCATAAAGGATAATACCGAGACGCAATATCTTCTTTGAACAGAACTGAATGCCGGGCACCCATGTCTCCGGCAGGTTATTGCGCAGCGAGTTGGCATATAACATACCCAGGATTATACCAATAATCATCGGGCTGAACGAGATGTCTTTTAAAATTTGCGCTTCTCCTATATAAAACGCGGCACACGCGAACAATGCAATCAGCAGTATACCATGCAACATGCTGATGCGCTTTTCTGAAATATTCGGCATTTAAATTTCAAGTTTAGAATTTTAGTTATAATTTTATTAATGCAATTTAAGCTATAAAATGTCATTAACCGAATGGCAAGAGTCAGAAGCCTCTTTGCCACACACCCTCATTTTAATAACTACAGCCGTAGATGAAGGTTCATAATAATTGGCAATTGTAGCTTTGTCGGTTCAAAAAACCACGCCGGCAGAAATCTTGAATCGCGGAAACTCTGTCGTCTCAGCTTTCCGGCGGCAAAATTAGAAAAAATCATTGATATATCATCATGTTTTCAATTCATTGACTCTTCGTAGCATTTAATAATGCTAAAATTGCAAAAAATATCTCGTAAAAGTTGATTTTTAGCCCTATTTCGCGCCATCACGACGCTCTGCCGGAAAAACTGACCAATTTTTAGTAAAACCGGATGTCTTTTCATCAATTTGCAACGAACTATTTTTGCTCATTTTAAGTTATATTTGCATCCTGAAAAATCATCGAGGAGATTTATAAAGAAAATCAAAAAAACGAGGGTATATATTATGCGATTATCCAGATTCAGATCACTACTGTGTTGCGTGATGCTTGGAGCCACATTTGCCGGGGCACAGACCGCGGCCGAAGCACCGGGCACTTACTCGCTTGACTCTTGCCGCGCGATGGCAATCGCCAACAACAAGCAGATGCGTATAAAAGCCGAGCAGGTAAAAGCCGCCGGTTACCAGAAGAAAGAAGCCTTTGCAGCCTATCTCCCGGCAATCGACTTTGCCGGAGGATATACTTATAACCAAAAGAAGCTGTCAATATTTGACTCCGACCAGCACCTGCCTATACAGACCTTTGACGGCAAGGGCTACAGCTTCGACCTTGTAACGGGACCCGACGGCATGCCGGTGAAAGGACCTAATGGAGAGTATATCCCCAAGAATGTGGCATATCTACCCAAGGATGCCATGACCTACGACATCCATAATGTATTTTTCGGAGCCGTTACTCTCACCCAGCCCATCTTCATGGGCGGAAAGATCGTGGCGATGAACAAAATCACGAAATATGCCGAGGAACTGGCTCGCTCTCTGCAGGACAACAGCGCGGAAGATATAATATATGCCGTCGATGCAGCCTACTGGCAGGTAGTGTCGCTCAACGCGAAGCATGAGCTTGCCACAAGCTATGTCGCCCTTCTTGACACTCTCCACAACAATGTGCAGGCGATGATCAACGAAGGAGTGGCAACACGCAGCGACCTGCTTACCGTAGACGTGAAACTCAACTCGGCAAACGTCGACCTCGTGAAAGTGGAAAACGGGCTTACCCTGTCACGCATGGCGCTCGCCCAGCTCTGCGGACTTCCCGTAAACTCCGACATGCACCTTGTCGATGAAAATGCCGACCGTCCCGACCAGGCGCCGATTGCCACAGAATATAACATGACCGACGTATATTCCCGCCGCCCCGACCTGCACGCGCTTGAACTCGGCGTGAAAATCGCCGGCGAGAAAAGCAAGGTGGCGCTCTCGTCAATGCTCCCCAACCTTGCACTTGTAGGAGCCTACTCTTTCTCCAACCCCAACATGTATGACGGATTCAAGAAGCGCTTCAACGGGGCGTTTTCGGTAGGAGCAATGCTCACAATACCCATCTGGCACTGGGGAGGAAACTACAACAAATACCGCGCCTCCAAGACCGATGTCAACATCATGAAGCTTCAGCTTGAAGACGCTAAAGAAAAAATCGAGCTACAGGTAAGCCAGGCGGCATTCAAGGCACGCGAGGCGATGAAGACCTACGCCATGACTCAGGCCAATCTCACCAAAGCCGACGAAAATCTGCGTCAGGCACAACTCGGCTTTAAAGAAGGAGTCTCCACGACCGACAATGTGATGGAAGCCCAGACCGCCTGGCTCAAAGCCAACTCTGAAAACATCGATGCCGAAATCGACGTGAACCTGTGTCGCGTCTACCTGTCAAAGGTGCTCGGCACAATGGATTACGAAACTTATTACGATACAGAAAAATAGCATTTGGATATGGCAAACATAGATCAATCATCAGGACAAGTCACCACCAAGAAAGAAAACGCCCTCGTAGGCACTCTTGTAATCGTGGTAATAGCAGTTGCACTGCTCGCGCTCATCGGGTTTCTTTTTCTGAAGCCCAAGTCACAAATCATCGAAGGACAGGCCGAAGCGACCTCAGTACGCATATCAGGCAAGCTCCCGGGACGTGTCGTGGAGTTTTACGTAACCGAAGGACAGAAAGTGAAAGCCGGCGACACTCTTGTCCACATCCACTCCTCTGTAGCCGACGCCAAGCTATATCAGGCTGAAGCGATGAAAGAAGCTGCCGCCGCACAAAACAAGAAGATTGATGCCGGGACCCGCAAGCAGATAGTACAGAGCGCCTACGACCTCTGGCAGCAGGCTATCGCCGCCAAAAATATCGCTGAAAAGACCTACAACCGCATGGAGTCACTCTTCAAGCAGGATGTTGTGTCGGCTCAGAAACGTGACGAGGCATATGCCGCCTATACTGCGGCCGTATCGGGCGAAAGCGCTGCCAAGAGCCAGTACATGATGGCAAAAGAGGGTGCGCAGTCAGAAGACAAGGTTAGCTCTAAAGCGCTTGTAAATGCCGCGCAGGGAAGCGTGATGGAGGTAGAGGCTCTTCTCCAGGACCAGTATCTTACCGCTCCCGCCGACGGTGAAATCGACATCATCTATCCTCATGAAGGCGAACTCGTGTCACTCGGCACCCCTATCATGAACCTTGTCAAGATTTCCGACAAGTGGGTGACATTCAATGTGCGTGAAGAGCTGCTTAACGACCTCCCCATGGGCAAAGAAATAGAGGTGATGATTCCCGCCCTTGACAAGAAGATTGTAAAGGCAAAGGTTTACTATATCCGTGACATGGGCACATATGCCATTTGGCGTTCAACCAAGGCGACAGGTGAATGGGACAGCCGCACGTTCCAGATCAAGGCTCGCCCGACAGAAGACCTCCCCGACCTTCGCCCCGGAATGTCAGTAATATACGACGCCCCCGGCAAATAAACCATAGTCCAACAATAAGACCCAAACAACCATGCATTTCAACTGGTCAGCACTAAAAAACGCCATTGTCGATGGAGTGAGGCAGCTCGCGAGCCGCCCCATATACCTGCTCACAATGGTAGGCGTACCGCTCTTCTGCTCCTTCTTCTTCCTCGATTTCATGAACGAAGGACTCCCGCTGAAGACCCCCGCTGCTGTTGTTGACCTCGACAATACACCTGTATCGCGCAATGTGACACGCAATCTCGGAGCCTCCGAACTGGTCGACATAAAGTATCACCCCACAAGCTACGCCGACGCAATGGAGTTGTTGAAAAGCGCCAAGATTTATGGCTTCTTCATGATTCCGCGCGACTTCGAGGCCGATGCCGAGGCTGGCAGGGAGACAGCCATCACATATTACTGCAACATGGCATACTTCATCCCGGGAACACTGTCGTTCAAGACCTTCAAGCAGACGGCAGTGACCACCTCAGGCTCTATCGTGATGACTACGCTCGTGGGAGTCGGTGTCAACGAAGGGCTTGTAAGCAACCTTATGCAGCCGGTCGTAACCCAGGCTCATGTCATCGGCAACCCCTGGCTCAACTACTCGATTTACCTCAGTAACTCGTTTCTGCCATGCCTGCTCCAGCTGATAATCTTCCAGGTCACGGCATTCTCGATACTACAGGAAATCAAGCGAGGCACTTCCATTCAGTGGATTAAAGACGCCGGAGGCTCTGTCACCATCGCATGTGCCGGAAAACTGCTGCCTCAATTTGTAATCTTCTCGATTACGGGGCTTGCCATGCAGGCGATGATGTATGGGTTCTGGGATTTCCCGCTCAACAGCAATCCGCTCAACATGATTGCGGCGATGCTGCTTATGGTAGCCGCAAGCCAGGCATTTGCACTGCTCATATCATGCATCATCCCCAATCTGCGTTTCGCACTGTCGGTGCTCTCGCTGCTTGGCATACTGTCATTCTCAGTAGGAGGCTTCTCCTTCCCCGTGGAAGACATGTATCCCGCCATCGGCATCTTCTCTTACATAATCCCGGCGCGCTATTACTTCCTGATTTACGCCAACACAGCGCTTAACGGATATGAGATATTCTATTGCCGCTGGGACTACATAGCGCTGATTCTATTCCCGCTCGCCCCTATGGGAATGTTGTGGAAACTCAAGCGTTACAGCCTCAACCCGGTGTATATCCCCTGATGATTCATGATTATGAAAAAGATTATCGACAACATAAAAAGATGGTGGCACACTCTGTTTCAGGTGTGGATAAAAGAGTACCGTCTCGTATTTTCCGACCTCGGAGTGCTGCTTTTCTTCATAGCCCTGCCGCTTGCCTATCCTATCGTCTACACTCTCATATATAACCCCGAGATAGTGTATGACGTGCCTGTGGCAGTGGTCGACAACTGCCGCACAGCCGACAGCCGTCAGTTTGCCCGCATGATTGACGCCTCCCCTTACACGAAGGTTGCAGGATATGCCTCCGACCTTGAAGAAGCCAAGACATGGATGAAAGAGCGCAAAGTCTACGGTATAATGGAGCTGCCCCACGATTATTCACGCAAAATAGGCAGAAACGAACAGGCGGTAGTGCCGATATATTGCGACATGAGCCTGCTGCTGCGCTACAAGAGCATATTGCTTGCCACGACCGACGTGTCGCTCCAGCTCGGGTCAGACATACGCACAAAGAAAATCGACTACTCGCCGGTAGCACTGCTCTCCACAGCCGTAGGAAGCACCGTCAGCACGGAGTCATTCTTCCTTGGCGACGTCACCCAGGGATTTGCCTCGTTTGTCATGATTGGAATCGTGGTGCTCATCCTGCAGCAGAGCCTTGTGCTCGGAGTGCTTATGCTTGGTGGAGGCAGCAGCGAGCGTCGCCGAAAAAACCGCGGCATTGACCCGGAGGAGACCGACGGACCGATGTCGGCGAGCATACTTGGCAAGAGCCTCTGCTACCTCACGATATATGCACCGCTGACAATCTATATCCTGCACTATATCCCGGTGATGTTCAGCCTGCCGCATATCGGCAATCCGCTCGACTATCTGACCTTTATGCTGCCGATGCTTCTTGCCTCGACATTCCTCGGACAGATGCTGCGCCCGCTTGTTGTGGAGCGAGAGAGCTCATTTTTGGTATTTGTGTTTACCTCGGTGCTGTTTCTATTCCTGTCGGGTCTTACATGGCCGCGACCGGCAATGAGCGATGTATGGTTCATGCTGTCAAGCCTCGTGCCTGCGACATGGGGTATAGAAGGCTTCATAGGCATCAACTCCAATGGCGCCACCCTCGGCGAGATGTCGACGCCCTATCTCATGCTCTGGGCTCTCACTATCGCCTACTATTTCATCGCAGTGATAATAGAGAAATGGTGTAAGCGTCGTGACCTGCGCCACTACAAAGTGCCGTCAGTGCCCTGATTTCCATCAATAGGAAGAATAAACAGGAAGCGAGCCCCGTCGCTGTAGGAAGTGTCGACCATGACCCTTCCTCCGAGCATTTCCGCAATAAAACGGCAAATGTGCAGCCCGAGTCCTGTGCCGGTCTGATAGCGGCTCAGCTTGACAAAGCGCTCAAATATCACTTCTTCCTTACCGTCAGGGACACCTATGCCCGTATCAGTGACTGAAAACACCACTTCATTGCGTTTTTCGTCCACTTCATAGTCAAGTGTTATTTTTCCGCTGTCAGTGTATTTCACCGCATTTGACAAGAAATTATTAAGCACCTGCTCGACTCTTACCGGATCGGTAAACAGGGTGAAGTCAGCCTTGTCAGCAGCTCCGGCAAACTCCATCTCGACTCCCTCACGTGTCTTCCGTGACATATTTGTCACGCAGAGCGTGCAAAGCTTACGCAACGACACAGGCTGGCGCGACAGCCTTATTTCGCCACACTCCATCATCGAGATGTCAAGCACGTCGTTGACAAGAGTGCGCAGCAACTCGCTGTTTTCGCTTATTATCTGGGAATATCGGTCAATGCCGCCCTTCATATTGTCGGGCACAGAATCGACGATAAGCTGCGAAAATCCGGTTATGGCGTTAAGCGGCGTGAGTATCTCATGGCGCATGTTCTGGATAAATTGCGTCTGGGTCATGCTGGCTTGCTCCGCCTGGTCACGTGCCTGCACAAGCTCCTCTTGTGTCTCAAGAAGATTTTTCTTCTCATTTTGCAGATTGACCTTCGACTGTTCAAGGCTGACGGCAAGACGACGGGTGCGGGTGTACATAATGGCAAGCACTATGATGAGAGAAATCAGCAGCACCAATGCAATCGCCGAGAGTATCAATGCCTTGTGATGCCATGATGTTTCAGCGGTCTGTTTCTCAATCTGCAGACGCGCCTTCTCAGCCTTCAGGTCGGAAACATCATACAAAATCTGCAACTCATTATATCGGTCGATTGCCTCATTCTGCAGAAATGCCTCAAGCTCGATGTTATATGACTTTACCGCATAAAGCTGTGTCTCCTTGTCACCGACCGCTTCAGCCGCCTCTGTCATGAACCGGAAAAACTGTCGGCGGTACTGACGGTTTTTATCATTGAGTACCTGCTCTTTAAGCAAAGGCAACGCCTCGGCATAGCGGTGGTTGGCCATAAGGTTATATATGGTAGCACGCTTGTTGGATTCCAGGTCGCGCGCTACATCCTCATTACGCGAGGCGATACTGTTCACACTCTTATAATAGCGCTCAACCTCCTCGGGTTTAAGTTCGGGGAAATTACCGAGCAGCCTGGTAAAGCACAGATACTCGTTCACGTCATAGTTACGGTAATTCCTGCCTTTCTCCCTGTACATCTTTTTCAAGCGCCCGATTTCTTTCAGCAGCTCCTTGTCGGCTGCGACAGCTTCAGGATAGTTCTGTTTATATGACTCGATAATAGCGCGTTGAGTAAGATACATGTTGCGCACTGCATTGCTTCTGTCTTTCGGGAGAGTATCGATAAGTTCACCGAGCTTCTTCATGTATTTGCTGTACAAATCGCCCTGTGAGCTTATGCTGAGGCAGACACACAATTCATACAGGCGGCGTATACCGGCATGTATGTTATCGTTATCGTCACCGCCACGGTCATATTGCTTTATAAGCTTTTTCATTATCTCCTGACGCTCACTTTCTCCGGCGCGGCGATACTTGTAAGACAAGCGGTTGACCAAGATAAACGTAAGCGTCTCTTCTTTATCATCACTGTCGGGCAACGACTCGGCGAGATTCTGGTAATGCTCCATTATCGAGTCGGAGCCAAGATAAAGATTGGTATTGTTGCGAAGTATGTCAAGCTGCACGGCGGTGTCACCGGAGCGCGATGCCACGTCATATATAATCATGCCGGTTTCAGCACGCATCCCACGCTCCGACAGGTCATATAGATCATACAGCGTGGCAATACTGTCTTTCGGAGTTGTCTTGTGGGCAAGAGTGCGGAATAAAGAGTCGCGGGTCTCTTGTATATTTAGCCGAGGAGTCGCACCGCATAATCCATATACGGCAATTAATAATAACGTCCAATAAATTCTTAACACGTCGTTAAATGGTATTTTTTTGTTTATGTTAGCTGATAGGTGAGTTAGATTAGATTGCAAAGCTACCACTATTCTACATATAAAAACTTTTTCAGTACAGAATTTACACAGAATGGTAACATTTTTGTAATCCTATTTGATTTCAATCGAAGGATTTACAAGATATAACTGTGATGTGGCACGTGTCACAGCTGTATATAGCCACCGGTAAAACTCCATGCCGATTGACTCAGGCGGAATGTAGCCGAGGTCGACATATACATTGCGCCACTGACCGCCCTGTGCCTTATGGCAGGTGACAGCATAGCCGTATTTAACCTGCAGCGCGTTAAAATAGGGGCTTTTCATAGCTTCAGCCGCCCGGGTTGAAGCCGACAGCGAGGGATCACCGTCAGCCACGATATGTTCATACAGCTCGGTCATCTCAGCCCGCGACAGCGTGGCGGCGTCATTGACAAGAGTGTCAAGTATTATCTTACACTCTATCGACACGTCACGGTCAGGAAGGCGCATCACGACATCGGCAAAACGGAATCCATAGCGCGACTCAGTGGCTATGACCCGCTCGACCACAGCCGAGTCGCCGTTGGCGATAAAGTCGACTCCTTTTACCTCCCTGGTCCAGTAATAATTGTTTTTCCCGACAAGCAGGCGGTCATCATTACACAACTCTTCCTCATAGCCGAGTATTCGCGACCTGATGGCGAGATTAAAGCGTGTGGCGCGCATATTGGAGCGTGTCACCAATATGGTCTCCCCCACTCCGTCGACATTGTAGGACGCGTTGAGCGCATCTTCCAGCTCCTCTCCGTCTGTGACATGTACATCATTGAAAGGCGCGGCGCGCAACACCGGCGCGGGAAGTTCTTCGAGCCTCATGGCACGACGCAGCCACGTGGCATTGTACAATATCCCGGAATCTGACGCTTGCCTCACAGTCGCTGTGAGCACGGCGCGGGTCACACGCAATCCCTCGGCATGAAGGGTCTTCGCGCTCATCGCCGGACTCTCGTCACACCCCACAGGAGGCAGCTGGGCGGTGTCGCCAAGCAGTATAAGCTTACAGTTTACCCCGGAATAGACATAATGAATCAGATGTTCCAGGAGGTTTCCGGAACCGGAATCGGCGCCTATCATCGACGCCTCGTCGACAATGAAGATTGTATTTACCGAGCGGTTGGCGGCAGGACGTATGTCTCGCGGTGACGTGACCCCGTTGCCGCCCACGGAATAGATGCGGCGGTGTATGGTGTAGGCGGGGTGACCTGCAAAACGGCTGAACACCTTTGCCGCACGACCTGTAGGGGCAAGCAACACTGTCCCTATCCCTGCCATGTTGAGAGCCTTTACCAGCGCGGCGCAGAGCGAGGTCTTGCCCGTGCCGGCATAGCCGTTGAGCAGAAACACGGAGTCCGACGCCGTACGCGCCGAACAGAATCTCGACAACGCCGCTATGAGCTCCACCTGCTGGGAGGTGGGCTCATAGGGCAGATTATCGAGTACAAGTTGTGCAAACTGGAGTAGATCCACTACTTTTTAAGGCTCCACTCGAAGCCGTCTTTGGTGTCTTTGACATCAAATCCGATTTCAGCAAGACGGTTTCTTATAAGGTCGCTGGTAGCCCAGTCCTTGTCAGCCTTTGCCTTGGCACGCATTTCAAGCAGCAACGCCACGGCATCTTCAAAGGGCTTCAGAGCCGCTCCGTCACCGTCGGCGCCCACGAGGTCGGTGCGCACTCCGAGGATGTCGACAAGGAATATGCCAAACAGCTCCTTCAGCTCGTTGATGTCGGCCTCGGTAGCTGTGGCGTTACCGTCATTCACCTGATTGATGAGGCGGCACGCTTCAAATAGATGAGCTATGACAACGGGCGTGTTCAGGTCATCGTCAAGAGCCTCGTAACACTTGCGGCGCAGGTCGCTCACATCAATCGTCGACTTCTCCGAAGGAGTAAGCTCGTTGAGGCGTCGCCATCCGTCAAGCATTCTTGCAAGAGCCTTTTCCGCGCCCTGCAGAGCCTCGTTTGAGAAATCGAGTGTGCTTCTGTACTGAGCCTGCAGGATGAAGAAGCGTATCGTCATCGGCGAGTAAGCCTGAGTCAGCAACGGATGACTTCCGTTGAAAAACTCATTGAGCGTGATAAAATTGCCGAGACTCTTGCCCATCTTCTTTCCGGCGATGGTAATCATGTTATTGTGCATCCAGTAATGTACTGAATCCTTTCCGTTGTGAGCCACCGACTGGGCAATCTCACATTCATGATGAGGAAACATCAGGTCCATGCCGCCTCCGTGGATGTCGAAGGGTGTGCCGAGATATTTCTCTCCCATCGTCGAACATTCGAGGTGCCATCCCGGGAAACCGTCGCTCCAGGGAGAAGGCCAGCGCATGATATGCTCGGGTGAAGCCTTTTTCCATAGGGCGAAATCAGCGGGATTGCGTTTCTCTTCCTGTCCGTCGAGCGCACGCGTAGTGGCAAGCAGTTCATCGATATTTCTGCCTGAAAGCTTGCCATAGCGGTGGTCGCGGTTATACTTGGGGACATCAAAATATACCGACCCGTTGCTCTCGTAGGCATATCCGCTCTCAAGTATTTTCTTTACATACTCTATCTGCTCGATGATATGACCCGACGCATGAGGCTCTATCGACGGGGAAAGCACATTGAGCGCCTCCATCGACTTGTGGTAGCTGTTGAGATAGTGCTGCACCACCTCCATCGGCTCAAGCTGCTCAAGACGCGCTTTCTTTGCAATCTTGTCTTCTCCATCGTCGGCGTCATGTTCGAGATGACCGACATCGGTGATGTTGCGCACATAGCGCACCTTGTAACCGAGATGGGTAAGGTAGCGGAAAAGCACGTCAAATGTAATCGCCGGACGCGCATGACCGAGATGACCCTCGCCATACACTGTCGGGCCGCAGACGTACATTCCCACCTTTCCCTCATGGATAGGCACAAATCGCTCTTTGCAGCGTGTCAGTGAGTTATAAATTGTAAAATCGTTTTCTTTAATCATGATTGACTTTATGAATCAGGGGGGTTATGCCTTGAAAGGGTTCATGTCACCGTTGTTGCCGGCGTTTTTGGGCACCTTGCGCTCGATGACACCGAAAGTATTTTCATAGCGTTCTACATTCTCGCGGAGCGCGAAGAGAAGCTGCTTGGCGTTTTCAGGCGACATGATGATGCGGCTCTGCACCTTTGCCTGAGGCATATTGGGAGCCATTGCGATAAAATCGATAAAAAATTCTGTCGGTGAATGAGCAATCATGGCGAGGTTAGCATAGTGACCGTGGGCTACTTCAGGAGTAAGCTCGATTTTTATCTCATTTTTCTTGTTGTTATTTTCCATATCTTTCAATTTTTAATGATGTTATTTATTAAATGTGTATATATCTTTCTTTAAATTGCTGTCATTGACATGAATCTCTATTCCGTCGCAGCCGGGGAGGTCCCACACGTTGGTAATGTCAAACGATGCATATACCTCGCTCATATAATTGTCGGGAGCGCCCAGCGTATTATGCACCAGATACACCTGAGGCACCGGATCGGTGAGCGTCAGCGAGTCCACCATAAGGCTGAAATAGCGCGGCTTGTCGGAATACACCGCCCGGAGATGAAGGTTTATGTAATTGCCGCTGCGCCATATCGAGTTAAGGAACACAGCGTCGGCATCCCAGTCATAGCGCTCGACGGGACGTATGACCGTCGTGTCGCAGTTTACCCGGCTCAGACCGATTGTGCGTATCAGTCCGTCGGTATAAGGCTCTCCCGACTCGGCGTAATACCTGAGCAAGACGCGCTTCCCGGTCAGCTCGTCGTCAAGCGTCAGAGCCGGGTCGGTAAGCGTGACAAGCGGAGAGTCGCCGTAGCGGCGGAAAGTGAAGCGCGACCCTGTGTCGCCGGTGCTTTCCACCGTAACGATGTCGCTGAAGAAGGCGCTGTCGTTATAATCAGCGTCGTCAGAGCATGAAGTCAGGAGTGACAACGCGGTCAGAGGCAATATGTAATGTAATCGTGACATCATCGGCGTCCGGTTATATCGGTTATACGACCGTCGCGCATGTGTATCACGCGGTCACACTCTTCGGCAAGGCTTTCATCGTGGGTAACGATGACAAATGTCTGTCCCATGTCGCGGCGCAGGTCGAAAAAGAGCCGGTGAAGCTCGTGGCGGTTATGGGAGTCAAGGCTACCCGACGGTTCATCGGCAAGCACGACACGCGGATTGTTGACAAGAGCCCTTGCCACAGCCGCGCGCTGCCGCTCTCCGCCCGAAAGTTCTCCCGGCTTATGTGACCGGCGGTCGGCGAGTCCGAGGTAATCTATCAGCTTTCTTGCCATAGCAAAAGCCTCGTCTCTCTTCTTGCCGCCTATCATCGCGGGGAGCGCTACGTTTTCAAGCATCGTGAACTCCGGGAGCAGGTGATGAAACTGAAACACAAAGCCGATATTGCTGTTGCGGAAGCGTGCAAGAGACCGGTCTTTCATCGACAGCACATCCTCGCCTTCATAGGTCACCGTGCCGGAGTCGGGACGGTCAAGCGTGCCTATTATCTGGAGCAGAGTGGTCTTTCCGGCACCGCTCGGACCCACAATCGACACCACCTCACCACGGTTGATGTCAAGGTTTATCCCGTCAAGCACCTTCAGATTATCGTAGCTCTTTGATATGTCTCTTACCTTTATCATCTTGTGTCAGCTATAAGCCGTTCTACAGCATAGGAAGCAAGCATCATGCCAAAAATGGCGGGCAGCCATGCCACTGTGCCGTAGGACGAGCGTTTATACTCAATTTCATCGGTCATCACCAGCGCGTTTTTGCGCGGTGCCTCTTCCGAAAACACGGTCTTTATGCCGGAAGTGATACCCTCCTTTTTGAGCCGGCGACGCACCTCGCGGGCAAGCCCGTCATGAAATGTGTCACGTATGTCGGCATATCTCACCTTTGTAGGGTCAACCCTGCCCCCGGCTCCCATTGAAGAGATTACCTTTACACGGTTACGGTAGCAGCAGGCGAGCAACGCCACTTTGGGCGACAGGGCATCAATGGCGTCAATCACGAAATCGGGACGCCGCTCCAGCAAGGGAGCGATGTCGTCGGGCGCGATAAAACGCATCTCGGCGACCACGTCACACTCCGGATTGATGTCAAGCACCCGGCGGCGCATGACCTCGACCTTAGGCTCGCCTATGGTGGAGTTAAGCGCCGGAAGCTGACGGTTAAGATTGGTGGGCGACACTGTGTCACCGTCAATCAGCGTCAGATGCCCCACGCCTGCACGCGCGAGCATCTCGACGGCATATGCGCCTACACCCCCTGTCCCGACAACCATGACATGACTGCCGGCAAGGCGCTCAATCGCCTTGTCGCCGAGAAGCAACGCTGTGCGCTCGTGAAACGGGGTGAGTTGCATAATCCTGATTATTTAGTCGGTCTCTTTTAGTTCTTGAACTTAGCGGCAATGGCAGATGGAACGGCATCCTTGTGTACCATCACATCCATAGTCTTGGCAAGGAAATAAGGCTCCGACACATAGAAATATCCGCCATATAGCTGGTTGGTATCCCATGAGTTCTGCACCTTATAATACTTGTTGCCATTCTGGTCGACAGCCTTTCCTACAATCACCATTCCGTGGTCGTCGGTAGTCTCCTTGCGGTCAAACATCGCCTGACGCGACTCCTGAGTGACAGTGATTTCCTCGACAGGACCGTTAATGTCATAGCGTTCATCCTGACGGTCTTTGTCGCTGAGCTGCACCCAACGCGACAATTCGGTTCCGGTGAGGTCCTTCTCTCCCTTCTCCACAGGTATCACGGCATAACCCTTACGCCACTTGAAGCCGCCCTCGCTCACATCGGCACCCCATGCCACGGGATAGCCGTTGTCAATGGCGTTGTCAACGATTGCCTTCATCTCTTCAAGCGGGACATTCTGCATCGTGCCCCAGAGCCAGTTGTCGGCCACTTCCAGAGCGAAAGGCTTATAGAACGGATGATGGGTAAATGAAGTGACTTCGATATAGTCCTCGGGCTTTATGCTCAGCGACTCGGCAAATGACTTGGGGGTATAGGTCTTGCCCTCATACTCAAATGTCTCCGGCACCTCGCCGAAATAAGCGTCAAGGATAGCGTTGAATCCCTTTTCCCACGCTGTCGAGAGCCTGCGGTCGGGAACGCGTATCACGGCGTCGAGGTAAGCCTTCAGCACTGACGACAGCTCGCCGTGGACATGCTTGTCCTCGCCATAGTTAAGTCCGGGATAAGCCTCTTCAGGCAGGGCGCCGTACATCTCGATGACATAGGGCACGTCGTGAGCCGCACCGCCCTCGGAGAAGTTGACCTTGCCGTCCATCCTGACATATTTGCGCGCCTTGTCAAGATAGCAGTGACGCACAGTGTACATCTCGCTAAGGTCGACAGGCTTTGCGCCCTGACGCATCATCTCTCCCTCAAGAAACGAATTGGTAGAGAAACACCAACATGTGCCTGACTGGTTCTGGTCACGGACAGGAGTGGTCTTAACCACCTTTACGTCGGTAAACTTGAAGCCGGTGCTGTCCGGGACAATCACTTTATCATCGGCGGCCGCGTCAAAGGCAAGCGCGCCGGCAAGAATGGATGCTATAAGATATTTCATGTTCAAAATGTTTTTCCTTACATTACAAAATTAGTCAATTATTCCTTATCAGCCTACAATAACCGACATATTTTCATTTATGAGCCGACACCATGAGCGGGAATCCACAGAAAGCCGCGGCAATTCTACTAAAAGGAGTTAACAGCGTCAACCTTGGATGCACCGCGGATGTTGAATCTAAGAACACCAAAATTCAACTTATTATGGATACCAATGCTAAAATTGCCGCTCAGACCTCGGAGGCAGCGGCTAAAATAAGCGCCGACGCCGCAAAGGTAAGCGTCGATGCCGCAAAGACAGCTGTAAAGGACGAGACCAAACAGCAGATTGAAAACCTGAAACAAAGCGCTGCGACGGCTAAAGAAGCCGCTGCCGACAAGCTCGGTGACATCAAGGACCAGGCTGCCGACAAATTAGGCGACATCAAGGATGCAGCCGCCGACAAGTTCGGTGACATCAAGGACCAGGCCGCTGATATGCTCGCCTCTGCAAAAGAAAAAGGCGGCTCGCTTATAGACAAGCTGAAAGACAAGGCGTCAGACCTGCTTGACTCAGGAGGCGACGCGCTTCACAATCTCGCCGACAAGCTTGACGATTAGTTTCGGCTATAGATAATAAAAAAAGGAGGGTGCAGACCCTCCTTCTTTATTATGATAATCTCTTAGATCTTGTCGACCTCAAGGTCGCCGTTAAACACTTCGTGCCAGGGCAGTCCCTGTGCCGCGATAACCTCAAGGAACGGATCGGGATCAAACTCCTCAACATTATGCACGCCGGGCTTCACCCATTTTCCGGTAAGAAACATCATGGCGCCCGCCATCGCCGGCACTCCGGTCGTATAGCTGACAGCCTGCATGCCTGTCTCCTTGTAAGCAGCCTCGTGGCTACAGTTATTGTATATATAATATGTCAGCTCCTTGCCCTCTTTATCCTTACCTGATATACGGCAGCCGATTGAGGTCTCGCCGTGATAGTTCTCGCCGAGATCCTGAGGATTGGGCAACACGGCTTTCAGGAATTGCAGCGGAATGATCTTGGTGCCGTTGTAGTCTACCTCGTCGATGCGCGCCATGCCTATGTTCTGTATCACACGCAGGTGGGTAAGATACTCCTGTCCGAATGTCATCCAGAAACGCGCCCTCTTGATTGTCGGGAAGTTTTCGACAAGCGACTCAAGCTCTTCATGATAGAGAAGATAAGAATCGCGCGCGCCGATATTGGGATATGTGAGCGGAGCGTGTATTTCGAGCGGCTTTGTCACGACCCATTTTCCCTCTTGATAGTAGCGTCCGTTCTGGGTGATCTCGCGGATATTGATTTCAGGGTTGAAGTTGGTCGCAAACGCCTTTCCGTGGTCGCCGGCGTTACAGTCAACGATGTCGAGATACTCCATCTCCGAGAAATAGTGCTTTGCCGCATAGGCTGTGAACACACCTGACACTCCGGGGTCAAATCCGCAGCCGAGTATCGCTGTCAGACCGGCTTTCTCAAAGCGCTCGCGGTAAGCCCACTGCCATGAATACTCGAAATGAGCCTCATCCTTGGGTTCATAATTTGCCGTGTCGAGATAATTCACCCCACACTCCAGACACGCGTCCATAATCGTAAGGTCCTGATAAGGGAGAGCCACATTAATAACCAGGTCGGGATTATGACGGCGGAAAAGAGCCACAAGCTCCTCAACACTGTCAGCATCGACGTGGTCGGTGGTTATGTTTTTGGCACCAATCGCCTTTGCGATGGCGTCACACTTGCTCTGAGTGCGTGATGCAAGCACGATCTCGGTGAATACATCGGGATTCTGCGCACACTTGTGAGCCACGACCGTACCTACGCCGCCGGCTCCTATTATTATGACTTTTGCCATTATTATATTATTTAGGTAAGTAATATCATTTTTTATCGGCAGCCTGCTGCTTCAGCAAGTCGCGTATCTCGGTAAGGAGCACCTCCTCCTTGGTAGGCTCCGCAGGAGCGGCGGGAGCTTCCTCCACCTTCTTCTTGAAGCGGTTCATGAAACGGATTGCCACAAAGATGCAGATTGCCACGATAAGGAAATCGACGATGTTCTGGACAAAGACGCCCCAGGTCATCGCCACTTCGGGAGTCACAATCTCCTCACCGTTCATCACCGCCTCCTTTAATATGAGCTTATGCTCTTTGAAATCAAGTCCGCCCGTGGCAAGCCCCACGACAGGCATCACCACATCATTGACCAGCGAAGACACGATTTTTCCAAATGCGCCACCGATTATTACACCGACCGCCATGTCAACGACATTTCCCTTCATGGCAAACTCCTTGAATTCAGTGAGAAATTTTCCCATAATCAATATTTTATTAGTTCATAAATTGCTCATTCCTACATTTTCACGCAAAATTAAAGATTTTTTTCCTTTATTTTATATGCAGAATAATTTTATTGGAAAAAAATTAGTAATTTTGTGACGCAAATTCAAGTATCATATATTTCCGATTTGTGATACGAGTACAATTAAAACAAGGTAGAAGATTTACATTAAACCCAATATTAACAAAAATTATGACTAAAGTAGGTATTAATGGTTTTGGTCGCATCGGACGTTTCGTATTCCGTGCTTCCACCAAGAGAGATGACATCGAAGTTGTCGCAATCAACGACCTTCTTCCCGTTGACTACATGGCTTACATGCTGAAGTATGACACAATGCACGGTCAGTTTGACGGCACTGTTGACTACAACCTTGAAAAGAGCCTCCTTATCGTAAACGGCAAGGAAATCCGCGTTACTGCATGCCGTGACCCGAAAGAAATCAACTGGGGCGCTGTAAACGCTGAATATGTTGTTGAGTCAACCGGTCTTTTCCTTACCAAGGAAAAAGCTCAGGCTCACATCGAGGCAGGCGCTAAGTATGTAGTTATGTCAGCTCCTTCTAAGGATGACACCCCCATGTTCGTATGCGGTGTTAACCTTGACAAGTATGTAAAGGGTACTCAGTTCGTATCTAACGCATCTTGCACCACCAACTGTCTTGCTCCTATCACCAAGGTGCTTAACGACAAGTTTGGCGTTGTTGAAGGTCTTATGACTACTGTTCACTCTACTACTGCAACTCAGAAGACTGTTGACGGTCCCTCTATGAAGGACTGGCGTGGTGGTCGTGCCGCTGCCGGCAACATCATCCCCTCTTCAACCGGTGCTGCTAAGGCTGTAGGTAAAGTTATCCCCGAGCTCAACGGCAAGTTGACCGGTATGTCAATGCGTGTCCCCACTCTTGACGTATCTGTTGTTGACCTTACCGTCAACCTCGCTAAGCCCGCTACCTACGATGAAATCTGCGCTGCAATGAAGGAAGCTTCTGAAGGCGAACTCAAGGGTGTGCTCGGCTACACTGAGGACGATGTAGTATCAAGCGACTTCCTCGGCGATCCCCGCACTTCTATCTTCGACAAGAAGGCAGGTATCCAGTTGACTCCGACTTTCGTTAAGGTTGTATCTTGGTATGACAACGAGATCGGTTACTCTAACAAGGTGCTTGACCTCATCGCTCACATGAAGAAAGTTAACGGCTAATCACTACCGTAACCTTTTAGATACAAGGCGCGCCCTCAACGGCGCGCCTTTCTTTTTTATCCACTACACGGCAGGACGTCGCGACAGACACACTTATTAACAATTATCCGGTCTTATTGTTAATCTTTCCTAAAATGGGGGGGGTAATTGCAAACACGGAATCTATATGGTAACTTGCACTCACTTATCATATTATAACACCTCATTATCACAAAACAAATTTTGACTATGATGAAAAAACTACTCCTTTCAGGCGCGGCTATGCTCGCTGCGTCAACAGTTGTCGCACAGGTATCAGACACACCCGTATTCGAGTACGAAGAACGATGCACCCTTGAAGTAGCCCCACCCGAGATATGTGACGGCAATCTACCGCAAATAGTATATACATCTGAAAACGAGATTATTGTACTTGATGACAACTTCAAGGAAATAAAGCGTTTCTCTTTCGAGACACAGGAAGTGAAACAGGTACAAACGGTTTATCGTGCTCTGCCAATATTCGCAACCGACAAAGAAGAATATCCTGTGGCGGAAGGGACTAAATTCACCGTCGGCACCGCACTTTCATATATTCAAGAAAATCTTAATAATAATATAAAAGTCGAGGAACATGGAACAGAGACATGGTTTGTACGTGAATATTATGAATCATGGAGATATGAAGAAAATTTCCCCCAGTTTTACTATTCATTAAAGAGCGACGGTTCGCTTTGGGATACACGTATATGGTATGGAGAAATTACAGGATACTCCGACAACTGGGTACAAGACTCCGAGCCAAGCACATCACAATACACTTCCTACCCCGGAAATACATATCTTAACATCAATGGAAGAGATATCGATGGATCGCTTACTGCTACACAAAAGCTGTTCAACGATGATGACGCATATGAATATATTGTCCCCATATTCACTTACAAGACAGAAGAGTATTACTGGGGAACGAGCATCAATGGAATGTATGAATGTAAAACTGTAGAGGTTGGGGATCATGTGACCGGATTCAAGATCATGAATGATAAAGGCGAAACCGTACAGACATTTAACTCTTCTTGGTATAACATGTATGCATATATTCTCGGGGAGAATATATATGTCACTCCGGATAGAGAAAAATATTACCGTGTAAACAAATCGGGCAGCAGCACCCTTGCCGAAGTAAGCATGCCCTCGGGAGTAAGCATTTCTCCACGCGTGGCGCAGAACTCGACACCGGTCAACATTACAGCAACAGAAAGCGACAGCGACCGCACAATAAAGGTAATCTCTGCCAACGGCAGCGTAATGACCACAACCAAGATACCGGCAGGCTCGACATCAGCCACAATCAATACATCACGATTCAGGTCAGGCACCTATATCGTATTGGTCAGCGAGGGCGACAAGATGGTTGAAAACTGCAAGATCATAATCCGCTGACAAGCAATCACAGCGAGAGAGAGACACACAAAGAAAGCGGGTGGAAAGGCGATGAAACCTTTCCATCCGCTGGATTTATATAGACTTGGCGATAGCCTCGGTTATGCCCACCACTTCAGGGCAAGGTCGGTAAGCCATATCCACAACGGACACGCGCCCATGAAGAGCAGTGTACTTACCGCAAGCGACGATGTTCCGGTCGCAACGTAAGTGTTGTAACGGCTCGCGATGATGATTCCGGAGAATGCCGGCGGGAGTGCCGCGCAGACTACAAGCATCTTCAGATTAAACGGCTCCATGTGGAAGAGGAGACCCACAATCAGTATGGCGAGAGGCATGACAATCAGTTTCAGGAACGAGCCCATGAACACCTGACCGTTGAGCACTATCTTCACCGATGAAAGCGTGATGCCGGCGGCAAACACAGCCACAGAGGCATTGGCTCCGGCGATAAGGTTGAACGACGGGTCAAGGCACGCGGGCCACTTCACGCCACACAACACGAGAATCACCGCCAGTATCGGCGCCCAGGCGACAGGCTGCTCGAGGGCGTGAATCACCGGCTTCCACGGATTAGGCTTCTTGCCGCCGTTTTTTGCCGCCGCCGCGGCTTCATTTCCGGCGTTAAGGAGCGACAGTCCGATAGGTATACCTACAGCATTGACCTCGATTGCCACTATCGCGATTACAAGACCCACCGATGCCGACGAGCCGAAGATAGGCTGCAACACGGCAAAGCCGAGAAATCCGATTGTCGGCGAACCGCTGATAAGAGCCGACACAGCCGATTCAGCCGTTGTGTCCTTGTAAAGATACTTGAACACAAAATAGACAAGGAAGAAGCAGGCTATCAGCACAGTGAAACTTATCACCGTCAGCTTCAGGTCGACACTCAGCATCTCGCGGTTAGCCTTGATGATGGAGACAAACAGGGCGGCGGGCAACGCATAGTTAAGCACCACCTTGTTCAATATCTTGGCATCAGCACCTGAAAATGCCCCTTTCTTTCCCGAGATATATCCCAGTGCCATTATCACAAATATCGGGACTATGGCGTAAAGTATAATATGTCCCATAAGTCATCGCGTTTAAAAGATTGCACATAATTTCGGGTGAAGCCCGGGGCTTACACCTTGATAGGTATAAGCGCCTCGGGATTCAGATAGCCTATATGACCGCTCTCCTTGCCGGAGTCGGCAGCAAGCTGGACGTCGATAAGACATGGCTTGCGCGACGCTATTGCCTCGGTCAGCGCGGTCTCAAGCTCGGCAGGGGTTGCGACATAATAGGTAGTGGCGCCAAATGCCTCGCCAAGTTTGTCGTAACGGGCCTTGACGTCAAGAGTTGTCGGAGCAGGGTCACCGTTGCCGCTGAGGTTCTCACCTACACCGTTGTATATACCGCCGTTATTGAAGACTACAACAGTCGCGGGGAGGTCAAAACGGCATATGGTACTGAAATCCATTCCGCTGAAGCCGAAAGCGCTGTCACCCTCGATAGCCACTACCGACTTGCCGGTGGCAATCGCCGCACCAACGGTCGAGCCCATGCCCATGCCCATGATAGCCCATGTCGCGCAATCTATGCGGTGGCGCGGCTGCTTCATCAGCAGAGTGTCGCGGGTGTCGTCAAGAGTGTTGGCGCCCTCATTGACAAGTATCACGTCTGGATTTTTCTCAAACACTTTCTTTATGGCGCTCAACGCGCTCCAGTGGGTCATCGGCACAGTCTGCGGGACAAGCCGCTCGGCAAATTTCGCATCCTTAGCCTTGCCCTCGGTCTGTATCGTCTTGACCCAATCCGGGTCGACCGACATCTTATACTGTGGCAGCGCTGTCAACAGGGCGTCGAGCGACGACGCGAGGTCACCGACCACCGGAGCCGCAATGGCGCGGTTTATGTCAATCTCCTCCGGGTCTATGTCAAGCTGGATGAACTTGCCGGCAGGATTCCACTTGCCGTGTCCGCGTGAAAGCAGCCAGTTAAGACGGGCGCCTACGAGCATCACCACATCGGCCTGCTCCATGACAAGGCTCCTTGACGACAATGCCGAGAGCGGATGATCGTCGGGCAGCACGCCCTTAGCCATCGACATCGGATAAAACGGGATGCCGGTTGACTCGACAAGTTTCTTTACCTTGTCTTCCACCCCGGCATATGCCGCACCCTTGCCTATCAGTATCGCCGGCTTCTTAGCCGAGGCAAGCAGCTCGAGGGCGCGGGTCACCGACTTCGGCGAGGGGACCATCGCGGGACAGAGGTCGACAGGGGTGTATAGTGTAGCCTCGGCGGCGCTCCTCTCCATTACCGCGCCGAGACACGGGGTGGTCACGTCAAGATAGACACCTCCGGGACGCCCTGAGACGGCGGCGCGATAGGCGCGCACCACTCCTGTCATGATATCCTCGGGACGGTTTATCCTGTAAGCCGCCTTGACAAGAGGCTTGGCGATATTAAGCTGGTCGAGGCCCTCATATGTACCCTGTTCAAGGTCGATAGGCACCCTGTCGCTTGACCCTGAAATCTGAATCATAGGATAGCAGTTGACAGTGGCATTTGCAGTCGCTGTCAGTCCGTTCAGGAAGCCGAGCGACGACACAGTAAGCAATACACCGGGTGTCTTGGTCAGATAACCGTGGGTGGCGGCTGCCATGCCCGCCTGCTGCTCATGGCGGAATCCGACAAACCGTATGCCCTCGCCTTGGGCGATGTAGGCAAATTCAGTCACCGGTATTCCCACAAGCCCGTACATGGTGTCGATTCCCACCTTCTTCAGAGCCTGGGCAAGAATCCACATTCCTGTCACCTCATTTGCAGTGGAAGGGTCGGTATGGGGAATTTTATCTATATACATAATAGTAGTGTTTTATGTCAGGTAATTATAAAGCCTTGTTATTTCTCAGCCTCCTTTGGAAGCGGGGCTGTTGTGCCGTTAGCCTTGAACTGAGCCTGCTCTTCAGCCGTATATCCCAGCGAGGTAAGCACCTCTTCGGTATTTCCTCCAAGTTCCGGACACGGACCGTAGACCGGCTGATAATTGGAGATGGTGAACGGGCATCCCACAGTCACAAACTCGCCGATTTTGCCGCCCTGGTTTATCTTTACAAGAGTGTTGCCGTCATAAAGCGATTCATCGCTCATAATCTCCTTGGTCGACAGCACCGGACCGCAAGGTATTCCGTAAGGCGACAGCAGTTTGACTACCTCCATCTTGTCCTTGTCGATAGTAAACGACTCGATGCGCTTGTAGATTTCCTGTTTGTGGCGGTCACGGGCATCGGCGGTGTTGAAATCCGGATTGGTGAGCCAGTCCTCGAAGCCGAGACCCTTGCAGGCAAGCTCGAAATCCTTTGCCCCGCGCTGCAGGATCACATACACGTAGGCATTGGGATCGGTCTCCCATCCTTTGCATTTGTAAGTCCAGCCAAGCACTCCGCTGCCCTCCATGTTGCCGGCACGCGGCACAAAGTCGCCAAACTTCTGGTCGGGATACTGCGGGAATTGGGTCAGATAGCCTATCCTGTCAAGGGTAAGCTGGTCGCGTGTCTTGATACGACAGAGGTTAAGACATGCGTTGTGCATTGACTGATAGACATAGCTGCCCTCGCCGGTGTGTTCACGCTGCATAAGTGCGGCAAGTATGCCGATGGTTAGGTGCATGCCCGTATTGGAGTCACCGAGCGCCGCACCCGACTGTGTCGGGATGTTATACTCGCCTTCATACCATCCTGTGGTCGAGGCTGCTGCGGCTGTCACCTGGGCTATAGGCTCGTAAGCCTTCAGGTCCTTGAATCTGGAAGAGAGCGGAAATCCCTTTATTGTGCCATAGATACATTTCGGATTGAGCTTGTGGACCTCTTCCCAACTGAAACCGAGCTTGTCCATCGCTCCCGGATGAAGATTCTCGATAAACACGTCAGCCTCCTTTATCAGCTTGGTGAGTATAGCCTTGCCGTCGGGGGTCTTGGCGTCAAGCGCAAGCGACTTTTTGTCGGAGTTAAGCTGAAGGAAATAATAGCTTGGAAGGTCGGGGTCAAACTGCAATTCCTTACGGGTGGCGTCGCCCACACCGGGACGCTCAATCTTTATCACTTCGGCGCCGAGCCACGCGAGCATCTGTGTACATGACGGTCCTGACTGAACCTCGGTAAAGTCTATCACCTTGATTCCTTGCAATGGTGCATTGTTCATAATATCTATTATTTATGTTTGTAATTAATCAATGACAATTTCTACTGTCTATAAAATGACAACATCGCTGAAATTACATAGTTTAATCATAACATTAGCTTTAAATCAAATTTAACAAACACCGGCGCCAATACCCATGACCGTATCGCGGACTCATGGTTTCCCCGCCAGGGGATAGGTTGTATATCCCCATGCCCGTATCGCGGGCGAGCTTCTGGTTGCCCATAGTTCACGTAACCGCAATGCCCGTATCGCGGACTCACGGTTTCCCCGCCAGGGGATAATCCTACTTGTAGCCGTGGGTTGAGCGAAGCGATACCCACGGACAAGCGTCATCACAAATGATGTTTCCGACAGGAATCATCAAAATAATCACAAACTATTTGCATCTTTGAATTTATTTGTATTAATTAGCAAAAAGTTAATTAAATATGAGCTACACCCATCTCCTTTACCACATAATATTTTCTACCCGCAATCGACGACCATTAATTTTAATAGAAAACGAGCGAAGGGTGTACGGGTTGCTGTTTGCAATATTAAAGAAATATGGTGCTGAAACATTAAGGATTGGAGGCATGCCCGACCATATTCATCTATTCATATCCATCCCACCGACTTTTGCTGTGTCAGAATTTATCCAGAAATTAAAACGTGAATCAAGTCTTGCCATAAATAGAGATTCGATTTTACCGAAATGGGATGGCTGGCAGGAGGGTTATGGTGCGTTCACCTATTCTCGCAACGAGGCTGATAAGATTATAAATTACATCAAAGGGCAGAAGGAGCATCATAAGAGAGTGTCTTTCATCGAAGAAATTGAAATATGGATGAAGGAAAACGGCATGCAAACTAAGAACTTGCGAAACGAATGTGTACATTGATGATTCCTACGGAAACATAATTAAAATGCCAACCAAACCGTGGGTATCGCTGCGCTCAACCCACGGCTAAACAAAGATTATCCCCTCTCGGGGATAGGTTGCATATCCCCATGCCCGTATCGCGGACAACCTCCCGGTCGCTCCAAGTTCACGCAACCGCAATGACCGTATCGTGGACTCACGGTTTCCCCGCCAGGGGATAGGTTGCATATCCCCATGCCCGTATCGCGGGCGAGCTTCTGGTTGCCCATAGTTCACGTAAC
>OLWA01000365.1_pt1 | contig 57650 bp, 53 predicted proteins | sample 1673251 | NCBI WGS metagenome assembly OLWA01 (sample SAMEA3178937, study PRJEB25190) | human gut metagenome | biome: human gut; feature: human-associated habitat; material: faeces | place: Austria | collected 2013 | reverse complement strand
AACAGCAAAGCAATCAGACTTCCCGCAAGCCGTTAGTGACAAGGCAATTTCCAGATCACAGATTCGGGTATTCAGGCTCTTAAAAGCCAAAAATCATATTCAATATCCCAGAACATCAGAAACAGTCTGGGCATATTATAGTTCTTGGTGTGGGAAGTTTGAGTCAGTAACTTCCCAAGGAGGATTTATCATGGTAAAGGTTATCGTTATTTCTGCTATTGTGGCAAGTGTGCTTTCGAGTATATTAAATCGCAATACCGTTGGAACACAAAATGCGTATTTCAAAAGGTGGCTTGGTATATTTTTTGTGACAGCATTTTTGATAGGGATGAATATGTAGAAAAATAAAAGTGATAAAGAGAGCGTTTCAAAGCGGATAGTTTTTGAAACGCTTTTGTAATAAAAACTTATGATTTTTTTTATAGATATCTTCATTCACAAAGGTTATAATGAAAACGCAGGGTTTATATTTTATGTGAAAAGTTGATGATTAAGTTTGTACGGCTGTCAGGGGAGCAGCCGTAGAATGGAGATAGATATGCAGAATATTATAGTGCTTGATGATGAACAGGAGATTGCGGATCTTCTGGAGGTGTATCTGGCCAATGAAGGATATCAGGTATTTAAGTTTTACCGGGCAGAGGGAGTGCTGGACTGCATTCAGGAAAATGAGATCTCATTGGCGATCCTGGATGTGATGCTGCCGGATATCGACGGCTTTCAGCTTTGCCGTCAGATCCGGGAGAACTGGTATTTTCCGATCATTATGCTTACGGCGAAGATAGAGGACGTAGATAAGATCACGGGACTTACTGTGGGCGCAGACGATTATATTACAAAGCCGTTTAATCCACTGGAGGTAGTGGCGAGAGTCAAGGGGCAGCTACGGCGGGCCCAGACTTACAATCCATCCATGACCGGGCAGGAGGATGAGGAAACCTACAATATCCGGGGGCTGGAGTTGACGCCCAATATGCATACCTGTTATCTGTACGGCGAGAAGATCGATCTGCCTCCGATCGAATACGACATACTGGTGTATCTTTGCCGCCATCTGGGGAAGGTGGTGTCGGCAGAGGAGCTTTTTGAGGCCGTCTGGGGGGAGAAGTATCTCAATAGTAATAACACGGTGATGGCTCATATTGCCCGGATCCGTGAGAAGCTTCATGAAAACGCCCGCGCACCGAAGTTTATTAAAACGGTCTGGGGTGTGGGCTATAAAATGGACAGATAAGAAGTACGGCGGGGACAGATAAAAGGGAGCAAAGCCGGAAAAGACAGAATGGAGAGATAGAGAAACATGGATGGTGAAGTTCGTCAGGAGGTTGCGAAGCAGCTGGTAAAGGGATATCTGGTGCATATGCTGGTCTATATCGTTGTGGTACTGGCTTTTCTTGGCATAGCTTACCGCTGGTGCGGCAGTCAGGTATGGTATCCGTGGGATGAGCTGTATCCGCTGGTGCATTGGCTTCATATCAATGTGGTTCCGGTTTTTCTCTGTGTGCTTTTGGTGGGCTGTGTTGCCATAACATGTGTGCATTTCTACCAGATGGCACGGCTGTTGGAGCTTGTGACAAATGCGGTGGATGATCTGTATGCCAATCGGATCAACAGTGTAAAGCTTCCTTCTTCACTGCAGGAAGTGGAGCGGAAGCTCAATCAGATCATGGTGGGGATCCGTGCCAGCCAGCAGGAGGCGAAGGATGCCGAGCAGCGCAAAAACGATATGATCATCTATATGGCACACGATCTGAAAACACCGCTGACTTCGGTAATCGGATATCTGACTCTGCTAAAGGATGAGCCGGAAATTTCACAGGAGCTTCGTCAGAAATATCTGGATATCGCCTGGAATAAGGCGGGACGTCTGGAGGATCTGGTCAACGAATTCTTTGAGCTTACCAGAATGAATTTTGCCCATATGACATTAAACTGCAATATGGTTAATATGACGATGATGGTGGAGCAGTTCATGTATGAGTTTAAGCCGCTTCTGGCAGAGAAGGGCATGGATTATGAGCTGGAAGCAGAGCCGGAGATCATGGTGTACTGCGATATCGAGAAGATGCAGAGAGTGTTTGATAATCTGCTGAAAAATGCGATCAATTATGGATATCCGGATAGTATGATCCATGTATATCTGGACAAAAACGGGGAACAGGGAATGAAGCTGATTGTCCAAAATCACGGACAGACCATCCCGGCAGAAAAGCTCAGCTATCTTTTTGAACAGTTCTTCCGACTGGACAGCTCCAGAGATTCCAAGACGGGCGGCACCGGACTGGGACTGGCGATCGCCAAGCAGATCGTGGAGCTTCATGGCGGCAAAATTTCCTGTGAGAGCTCCAATGAGACAATTGTTTTTATTGTGGAATTATAAAAGGGACACGAACCGACGTGTCCCTTTTATGGGATAGGTGCAAAAAGTTTTGATGAATATATTAGAGAATTTTTGTGCCGGATAAAAAACGGAGGAATACATCGACACATGGAAAATCAAAATGGAAAACAGTTAAAGTATGTACAGCTGATGGCAGATCTGAAAGAAAAGATCTTGTCCGGCGAGATCCAGCCGGGGGAGAAGATTCCATCTGAAAATATTCTTGCGGCTCAGTATCAGGTAAGTCGTCAGACGGTGCGGAAAGCCATTGCCATTATGGAAAATGAAGGCTATGTTTATGCGGAGCATGGCAGAGGAACTTTTTGTACAGAGCTGGTGCGTCATAAGCATGAATCGGGAAATATAGCAGTAGTAACCACATATCTGTCCGATTATATTTTCCCGCAGGTGATCCGGGGGATTGATAAGATCCTGACCAGGGAGGGTTACAGTATTATTCTTAAAAACACAAGAAATTCCCGGACGCAGGAGATCCGTTGTCTGCAGGAGCTTTTGCAAAAGGATATTGATGGGGTGATCATCGAACCAAGCAAAAGCCAGATTTACTGCAAGCACACGGAGCTGTTTGCAAAGTTTCAGGAGTTTCAGATTCCCTGTGTATTTATTCAGGGGTGCTATGAGCAGATGAAACAGCAGCCGCAGGTGCTGATGGATGACTGCAAGGGTGGTTACCTGATCACCAGGCACCTGATCGGGCTGGGACATCGGAATATTATCGGTGTATTTAAGGCGGATGATACCCAGGGGCAGAATCGTCATAAGGGATATGCAAAAGCTCTTGGCGAGGCGGGTATTGCCTATGATCCGGAGAAGGTGATCTGGTTTCACACGGAGGACAGGACGGTGCATCCCTATGAAAAGATCTGCCAGATGATTCGGGAGACCGCCGTTATGGACGGCATTGTCTGTTATAATGACCAGATTGCGTGGGAGGTGATCCGGGCATTACAGGACAGTGGTCTGCGTGTGCCGGAGGATATATCGGTATGTGGATATGATGATTCTTCCATGGCATTGTCCGGCAATCTGCGGCTTACCACCATTGCGCACCCACAGGAGAGGCTGGGGGTGATGGCGGCAGAGCTGCTGCTGCGGCTGATCCATGGAGAAGAAAACGGGGAGAAGGACCGGATTATGATAGAGCCTGAGTTGGTAGAGGGAAACTCATGTAAAAAAAGAAAAAACAACTTGTAAATACGAGTGTACAAGTTGTATGATAAAGATAGAATAAACGGTATGTGCTTACAAACTTGATAATAGAACATGTATTGGAGAAAAGTTGTACCCGTGGGACCGGGTTCACGGGTTGAGAAAGGAAGGTATCATTACTATGAATGCAAAAGAAAGTATTGTGAACGGAAAAGCAGCACTTGGTATTGAGTTTGGTTCTACCAGGATCAAGGCAGTGCTTGTGGATGAAAATTGTAAAGCATTGGCGGTAGGTTCCTATCAGTGGGAAAATCAACTGGTGGATGGTGTCTGGACCTACAGTCTGGAGGCGATCCATACGGGATTGCAGGCGTGTTATAAGGCTTTGGCAGAGAAAGTGCAGGGGCAGTACGGGGTGCCGCTTAAGAAGCTGGCCTCTCTGGGAATCAGTGCTATGATGCATGGCTATATGGCATTTAATGAGAAGGATGAACTGCTGGTTCCATTTCGCACCTGGCGCAATACCATGACTGAGGAGGCCGCTGCAAAGCTGACGCAGGAGTTTCAGGTGAATGTGCCGGAGCGGTACAGTATTTCCCATTTGTATCAGGCTGTTTTAAGGAAGGAGCCTCACGTAAAGGATATTACATTTTTTACGACCCTTGCGGGCTATATTCACTGGCAGCTTACCGGGGAGAAGGTACTGGGTGTCGGAGATGCCTCCGGAATGTTTCCAATCGACTGTAATACAAAGGATTATGATCAGGAAAAGCTGGCAAAGTTTGACAAGCTGGTAGAGGAGTATCATTTCCCATGGACTTTAAAGGATATTTTGCCGAAGTCCCTCACGGCAGGGGAGAAGGCAGGCGTCCTGACGGAGGCCGGTGCAAAAATGCTTGATCCGACCGGGACACTGGAAGCAGGCGTACCAATGTGTCCGCCGGAGGGCGATGCCGGAACCGGTATGGTGGCAACCAACAGCGTGAAGGTGCGTACCGGAAATGTGTCGGCGGGAACCTCTGTTTTTGCCATGATCGTTATGGAGAAGTCATTGAAAAATCTTCACACACAGATTGATCTGGTGACTACGCCGGCAGGTGATCTGGTGGCTATGGTGCACTGCAATAATTGTACCTCTGATATCAATACATGGGTGAATCTGTTCAAGGAGTTTGCGGAGGCTATGGGGATGACCGTAGACATGGATAAACTATATGGCACGTTGTTCCGAAAAGCACTGGAGGGAGAACCGGACTGCGGAGGACTTCTCTCATATAATTACTTCTCAGGAGAGAGCATTACAGGCTTTGATGAGGGACGGCCGTTATTTGTACGTCATGCAAATGATAAGGTCAGCCTTGCTAATTTTATGAGGGTTCATCTTTTCACGGCCCTTGGCGCATTGAAAAACGGACTGGACATCTTACTGAAGGAGGAGAAGGTGTCTGTGGATAAGATTTACGGACATGGTGGATTCTTCACCGTGCCGGGTGCCGGACAGAAGATTATGGCAGCAGCCATGAATACACCGGTGTCCGTGATGGATACGGCAAGCGAGGGCGGTGCCTGGGGCATTGCAGTACTGGCACAGTATCTGGTAGCAGGAGCCGGAAAGGATCTGGCAGATTATCTGGATCAGGAGGTGTTTGCCGGACAGACGGGAACTACGTTGGAGCCGGATGCTGCAGATGTGAAGGGCTTTGATGATTTCCTGGTGCGTTACAATAAGGGACTTGCGATAGAGCGTGCTGCGGTAGAGAGTATATAAAGCGGATCACAGCCTGGTTATCTGAGATATGGGACAGTATATAGCGGAAAAATCTAGTGTACGAAATATGGTACAGATGAAAGGAGCATGGATAAATATGTTAGAAGCATTAAAACAGCAGGTTTACGAGGCAAATATGGAGCTGCCGAAACGGGGGCTGATCACATACACATGGGGAAATGTCAGTGGTATTGACAGAGAAAGCGGTTATTTTGTTATTAAGCCAAGCGGCGTTGATTATGATAAGCTGACACCGGAGGATATGGTGGTAATGGATCTGGAGGGCAATAAGATCGAGGGAAAATATAAGCCGTCCTCTGACACACCGACTCATCTGGAGCTTTACAAAAAATATCCAGAGATCGGCGGTGTGGTACATACCCATTCGCCGGAGGCAACCTCATGGGCACAGGCAGGCCGGTCGATTCCATTATATGGAACCACTCATGCCGATTATTTCTTCGGGGAGATTCCATGTGCCAGAAGTCTGACACCGGAGGAGATTGATGCAGCCTATGAACAGAATACGGGACTGGTGATCATTGAAACCTTCGAGGAACGGGGACTGAATCCGATGCATACACCGGGCGTTCTGTGCAAGAATCACGGACCTTTTACATGGGGAAAGGATGCCGCCGAAGCAGTACATAATGCGGTAGTTCTGGAGGAGGTTGCTAAAATGGCAACCAAGACAGAGCTGATCAATCCGAAGGTACAGCCGGCACCGGACTGTATCCGGGATAAGCATTTTTATCGCAAGCACGGTGCAAACGCATATTATGGTCAATGATAAAAATTAAAGATTTAGATCAATATAGATGATGCCGGGGTCAGAAGCAGATAGCAATTTGTATGTAAACATACATTGTTATCTGCTTTTGACTCTTGCATTATATAGATATTTTACTATTGATTTGATACAATAGGACATAAGAGAGAGAATCGAAACCGGTTCTGTAAGAAATGGGGAGCGTGTATGTATAAGGTATTTTTGATCGAGGATGAGATTGTGATTCGGGAAGCACTGGAACGGATGATTCCATGGAATGAATATGGTTTTGAACTGGTGGGTAAGGCGAAGGATGGAGAGATCGCACTTCCTATGATCCGCAAGACAAAGCCGGATGTGTTGATCACGGATATCAAGATGCCGTTTATGGACGGACTTACGTTAAGCGGTATTGTAAAGAAGGAAATTCCGGAGATCCGCATTGTTATTGTGAGTGGTTATGATGATTTTGAATATGCCAGAAAAGCGATTGCCCTTGGCGTCGATGATTATTTATTAAAGCCGATTGCCAAAGCGGATTTTGTCCGTGTTCTGCAGAAGATCCAGAAGGACTTCGAGGAAAAGGGAAAGCAGCAGGATTATTATGAGAAATTTGAACAGGAAATTAAGAAATATGAAAATCACTCCCGGCGTGATTTTTTTGAACTGCTGGTGACAAAACACGCAGATCTGCCGGAGCTTTATGACAGAGCAGAAAAGCTTTCCATTGACATTATGGCGGAAAGCTATAATCTGGTTTTTTTCTCGCTGGCGGAAAGCCGGGATACGGATACGATCGATCAGGAATATTCCCAAAGGGCGGCAGATGTGCAGAAGCAGATCGATGACACGATGCAAAAGGAGAAAAATCTATATATGTTCCGGAATCAGACTTTCAGCTATGTACTGCTTTTGACCGGGGATGCGGAAAATATACAGGCACATACGGAGCACTGTGTAAAACTGCTTCAGGATATTCTGGAAAAGGACCAGAGCGGACTGGAGTGGATCGTATGTGCGTCAAAGCCGGTGGAACGTCTCAGTCAGATGCCGGATTGCTATAAGGAGGGAATGCAGCTTTTTGCATATCGTTATTTTGGATATTCTCATGTGGTATCCCAGGACATGGTGCCTATGCACGAAAGTCAATCCCGGGATAATGAGATCAAGGATCTGGTCAGCGTGGACAGTAATGTTGTGAATCCGGCAATCGTTCAGAATTTTCTCTGCAATGGTCTGGAAAATGAAGTTGCCGGTTTTGTAGAAAATTATCTTCAGATGGTAGGAGAGTCCGCATTGAAATCAAAAATGTTTCGCCAGTACATTCTATTGAACATTCATTTTTGTATTGTATCCTTTTTACAGAAGCTGGGATATGAAAAGGATGTGATAGATCATTCTCTGTTAGAAACCTCTGGTATGGGGCAGCCGCTGGATCATGACAAAATTGCGGCAAGCATATCCGGTGCCTTAAAACAGGCAATTCAGCTGCGGGAAGAGAAAAGTAAAGGGAAATACCAGAATGTTTTGCAAAATGCCGTTCAATATATGGAAGAAAATTTTGCAGACGAAAATCTTACATTAAATACGGTGGCATGTGTGGCAAATGTCAGCGCAAATCATTTCAGTGCCATGTTTAGCCAAAAAATGGGACAGACTTTTATCGAATATCTGACGAGTCTGCGAATGAACCGTGCGAAGGAGCTTTTGCGCTGTACAGATAAACGATCCGGAGAAATTGCACTGGAGGTAGGATATAAGGATTCTCATTATTTCAGCTTTTTGTTCAAAAAAACACAGGGATGTACACCGAGTGAATATCGTAATCAGGGGGCAGTTTCGTGAAAAAGAGAAAGACAAAATATGAGACATTAAACATAAATCAAAAAATACAATATCTGATCTGGAGCCTTGCACTGCCATTGCTGTTTTGTATTTTGCTGCTGGTGGCTTCTATGTGCATTTCCATCGGAAATTATTCTACGATCACCCATAATATGAATCTCAGCAGTGAATTCAGTCTGAGCTTTAAGGAAAATATGGATCTGAAAATGTACCATTATTGTGTGGGAAGCGCAGAACAGAAAACGCTTCCGGTGAAGGACGTGAACCGGGCGATCCGGTTGGCGGAAAAGCTGGAAAAAACGACGGTACGAAAGGAAAGCCGCAGAGCCATCGAGCTTGTGATCGCAGATTGTAAAAATCTGAAAAAGCGAATGCGTGCCATTGCGGAAACGAAAGGGTATGATTCCAGACAGGTACAGCTCACCAATAATGTATATGTGCTTACGGAGCTGACACAGAAAGCGATGGGAGACTATATTTATTATGAGGCAGGATATCTGAAAAAGGTAGAAAATGATATGTTTGCCCGGATTCTTGCCGTGGGGATCATTCTGGGAATATGTGTGTTTGTGATCGTTGCATTGGTGGTAAAAAAATCCTTCCGGCTTGCCGGGGAGATTACAGATCCCATAGGTGGTGTCAGCGACAATGTCCGAAAAGTGGGACACGGAGATTTTGACATCATACCGGTGGAAACAAATGTGATCGAGGTAAAGGAACTGGACCGCGGCATTTTGAAAATGGCGGGGCGCATCCAGACTCTTCTGGAAAATGTTAAGGAGGAAGAACGGAAGCAGCATATGATCCAGCTGGAGCTTCTCCAGGCACAGGTAAATCCGCATTTTCTATATAATACTCTGGATACGATCGTATGGATGGTGGAGGCAGATATGCATGATGAGGCGATTGAGATGCTGACCCATTTGTCCGTCTTTTTCCGGACTGTTTTATCCAAGGGGGAGGATGTGATCTCGCTGCATGACGAGGTGTTACACACGAAAAGTTATCTGGAGATCCAGCAGATCCGTTACAGTGATATTCTTGATTATACCATCGAGCTGCCGCAGGACATGGAAGAGATCCGTCTGCCAAAGATGACATTGCAGCCGCTGGTGGAAAATGCGCTGTATCATGGAGTAAAGGAAAAAAGGGGAAAGAGCAGCATCTGGATCACTTTTGAGGATGCGGGCAGGGATATCGTCATTCAGGTGAAGGATGATGGGATCGGTATGACAGAGGATCGCCTGCGTGAGGTACAGGAGGGACTTAAGAACAACCAGAGTGTAGGCTTTGGAATGTCTGCAGTCGAGGGGCGTCTGAAGCTTTATTACGGAGAGGAATATGGTCTTGATATTTGTTCAAAATATCAGGAGGGTACTGTCATTCGTGTTAATATTCCGAAAAAATTTAACTTTTCGGATAAAAAAACAAACAAGATATAATCATTTGATAAAATATTAAACTTTTTGCATAAGTATCTTTATGGTAAAAAATAGAAAAAAATCTATAATAATACTTGTAAGCGACATACAAACTCAAATTAGGAGATAGAGGAGGAAAACAATATGAGAATTAAAAAAATTATATGTTCAGCATTATTAGTATCTTGTATGGTCTTTGCAATGACAGCATGTGGCTCCAAGAAGGCAGCCAAGACCGGAGGCGATGCAAAGAGCGGTAACATTACCGTAGGCTTTTCACAGGTAGGAGCGGAGTCAGACTGGCGGACCGCAAACTCTACTTCTATGAAAGAAACGTTCAGTGAAAAAAATGGTTACACATTAATTTTTGATGATGCACAGCAGAAGCAGGAGAATCAGATCAAAGCAATCCGGAACTTCATCCAGCAGGAGGTTGATTACATCGTACTTGCTCCGGTAACAGAAACCGGATGGGACACCGTACTTAAGGAAGCAAAGGATGCCGGTATTCCGGTAATCATCGTAGATCGTATGGTTAAAGTATCCGATGACAGTCTCTACACCGCCTGGGTTGGTTCAAACTTCGAACTGGAAGGCAAGAAAGCAGCAGCGTGGTTAAAGGCATACTTAGACAAGACAGGACGTGGCGACGAAGAGATCAATATCGTAGATATTCAGGGTACGATCGGTGCATCTGCCCAGATCGGACGTACAAAAGGACTTGAGGATGCCTGCAAGGAGAATAAAAACTGGAATCTGTTGGCAAAAGAGACAGGTGAATTTACACAATCAAAAGGCCAGGAGGTTATGGAGTCTCTGTTAAAGAAGCATAAAGATGACATTGATGTTGTATATTGCGAGAATGATAATGAAGCATTTGGTGCCATTGATGCCATCACGGCAGCAGGTAAGACCGTTGGAACCGGCAAGGATGACATTCTGGTAATGTCCTTCGATTCTACCAAGACCGGTCTGACCGATGTAAAGGATGGAAAGATCATTCTTGATACCGAGTGTAATCCACTTCACGGTCCTCGTGTAGAGGAGATCATCAAGGCTCTGGAAAACGGAGAGACACCGGAGAAGCAGCAGTATGTAGATGAAGAGATCTTCGCAGCAGTAAAAGATGTAGAAAGCGTAAACGCTGACGGAAAAGATTATGATGTCACAGTTGTTGATGACAAGGTGATCGCAGGACGTGCATATTAATCTTTTATAATATAATCTCATAAAAAGCAACGCTAAAGTGTTTCAGGGATAGCGCAATATAGAAAGCAACACAAAGCTGTATTGCGCTATTTTTGTACTCTTTTTGGGCAGAAAGCAGGTGAAATCAATGGCTGAGAAAGCAATTTTGACAATGAAAGGCATTACAAAAACTTTCCCGGGCGTAAAGGCATTATCTAATGTAGATTTCAAATTATGTGAAGGCGACATTCATGCTCTGATGGGAGAGAATGGTGCCGGGAAGTCAACACTGATCAAAGTGCTGACGGGAATCTATCCTTTTGACGCCGGAGAGATCATAATGGATGGGAAACCGATGGTGAATAAATCCCCGCAGGATGCCCAGAACAATGGTATCAGTACCGTTTATCAGGAAGTAAACCTTTGTCCGAATCTGACGGTAGCAGAGAATCTGTTTATTGGCAGGGAGCCGAGAAAACTTGGAATGATCAACTGGAAGGAAATGAATGCACGCTCCCGTAAGCTGCTTCGATCTCTGGACATTGATGTGGCACCGACGACATTATTGGATGAATGTTCCATTGCGATCCAGCAGATGATTGCGATTGCAAGAGCAGTAGATATGGAATGCAAGGTATTGATCCTCGATGAGCCGACATCTTCTCTGGATGAAGAAGAAGTAGAAAAGCTGTTTGGTCTGATGAAAAAGTTAAAGGCAAAGGGTGTCGGCATTATCTTTGTCACACATTTCCTGGAGCAGGTTTACGAGGTGTGTGATAAGATCACGGTTCTTCGAAATGGCACACTGGTGGGTGAATATGATGTGGAAAATCTTCCGAGAGTTCAGCTGGTTGCCAAAATGATGGGAAAAGACTTTGATGATCTGGCGGATATCAAGAGCGACAGAGTCGGTTCGGTAAAAGAAGGAGAACCGGTTATCGAAGCAAACGGAGTTTCTCATCATGGAAGTATTAAGCCGTTCGATATGACCTTTAACAAAGGTGAGGTTGTTGGTCTCACCGGACTTCTTGGTTCCGGCCGTTCCGAGATGGTTCGGGCAATCTATGGAGCCGATAAGGCGGATACCGGTGAGGTAAAAGTATTTGGCAAGAAAGTCAAAATTAACACGCCGCTCGATGCAATGAAAGCAGGAATGGCATATCTGCCGGAGGATCGAAAGAAGGACGGAATCCTTGCAGATCTGTCCGTCCGGGAAAATATTATTATTGCTCTTCAGGCAAAGCGTGGAATGTTCCATCCGATGAAACGAAAAGAGATGGAGGATGCAGCAACAAACTTTATCAATTTGCTGCAGATCAAAACAGCAAGTATGGAGACACCGATCAAAAGTCTTTCCGGAGGAAATCAGCAGAAGGTGATCCTGGGACGCTGGCTGTTGACAAATCCCAGATTTTTGATTTTGGATGAGCCAACCAGAGGAATTGATATTGGTACGAAAACAGAGATCCAGAAGCTGGTGCTTCGTCTGGCGGATGAAGGAAAATCCATTGCATTTATTTCTTCGGAGGTAGAGGAGATGCTTCGTACCTGCAGCAGAATGGCGGTTCTTCGTGACGGAAAGAAGGTCGGCGAGATTGAGGGTGACGATCTGACACAGGAGAAGATCATGGAGACCATAGCAGGAGGTGGAAAGTCCAATGAGTAATGAAAAGAAAAAATTTAATTGGAAAGCGATCACGCAGCATCATTTATTTTTACCAATTGTCTGTCTGCTTGTTGTACTTTTAGTAAACGTCATAAAAACACCGGATTTCTTTGTGATCTCCATGAAGGGCGGTGTTCTTTACGGATATCTGGTAGACGTTGTAAATCGTGCTTCCGAACTGGTGATCGTGGCGATCGGTATGACACTTGTGACAGCAGCATCCGGAGGACAGGATATCAGTGTCGGTGCTGTTATGGCAGTTGCAGCGGCTGTATGCTGTCAGATTTTATCCGGTGGCCAGGTAACTACAGATCAGTTGATGAACTCTATGGCATTAGCCATTATCGCAGCAGTCATTGTAGCTGGTTTATGCGGTGCATTTAATGGATTTTTGGTGGCAAATCTTGGAATCCAGCCGATGGTTGCGACCCTGATCCTGTTTACTGCAGGTCGTGGTATCGCACAGCTTGTAACAAAAGGACAGATTACATATGTACGAGTAGATTCCTTTAAGGTAATGGGTGGCTATATCGGAAAATGTCCGGTACCTACCCCGATCTTCTTTGCAATAGCAACGATCATAATAGTAAATATTGTTTTAAAGAAAACGGCTCTTGGTCTTTATATTGAGAGTGTAGGTATCAATGGTTCCGCATCCAGACTGGTAGGTCTTAATTCTACGATGATCAAGTTTTTGACCTATGTGATCTGTGGTGTGCTGGCAGGTGTTGCAGGCATTGTAGCATCCAGCCGTATCTATTCTGCCGATGCAAACAATATCGGATTAAATCTTGAGATGGATGCAATCCTTGCCGTTGCTCTTGGCGGCAATGTACTGAGTGGTGGTAAATTCAGCATTATGGGATCTGTGATCGGTGCATATACCATTCAGGCATTGACAACAACTCTTTACGCAATGGCAGTATCCGCAGATCAGCTCCCGGTTTACAAAGCAATCGTTGTTATCATTATTGTTGTCATCCAGAGCCCGGTATTCCGTAGAAATATGGAAGCCTGGAAGCAGAAAAGAGCTTTGAAAAACAAAGCGTTGGAAGGTGGTCATTGATATGGAAAAGAAAAAGACAAAAAAGAAAATTAATAGCAGCACATTCCTGTTGATGATTACTATCGTATTATTTGCAGTAATGTATATTGCAGGAATGATTATTTTCAACGATAAAGGTTTTGCAAAGCCTCAGATGTTTATGAATCTGTTTATCTCAAATGCAGGACTTATCGTGATCGGATGTGGTATGACTCTTGTAATGATCACCGGAGGAATTGATATTTCCGTTGGTTCCGTGACCGCTCTTGTATGTATGTCTGCCGCATATGCCATGGAAAACAAAGGAATGAGTGCGGTGGCAGCCGTTGCCATCTCTCTTTTGATCGGGACATTATTCGGCATCGTACAGGGTTATCTGGTAACTTATCTGGAGATTCAGCCGTTCATCGTAACATTGGCGGGTATGTTCTTTGGCCGCGGACTGACGGCGGTGATCAGTACAGATATGATCGCCATTCAGAATAAAACATTTCTGAAGTGGGCAAACTACCGCATCAATCTTCCGTTTGGTACATATAACCGGAGAGGAGTATTTATTCCGGCGTACATATATCCAACCGTTATTATTGCACTGGCGGTTGTCATTCTGATCACGCTCATGCTGAAATTCACAAAATTTGGCCGAAGCCTTTATGCGATCGGCGGTAATCAGCAGAGTGCCGTAATGATGGGACTCGACGTGAAGAAAACGAAAATGAAGGCTTATGTGCTGGATGGTTTTCTGGCAGGTCTCGGAGGCTTCCTGTTCTGTCTGAACAGCTGTGCCGGATTTGTTGAGCAGGCAAAGGGTCTTGAGATGGATGCCATTGCCTCTGCCGTAATCGGTGGTACACTCCTCAGCGGTGGTGTTGGAACCGTTGTTGGAACCTTGTTTGGTGTGCTGATCAATGGTACGATTTCCAGTCTGATCACCACACAGGGAACCTTATCAAGCTGGTGGGTAAGAATTACACTGTCAGCACTGCTTTGTTTCTTTATCGTATTACAGGCTGTGATCGCAGCAGTAAAACGTAAGAAAAAGAAGAAATAATGGAAATAAATAATATGCTGCCGGGGTCAGAAGCAGATAAAATATCCCAAAGAAAATACCCATAACAGATTGTTATATACTAAATAAAAAAATATATCTTTACAAATGATAAAACCTTGTCTATAATAAGGAACATAATTTCAATCGAAGATAAACAGGCGATGGAGCTTAAAAAGTAAAGCCCATTGCCTGTTTTTTTATTTTTTAAAGGGTTGAGATTAATCGTAGCCGGAGTAAAGCAGAGGCAAAGGAAATTGGCATGGAGCTGTTAAAGAAGGTCGGCCTGGAGAGTAAGGCACATGTGATGCCGTCTACCTTGTCCGGCGGTCAGCAGCGTGTGGCGATCGCCAGAGCTCTTGCCATGGAGCCGGCGGCACTTTTGTTTGATGAACCGACATCGGCACTGGATCTGGATCTGGTGGGAGAGGTGCTTAATGTTATGAAGGATCTGGCAAAGGAAGGAATGACTATGATCGTTGTGACCCATGAAATGGCATTTGCCAGAGATGTGGCAGACCGGGTGATCTTTATGGCGGATGGCTATGTCGTGGAGGAAGGATCGGCAAAACAGGTGATGGAAGATCCGAAGGAAGAAAGAACGAAGGCTTTTCTGTCCAGATTCTTAAATCAGTAGTGTTCGGTAAATAGGACAGTCAGGATCAGGCAGAAACAGGAGATCTGCAGCAGTGCTGTGATACAGAAAAGAAGATGACGGATAAGCCGGCACAGGATCGGAGGTAGACTATGAAGAAATTTGTTGTTACAATAACCAGAGAGTTTGGAAGCATGGGAAGACCGATTGCAAAACGCTTATCAGAGCTTCTCCATGTAGATTATTATGACAGGGATATTGTGGAGGCGGCGTCCAAGAAACTGGATCTGCCGGTTTCGGTGATCAGCAATGAGGAAGAGAAGGATACCACAGGCTTTTTTGAAATGCTGTTCCCGCTTGGAACCGGTCCGTCAGACCGTCAGAGCCGGATCTTTCAGGCACAGAGTGGTATTATTACAGCATTGGCGGCAAAAGAATCCTGCATTATTGTAGGACGCTGTTCGGACTATGTTTTACGGGATGAGCCGGATGCGTTTCATGTGTTTGTGTATGCGGATTACAAGGATCGCCTGGCGAATTGCATGGGGCCTCTGGGAATGAAGGAGGAGGAAGCCAAAAAGATGATCACAGAGGTAGATAAGGCAAGAAACCGTTATCACAAAAGATACGCAAAGTTTAGTTCATCTGATCCGGCGCATAAGCATCTGATCATTAACAGCGGGCTGCTGGGAGTGGAGCAGACAGCACAGATTCTGGCGGAGAACGTGCAGATGCGTTTTAAGGATGATGAATAGTCTGGGGGGATAATGTGACGAGATCAAACAAAAGGGGGCTGGCAGTGCCGTCAATATTAACGGCAGGGAGTCTCTGGGGAACCATGGGACTCTTTGTGCGGGTTTATAATGCAAGAGATCTGCGTAGTATGGATATTGTAGCGATCCGGGCTGTGTCAGCAGTGATCGCTATGTTTTTATTTATCATGATCCAGAAAAGAGATCTGTTCAAGATACGGTTAAAAGATATCTGGTGCTTTTTTGGGACAGGCATTGGCAGCATCGTGTTCTTTAATTATTGTTATTTTACAACGATTTCCCTGACATCCATGTCAGTGGCGGCAGTCCTTCTTTATACGGCACCGGCGATTGTCATGATCCTGTCGCGGTTGTTATTTGGAGAAAAATTTACCGTGCGTAAAATAACAGCTCTGGTGCTGACATTTATTGGATGTATCTTTGTAACTGGAATTGCAGGGGATGCATCTGCCTTAAATATTGCCGGAATATTGACAGGACTTGGATCTGGCCTGGGATATGCTTTGTATTCCATCTTTTCCCGTTATGCCATTGAGAGAGGATATCACTCCCTGACCATTTCCTTCTACACATTTTTGATCGCGGCAGTTGTTACAATGCCTTTTGTTAATGCTTTGGGGATTGTGACTGTGACGGTCAGCAGTTTGTGGATGGTGGTATTTTTTCTGGTGTTTGGAGTGGTCAGTGCGGTACTTCCGTATACGCTGTATAATTATGGATTAAATACAATAGAAAATGGAAAGGCATCGATCATTGCTTCGGTAGAGCCACTGGTAGCAACACTTCTGGGAATCATTGTTTATCATGAAAAAATGAGCGTGGGAGGTGTTACAGGGATGGTTCTGATCCTGGGGGCACTGGTGCTGTGCAACAGCGGAGCAGGATCAAAGAAAGACGGATCATGTTTGTAGTTATTGAAAAGAGTATATAATTTCAGACCAGCTCTTTCAAAAATATCTGCATCATCAGATGGCATATTTCCGGTCGAACAGATCTACCAGAGTATATTCCAGATCGTCCTTTTTCTCAAAATGTTTAAAAAAAATTTCCAGTGAAACTCCGGCACGTGATGCCACATCCTTGATGGTGGTTGCTTCATATCCTTTTTCGTGGAAAAGCTGCCAGGCGGCACGGACGATCCGGCTGCGGTCGCTTTCCTCGGGAGTTTCCTTTTGTGTTCCCAGCAAAAATCCCATTTCCAGGGGATCTTCCTGGTCCAGGATCCATGTATTCATGCCGGTGATATAAGCACTTCCTGTGATCTGGGGGATGATTCCCCGGTATCCATTGACATTCACCTCTCTGGTAGCTTCTCCGGTGAAAAGGGATCCGGTCACACTTTCATAGACAAAAGGGGTATGCAGCTTCAGTTCTCCTTTTGCATACAAAGCCGCCATTTTGGCACTGGTTCCGGTGCCGCATGGGGAGCGGTCTGCCTGTGCCATGCCAAAGATCACACAGTTTTTCATATCGGCCTCCGGTTTCTCTGTGTGACTGTAAAACTCCACCAGATCCACGGTGGTAATGTCAAGATAGGGATGTTTTATAGTCTCCGTTTCGTTGATCTTCTGCAGCAGAAGCATGCCAAGTTCCGTTAAAACATCCACATCCTCCATGGAAATATCCAGATTTAGTTTTTCGGCATCCACCAGTGCAAAAAAGGAACCGCCAAAGGAAATATCATAAGGAATGGTTCCGTATCCGGGAATATCTATTTCCAGATTTTCTTTATACAGAAAGGCAGGAACGTTGAGGATACTGACCTGTTCTGCTTTTTGGTTTTTTACCTTTACTCTCGTGCGTATGATACCGGATGGGGCGTCGAGAATTACATCTGTATACGGTTCCGTGACAGGAACCATTCCGGTTTCCACCAGCATGGAGGCGGTACCGATGCTGCCGTGGCCGCACATATTCAGACAGCCGCCGGTGTCCATAAAGATCACACCATAATCAGCCTCCGAATGAACCGGTTCCGTCAGAAGTGCGCCAAACATATCCCGGTGTCCCCGGGGCTCCATCATCAGTGCCTTGCGGTAATGATCATAAAGTACTTCATTATATGTGCAATTCATAGCAAATCCCCCTTTCCTCTAACTGATGCTACGGATTGCTCCATTGCTGTGCAATTTTTTGCAATCCTGCAGGCATCTTCAATCCTGCATATTTGCAGGTGAATCTGCCAGCTTGACCCTTGCATCATATTATAGATTGGATGATTTCATAAGGGAAACGACACTTTTTTATGTGAGACATTATAAAGTGTTATGATGATCTGAGATTGACGCACTCATTCCAAAATGTTATGATGCAGACATAAAAAACAGATATCAACGGGGATGTCCTATATTTGGGACACCCCCGTTTTTGGGTGGAAAGGAGTGCAGCTTATGGACATTAATAAATATATATTGTTTGCAGATGTGGCAAATACAAAAAACTTTACAAAGAGTGGTGAGTGGACGGGATATACCCAGCCGGGCGTCAGCCATGTATTAAAGGCGATGGAACGGGAACTGGGTTTTTCTCTTTTCCTGCGGACACCAAAGGGAGTAACGCTGACTTCGGATGCAGAGGCAATCCTGCCTCTGGTGCGGGAGCTTTTGGCGGTGAATGAACAGTTGGAACAGACCGTGAGTTAGATCAATGGTCTGGAAAAAGGTCATTTATGTATTGCAACCTTTGCGAGTATTTCCAGAAGCTGGCTGCCTCAGGTAATCTATGCCTTCAAATTGAAATATCCGGGCATCGAGATTGAGCTGCTGGAGGGAGGCACGGATGATCATACGGTAATTTCCATGGTGTCAAATCATCTGGGAGTGAGTATTCTCCCGAATCTGGTCATTGGCACGGCGAAGGATAAGGTGCTTGCATTGCCGCTGGAGCCATATTTTTCCAGAGAGCTGGGAATCGGTGCAAGGGCGGATACCAGCTTGTCGCCGGCGGCGAAGCGGTTTGTGCAGACGATCAAGGAGACATTGGAGTAGGAAGCTCTCGAGGGAGGAGAATAGAAAAGCTGTATCTTATGATGCCACGGATTGCTCCATTGCAGTGCAATTTTCGCAATCCTGCAAACACCTCCAATCTCGCATATTTGCAAGCAAATCTGCTTCTTGTCGGTGTTTGGCGGGTCACTTGCACTAAGAGACTCCAAAATCCAGATGCTTCGCATCTGTCGCACTACGTGCTTTTTGATTTTGTCGTTCGCAAATTCTGCGCAAGTGAACAAGCTCCCTTGCGTTGCGAATTTGCGACATTACAGATCCTTATGGGGTACATGCAATACTGCTTCTTTACTTATGGGTGCCCCTCCCTTATACTAGGTGCCATAGCAAAGCAATACAAAACAGAATATGGAAATGGAAACAGAGGTGATATTCGTATGGAAGATATTTATGAATATCCTCTGAAACAACATCTTGGAGAGCAAGTTGTTCCTGTAGTTGTCAATGGTGACAGCGTAAACCGGGGGCAGCTTGTTGCGTTTCAGAGGGAAGGAGCTCTGGGAGCAAACCTGTATTCCAGTGTTAAGGGAGTCGTCACAGAGGTGACGGAGCAAAGCCTTTTCGATCTGGAGGCATCGTGATCATTAACGCGGCAGAGTGCGAGCCAATCCTGTCTCATAATATTGAAAGGATTGAGAAAAAGCCCGGACAGCTTCTGCGGGGTCTGCGGATCGCAATGGATGTGGTGCATGCCACAAAGGGTGTGATCGCAATTAAGAGGAAGCACACCGGGGCAGTGAAGGCATTGGAGCAGGTCAATCAGGATCCGGATATTTCGCTGCATCTGCTGGAGGATATGTATCCTATGGGAGAAGAGCGAGTCGTTATCCGGGAGGTGATAGGAAAACTTCTGGCGGTGACAGATCTTCCGCTTGCAGCAGATGCCATTGTGGTGAATGCAGAAACCGCATGCCGGATCTAGGAAGCGGTAGATCTGAAAAAACCACTTATTGATGTGGTAATGTGCCGATCATGTTGACGCCAAATCAGGTAAGAGACGGTTCTATCCGCGCATTGACCTGTATCGGACCGGCGACAAAGGAAATGACAAGACATTATATCCGTGAGCCGCTGGTAGAAGGACTGGCAGCAGATCAGGAATTAGATCTGATCGGTGTTGTCTGTGTGGGTTCTCCTCAGGTAAACGATGAGAAAATGTGGGTGTCTGAGAGACTGGGTTCTCTGCTTGAGGCACTGGATATTGACGGATGTATCATTACCACCGAGGGATTTGGCAATAACCATATTGATTTTATCCAGCATATTGGCCAGGCCGGCAAGAGAGGGATTCCGGTCGTTGGCGTATCCTTCTGTGCTTATCAGGGTCAGCTGGTAGTTGGTAATGAATATGCCTCCGCAATGGTAGAGGAAAATATGGACAAGGGCGGCTTTGAAAACAATGTGGCAGGCTGCTCCTGTGTCACAAAGGAAGTCGCAGCCCGTGCAACTCAGATGTTGAAGAATAAGATGGCTGGTGTAGAGATCAAGCCTGCGCCAAAGAAATGGAACAACGATGTTATTAATGCCAATAACAAGCTGTTGGGACTTCCGGAAACAAAACTGCTTGATAACGGGACATTACACTAATGGATTATATGATAAATCCCATTAAAATGGGAGGGCTTGTCAAGGAAGTCACAGATGACCGGATAAAAGTCCATCTGCACGGGCGTCTTGGGGTGATCACCATCCCAAAACGACTGGTCATCACTTCTGAACCAGACTTTAGCCAGCTGGGAGAGGGTATTGGCGATTTTAGAGGAGGAGCCACTGGTAGAGGAGATTCCGGAAACGGCTTCGGATTATTCCGGGTCAGACCAGACTGCTTCCCGAGCGGTTGCAGTAAATTTACGGTGATGAAGCTTCTGTTTTGTTTTTAGGATACCCAGAAAGGAGACGTATCGGTAAATGGCAGGAATGTCCGTGAGACGCCTACGGCGGTACTGTGGAGACTCGTAAAACCCGGATACTTCCGGGTTTTTATTGTTTTGAGATAACACATATTAAATGAAAAAAATATTGCAATATAATGTATTAATGATATACTTATACTAATATCAAAACAAGATAAATTCATTATAGTAAATGGAGAAGCATTTTTGCATTGATTGATAGCATAAGGGGTGGGAGTGGAAATAATGAATAAATTAATAGTAGGAAAAACTGACAATAATCTTCATTGGCTGCCATTGTGGGTGCATTTGAGAGATACCGCAGGAGTTATGAGTTTTTTGCTGGAGGAATGGGTTGCAGATGCAACATTTGAAAGCTGTAATATAGGGTATCAGGATTTTTATAAGGTGGCTTTGTTTGTGGCGTATAGCCATGATATAGGAAAGATAAATTCATATTTTCAGGGACTGATCACGGGAAGCAGTCCATTATTATATGATGAATTGATGGAATCCGGACTACATATTCGAAAAAAAACAATTTATCAGGGGAAGACGCCTCACTCATATGCTGGTCAATGGATTCTGCAAAGTGATGCCGTGGGTATTTGTTTGAAACCAAGCATTGCGGCTGTGGTGGGGGCTCATCATGGAAAGCCTTATTCTGCAAAAGGATTGAATTATTCAGATGATTTAGTTGCCGTATATCCTGGTAATTTTTATGGGGAAGAGGGAAACCAGATACAGGTTGAGCGATGGAAGTCTATTTGGAGGGATGTTGTAAACGAAGCACTTGAAATTTCGGGAATAAAATCTATTGAAATGTTGCCGGATCTAACATTAAATGATCAGGTGATTCTTACGGGGCTACTTATTATGGCTGATTGGATTGCGAGCAATACAAGTTTATTTCCCCTTATAAGTATTAATGATAATTTTGACGAACAAGATTATGAAGCAAGGATTGTTGAAGGATGGGAAAAGCTTCATTTGCCCCCAATATGGCATTCTGACATATATAATATGAATCATCAGATTTTTGAAGAGAGGTTTCGATTTGAACCTAATGATGTTCAGAAAGCTGTTATAGAAGCAGTAAATAAAACAAACAAGCCGGGAATATTTATTTTAGAGGCACAAATGGGGATAGGGAAGACAGAAGCGGCTTTGGGGGCAGCAGAAGTGATAGCATCAAAGTGCAACAGTAAGGGGGTATTTTTCGGCTTGCCTACACAGGCAACCGCCAATGGTTTATATGATAGATTATATGAGTGGGCAGAGGAGGTGTCTGAAGAGACATCCAGTGCAATTCGATTAGCACATGGAGGAGCAGATTATAATGAGGAATATCAGCAACAGGTAATACAGGGGAAAGTGGTCATTGAAGAGGATACGGACTCAGGAGTGTATGTACATCCATGGTTTCAGGGAAATAAAAAGGCACTGCTGTCAGATTTTGTTATTGGTACAGTGGATCAGTTTTTAATGGCATCGCTGAGGCGCAGACACTTCATGTTGCGGCATTTGGGTTTATCGGGGAAAGTCGTGATCATAGACGAGTGTCATGCATATGATTCTTATATGAATACGTATCTGGATCAATCAATTGAATGGATGGCGGGATATGGTGTCCCGGTAATTTTGTTATCCGCTACATTGCCAATGAATCGTAGAAAAGAATTGGTGGAGCGGTATCGGGAGGGTCTTAGGAAAAAAAATCCACTTTCAAAAAACAGGAAAAAGAAGACTACTGTGGAAGCGTGGATGAAAAGATTCTCTTATCCTATGCTTACGTGGACAGATGGTTTAGAAGTTCATCAAATGAATATTATGCAGCAGTTACAAAATCGTCAAGTTGATATATGCTATTTACATGGGGTAAAAGAAGTGATTGCTTTGCTAAAAAACAGATTAAATGAGGGTGGATGTGCCTGTGTGATTTTGAATACAATAAAAAGTGCACAATCTTGTTATAAGGCAGTCAAGGAAGAATTTCAAGAAGCGGAAGTGCTTTTGTACCATGCACAGTTTCTCATGGAGAACCGTTTGCAAAAGGAAGATATTTTATTAAAAAGGATGGGAAAAAGATCTAAAGATCAGGATCGTAATAAATTTATATTGATAGGGACTCAGGTTTTAGAACAGTCATTGGATTATGATTCAGATATTATGATAACAGAACTCTGTCCGATGGATTTGTTATTGCAGCGTATTGGACGCCTGCATCGTCATGATCGGTGTGATCCTGCTCATAGTTTTTCAAGACCATCAGGGTTACAAAAAGCAGAATGTCATATTTTGTTAAATTCTCCAGAGGAGGATCATGTTACAGAATATGATGATGGAAGCAGGAAAGTTTATGGTGATTATTTGCTTATGAAAACTCTTAATATTATGCCTTCAGAGATTTTGATCCCTCAGGATATACCACGACTGGTACAAAGAGTATACAGCGAAACGGATCATTGTGGGATGGATACATGTACGGAATATCTGCAGGCCCGAAGAAATTTTTTAGATAATAAAAAAATTAAGTGTAGCAGAGCAAAAACATATTTATTAAAACGACCCCGAAAAGATAAAAATATACAGGGAATCTTAGATAATGAATATCAAAATGAGGAACAAAAAGGAGATATGAGTGTCAGAGACATTCAATCATCAATAGAGATTATCCTTATGAGACAGTACGAGGAAGATAAAATAGGATTTGTTTATATGAATAAAAATCAGCCAACAACATTATATGATTATGATCATCTTGAAGGAGAAGCAGGAATTAAAATCGCAAGACAGAGAATGTATTTGCCACGTCTGTTCGGAGAGCCATGGTTATTATATAAGGTGATCGAAGAATTGGAAAATAGACAGACCCCTCTCAAGGTCTGGCAGCAAAATCCGTGGTTACAAGGGGAACTGATATTGGTATTAGATTCTAATAATACAACAACCTTATGTGGGTATCGTATATACTATGATTTTGAAATCGGTTTGGTAGTGGATAAGGAGGAGCGGGATGGATAAAGAATTTTGCCTGTTAAATGAACCATGGATTAAAGTTTTGGATCAAGAAAATACAATAAAGGAAGTTTCGTTGCTTGATGTTTTTCGAGATGCCCATAAATACAAAAGTCTGGCAGGTGAAACTGTCACACAGGATGCATCTATTCTGCGATTATTATTGGCAATAGTGATTACTGTGCTTTATCGATATGATGTTGATGGACAAGAGGATAATGTACTGGAATATGAGGATCCTGAGGAAGTGATTTTAGAACGATGGTCAGAGTATTGGAAGAAAGGAGCATTTAAAGCAGATACATTTCAAAAATATCTGGAAACATATAAGGAAAGGTTTTTTTTATTTCATCCGGAAACCCCCTTTTGGCAGGTGGCAGATTTGAAGGATGGAACAAATTACGGGATTATTAATTTGTATGGAAATATAAAAGAGAGTAATAATGTGGCATCCAGACATCATTTTCATATGACAGATGGACATTATGTAGAGACTGTGTCGTATGCTGAAACAGCACGCTGGCTGGTATATAATAATGCGTATTCCATTAATGTAAAAACAAAGGTGGACGGAAAAAATAAACCGACGGGTGTTGGAAGACTAGGAAAGCTTGGTTTGATTATAGTTGAAGAAAACACGATATATAAGACGATCTTGATGAATTTATGTGCTCTGAATGGTCAAGGGATGGCATGGAATGAGCCGAAACCGATATGGGAACAGCCTCCTAAAATTGAGGTGGGTGTTGAAATTGTTCCTCCGGATAATTTACCAGAGCTATATACAATTCAGTCAAGAAGATCACTACTCCAAAGAAAGGATGGATGGGTGTCAGGATATCGGTCGGTAGGAGGAGACTATTATAGTATTATAAATGATTTAGTAGAACCGATGACATTATTAAAACAGGATAGTAAGGATAAGGAAAATATTAAGCCTCTAAAACATCAAAAATCAATTGCTGCGTGGAGGGAATTTCCAAGCATGTTAGTACAAAGTGAATCATTGCCGTTGAAACCGGGATTGATTCGGTGGTTGGAAGAATTGATGGAAGATGTACAAATGAAAAATAAGCAATTAATAACATTTCATATGATAGGATTGGAATACGGGGATGGAATGAGTTATACCAATGGTGAATTGATTGATGAATCACTGTCAATGTCGAAAGAACTTATCAAAGAAAAGGGGGATATTTGGAGAAGGCTGATTACAGATGAAATAGAAAAATGTGAGGAAGTTGTTCAAAAAAGTTATTATTTTTTTGCAAAGGAGTTAGCTGCCGATTTATATAAAGGAGATAAGAAAAAGACAACAGATATCGTGGATTCCTTGGCAACAGCATATTATTATAAGATCGACAGATTTTTTCGGGAATGGTTGATCAGTATTAAACCTGGAGAAAGCAAAAAGGAAGAAAAAGAATATGAATGGCAGCAAACTTCATCAAAGATTGCAGAATCAGTTGTCGTGGATTATATATCAGGGATAGATCCACAGCATATAATGATATGTGCAAAAGCAGTTGGAATATTTAAAAAGAATTTATATAAGATATATCCTGGCATGGAAAAGAAAGGAGGGGATGAGAATGAGCAGGAGAAATGAAATTGGACAATATATCACAAAAAAGATAAGGTCTTTTCAAGAATCTAATGACAATGCATCTCTTGCAAAACTGCGACGGGGAGTGGGACATCGACCCGGAGAATTGCCGGAATTGTATGGAATCTTGTTAAAGGACATGCCGGATAGTTTTTGGAACGCACAGGGAGATATTACCGTGGAGGAATGGAGCTGTTATATTTCATTAACACTATTTGCATGGCATCAGCAAGGCAATGATTTGAAAAAGCAGTGTGTGCATACTTCTGAAAAGTACGAGAGTATAGGAAAAGCAATGAGAAGGCTGGTTTCTGCATATGATGATTCCAATGCGGAGGAGAGAGTACAGAAAAAATTACAGACCTTAATTACGTCAAAGGATATGGAGGAATTTGCATATCATTTGAAAGGTATTATTACATTAATTCGAAAAGAAGGAATGGCGATTAATTATTCTGAATTAGCAAAAGATATATATTCGTTTCAGTTTGTTGATTCAAGGAATCAAATCAGTTTAAAATGGGGACAAGATTTTTACAGAGTAAGTAAGGAGGAAAAAAATAATGAATAAAAATTTATATTTGGATGTACATGTATTACAGACTGTGCCGCCGAGCTGTGTGAACAGGGATGATACCGGAAGTCCTAAAACTGCGGTGTATGGAGGGGTGAGAAGGTCAAGAGTTTCATCACAGGCATGGAAAAGGGCGATGAGACTTAAATTTCAGGAATTATTTGAACAGGATCAGATAGGAATTCGAACAAAGAATGTTAAAAAATTGCTGATGCAGAAAATGGTGGAGATTGCTCCAGAAAAAGACGGTGATAAATTAGAAGAAATTGCAGATAGTGCATTAACAAAAGCAAAAATTAAAAGCAGCGGTGGGAAAAAAGATGTTTTGTTTTTTATCAGTTCACAGCAGGTGGATGCTTTGGCCCATTTGGCATTAGAATATGCGGATGTGACAGAAAAGGATAAAGATAAGGTATATAAAAGTAAATGGAGAGAAGTTTTAACAAGGAATCCTAGCATTGACATTTTATTATTTGGAAGAATGGCTGCAAGTGATCCGGAATTAAATTGTGAAGCGGCCGCCCAGGTGGCACATTGTATATCTACACATGAAGTGAGCAATGAATATGATTATTTTACTGCTGTGGATGATTGCAATGAAGATGATAATGCCGGAGCAGGTCATTTAGGTACCATAGAATTTAATTCTTCAACTCTTTACAGATATACCACGGTTAATATTGCAGAACTATTTGAAGATGGTTTGAGTGTAGATGAGGTTTGTAGTGTGATAAGTGGGTATTTAGAAGCGTTTATAAAAGCGATGCCAACAGGAAAACAAAATACATTTGCAAACAGAACATTGCCATGTTTCACATATGTAACATTAAGAGAAGATCAGCCGGTTAATATGGCAGGAGCCTTTGAAAAACCTATTTTTAAGAGTAATGATGGATATGAAAGAAAGTCAATTAAAGCACTTTTGAATTATGCAAAAAAAATATATGATAACTATGTGGATGAGCCGAAAAGAAGTTGGTGTGTCTGTTTAGATGATATGGATTTAAAAACTGACAATATGAAAGTAGAGCGTGCAACAATGAAGAACTTAGCAGAGGTTGTAGTGGATGCAGTTAAGGATAATAACTAAAAGGGGAGTGTGATTATTTGTTTACACTGTTATTACGTTTGAATGGACCGTTACAATCATGGGGTTCAGGATCATTATATGATAATAGGGATACCGATTATTATCCTACAAAGAGTGGAGTGATCGGGCTGATTGCTGCGGCGTTAGGGATAAAAAGGGGAGAATCTCTTAAAGAATTAAATTCGCTTCGATTTGGAATCCGAATTGACTATCAGGGAGAATATATGAGAGATTTTCAAATTACCGATATGGGAGGAAAGTTAAATAAAAATCTTTCTACTAGAGCATATTTGAGTGATGCAACTTTTTTGGCAGGCTTGTCTTCTGAAAAATATGAATTGCTGGATCAGGTCAGGAAAGCTGTTCATTGCCCGAAATACGCTGTTTTTCTGGGGAGAAAATCCTGTCCGCCGACATTACCCTTAGATGTGGGACTGGTTGAAAAGGATCTCTATGATGCATTATATTCACATCCGTGGTTGTTACCTGAATGGCGTCAGAGTCAGTTGTTTTGGAAAAGAAATATAATGGAACTGAGGATTATTATTGAAACAGAGAATGGTTCATTAAAAAAGGATGTTCCGGTTTCCTTTGAAGCAAATTATAGGCAGTATGGGTATAGAAACATTAAAGATATGCCGGGAAAGATTGTAAAAAAAGCAATTTTAATAAATGAGACGGATCATGATCCGATGAAAGAATTGGGGTGAGGAATTAATGTATTTATCAAGAGTAGAATTAGATATTACTAAGAAACAGACACAAATAGCATTAATATCCCGTAATAAATTTCATGGAGCAGTAGAAGCAGCATTTTGTTGTACAACAGAAAATCGTTCAAGGAACCTTTGGCGTTTAGATAAATTAGCAGGAAAAATATATTTGTTGATATTGAGTAAAGAAAAGCCGGATTTATCCGGGATTGTCAGACAGTTTGGAACACCGGGGTCGTTATGTGAGACCAAGGAATATGATGTTCTGTTAAACAGAGTCACAGAACAATCTGTCTGGCGGTTTCGGGTAGTGGCGAACCCAACAAAATGTATAAGAGATGAAGATGGAAGAAGAAAGAGAATAGCACATACAACGCTTAAATATCAAATGAAATGGTTTGTTGAGCAAGGAGAAAAACATGGATTTCAAATTATGGAGGATAAATTGCAAATTATGGAATCCACATGGTTAATGTTTAATAAACGGAATGAGCGGATGGTACGTGCATTTGCGGTTACCTATGAGGGAATATTAAAAGTGAATGATGTTGAGAAGTTCAAAGAAATATTAACGGAAGGATTAGGAAGAGAAAAGGCATATGGGATGGGATTGATGACAATCATGAGGGCGAGTGCATGAATGGGATAGAAAAGCCAGATTTACAGGCATTAGCAACAATAAAAGACCGTATTACGTTTGTATATGCAGAGCATTGTAAGATCAGCAGAGCCAATGGGGCGATTACAATTCATGATGAACAGGGGACGAAAGCGATTCCGGCGGCTATGATAAGTACGTTGTTGTTGGGACCAGGGACAGAAATTTCTCACAGAGCTGTTGAACTGATCAGTGATGCAGGCGTTTCTATCATATGGGTTGGTGAGCATGGAGTAAGGTTTTATGCAAGTGGACGTGCATTGACCAATCATTCCGCTTTGTTGTTAAAGCAGGCAAAATATGTAAGTAATGAGAAACTGCATATACAGGTTGCAAGGAAAATGTATCAGTTAAGATTTCCGGATGAGGATGTTTCGAAATTGACAATGCAGCAACTTCGAGGAAGAGAAGGAAGCAGAGTTAGAAATATTTATAAGCAGCAGTCTAAGAAATGGAATGTTGAATGGAAGGGAAGAAATTACGATCCGGAATCCTATGAAAAAGGAGATATTGTTAACAAGTCGTTATCAGCAGGAAATGCCTGCTTATATGGTATTGCTCATGCAGTGATCTGTGCATTGGGGTGCAGTCCGGGACTTGGATTTGTTCATGTAGGTCACGAATTATCTTTTGTATACGATATTGCGGATTTATACAAGGCAGAGGTTACGATACCGGTGGCATTTGAAATTGCTTCTAAAAAAGTAGAAGAGGTAGATGGTGAGACTCGGAGAAAAATACGGGATGCACTAAAAAATGGGAAAATATTAGACCGTATGGTACATGATATTAAATGGTTGTTATCAGATGACTTTAAAGAAGAAGATTATAAGAGTGTACTGTATTTGTGGGATAATGTTGATGGGAATAAAGACCATGGCATATCCTATTAGGGGAATAAAAAATGGTAGTGTTATCAGTGACAAATTGTCCTGTACAATTACGGGGAGATCTGACAAAATGGTTTATGGAAATTGATATTGGTGTATATGTTGGAAGAGTATCTGCGAGGGTACGGGATAAAATTTGGAACCGTGTATGCGATAATATTAAAACAGGAAAAGCAATCATGGTTTATTCATCCAATACGGAACAGGGTTTTTCCATATTAACGCATAATACAGATTGGATTCCCGTGGATTGTGAAGGAATACTGCTTATGCAAAAGAGCAGTCAGGATAAAGACAGTTTAACATTGGAACAACAAGCAAAAGGATTTAGCAAAGCATCTATGTATGCGAAACGCAGAGCAGTTAGTAAAAATTCTGTAAAACAATATGTTATTCTTGATGTAGAGACGACAGGGTTAGATTGCGAATTGGATAGAGTGATTGAAGTGGGAATGTTAAAAATAAAAGATAATCAGATAATAGACCAGTATCAAAATTTGATTTCTACGGACGTAACTGTTTCGCCGTCTATTATATCATTGACAGGAATTACAACAGAAATGATTAATGAAAATGGAATTACTGAACAGAATGCATTGAGGGAGATGAAAAAATTTATTGGCAATAGCATGGTTATGGGGTACAACGTAAATTTTGATCTTAAGTTTTTAAATAAAATGTGTGAAAGAAATTCTCAAGAGATATTTATTTATAGATGTAAGGATGTACTCCAATTGGTTAGAAGAAAAATACATATTGATAATTATAGACTGGAGACCGTTGCAAAGGCATGTGGTGTTGAAATTGAAGGGGCACATAGGGCACTTGACGATTGTAAGCTGTTATACAGGATCAATAACAAACTAAATATTTTTTGAAAGCAAATTGTTTGTAATAAGCATAAATTCAGGAATATTTTAGTATATTCCCCGCGTATGCGGGGGTGAACCTGCTTAAAATGCCACCGCAGGCGGATGATCTTCATATTCCCCGCGTATGCGGGGGTGAACCTGGATGCCCGTTTATTGGTTTCTGTCCGGGATGATATTCCCCGCGTATGCGGGGGTGAACCTAAGCTTATCATGAGTAAGTCCTTTTTCCTCTGATATTCCCCGCGTATGCGGGGGTGAACCTGTGGACGGAGAGCAGTATACGGTTCAGATAAGATATTCCCCGCGTATGCGGGGGTGAACCTAAAGAGGTTAGTATAATGGGATTTAGTAAGTTAATATTCCCCGCGTATGCGGGGGTGAACCTATTATTAATACGTGATTTACTTTTTAGTTTATATATTCCCCGCGTATGCGGGGGTGAACCTAGAACGCATGTTGTTTTTGTAAAAAAATGGCAATATTCCCCGCGTATGCGGGGGTGAACCTAAGTATTCTTTTTTATCCTCAAACGGATTATGATATTCCCCGCGTATGCGGGGGTGAACCTAAATCACGCAATACTTCTTTATCAATAGAACAATATTCCCCGCGTATGCGGGGGTGAACCTGCCCGAAGCTGTCCCGGGTTTTTATTTCTTCTATATTCCCCGCGTATGCGGGGGTGAACCTGAAACCATACGAGGACGGAGGATTAGGGCTAGATATTCCCCGCGTATGCGGGGGTGAACCTATGCAAATGGAGATATTAATGCAATCGCACGTATATTCCCCGCGTATGCGGGGGTGAACCTGGACGTTCACGCCCCACATGATATACAACACTATATTCCCCGCGTATGCGGGGGTGAACCTAGCGGAAATATTAAACTATGAGATAATATGGAATATTCCCCGCGTATGCGGGGGTGAACCTGTATCTGGATGGGGGGAAAGTGGAGAGTCAAGATATTCCCCGCGTATGCGGGGGTGAACCTATACGACGGTGTGAAAATGCAGTATACAGGTAATATTCCCCGCGTATGCGGGGGTGAACCTATGCCGGTACAAGCAAGGAAGATACCCGTGTGATATTCCCCGCGTATGCGGGGGTGAACCTAAGCTGCGCCTTTGCCTCCAATGCGGCGGCAAATATTCCCCGCGTATGCGGGGGTGAACCTGTCACCGTCAGATACGCCCTCAACGTAAAGAGATATTCCCCGCGTATGCGGGGGTGAACCTGCACCTGCAATCGTTTTTCCAATATTCCCAAAATATTCCCCGCGTATGCGGGGGTGAACCTGGCTGTGGTTGTGGTCTGCGTTTTTTTGAGGGATATTCCCCGCGTATGCGGGGGTGAACCTATCTGGAACAACCGAAAATAGTAGTAACGGCAATATTCCCCGCGTATGCGGGGGTGAACCTGAATCCAGAACAGGCAGTCCGTGCTATATGTCATATTCCCCGCGTATGCGGGGGTGAACCTGATAATCTTCAGCATGACTATCAAGGATTACAATATTCCCCGCGTATGCGGGGGTGAACCTATGGTGGATTTATGATACAGGCATTTGCACTAATATTCCCCGCGTATGCGGGGGTGAACCTGGGAGTGAAGGTGCCGGCATTTCTGACGAAGGATATTCCCCGCGTATGCGGGGGTGAACCTATATGCAGACGCCCTAACGGTATCTTTTATTTATATTCCCCGCGTATGCGGGGGTGAACCTGTTCAATATATGCGATCTGCTGATCTGTATAGATATTCCCCGCGTATGCGGGGGTGAACCTGGTTGCCTCTACATTGTAATGGCTCAATTTAAATATTCCCCGCGTATGCGGGGGTGAACCTTGCAGTGTAAAAATAATAACATAGTTAAACAGATATTCCCCGCGTATGCGGGGGTGAACCTCTTATCATAGTATCACCAGCCTTTCGTCGGGAATATTCCCCGCGTATGCGGGGGTGAACCCGACCAGAAGAAATAAAAAGCCGGGACAGCTTCATATTCCCCGCGTATGCGGGGGTGAACCTTATTAAGCTGATACGCCCCGTAAAGGGGCAAGATATTCCCCGCGTATGCGGGGGTGAACCTGCACAGAAGGGAGGAAAGTAAGATGGCAAAGGATATTCCCCGCGTATGCGGGGGTGAACCTGGAGAATTTCATCTAATCCCATTAGGAGTTGGATATTCCCCGCGTATGCGGGGGTGAACCTGTTCGGCATCCTTTCTGCCACGCACAACTCCGATATTCCCCGCGTATGCGGGGGTGAACCTAATAGAACAAAGAGCTGAAAGGCAGGAACGACATATTCCCCGTATATGCAGTGCAAATTTGCCTAGTACAAACTTGGAGGTTGTCTATGGTGATGTTTTTTTAATTAGGGAAAAATAAAATTAGATGATTTAAGATCATAAACAATAGTTATTATTGAAGTGTTATTAAAAAAATAGACAATAAAATAATTAGTTGTTTGGTGACAGTAAAACATATGGTCAATATCATAAAATGCTGTTCAATATTTGGATGTATGGTTATGTTTGATGAAGTAATGGGATGGACCAACGTCTTTGCACGAAATGTTTTCTGTACAGGATGATGTGATACGGAGATATGCACAGGATTATCGGGTGCATCTGTTAGACCCAAGTAGAATTTTGCAGGAAGACTTCAAAAAATTTGCATCAAGCCTGCGGGAAGTGTTAAACTATATTAAATATTCCAAAGACGAAAACGAGCTGACAAGACTGCTTGCAGAGGATGAACGCTTAAAGGCAGAGGAAGCGGGACTGTCCTGTGAGGCATTTGCACGGAAAATGGAGTCAGAAAAAAGTTGACAACTAATTTTGGAATTTTGATATTTGGAAAAGAAGAAGTTAGAGGAGAGAGATTATGAACAACAATCAAAAAAGATTTATTCCAACAGGAAGAGTTTTTCTTAGCTTTGCATTGATTTTCTGTCTGCTGACAGGAGTGGTGCAAAGCGGAGCAGCGGTATCGGCATACAATGTTCCGGACAACATGAAATGGTGGGCTGAGGACAAGTTTGGTATGTTCATCCACTTTGGCTCTTATTCTGAATATGGTCAGGGTGAATGGGCGATGCAGACGCAGGGAATATCCAAGGAGAAATATCAGGAGACCATATCAGCGAAGTTTAATCCCACACAATTTGATGCAAAGGAGATTGTTTCTTATGCCAAAAAGGCAGGAATGAAGTATCTCGTATTTACAGCAAAGCATCATGAAGGTCTTGCTATGTGGGATACGAAGGTAGCAAGTTTTACGGATCACACCGGTCAGAAGATATACAGCCTTCAGCAGTATACTCCGTTTGGCAGCACCGGACGTGATATTATCATGGAACTAAAAAACGCCTGTGATGAGGCAGGCATCAAGTTTGGACTGTATTATTCCATTATTGACTGGAATCATTCATCCCAGACCATCAAAGGGAATTTTACCCAGATGAAATCATGGGATGCCCGCACGTCATATATCAATGATATGAAAGCACAGCTAAAGGAGCTTGTGGATACATACGATCCGGCGGTTATGTGGTTTGACGGTGACTGGACTTACCGCAAGGATGCACCGACCTTATCACAATGGTGGACGAAAGCGGATGGAGAAGATCTTTACCAATATGTAAAATCCCTGAAACAGAGTATTATTGTGAATGAACGTGTGTGCCGTGGATTTGGGCTCGGTGACTTTGAATGTCCGGAGCAGAATATTCCGGAAAAGGCACCATCCAGATCGTGGGAAACCTGCCAGACCATGAACGGAGCATGGGGTTACAATAAGAACTGTGAGAAGGCATATTATGATGTACGATATATGGTACAGGACCTGGTGGAGGTTGCATCAAAGGATGGAAATTATCTGCTCAATATTGGTCCGAAAGGGAATGGAGCGGTGACAGCGGGAACCCAAAAGGTTTTGTCCGGTATCGGCACATGGATAAAGAAAAATGGAGAAAGCATCTACGGAAGTTCTGGGACGCCTTTTCAGAAAAAGCCATCCTGGGGACGTTATACCCGGAAGGAAAATAAGGTATATGCCCACGTCATAAAATGGCCAAAGAATCAGAAGCTTGTGGCAGCGAAGCTGAAAAATAAAAAGCTGCAGAAGGTTTCTCTCCTGCAGAATGGAAAAGCATTAAAATATTCCGTAAAGAATAATAAGATCACCATAAAAGTTCCAAAGAAATGTCCGGACAAGTCGGATACCGTGATCTCGTTGGAATATAAGTAACTGAAATCTCAATATCATTACACCAGAGCAGGCGGAGTATTACTTTGCCTGCTTTAATGTATGTCCAAAAATCAGGACAGCCAGAACGGCGGTAAGAGCCTCGGCGATCCAAAAGGCATGCCATACGCCAACAGCTCCCAGAATATGGCTGGCGATAAAGGCAATCGGTATGATCAATACCGCATAACGACATAAGGAGATGACCAGTGAGGAGAGTCCTTTGCCTAGTGCCTCCAAAGCACCAGAAGCGGTAACGGAAAGGGAGGAGGTCATAAAGCCGGCACTGATAATACGCAGAGCCAGGGCGCCGGAGCGGATTGTGTACGGATTGTCCGAAAAAAGTCCCATAAGCTGCCCGGGAATTGTCAGGCAGAGCAGCATACCGCCAAGCAGGATCAGGAAAACAATGATCAGCGCATCTTTAAAAATACTGCGAACCCGGGCATGCTCCCCGGCACCATAATTGTAACTCAGCAAAGGACGCATTCCCTGAATGACGCCATTGGCGGTAAGGTACAAGAATGTCTGTAATTTGTAGTAGACGCCCAGAATAAAGACATAGGTCTGGGAATATGCCGCCAGTATGACATTGATGGAGGAAATCAGCAGTGATGGGAGTGCCAGATTCAGGGAAGCAGGAATGCCAATGGCGTACAGTTTGCGGCAGATCTGGCGGTCGGGACGCACACAGTCACGTCGGATGCGGACAGATAACGGACGGCAGAAATAAATGATGACGTAGGACAAGGCACTGATGGTCTGGCCAAGTCCTGTGGCAAGGGCAGCCCCCTCGATCTCCATGCGTGGAAAAGGTCCGAGTCCAAATATCAGGATTGGATCCAGGATAATATTGGCAATGCATCCGATCATCATGCAAACCATGGAAACGGCCATGCGTCCCACTGCCTGAAACACCTTTTCGAAGACAAGCTCCCAGGCGAACATGACGGAGAAAGCAAATACAATATGGGAATAACGCAGTCCCAGATGGATCGTTGCTGTATCCGAAGTAAACATTTTCAAAAACGGATGGATCGTCAGCAGGCAGAATACCATTAAAAGGATCCCGTGAACCGTGCTGAGGATGACACCCTGGGTTGCGGCACGGTCTGCCTTCTCCTGATTCTGTGCACCCAGATAAAAGGAGATCACAGCATTGATCCCGACGCCAAATCCGATCATCACGGCATTGATCAGATTTTGCATAGGATAAACCAGAGATAATGCGGTCATGGCATCTTCACTGATCTTTGCCACAAAAAAGCTGTCTACAATATTGTACAGAGAGTTTACCAGCATGGAAATAACCATCGGCAGTGCCATAGTCAGAAGCAGCCGGAGTATCGGTTGGGTTTTCATATAAGTCTGATCCGTGTCTTTCATCATAATCTATCATCCTTTCCCATGAAATGAAAACATCGTTTTGTTTTTTTATGTTGCAGGCATTTTTCTATGAACGAAAAATGCCGCATGACCAAATGGCCATGCGGCGAAAAGTAAATGTGTTCTCACACATTTAGAAAAATCCACATAAGTTTTAGAACGGATTTTATACTAACATAAGAAAACGGGAATGTCAAAAATAAATTTTTGAAAAAAATATAAAAAATTGAAGGTTTTTGCCAAATCCACTCGTTTGTATATAATGAGAGGGGTGAGAAAGGAGGTGATGAGACTTGACGGACAATTCCATACAGACAGCGCAGTTGGAGAGAGCTCTGGAAAAATATGAGAGGCTGATCTTTTCCATCTGCTATCGTATGGTGGGTGATTATTTTGAGGCACAGGATGCGACACAGGAAACATTTCTTACATATTACAAAGTGCTGGACCGCTTTGACGGACAGAATGAAAAGGCATTTCTTACAAAGATTGCGACGAACAAATGTCTGGATTTTTTGAAGCAAAAAGGAAGGAAAGAAATGCCTTCGGAGTCGGAAGTGCTGGAAAGCAGAGCCGGGACGGTTTCATCACCGGAGGAACGGTTCCTGGAGGAGGAAGTGAAGGATGAGCTTGCGAGAGCGTGCCGCGACTTGAAACCTCCCTATGGGCAGATTGCCTACGAATTTTATTGCTGCGACAGAACCGCGCGGGAGATCGCAGAGCAAAAGGGGATCAAATTAAAGACAGTACAGACGCAGGTTTTAAGAGCAAAGAAAATGCTTCAGAAAAAACTGGGGCAAAGATGATACGGCTATTTGCTTCTGAGTGAAGGCAAATAGCTTTGATGGCAGAAGTGAAATTGCATGCACGAATATTCACTTCGCCTCTTCGCGATAAACGCTCAGAAAGAGAGGAATAATATGGCACATATTACAGATCAGCAGATCACGAAATATTATCAGCATCGGTTGACGGCAAACGAAGAAATGGAATTATTGCAGCATGCAGCACAGTGCGAATATTGTGCCGGACGGTTGGCAGCAGGGCTCCCAGAGGTGGAAATGATATCGCTGCCACGGGGAGTAACGGCAGGGATTTTGGAAAAAGCAGCAAGGATTCCTGACCGGAAGCAGAAACAGAGAGAATATTACCGGTATTGTACCAGAGTGGCATTGGGAGTCTGTATGGCACTGGGCCTTATGGTGACAGTGAATTTTCAGGGAGAACGGGGGCTGCCGGTAACGACACAGTCTCATATCATTTCCGATGTGGGGACATCTGTTTCTAGGTGTGATCCGGAGAGAATCATAACAAAGCAAGACTCTGAAAAGCTTGCTTACCAGCAGCGGTTAGAGAAGGAAAGGCAGAAACAGAAGGAGCAGAGAGAAAAGTTTGTAGAAAAAAAGCAGCAGGAAGGCAAGTGGGACATCAGTAACTGGTTTCTGAAAAAAAAGCAATAAATTTATTTCATATAAAATTTTGAGAATATTAGAAATTAGGAGGATCATTATGAAGCGAAAAAGAGGAAAATTTATGACATTTATTTTATCCTGTATTCCGGGAGCAGGCCAGATGTATCTGGGTTTTTTTAAGGAAGGCGTCAGTCTGATGCTGCTCTTTATTGGAGTTCTGGTATTATCAAGCTGGCTGTATGTGGATGTGCTTGGCCTTCTGGCGATCGTTGCCTGGTTTTACGCATTTTTTGATGCGATCAACAAAAATTCCATGCCGGATGAAGAGTTTGCGGCATTGGAGGATCATTATGTGTTGCTGGAAAATGTACAGGAGCTGCCAAAACTATCCGTGGGTAAAGGCAAAAAATTTGCAGCCGTATTTTTGATCTTGTTTGGAATTTATCTGCTGGGAAATGATGTGGTGGCGATTATGGCACAGTGCGGCATTTATCTTTCCTATGAGCTGAGCCGGATCCTGACCCGTTATATTCCGCAGATGCTGATCTCATTCTTGATCATTGGGCTTGGTATTAAAATGATCCTTGGCAAAAAATCAGATCTGCAGGATGACGATGATAAATATCTGGAAGGGAGAGAGGACGAATGAGAGAACGCAGGATTGGAACGATCACCATGGGAGTTTGCCTGGTAGTATTCGGTGTACTGTTTTTGGTACATATCTTTGGAGGTTTTTTGAATTATGAATTAATCTTTCATTTATGGCCGTTGATTTTGATCGGTCTGGGGATAGAAATATTATTTTATACCTGTCTGGCATCAGACAAAGCAGGAAAATATGATTTTGCCGCGATCATTATATTGTTTCTGTTGACAGGATTTTCCCTGTGTATGGCGGGGGCAGACTGGCTTGTGACAAATGTGCCGCAGGAGGTTTGGTTTCGTATGTAAAGATAGTAAATAAACATCGGTAGATTGAATCTTGCATATTTATTGCAGCATTTTTGAAAAAAACGTGTCTATATAGGTAGATGCGTTTTTTTGTGGAACAATTACCGTTTTCTATAAAACGCATCATTCTAAAATATGACAAAGGGGGATTTTCAGATGAAGTATTGGAGGAGAAATCAGGTTTTAATATTACTATTGGCATTTTCTTTGATCGGTACGGCAGGGTGTGGCAGGAAATCGGGAACCGGGCTGAATGGCAGAGGTACGGTGTCGGGGAAGGAGACTGCGGTTCCGGAAGAAGCAGGAGGCAGATCAACACCCGTGGATTCTGCCGGGAGTGAACGTGGGACAGACATTAGTGTAAATGATGTAGATGAAACCGCTGAGTCTGATTTTAAAAAGCACTATCAGGCGTACTGTGAGACATCCATTTCGAAATTTTTACAGCTAAACTGGGGAGAGAATCCCAGACAGGGGGCAGTATTGTACTCTCCGGTAAATCTTTATATGGCATTGGGGATGTTGTCGGAGATGGGGGATGGTGAGACCAGACAGCAGCTGTTGGATGGACTGGACGGGCTGGATGAAGAGACAGCGGTAAAGAATCATATGTGCGTTTCTGCTGAGGAGCAAAAGAAACGGGGCGACAGACGGCAGACGATGATCCGGCAGACATCACAGTGGCTGTATGGCAAAGAGGCTTCCGGGGTCTGCTCTTTTGGAAATTCGGTCTGGTTTAGTGACCGGTATGATTTTTCGGATAGTATGACAGATATTTTGAAGAACAGTTATAACGCAAAGTGCGATTCCGGCAGAATGGGAGATCCGGCTTTTGATAAGAAGATACAGAATTGGCTGGATCATCAGACAGGAGGAAAGCTTCGAAAGGAGATTTCTTCCAATATAAAAACAGAGGCGGATATGGCAATGATGCTTCTGTCCGCTGCAAATTTTAAGGATGAATGGGAGGAGCAGGTATTTAACCGGAAGGACACACGCAAGGATGTATTCTATGGACGCAATTATTATACCTGTGGCAATACCACAGAGGAGGAAAAGCTGGATAAGGTGACCTGTGATTTTATGAATACCTCGTGGAATGGTTTATGTATGGAGGATCAACGCTTTCAGGCAGTATCCATCCCTATGAAGAATACGCGGATGACGTTGGTGCTTCCGGGAAAGGGAGTATCCTTTGATCAGATAAGCAGCACAGAGAGTATCAAAGAGATCCTGGAGTTATGTGATCCGGAATGCACAAAGTGGAAGCAGGGTCTTGTCAAGCTGTCTCTGCCGAAGCTTCAATTTCAGTCCGATATGGATCTTATTCCGATGCTGCAGGAAATGGGTATCAGGGATGCGTTTCAGGAGGAAAAGGCGGACTTTGGATGCATCTGGCAGGAGAATGGAAAAGAGACATCGGAGCCGGATCTTTATGTAAGCCAGGCAAGACAGGCAGGGGCGGTAAAGGTTGACGAGAATGGCTGTAGTGTGGCATCCTATACAGAGATTACAATAAAGGAATCCATGATGATTCCGGACATAAAGATGAAAATGAAGTGCAACCGGCCTTTCATCATGATCTTGTCAGATGATCAGGGAACACCATTGTATGCAGGGGCAGTGAGCCGGATTGAGTGACCGGAGTTATAAGGAATGAATGGGCGTGATCCATGATATATAACAGAAAATGAAGTCAGAGACTGCGTTTGTGTGAATATTACACAGAAAGGGGGGATGTGCAGATATGGAGAATCGTATGGAAGATGAAAAGATTATACAACTGATTTGGGACAGAGAAGAACAGGGACTGAAAGAATTGTCTGACAAATATAATAACTATTGCCATAGTATATCGTATCGGATTGTTCATGACGAAGAGGATGCCAGAGAATGTGTCAATGATACATGGCTTCAGACGTGGAATGCCATCCCGCCGAAATGGCCGGCAGTATTGCCTGGATTTCTGGCAAAGATTGCCCGAAATCTGTCTTTAAACAGATACAGACATATGCATGCAGCACGAAGAGGGGGAAATAGTGTGGATATTGCTCTGGAAGAATTACAGGACTGTGTTTCCGATGGCAGAACAGTGGAGGAGCAGATAGAACTTAAGGAATTGTCGGCAGGTATTGCGAAATTCTTAAACCGGCAGTCAGAGAGAAACCGGGCGATCTTTCTGCAGAGATATTTTTATATGATGCCTACAAAGGAAATTGCAGAGAAGCTTGGAATGAGAGAGGGGACAGTGAGATCAACACTCAGCCGGATGCGTAAGGAATTAAGGGGATGGCTGGAGAAGGAGGCGGTTTATCTGTGAGTAAAAATGATATTGACAAAATGGCAGAGCAGATAGCGGATGCCATTGGAGAATTGCCGGAGCAGATGATCTGCGATGCCTTGGATTTTGAGAAAATAAAGGGGAAACAAAGAAGAAAAAGAAGGCATCGTATGGAGCTGCTTAGTGGTCTGGCAGCGGCAGCTATTTTATGCATTGTTGTGTTATATGGAAGCGATCGTTCTTTATTACAAAAGCAGACAGCAGACATAGATCAGACAGAAGAAAAGGCAGCATTAAAGGGGGATGATCAGATAAAGGATGTGTCAGAGGAGGAACTGGATATCTGGTGTATGGCTTCCGGAATGGGCGAGGATGCAGCAGGATATGAGTATTCTGACAGTCTGGATCAAAGTTCAGATCGTTCAGATGTTAAAAAAGAGAGTGACAAGAGTAGTCAAAAGGAAAGTCGGGAGGAGGACAAAAAAGGAGAACAACTACAGACGGGAGAAAAGTATCTCCTCCATACCAGTGTTACAGGATCAGGGAAGGACAGGAGCATACAGTTTACGTTACAGTTTGGGGAAATATGCGATTCGATACGCTATCAGCTCAAAGCTTCCGAGGTATCTATGGATCTGATCGCTGAGACAGAGGAAGCAGGAAACCGTGTTACATTACAGGGAAATACCGGACAGGAGATTACCTGCACATCCGGTACGCAGATCGGATGCTCTATTTGGGTTACGGACATGACCCGGGGAGCGGTAACTCCCTCTATCTCTGTGACAAGAGTAAATAAGGATACGGGAGAAAAGATAAAAGGGGAAATAAAGTTAAAACAAAAAAGCGGAAAGTATTATCTGTATTTGACAGAGAAGTAATGGCAGGAACACAGGTATCGTGAAAAATCAGGCTCAGCAGAGCACCCTGTCAGATAATATAAAACCAGGTTTCGTCCGGGTCAACCGGTTCATTGACTGTTTTCTGTCCCTGATGATATTTTAATTCCTGATTTTTGATGTTTACCTTTGTGCCGGCAGGGATGGAGGTTGTGATAAAGACATTACTTCCGATCACACAGTTTTCACCAATGATGCTGTCGCCGCCAAGGATGGAGGCACCGGCGTAGATGGTAACATTATCACCGATCGTAGGATGGCGTTTTTTACCCTGGAGCTTCTGACCGCCGCGGGTAGAGAGGGCACCCAGCGTAACACCCTGATAAATCTTAACATTTTTTCCGATGGTTGTAGTCTCTCCGACAACAATGCCGGTTCCGTGATCGATAAAGAAGTATTCTCCAATGGTCGCACCAGGATGAATATCAATACCAGTGGTACTGTGAGCATATTCTGTCATGATTCGTGGAATCAGAGGTACATTTAAAAGGAACAATTCATGGGCGAGCCGGTTGATCGTGATCGCCTGAAGTCCTGGATAGGACAGGATAACCTCTTCTTTGGAGTAGGCAGCAGGATCACCGTCAAAAGCAGCCTGCAGATCGGTTTCCAGAAGAGCACGAACCTTTGGTAATGTGTGGAAAAATGCCACAGTCAGACGCTGTGCTTCTACATGAAGTTCGCAGTCATCAGCATTTTCGTAGTCTGGAGAATATTTCAATGCCAGCTCGATCTGTTTATTCAGACGAAACAGAGTATCCTCGATCAGAACACGGGTGCTGTTTTCCATGATATATATTTTGTGGGTAGTATCCCGGAAATAACCCGGATACATAATTTTCATCAGATTTTCAATGATCTTGATGATCACATACCGGTCCGGCTGGGTAAAGAGTTTCATTTTGTCGATGGTGCGGTCATGGGTGTAATCGTTTAAGATAGTATCGACGATGTCATTTACGTTATTTTCAATAATATTATCCATAGGAATCCTCGCTTCTGTGTATGAGATCATATAAGATCTTACACGGTTTATTTAGAATATATTTTATTTTATGTTTTTTATCACTGTAAATGTTTATTTGTTGATCTGATCCAGATCCTTCATCCACATTGCCACGGAAGCATCACTCGGCATACGCCAGTCGCCTCGTGGGGAGAGGGCGACACTTCCGACTTTCGGGCCATCCGGCAGACAGGAACGCTTAAACTGCTGAGAGAAAAATCTCCAGTAGAAGGTGCGCAGCCATTTGTAGATCGTATCCTTATCATAAGCACCCTGGAAGGTATAGCAGGCAAGGCGGTAAATCTTCGAAGGGGTGTAGCCAAAACGCATCATATAATAGAGATAGAAGTCGTGCAGCTCATATGGTCCCACCAGATCCTCAGTTTTCTGGGAAATCTCTCCATCCTTTGGAGGGAGAAGTTCCGGACTCACCGGAGTGTCCAGAATATCAAGAAGCACGGTACGCAGTTCTTCGTCATCTGTAGTCTCGGCATAATAAAGAACGAGATAGCGTACCAGCATTTTTGGGATGGAACAGTTTACGCCGTACATCGACATATGGTCGCCGTTATAAGTTGCCCAGCCAAGAGCCAGTTCCGACATATCTCCGGTACCGATCACCATACCGTTTTCCTGATTGGCAACATTCATAAGGATCAAGGTACGCTGTCGAGCCTGAGAGTTTTCGTAGGTGACATCATGTACCTCCGGATCGTGGCCGATGTCACGAAAATGCAGATTGACTGCCTCGTGGATCGGAATTTCCTGCAGGGAAGCTCCAAGTTTTTGGGTCAGTGAGCAGGCATTTCTCATGGTGCGGTCTGTGGTTCCGAAGCATGGCATGGTAATGGCTTTGATGCCGGAACGGTCAAGCCCCAGAAGATCGAATGCCCGTGCAGTGACAAGAAGTGCCAGTGTTGAATCAAGACCACCGGAGATGCCAAGAACTGCACTTTTGCAGTGCGTGTGTGCCAGACGTTTTTTAAGTCCCATCGCCTGGATACTAAAGATTTCATTGCAACGGCGGTCACGGTCAGCTTTTGCACTTGGGACAAACGGTGTGCGGGAGTAGTGACGTGTCAGTGTTGTTTCTGTAATATTCCGGAAGGAAAAGTGACATACCCTGTAACCGGCCTGGGCGGGCGGTGTAATTTCGAAGGTTCCCATACGGCGGCGTTCACTGACCAGACGTCCAAGATCCAGCTCGGAAACGATCATTCCATTATGAAAACGTTCAGACTGTGCCAGAATACTGCCATTTTCTGCGATCAGGTTATGACCGGCAAATACGAGATCCGTTGAGGATTCACCCTCTCCGGCATCTGCGTAAATATAACCGCAGATCAGACGTGCTGACTGGTTGCTGACCAGCTCACGGCGGTAAATCTCCTTGCCAGTGGTTTCATCGCTGGCAGAAAGGTTGGCAATGACTGTAGCTGATGCCATGGCATGGTGACAGGATGGTGGAACAGGCATCCAAAGATCCTCGCAGATATCAATGCCGAGTACAAATTCCGGCAGGTTGTCTGCAGCAAATAAAAGCTTTGCCCCAAAGGGAATCTGATGGCCATACTTTCCCAAGACCGGGATATCCACGAGTTCATTTTCGACAGGAGCCGGAGCAAAATGTCTGGCTTCATAGAATTCGGAATAGTTTGGAATGTACTGTTTTGGTACAAGCCCCAGTACTTTGCCGTGACAGAGTATGGCTGCAACATTGTACAGGCGTGCATTGTAAAGGAAAGGAAGTCCTGCAACGATCAGCATATCCTTTGTCTCAGAAGCCTGACGGATCTGCTCCAGACCTTCCAGACAGCCATCTAGAAGGATATTTTGCAGAAAAAGATCATTGCAGGTATATCCCGGGATACAAAGCTCCGGAAAAACCAGAACTTTTGCACATTCTGTTTCTGCATGCTCCATGCACTGAATGATCTGTTCTGTGTTGTAAGCGGTATTTCCTACTTCAATATCCGGTGTAACTGCAGCGACCTTGATAAATCCATCTTTCATAATGACGCCATCCTTTCCCTAATAAATAAACGATTATTTTTAATTATACCCAAAAGAGAGGAAAAAGCAATGTCTGTGTGCGGGCTGTGACTTTTGACGGGAAAGTTTAAGTTTCAAGGAGTATGGATTTGTGTTATGATGATTCTGCTGTTTTGCCGGCTTTGATGTTAATGGATACAGAGTTGGCAGGTTTGGAAAGGAATGTAGTGATATGATGGATATTTTATATCAATTATTTTATACAATATTTTCTATGAGCTGCATGGCAATCGTGCTGTTGCCGGTAGTGCTTATTTTGCGGATATTGCTTCGGAGATTATCCGGGAATCTCACGCTAGTTTTATGGGGCATTCTGTTTTTGCGGGCAGTCTGTCCGGTGGGAATGAGCAGCCCGGTGTGTCTGTATGAGCCGTGGAACAGACAGTTCCATCGTCTGATTCGTTCTCTGGGACTACAGATCCTTCCGGATAAAGGATTGCTGACCGGGTGGAAGTATGTATTTCAGGGCAATATTGAGACAACGATGGCGTATCGGATCTGTACGCTGATATGGCTGGTGGGAGTTGTTTTTTTAATAGTGGGTACCGTCTGGAAACAGCTTCGGCTGGGGGCGGCACTTAGAAAGCACTCTAAGCACCTGTTTGACCGTATTTACCAGTCGGAGATCATATCCTGTCCGGTGCGGACAGGCATGCTTTGGGGGAGGATCTATCTGCCGGAGGGACTTCTGGCAAAAGAAATGAGGGATATTATTTCGTATCAGCAGCTCCGAAAGGTCAGAATGGATGACGCATGGAGGAGGATGGCGTTTGTCGTATGCTGTATTCACTGGTGGAATCCGGGTTTATGGCTCGCATATTACCTGCTCTGGAAGGATCAAAATGATGCGGGTGACGTATCCTTTTTGAGGTATATAGGGAAGATGCCATCTTATGGTGCACAGGTTCTTGCCAACATGAAAACCGATCAGGAACGAAAAATATCTTTTTCCCTGGTGACGGGATATGAGAGGGATCTTTCAAAAAGAGCCGGAAATCTTTTATATGTTCATCCGGAACCGCTCTGGAAAAAGGGAATCGCAGCCTTTCTGTTGACACTTGTAGTATTTTGGGCATTTTGCCTTTCTGCTTTTCAGGGACAGAAACCAGAGAATCAGACGGCGTCCGGGACTTTGTTTGCAGATGGACGGATCAAGAATGTAAAGGATCAGGTGATCGCACGGTGCGATACGCAGATTCCGAGTGGCAGTGCAGTGACGCTGGAGCTGGTGGTAGAAAAGGGTACTTATGAAAGAAACCGTGGATATCGTGGAAAATGTGCCTTGAGAATGAAGGGAGAGAAGGGGCAGCGGCTGGTTGTGCTGGAGTTGGGCAGCGTGTTTGATGCACAGGATTTCCAGAGCTTTCAGGAAAATGTTTCGCTGGAAACAGCTGACTATAATGAGGATGGCACGATGGAGCTTGCCATTGGACAGTGTGTCAGAGAGGGGGAAGATTCCGCGACAGAAGGAAACGCAGCAACATCTTCAGCGGTATCCGGAAAAAAGTTTAAATATTATATTATAAACATAGAAAATAAAAAGCTTCAGGTGATCAGTCCGGCCATCACTTTGACAGAGGTGACGAAGCTGCAGGAGGGATCCATTAAGCTGTCCTATGTGCAGGGAGCATCCGGCGTGATCACAGTGACAGAAGGAGGAGCTACAAACTACTATGTATGGGATGCGTCCTGCGGACAATATGTGCAGAAGGAAATGACGGAGGAACAGTTGGAAAAGCGCAGGAAGCAGGGGGAGTTATCCGGCCAGGAGCAGACACACTATTCTCTGAAAAATGACAAAGAGAAAAAGGTCATGGATGTCTCCGTAAGGAAACAGGATAATGGGGGTCTTTCCATAGAAAATGTGCGGATCAATCCGGAGGGGTTGGATAAACGTACCGGTACCAAAACCATGACAAATATAGAGGGATATTATCTGGATCTGCAGTGGGCAGAGTCGGATCAGGACAAAAAGAAATATGCGGTACTCTCATACAATGGCACAAATGGAAGGACTTTTGCGCTGTATGATGTTGAAAAAGGGAAAAAGTGTTATCAACCGGCTTCCGGAAATGAAGAATTACAGAAGCTTTTTCGGGAATATGGGGCAGATGATATTACCTTTGAGAAAGATGGTGCAGTAGTTTATTCTCTGCTGGAGATTCAGGAGGATGATGTGTTAAAGGTGAATTTTGCAGCCAGTGCAAAGGATGATGTGACGGTGAAAGGAAGTTATCTGTACCGTTTATCCACGCAAAAAATAAACTCCCTGCAGTACAGCCGGGAGTGATGATGCAGAATGCTCTGCAGTTTTTTTCTGCCGGAGCAATTTTATCTCAGGGTATAGGGAAATTACTGCCACAGTAGTTCTTTACAGAATGGGGGTATTTGAGTTATAGTATATTAAGATGCGAAAAGATTTATGAAAACTAGGAGGTGTTCCGATGATCTCACAATCAACAGGACAGTATGAGGAGACGCCGCGCTGCAGACAATGTGGAAGGATCCTGCCGGATGTATATGAGGATGGTGATCTCTGCCCGGCATGTCAGGAGACAAATCTGTTTGCAGAGGTAAAGGATTTTATACGTGCAAATGATGTCAAAGAAATGGATGTGGCGGAACACTTTGACATTCCTGTCAGCAAGGTTCGGAAATGGATCCGCGAGGGAAGGATCCAGTATAAGGGCGAGGCAGGAGAGGCAATCTCCGGCGTACACTGTCAGCTCTGTGGAAAACCCATTGATTTTGGAACACTGTGTCCGGACTGTCACCGCATGCAGGGGTTAAAGATTGTTGCCCAGCAGTATGCAGAGCAGAAGTCAGAGATGCGTTTTATTAATAAGGATAAAAAGTAATATTTGCCACCATAAAAGAGCAGCGGTAGATGCCGTGCTCTTTTTTTTTATCAAATAATTGACAAATTTTTCCAACATTTATGCCATTTTTTAAAATTAATATAAGGCTGTTGAGATGAAAGAAGAGGAGAATACAGCAATGGATCACAGAAAAATATTATACCTGCATATTGGCATGCCTAAGACGGGAACAAGTTCACTACAGTTATTTTTGATGCAGAATCAGGAGGCATTGGCGAGACATGGATTTGCCTATCCCATGATGCCGGGACGGTATCCTCTGGTATGTCCTAACCGGAACGCACACTTTCTGGTAGGAAAAGCAAAAGATGCATCCGGTTGTGAGGATCCGGTACGTACCGATGAAATTGAGAAGCAGTCTTTTGAATTGTTGGAAAATGTATTTCAGATTAATGATAAGGTGATCCTGAGCGAGGAAGCCATCTGGAATACCTATAAACCGAATAACCCCCGGTGTATCCGGATGATCCGTTCTTTTTGCCAAGAGAGAAATATAGAATTAAAGCTTATTGTATATCTGCGCCGGCAGGATTATTATCTGGAATCATACTGGAAACAGAAGATCCTGAAATGCGGTGCCAGATGGAGCTGGAAACAAATGATCAAAAAAACACCAAAGTATATTGTGCTGAATTATTATAAGCATCTGGAACAACTGGTGAAAGAAGTGGGAAGAGAAAATATACTGGTACAGCTCTATTATGAAAAGAACTTTGATCTTTGCTATGATTTCCTGAAAGTGCTTGCCATTCAGCAGACAGATCTGTTTGAGCCTTTGGAAGAAAAGATTAATCCTAGTATGAACAATAATTACGCGGAGATCAAAAGGATCATGAACGGACTTCTTTCGGAAGATTTTGGACAGCGGACCAAAGAGCAGAAGTGGTTAAAGAAAGTCGTTATGGATTGTGTCACAGAAGAAAAAACACAGTACAAAAGTTCCATGTTTTCGGAAGAAGAGCGTCATGAATTTATGGAAGGCGTTGAGAAGAGTAACCGCAAAATTGCCCGGGAGTATATGGGGCGTGATCAGCTCTTTGATGACATAAACGAACAAACACAAAAACTGCCCACATGGACACCGGATAATCATCTTCAATATGAGGATACCGTGGCGTTTTTTGGAAAGGCATTGCTGGAGATAAAAAGGGAACAGGAGATGCATTATGCGGAATTAAAACAACGTACAGCAGCTCAAAGGAGTATATTTCAGAAAGCGATCGATAAATGACGGACGATGATCTGAAAACTGGTTTTCTGGATGTACTACAGTGACGGCATTTTTTATAACATATCAGGATGGAACGGAGAAAATCCCTGCGTTGACAAGCAGGGATTTTCTGCTTATTATAAGGAGGTAACTTTGTAAAGAGAGTAATCAGGACAGAAAGACTGGTATAATATATGATAATTATAGAAGAGACGGAAGAGGATAAGAACAAAGTGGCAGTGCCGGATGAGGATTATTTTGAGGAGGAAGAGCTGACCACCGAGGAGGCAAAATACCGCAGTGCAAAGGAACTGAGGGATTCTCTGGGGTGTGTGGAACGGTACGAGCAGGGCGTCAGGACATTGTTAGATGCGGCGGCATTATTTGACGAGATTGCTGATTATGAGGACAGTGCAAAGCTGGCGGCAGACTGCCGGAAAACAGCGGAAACCTATGAAGCGGAAGGTATGGAAAAGGCGTATCAGCAGGCAGTGAAGCTGTGTGAGGATGCAGTTACCAAGATGGATTATCGTACTGCGGTCACAGAGCTGGAGCGTTTTCCGCAGTATAAGGACTGTGCAGAAAGAATCGAGGAATGTAAAAAACAGATTATTTCCCGGGAGACAAAGGAATCCTGGAGAAACAGGATCATTGCCGTGATCATTATTGTGGTGGCAGCATTGTGCATATGGGGAGTATTCTCCCTGCTTCTGCAATAAATAAAGTCAAAACTGTACAAATGGAGGAATAAATAAATGATGTATTATGTACTAAAAGATGTATTATCAGTCAATCAGATTGCCATGCTTGGAGTACTGGCGGCATTTTTGCTCACGTTTTTGATGTTGAAGTTTCCGTTTCCGTTTCTGCCAAAGGATCAGGGACGTGCATTTGCAGTCAACGGAGCACTTTCCAAAGGAAAGCTTCGTGGTGTGGGACTGACTTTTGTATGTGCATTTATTGTGTGTTCTCTTTTGTTTCTGCCTATTACCAGAGAATATGTTATTTACTGTATTCTTTTGTTTGCCATGATGCTCAGTGGTTATCTGGACGATGCTTCGGACAAGCCATGGAACGATTACAAAAAAGGAGCCATTGATCTGGTCTTGTCACTGGTAGCAATGTGGACCTTTGTTTCCAATAATTCCACGGATATCATGTTGTTTGGCAGTGCCGTTTCCATTCCGGTTCCTGTTTATTTCCTTTTGGGAGTAGTTTTATTGTGGGTATCGGTCAATGTCACAAACTGTACCGATGGTGTAGATGGTCTTTGTGCCAGTCTCTGCATGGTGGTACTGGGCGGCTTTACCGTGATCTTCTCGAAAGAGCTGGGACAGTATGGCATTGCCAGCCTGATGTTTATGGGGGTATTGCTGGCATATCTGTATTTTAATTCCAAGCCAAGCTCTATGCTGATGGGAGATGCAGGTTCCAGAGCACTGGGATTTTATCTTGCGGTGATCGCGATGAAGTCGGGACATCCATTTGCATACATTATTCTTGCATTGGTGGTTATCATAGATGGAGGAATCGGACTGGTCAAAATCTTTCTGAAGAGATTCTTTAAGATTAGTATCCTGAAAAATACACTGACACCTCTTCACGATCATGTCCGCAAAAACAAAGAGTGGTCTGATACCCAGGTGGTCTTCCGGTTCTGCATTTATCAGGTCGTACTGGTGGCAGTGGCGTATATTCTGGCGGCATATCTGTAAAGAAAAGGATACAGAGTATATTCAAAAATGTTGTTTTATGTCACCGGGCCGCATAAAGGGGCGGCAGAATGGAGTAAATTATGGTAATTACAAAATATTCCCTGATCGGAGCGGTGCTTCAGATGTACCCTTCCGCAGAGAAATGCTTCAATGAAATGGGGATGCACTGCGTATCCTGCCATATGTCACCGAGGGAGACGCTGGAGCAGGCGTGTCAGGTACATTCCTGTGATGTGGACGAGCTGATTCGAAAGCTGGATAAGCATATAAATGGCTCATTATAATGGTTTCTCCGGTTCGGATTTGTGTTGCGATATGCATAGAAATCCTATATACTAATATATATAGGATGCTATATGACAGATGATGGTATTTCGCAGAAAAGGAGGGATTTGTATGAAAAGAATGAAAAAAATAGTAATGACACTTGTGGTGATCAGTATGCTCCTGTCGGGACTGGCAGGAAACGGTCTTGCAGCCGGTGCAAAAAAGAAAGCAAAGAAAGTTCGTCTGAATAAAACGAAGGTCACTCTTTCCGTTGGTAAAACAACGCGTCTCAGGGTCAAAGGGGCAAAAAAACAAAAGATAAAATGGAGCAGCACTGATAAAAGGGTCGCTTATGTGAGCCGGAAAGGTCTTGTCCGGGGCAGAAAGGCCGGGAAAGCGAAAATCGTGGCAAAAGTTGGCAAAAAGAAATATAAGTGTACGGTAAAGGTAATAAAAAAGGGCTCATCCAGTAAGGTAAAATGGTCTGCGGTTACGGAGAAATACAAGAACCTGTCAGATTATGTGATGGCAAACGGTACCGAGGAGGATGGTACTGTTATTGTCAGTAAGAAGTCGGTAAATGAGGGTGTGACAACCCTGCTTCGGATCGTCTATGATCCGGACGATGAGGGAATTGTGTTCAGTGAAGCTCTGACCGAGGAGGATGGTGAAGGTTATGTGATCTCTATGAGCATTTCGCAGACGGAACCGGATCTGGCATCACTGGATTGTCAGATTACCAGAGAAGGTATTACTTACAGTGGTGCTGCTGAGGTGGATACAGAGTATTATTCCGAAGAGGAAGATACTGCCGGGTTTGATTTTTCCGGCAGTGCATCGGATGAGAATGAGACAGACGGAGAGGCTTTGGAAGAGGATCAGGAACTGGATGAGGAAGCTCTGGATGATCTGGATATCGAGGCCAGTGCTTATTTTAACAGTGCAATGAGTGACTGGAATGATTATCTGGCAGAGATATTTAGCAAAGATTATCAGGTATTTCGTGCTTACAATGGTGCTGAGGCTTGTAAGTTACTGAAGAAGCAACTGCCCGATCTGATAGTCAGCGATGTAATGATGCCCGTGATGGATGGTCTGGAATTAACGGCATACGTCAAACAGGATTTGAATAGCAGTCATATCCCGGTAATTCTGCTAACTGCTAAAACGGATGAATTGGATCATACTCAAGGGTACTTGAAAGGGGCGGATGCGTATATAACCAAGCCTTTTAATGCACAAAATCTGGAACTATTGGTTCAGAATATGCGTACTAACAGAAAGCAGAACATTGAGTATTTCAAGCGGATCGAGAAGCTGAACATTACACAAATAACGAACAATCCACGTGATGAAGTATTTATGAAAGAGTTAGTTGACCTGATTATGGCCAATATCAAAGACGAAGAGTTCGGAGTTACTGAAATTATTACTCATATGAAAGTGAGCCGAAGCCTGTTGCATACCAAGCTTAAATCATTGACCGGATGTTCTATCACCCAGTTCATGCGGACTATAAAGATGAAAGAAGCAAAGATTCATTTACAGAATGGCATGAATGTCTCGGAAGCTTCGTACGCCGTAGGAATGTCCGACCCTAACTATTTTACAAAATGTTTTAAGAAAGAGTTTAATATCACTCCTACTGAATTTATCAAACAACTGAATCTGTAAATTAAAAAACAAACTTATATCTAATGCTTATTAATATTTAATACATGAAAGTACATGTAAAATGAAAACATTTAGAATTATTGTATTGCTATTAGTTCTAGGAATTAATGCTACAGCACAAGAAAATCAAAATTTTGCTAAGATACTAGATACTTATGTAGGTACTTGGGTTTATCAGAAAAATGATACCGTATTTAAAATTAAATTTCAAAAAGGTCAACAGCTATGGACAAAAAAAACCGCAAATGGACTTTATGGAGGATATTATCTATCAGTCAATGGAAGAGTATTGGAAGATTATATGGGAGAACTTCCTACGTGTTGGGATGTATTAAAAGAGTGTCAGCCTAATAATTTGTTTATATGGGCTTACAGTCCTTATACTGATGAATTAGGAAGTTTAGGTATAATATTTTATGACCAACGTAAAAGACACTTTGGTGGTAAGGGGATTACAGGTGGATACATACAGTTATTGTCACCTACTAAGATTCGCTGGAAACTGGATGAGGAAAAAGGAATTTGGAATGAGACAGAAGGTGATGAATCTATTAGTGACGCAGGAAGGAGACCAATTGGCTTTTCTGTCCCAGATGACGTTATTATGACGAAAGAATAAGTATTGCGTGGAATGTGTATTGCAGGAATTATATGCCCGACAATAATTTTTCACTAATAGTCATAGGTTATAATTAGATGTAACTAAAAATGCAAGTACATATAAAATGAAAACATTCAAATTTATCTTATTAGCATTAGTTGTTAGTAATACTATTACAGCACAGAAGAATGTACGTCCTACTAAGAATTTGGATTCTTATGAAGGTACTTGGATTTATCAAAAGAACGATATTATTTTCAAAATAAAGCTACAAAAAGGGCAAGAGGCATGGAGAAACGATCTAATTAACGGACTTTATGGAGGATATTATCTTTCTGTTAGAGGAGAGGTATTAGAGAACTATATGAGTGGATTCCCTGTATATTGGGATTTTTCAAAAGACCCTCGTCCTAATAACATGTATATTTGGGTTTCTAATCACTCACTTCGTTTAGATGATATCAATCCCAATTATGTTAGCGTTTGGTTTTATGACCAACGTAAAAGACATTTTGGTGGTAAGGGAATTACAGGTGGATACATACAGTTATTGTCACCTACTAAGATTCGCTGGAAACTGGATGAATTAACAGGTATTTGGAATGAGACAGAAGGTGATGAATCTATTAGTGATGCAGAAAGGAGACCAATTGGCTTTTCTGTCCCGGATGACGTTATTATGACGAAAGAATAGATGCTATTCACATATGCAGTTGGGCATAAGTAATGCTGGAGAAAGGGTGTTTCATTATGAAGTAATGTCATCATATACTTTGGTATTACTACTTCCATTATTATTAGGCTATATACAGCAGCAAACGTATATGTTTGCTGTCCCTTTCCATTGCTTCCATATGGTGTCTTTATCGTCTTATTATTTTCTGCAGCATAGGCTTTTCATCAAGGATTTTTTTTAGAAGGAAGCTTCCCGACAATTATCCAGGTTATCTTGGGAGAAGAATACTTCTACTTTGAAATTTATTGATTCTCATTTTCTGACCTAACTATAAATGATACAGAGAGATAAATGATAGTATAAATGCCACCAAAATAGCTCGACAACTTTTTTCTCAAAAGTTGAAAGTAGATAATTTATTGGATAAAGAGTTCCTATGCTAAATTTAGCTCCGGCTTGTGCAATAAATAATCCTTTGCAGTGCATAAATTAATTCGTCCGCCTATAGCCGGACGCAAGTTTGCCTATAGCCGACGTTGCGTTTGCCTATAGCCGGACGAAACGTTGTCTATAGGCGGACGAATTAATTTATGCACCTGCGGATATTATTTTTTATAAAGAAAATGTTTATTGTATTCGACAGCAATGATTGTAGTGGTTGGGAAGCAGATTCAGAAGCGAATCAGAAATGAACCATAATAAAGAGGAAATATCCAAATTCTAAGTGTTTTTTAATATGCAAACAGCTTAAATGGAAAAATCCCCGATAAAAAACGACTGGCAAATCAAAAGCCTCTATTTAATATATCCTAAAGATTTCAAGAAGACCACAGTAGCTGACATCGTTTTTTCAAAAAATTCTTCAAACTTAGCATTAAAGAAACCGTGCTTTTGTCCCGGATATAGCAATAAATCGCAACGTGACCCTACATGTTCCATTTTCTTCTTAAACTTTAGAGCCGTTTCAAGCAAAACAATATTATCCTCACTCCCTAAAAAAAATATAGCAGGAGGAGCATCTTTTTTTATATTATGTATAGGAGAAAAATCTCTATAATAATCTTTTACTCTGTCGAATCCGTACCCATGAGGTCCATTATCTATAACCGGATTAAAAAGGATCAAAGCTTTAGGAATTGATGACACATTAAGATCATCCTCCGGATTATTAATTTGATGACAAAAAGCTGTTGCAGCAGCCAAATGTCCACCTGCAGAGCCACCGCCTGCCAATATTTTATCAGGATCAACATGTATGGACATTGCATGCTGCTTTAAATAACGCATAGCTGATTTTGCATCCATTAAAGCTTCTTTAGGAGTAGTACCTGCATTCTTTTGGGTTCGATAATCAGCTAATACAACTGTTACTCCATACTTATTCAAATAACTGGCTTGTGATTCAAATTGTTTAGGAGAACCGGAATTCCAACCTCCACCAAAAAAGAAAATAACAGCCGGAGAACTCTGATTCGTTTGGTCCTTGGAATAATAAACATAGAGTTTACCTGTAGGATAGTGATTATATCTCAAAATCGTATCTGCACTTAAATCATTGTTATCTCTAATAAACAGGTTGCTACCTATTAATAGGTTTCCACTATTAATAAGAACTAAAGATAATGTTACAATAGCCTTTAATTCTATACACCGTATTAGTTTAATTCGCATTATTATACTTTTTATCATTTCATTCAAATTAACAGGTTTATTTATATCTGTCATTGGATAGCGAGATAACTTACCTCATCAATATCAAAGATAAAACATTTATCCTCCTGAATCCATTGTCCCATAGAGTGCAGGTCGGTAGAAAAGTCAACAGATGCGGGGAAAATACCCTTGTTGTCTTTACCTTCGGATTCTCCGTAAAGCTGTTTCCACCATTCACTTACGTAGTGCAGTTTCGGGCAGAAGTTGACAAGGATTTCAATCTTCTTGCCTTGTCTGTACAGTTCGTTGCGGGTAGCAGCGTAGATAGCCGCAGGGTTTTCTGCAAACGGAACGTCAGAACCGCATGCCTTTTCCATATCGGCAGCACCGGCAACCAGTTTGTCGATGTCGAATCCGGCAACTGCGATCGGCAGCAAACCAACCGGAGTGAGCACAGAGAAACGTCCGCCTACGTTGTCCGGAATGATAAATGTCTTGTATCCTTCTTTGTCGGCAGTCACACGTGCAGCACCTTTCTTGGCGTCTGTCACGGCAACGATGACTTTCTTGGCGGTTTCTTTGCCGCGTTGGTCTTCACATTGCTTTTTCAGCAGACGGAAAGCAAGAGCGGTTTCGGTAGTCGTTCCCGATTTGGAGATATTGATAACGCCGAATTTCTTGTCTTTCAGATATTCGGTCAGTTCATACAGATAGTCTTCGCTGATGTTGTGTCCTGCGTAGATCATAACAGGAGCAGTTTTCTTTTCCTGCAGCCAAGTGAAGCTGTTGGACAGCGCTTCGATTACAGCACGTGCGCCCAGATAGCTACCACCGATACCTGCAACGATCACTACTTCACAGTTGTCTCTCAATACTTTTGCAGTAGCGTTCAGGTCAGCCAGATGCTCTTTGCTGATGGACGAAGGCAGGTGTAACCATCCCAGGAAGTCGTTACCTTCTCCTGTTCCTTTTTCCAGCATTTCCTGTGCAGCTTTTACCTCGGCTTCATAAGCAGAAACCTTTTCTTTGGAGATGAATCCAAATGTTTTTTCAATGTTCAAGCTAATCATATCTATCAATTTTAAGTAATATGTAATAGGTAATAAGTAATAGGTATTAAGTAATAAGTATTATGCATGAGACGTAAAGCTTAGGTGGCTACGGTTAATACCTAATACTTATTACTTATTACCTATTTTTCTCATCTAAAAGAATCAGTCAGCAATTTGATCTCTATCATGGGTGAGATGCGTTCATACAAGATATTGTATACGGCATCCAGTATCGGCATGTTGACGTGGTGATGCTTATTGATCTCTTTGATGCACTTCGTGCCGTAGTATCCTTCCGCGATCATTTCCATTTCAATCTGCGCACTTTTAACGGAATATCCCTTGCCTATCATCGAACCGAACGTGCGGTTACGGCTGAAGTTGGAGTATCCTGTCACCAATAAGTCTCCTAAATAAACAGAATCATCTACATTTCTGTTCAGGGGATGTACTGTATTCAGGAAGCGGTTCATTTCCTGAATCGCATTGGATATCAGTACTGCCTGGAAGTTATCGCCGTATTTCAGTCCGCTGCAGATGCCGGCGGCAATGGCGTATACATTTTTAAGCACCGAACTATATTCGATGCCGGCTACGTCATCGCTGACGGAAGTCTTGATGAAGCTGCTTCCCAGACGGCGGGCGAAGATGCGCGCTTTGTCCTTGTCCGGGCAGGCGATGGTCAGATAAGAGAGGCGTTCCAGAGCTACTTCTTCTGCGTGGCAGGGACCTGCCAGTACAGCGATATTTTCGGGTGGTACACCATATTCTTTCGTGAAATATTCCGATACGATTACGTTGTCATCGGGTACGATTCCTTTGATAGCTGTGATAATGAACTTGTCCTTGATCTTCGTTTTCAGTTTCTTCAGATGAGCTTTCAGATAAGGAGAGGGGGTGACGAAAATCAGCGTATCCGATTCCTTCACAACATCATTGATGTTAGAACTGAAAGTGATACGCTTCGTGTCGAATTTCACCCCTGTCAGATAGGCGGGATTATGTCCAAGTCTCTTAAAATCAGCGATGCGGTCATCTCGTCGCATGTACCAATTAATAGAGTCTTCCTGAGCCAGACACATCTTTGCGATGGCTGTAGCCCAACTTCCTCCGCCCATTATCGCTATCTTGCCGGGTAATTTCATTTCTAATTGAAAGTTGAAAGTTGAAAGTTGAAAGTTAAGACTTGAAAATGTTATTCAGATAACAACTTTCAACTCTTAACTTTCAACTCTCAACTTATTTAAGTTTGTTAATCCACTCAGTTACGTCGTTTACCGACGGATTGGTAAGCTCTAATTTATATTTTTTGTTGATACCACAGATGTCCTGGTGCAACTTCTGCGGATTGACATCTTTCATGTCAGCTACAGTGTTGTAACCGGCTTTCTGGATCACTGGAACCCAGTCTTCTGCGATTCCCAATTCCATATATTTAGCGGCAGCGTCTTTTTTCACTACTTTTTCCGGACGCATTTGCGGGAAGAATAATACTTCCTGAATAGTGGTCTGTCCGGTCATTAACATTACCAAGCGGTCGATACCGATACCGATACCCGATGTAGGAGGCATACCATATTGTAAAGCACGCAAGAAGTCCTGATCGATAATCATCGCTTCGTCGTCTCCCTTGTCGGCCAAACGCATCTGCTCTTTGAAACGTTCTTCCTGATCCAACGGGTCATTCAATTCCGAG
>OLWA01000362.1_pt1 | contig 57966 bp, 48 predicted proteins | sample 1673251 | NCBI WGS metagenome assembly OLWA01 (sample SAMEA3178937, study PRJEB25190) | human gut metagenome | biome: human gut; feature: human-associated habitat; material: faeces | place: Austria | collected 2013 | reverse complement strand
ATGAAGCCTTTGCCGCTGCGGGGATCGGTGTCGCGGCCGTCCATGAAGCAGTGGATGTAGACTTTCTCAAGGCCGTAATGTTTGGCTATGTCGCAGAGAGCATAGAGATGGTCGAGCGATGAGTGAACGCCGCCGTTGGAGGTAAGGCCCATGAAGTGGATTGCCTTTCCGGTGGATTTTGCGTAGGAGAAAGCGCTCTTTATTTCAGGATTCTCGAGGATCGAGCCGTCGGCGCAGGCCTTATTGATTTTAACGAGGTCCTGATAGACCACGCGTCCGGCGCCGATGTTGAGGTGTCCTACCTCGGAGTTGCCCATCTGGCCGTCGGGCAGACCGACGTTCTCGCCGCTTGCCTGAAGCTGAGAGTGGGGATAATCTTTCAGAAGGGTGTCCCAGTAGGGAGTGGGTGTGGAGAAAATCACGTCGCTTTTGGAATGGTTGCCAATGCCCCATCCGTCAAGAATCATGAGTAAAGCTTTTTTAGCCATAGTCTTATTTGATTTTTATTCTGGTTACTGTCAATGTGGCGGAGCGAGGCCGAGGTTTCGCTCCCCACATGCAAAAGTAATCATAATTTCTGAGATAGTATGCCGTAATCAAAGGCAGCATTGTGTGTCGGATAAAAAATTTTAGTAACTTTGCCCGTCGACGGCATGCTGTTCTACGCTGCGCCGCCTTAAACATTACTAAAATCAAAAACTTAGATGCGATGAAGAGAGTTTTCGCCATAATGGCAGCCGTGCTGCTTGTGTTTGTTTCAGTCAAGGCCGAATTCCGCTATGGCCCGATTATCGGTGGCGGTATATCAAATCTGCATTTCAAGCAGGATCTGGTTGATATCAAGAAGGTGCCTTCGTTTTCGGCCGGTGTCCTCGGTGAGATGATGTTTGCCGGTATCGGATTCGGTATGGACCTGGGGCTGAAATATGAGATGCGCGGAGCCAAGATGGATCTCGGAAGCAAGCCTATGTGGGCCGACCAGGGCTATGGCAACGAGCGCTATTATATGCACTACCTTGTGATTCCCATTCACCTGCGATTCAAATACACCCGCCTGAACGGTTTTGAGGATAATCTGGCGCCCTTTGCCTATGTAGGCCCGTCGATAGGTATGCTTGTGGCCCACAGCCGTATGGAGGCTATGGACAATGCGTTCGGCGAACTGGGCCTCGACATGGGTATCGGCGCCGAAATCAAGCGTAAATGGCAGGTGAGCTTCAATTACAATTTAGGCCTCACCTACGCTACAAAGGCAAAGATTCTTACCGACTACAGCGCCAAAAACCGCGTGATGGATATCCGCGTGGCTTATCTTTTCTGAGCCTCGAGGGCATTGGTGAGATCAATCCCCGAGGGGGCATTGAATATCTGAAGCCCGAATTTAGGCGCTACAGCCGCTACATGTTCGAAAATTTCGCTCTGGACTGCCTCATAGGCGGTCCAGGCTGTTGTTGTATAGCAGTATATCTGCAGGGGGAGGCCGTTTTCGGTAGGCTGAAGGAGGTTTACCAACAATTGCTGGGTGGTGCCTATGAGGGGATGGTGAAGCAGATATATGCAGAGATAGGCGCGTAGCAGACCGAGGTTGGTCGATGCGGTCCCGTTCACGCATGCCACTCCGGGATCGTATTTTATGCCGTTTTTCTGCGTGGTGGCTATGAAGTCGGCCATGCCGGGGAGTTTTGATATTTCCGCTATCATGTCGGCATCGGGCTCACGCACCGTGTCGGCGTCAACCAGGATGGAGCGTGATATCAGGCGGTAGCCGCTGTCGCTCATCCCGCGCCAGTTCTGAAACGAGGAGTTGACGAGCATGTAGGGCGGAAGAGTCACGATTGTGTTGTCCCAGTTCTGGACCTTGACGGTGGTGAGCGACACATCCACCACTATGCCGTTGGCTATGGTGGAGGGGACTACAATCCAGTCGCCCACACGCACCATATCGTTGTCGCTGAGCTGAATTCCCGCCACGAAACCGAGGATGCTGTCCTTGAAGATGAGCATAAGGGCGGCTGCAAACGCGCCGAGTCCGGCAAGAAGCGAGAGAGGGGATTTGTCGAGCACCAGCGCGGCCCCTATTATTGTGACTACTATCCACACCACGCCCTGGGCGAGCGAGAGCACTCCTTGCAGGGGATGCTTGGCGGTGTTGTCGCGGGTGTCGATTCTTTTCCAGATGAAGGCCAGCACCGTGTTTATGGCTATGGCGAAAGCCACCATCACGTAGATTATCATGCATTTCACCACTATGTGTCCGGCATAGTTGCCTGACTGCAGTGCGAACGGTGTAAGAATCATTATGACAATGGGCGGGATGATATGGGAGCAGCGGGTGAGCACGTGCTCGTCGAGCAGAGCGTGGCCGGTGTCGGTGTTCTTCATCCGCACGCACAGCCGTGCAAGCCACAGCAGGAAAATGCGGCACACCCATCCGATGAGAAACGCCAGCCCTACGATTGCCAGCACGTAGATTATCTCTTTTATAGTGGGGTAATTGTGAAGGCCTATGGCATCGAGAGCTTTGTCGATGTTGCGGAGCAGTAGATCGGAGAGCGGGTGGCTGGGGACATCCTGCGGAGGCAGGGCGATAGGGTTGCCTGTAGGTGATGAGGGAGACATGAAGCAGAGGCGGCCGTTTGAGGTAAAAAATAACGCAGACACGCTCCTTCAGTCAAGGAATGTGTCTACGTTTTAACGTCTGCGGAGTTATTAATGTTTAAGCCGTCATCGCCATGACTGTAGCTGTGGGGAGAATCAGCGGCCGGGGCCGGAAAAAGTCGGACCGGCGGCATTTTCGTCGATGTCGTCGAAGTCCTCCTCATCGAAATCGAAATCAAAGTCCCAGCCGTCCGACGCCTGTTCGGATGTGAAGCGGGAAAGCTCGCGTCCCTCGCGTTTGGTGGGGCGTCCGAGGCCTTTCCGGCGGTCGATGAAGCCGGATATTCTCACCACGTCCAGCAGGTCGAGTTCGCTTTTGGGCGTAACGTTCTCCATGTATTCGGGCACCAGACGCGCGCCGAGGCGGTTTTCGGTGAGGGCGAGAACCTTGAAGGAGTATGTGACCGGCGGCTTGCGCACCTTCACCACATCGCCCACCTTGACGGTGCGCGCAGGCTTGGCAACGGCGTCGCCAATCATCACGCGGCCTTTTTTGCATGCCTCCGAAGCTACGGTGCGCGTTTTGAATACGCGCACTGCCCATAGCCATTTGTCGATTCTTACTTCACTTTTAGGCATACTCGTGGAGTGTTATTTGTTATTGTAGGTGTTCATAGCCGTGTTGATTCCTGCCAGACAGAAAGTGCGGATAGCCTCGCAGGCTACGTCGACGCGCGCCGGAAGCATCTGGCGCTGGTCGAGGGTGAAGTGACCGAGCACATAGTCAATCTGCGCTCCGCGGGGGAAATCGTTGCCTATGCCGAAGCGCAGGCGCGGATAGGCTTGCGTGCCGAGCATCTGGGCTATGTTTTTCAGGCCGTTATGGCCTGCGTCGGAGCCGGAGGGTTTTATGCGGACGGCGCCGAAAGGCAGCGCTATGTCGTCCACCAGCACCAGAATATGGTCGGTGGCAATGTTTTCTTTCTCTTTCCAGTAGCGGACTGCGTTGCCGCTGAGATTCATATAGGTGGAAGGCTTGAGCAGGACCAGAAGTTTGTTTTTGAGGCGCATGTGGGCCACGTCGCCGTAGCGTTCGGTGGAAAAAGAAATATTGGATGCCTCGGCGAAGGCATCCAATATCCTGAATCCTATATTGTGGCGTGTGCCTGCATATTCGGGTCCGATGTTGCCCAGCCCTACAATCAGATACTTCATAATGTTTTATGGAAGTGAATGTTGTGAGCGAGCTGTAAGAGTCAGAGGAATCCTCTCTTACTTGGCGGCAGCTGCGGCGCCACGGGCGGCACGTGTGAGCTGTACGGCGCAAACCACGGCGTTCTTGGCGTTCATCAGCTCAAGGCCGTCGAAGTGAAGGTCGGCGATCTGGATGGTCTTGCCGAGGCCGAGGCTGTCAACGTTGATGATCATGCGTTCGGGGATTTCGGTGTAAACGGCCTTCACGCGGAGCTTCTTCATGGAGAGGGTGAGCTTACCACCGGCTTTCACACCTTCGGCATGGCCTTCGATCTTCACGGGCACCTCGATGGTCACGGGCTTCTTGTCGTTTACCTCAAGAAGGTCGATGTGAAGGATGGTGTCCTTTACGGGGTGGAACTGGATGTCCTTGAGAACGGCCATGCGCTTGCTGCCGTTAACATCAAGTTCGATAGCGAAGATGTCGGGAGTATAGACGAGCTTGCGTACTGCGTCCTGAGTAACAGCGAGGTCGGTTGTGATGAGGCCTTTGCCGTTGCCGATCTCCACTACTTTTTCGCCCTCTTTGAGGGTGCCGGTGTAGGGGAGGTCAAAAATTTCGCCGCCGTTGAGAACCACGGGGATCTTGTTTTCTTCGCGAAGGGCTTTGGCTGCCTTCTTTCCGAGAGCCGTACGGGGTTCGGCTGCAAGCTGGAATGTTTTCATTGGATGATAATAGTTAAATGTGTTACTAAAAATTAAGAATGCTTCTTAATTTCCCATCACACGAGGGGAAATGCTCGAAAAGCGACCGCAAAGTTAGCCATTTTTCCATAATCACCAAACCCTCTGTGTGTTTTTGTCGCTGTTTTGTGTTTCAATTTTGCGTTTCCGGAAGCAATCCCATGCTTTCGCGGCAGGCGAGGCGCGCACGCTCCGCGGCTTGCCTCGCGGAGGGGGATTACATCTGCTTTCAGGTAGCTGACGCAACCGGTTGGACAAAATTCGCGCATCCTGCGCTTACGAATTCCAACCCACCATTTCCTCGAACGATATAGCCTTATTGGTCAAAGTTTTATAATATTGAACTATTTTTTTAATATAGTTGGTGCCAAACAAAAGATATTCAACCCCAGTTCGCTTATTGTTTTGCATTGGGGTATGAACTAATATATCTATACACATAAGTCCTAATTGATATTCATTGTTATTTTCCCGTTCTTCATTAAAATAGTTCTTATAAATATTTATCAACTCTGTTGGTGAAGAAGATTGGTCGTTTTCCTCATGTTCTAAAGGGATGACCTCACCATTTTCCATAATTACAGCAAATGGCAAAAACTCTCCAAATTCAGAAAGGAAAGTATAGATATATTCTTTTGCAAATTCTATCAAAGATAGTTCGTCTTCTGTTAGAACCATAATTCAGTATAATAATTCATACATCGCCGTACACTCAATGAGGTTTCTGATGTCGCGAAATGTCGGCATTATTAGAATATTGAGAGGGTTTGAGGAGGAATCAGCCTATAATCCATTATTTATCTTCGTAAAAGGTTACAGGTCTATTAAAAGATGGGAAAAACTCAAAATATAACACACTTATCGTATCTCCTATTTTGTCGTTATTCCCTACTTTTATTAACGAATTACCCGTATAAGTTTTATCTCCTACTTTAAATTCATACAGATAATTATTGGAAGTCCATCTGTGAACCAATGATGACTCATTTGCTGTTATTGTGCCATTACATCGGCTTCCATGATGTTTCAGAATAACTGTTAAAATCGGAGTTGATAAAGCATATATCAAAACGCACAAACAGAAACTGAAATATACTTTCACTAATGACATTTTTATAGGGAAAGTCTTGAAATGTGCTTTTCCCCTTATTGGCTTTTTCATCGCTTGCCTCCTTTCAGCCAAAGGCAAATGAACAAGAATACTATAATGAGATAATTAGCCAATACGAGATACCCAATATTCAATAAGGCATCATGAGAATCGGACAGGACTCTTTCGACAGAAGGGTGTCCTTTATATATAGTTCGCATATCTGACAACCCATATATTACGAAATTTATTATCGCCAAAATTGCAAGCGACACTATGCCTGCTATTTTATGCCACTTATTCATAATCGTAACGTGATGTGTATGATTGGTATGGAATTTTATTCAAACGCAGATAATCCTCAAAGGTCCCATATCTGTCGAAATTCTGCAAATAATCTCCATAGGCTTTATAATACCTGCGGCAATCCTCAACCAAGTTTTCACAAAGAGGCATATTCAACTTTCGGGAAATACGCTCAAACTCATTCGTGTCTTCAATCATTGCAGGAATGTCTGATACACTTGCTCCGTCATAGCCGTTCAACACACCCGAAGGCATTTCATGTATGGAGAACTCAAGAAAATATTTGAGAGCATCATACTTGTATCTGAGTGCATCAACATTATCCGGTTCATAATCGAGCAATATATCAGCCAACTGAAACGGTTGATAATCACCTCCGCTGTAATCACAAAAAATAGCCAGCGGACTGTCAGAGTGTATGCAGGAACTCTCATGTCCTCGGAAGCAGTGAAACAAAAATTTTACGCTTTCATATCCGCCAGTCTCTAAATCAGCGGCTATCGCCGGACATATAACCTTGTTTATAAACATTCTGTTCCAGCAAATGTCATTATGGTTATTCCAAAAGTCCTTAATCTCACCGAGGGACAACCTACCACTCTCAAAATCCGTTTTCTCCCATTGGGAGAGTAGGGCGTGCCGTTGTTGCCTCTCAGATTTACTTAGCCCATTAGCCCGGAATTTGCTGCAAATTTCAAAATAATCAGATAATATTCGGTTCATCGCTTGTCTCCTTTCCGCTAATTGCTAATCAGGTGAATTATCGGGATCTGTGCTTAAATATGCTTTCGAAGCCCCAATAAATCAAAAGAAGTGTGAGTTGGATATTAGGAAATGCTATCATAATTAATATCCAATACAGACCACCACCAAAGCCCCAATAAATCTTCAAATATCCACTGAATATCGAATATATAAGAACAATAATAAGATTTATTATTGCTCCAGCGCTATGACTTTTTCGGAATAATGTCAGAGCAAACATTAAAGGCTGACATGCGCCAAACACCAATATAGCATCTTCCCAATGACTGCACAATATCACGTCATGAACACACAAAGATAATATCAAAATCTCGGTGATTACCAACATCACCCAAAATCGCTTATCGGTCAGTTTCATCGCTTGCCTCCTTTCCGATTCCTGATTGACTTTCCCGGAGCTTGTCTGACTGCTTCATTCGGCATCGCATTTTCAAGCATATATCTGAATATGCAATTGTTATCCTGCTCTAATAAATTATCTATCGTCAGTTTGTCGTGAGGAAGTATAAAGTTTAAGTAAACCGACTTACCTGAGCTTTTGACATCATAACTCTCTTTCTCATTATCATTAACGGTAATGACGACAGTTACATGGGAAACCGATGCCTGTTCCCGCCATTTTACAAGAGCCTTGCAAAAATCAATGAATATGGAATCCGTTGCGTTATCCACGTAAATCGGTGTCGAATCTCCGCTTAAAGTGTCTTCTATATAATCCGCAGGGCAATACATGAAGGCATTAAACTGAAAATCATCTGTCAGGGGACTGCTCGCACTGTATTCGATTGTAGGCCGATTGTTGTCTGTGTTGCCAGATTCTTTATTAAAATAAAAAGGAGGCAACGCCGGTGCATTTTGAAATGACAACCGAAGTTTGTCGATTGAACACCACCAATCATCAATAAAATTCTGTAACTCGCCTGTTTGTATTGCATCTTTTAACGCCTCCACAATATTGACAAGCACACCGCAATTAGAGGATTCATCTGAAGGCGACCATGTTGCCCCAATGCAGTCATTTGATGCGATAAAATAATACATCACACCATCCAGTCCGGTAGAAAAAGTTGGCATTGCCTTTTCAACGGCAACATCAATAAGTTCGGCAAGGCTCTTGCTAAATCCAGAATCAATGGCTACTCCTATCGCTGGAATCTCTTTGATATTAACACTATCAAGATAGGCAATTCCTTGTGGCCGTTTTTCAATAAGTGTCAGACTATCACATTTCGTTGACAAACTAATGCCATATCTATTTGAGAAAGATGGCTCAACGACTATTCCACACTTGCGTTCTTTTGTGAGCAAAGAACGGCAATATTGCTCCGTCAGCTCCCTGCTGTCGTTTACCGGATCAAGATGACTTTGCGCCCGAAGGTTACAGGAGAGAGCAAAGCCAACACACAGAATCAATATCTTATAGAGTGTTGCCATACGCAAAGTTACAACGAATAATCGACATTCGATGGGACAAATGTCCCATCAGCCTATGAAAATCAGCGCATGATGATGTTTTTTTCTTAAATACCTTTATGGAAGAGCAGTATTCTCAAAAAAGATACCTTTGCATTGCAATACTAAAAAACATGAGTCATCTTCCACAACATAGGGCCTCGCAATATTCTGATTTCGGAATGCGATTGCGCAGAATCAATTCACCGGCAAGCCCCCATGGTCCCGCAACATATGCCCATCATATGATGGGGCTCTATTTGAGCATCGTTAGTTCGGGGTAATAGCGTCAGTCGAGGGGGAGGGGGGGATTGACGAAGCAGAGGCGGGAGGTGGCGCGGGTTGTGGCGGTGTAGAGCCAGCGGTAGAAGTCAACGGAGGCCATGGAGTAGTCGGGGGGGAGATAGCCCACATCCACGTAGATGTCGCTCCACTGGCCGCCCTGGGCTTTGTGGCAGGTCACGGCGTAGGCGTATTTCACCTGGAGCGCGTTAAGGTAGGGGTCGGAGCGCAGCATGCGCATCCGTGTTTTCAGGGTGGTGGAGGGCGTGAACAGATCGGGGTCGTTGAGCAGACGCTGATACAGTTCGGCGAATCTCTGCGGCTCGAGGGCGGGGGAGTCGGAGGTGAGGGTGTCGAGCATTATCTTGCACTCGAAACTGATATCGCGGTCGGGGAGGCGTAGCCCCACGTCGGCAAATCGCAGCCCGTAGCGTTCCTCCATGGCGATAATCCTCTCTACCTCGGCGATGTCGCCGTTGGCCACGAAGTCGAGCCCCCGCACTTTGGCGCTCCACAGATAATTGTTTTTCACCACCATGAGCCTTTCTCCGGCGGTAAGCTCCTCGTCGAGGTCGAGAATTTTCGTGCGTATGGCCAGATTGTAGAGCGTGGCGCGTTTGTTGCTCCGGGTTACAAGGAGTGTCTCGCCGGTACCGGCATTGGAGTAGGAGGAGGCGAGCATGTCCTGGAAATCCTCGCCGCTCACAGCCTCTACGTCGTCGAAACGGCTTACGCATATACGCGGTTCAGGCAGAGGGTCGAGCTTCATGTCGCGGCGCAGGCGAGTGGCATTATACAGAATGCCCGATTTGAGACGCTGGCGCACGATTTTGGTGAGTACGCACCGCGTCACCCTGAGGCCGTAGCCGCGTAGCTGTTTCACGCTCATGGCCGGACTTTCCTCACATCCCACCGGAGGCAGCTGGGCTGTATCACCAAGGAGTATCAGACGGCAGTTGTCGCCGGAATACACATAATGTATCAGATCTTCCAGAAGGCCGCTCCGGGTGTTGGTCTCGTCGGGCGAGTCGCCTATCATCGAAGCCTCGTCGACAATGAATACGGCTCCCGACAGTGGATTCTCGGCCACCTCGGCAGCATATCCCATTATCGAGCCGCCGTCGCCGGTGCGGTAGATGCGGCGGTGGATGGTGGTGGCGGGGAAGCCTGCGTAACGAGAGAAAACCTTGGCGGCGCGCCCCGTGGGGGCCATCAGCACCACAGGAATACGCAGTTCGGCCAGAGACCTGACCAAAGCGCCTGTGAGTGAGGTCTTGCCGGTGCCGGCATAGCCGTTGAGCAGAAACACGGAATCACTCGGCGTGGCGTCGGAACAGAAGGCTGCGAGCGCGGCTATCAGTTCTATCTGCTGGTCGTTGGGGTCATAGGGCAGATTCAGGTATATGCTTTCGGCAAATTCTTCGAGATTCATAACTGACTTCAAAGGTAGCTGATTTTTGGGTGATTCAAAAAAATAAGCTATCTTTGTAAATTGAAAAAATGTGCAAACTGATTTGGAAAACGAGGTAAATTATCCTGAAAGATTCGACGTAGCCACCGTGGAGCGCGCCCGCCAGCTTATTGAGACCAATAGGAGGGTGGCGATTGTGTGCCATAAAGGCCCCGACGGCGATGCTGTGGGCTCCTCGCTCTGTCTGGCCAGGGTGCTCCGCGCCATGGGCAAGCAGGTGAATGTGGTGGTTCCCGACATGATGCCGGATAATATCTCGTTTCTTCCCGGTTACCACTCCATAGTGATAGGCTCTTCGCAGCCTGAACGCGCTTTCAAGACGTTTGCCTCGGCCGACCTGATATGCATGCTTGATTTCAACGACATCAGGCGCATTGACCGTCTGGCTCCGATGGTTGAACAATCCTCCGCCCGGAGGCTGGTGATCGACCATCATCTCAACCCCGACATCGAGGCCGATCTTGTGGTGTCGCAGCCACATCGTTCCTCAACCTGTTCGCTGCTCTACGACCTGCTTATGGCGCTGGGGTATGAGGACCTCATCGATACCGATGCGGCCATCTGTTGCTGCACGGGCATGATGACCGATACCCACAATTTCGCTTTCAACGCCAATAATCCCGAGGATTATCTTATAATGGCACGGATTGTAGGCAAGGGCGTAGACAAAAACAAGCTCTATGAGCGGTTGTTTGAAGTGGAGAGTGAGGGACGCATACGCATCCTCGGTTTCGCCGGATATGCCAGGATGGAGGTGCTTCGCGAGCACCGGGGAGCTATAACCGCTCTGTCGCGCGAGGATCTCGACGCATTCAATTATCAGCGGGGCGATACCGAGGCGCTCGTGAACCGTCCGCTGAATATTCCCGGAATCGTCTACTCCATCTATCTGCGTGAGGACGCTAAGGATTTTGTGAAGGTGAGCATGCGCAGCCGTGGCGCTTTCTCGGTGAAGGAGATATGCCAGAACTACTTCGGTGGCGGCGGCCATATCAATGCCGCAGGCGGGGAATTTCACGGAAGTCTTTCCGAGGCGATGGACTACCTTTACGGCCTTCTCCCCGAATTCGACCACATGCTATACGACATTTCACGTTAATAAACTGAATTATCATACATCAAAATAAGAACTATCTCAGAATCATGAAAATAAAGAAAACAGCAGCGCTGCTTTACGCTTTTACGGCCTTTGCCGCGCTTTCGGTCACAACTGTTTCGTGTGATGACAACAAAAGCTATTCCGAGCTTCTGGAAGAAGAAAGCAAAGCCGTGAACCGTTTCCTCGTCGACCAGAAAGTGGTGGGTCATATCCCCGCGGATTCCGTATTTGAAATAGGCCCCGACGCACCATATTACCAGATAGATGAAGATGGCAATATTTTCATGCAGGTACTTAATAAGGGTACGGGTCCGAAAGTGAAGGACGACCAGGCTGTAAGTTTTCGCTTCACACGCTGGAATCTCATTTTTTACAATACCAAGGACGGCCTGCAGTATCCTGAAGGAAATGCCGACGACCTTTCGCGTGATGACGCCATTTTCCGCTACGGCAATTTCACTCTTCCGTCGTCGGTGACATGGGGCTCCGGCATCCAGACACCTCTTGCATTCCTCAACCTTGGATGCGAGGTGAATCTTCTTATCAAGTCGCAGTACGGATGGAACACGGAGCTGTCGTATGTGCAGCCCTATCTCTATCACGTGCGCTATTTCCCGGCAATTCTCAATAATTAATAAAGATATTTATACCATGTCGTTGATTAAATCGATTTCAGGTATCCGCGGTACCATCGGAGGCGCTCCCGGCGAGGGCCTCTCGCCGCTCGACGTTGTAAAATTCACAGCTGCATACGCCACATTTATTTCCCGCACTCCCGAGGCAAAAGAAAACCGGCTGATAGTCGTTGGTCGTGACGCCCGTCTGTCCGGCGAAATGGTGTCGGGTCTCGTGGTGTCCACTCTCTGTGCCATGGGATTCGATGTGGTAAATATAGGGCTTGCCTCGACGCCCACTACCGAAATAGCTGTTACCGGCGAGAAAGCCGCCGGAGGCATCATCCTTACTGCAAGCCACAATCCCAAGCAGTGGAACGCCTTGAAGCTCCTGAACTCTCGCGGCGAATTCCTCAACGATGCCGAAGGCAAGGAAGTGCTTGCTATTGCAGAGAAGGAAGCCTTTGATTTCGTCTCGGTTGACAATCTGGGTCATGTGATGGCAAACGACACCTACAACCGCTGCCACATCGAGCAGGTGCTCGCTCTTGATCTGGTGGACCGCGATGCTATTGCTGCCGCCAATTTCACCGTTGCCGTTGATGCCGTAAACTCAGTAGGCGGGGTGGTTATTCCCCAGCTTCTGCGTGCTCTCGGTGTGAAAAATGTGATAGAACTCAACTGCGAGGCTACCGGAAAATTCGCCCACACTCCCGAACCTATCCCCGAAAATCTCACTCAGATTTCCGGCCTTATGAAGCAGGGCGTGGCCGACGTGGGTTTTGTTGTAGACCCCGACGTGGACCGTCTTGCCATAGTGATGGAAAACGGTGAGATGTTTGTGGAGGAATACACTCTGGTAGCCGTGGCCGATTACGTGCTATCCCACACTCCCGGCTCGACCGTGAGCAACCTCAGCTCCTCCCGTGCGCTCCGCGACGTAACCGAGGCTCATGGATGTTCCTATGCCGCATCGGCCGTGGGCGAGGTCAACGTAACCACCCTTATGAAGAAGACCGGAGCAGTGATTGGTGGCGAAGGCAACGGCGGAGTGATATATCCCGCCGCTCATTATGGCCGCGATGCCCTGGTGGGCGTGGCTCTGTTCCTCACGCTTCTTGCCAAGAGCGGAAAGAAAGTGAGCGAGCTCAAGGCCGGCTATCCCGCTTATTCCATAGCCAAGAACCGCATAGACCTTACTCCCGAAATAGATGTTGACGCCATTCTCGCTGCAATCAAGAAGAACTATGCAGGCGAGAAGGTTACCGACATAGACGGTGTGAAGATTGACTTTGCCGACGGCTGGGTTCATCTGCGCAAGAGCAATACCGAGCCTATCATCCGCATCTATTCCGAGGCCCGTACCATGGAGGAGGCCAACGCGCTGGCCGACCGCATCAAGGCTCTCGTGGCTGAAATCACCCGCGGTTAAGGGCTGCTTGAACCGCGGAATACCTCAGAGTGTTAGATATAAATCATAACCAGAAACAAATACTCTCTTACAATGAAATCTTTACAGTTTTTCGCAGCGCTCGGATTGTCGGCAGCCATCTGCCTGACAGGTTGCGTAAGCAAGAAGAAATACGCCGCTCTCCAGTCGGAATATGATACTCTTGCAGCCAAATATCATGACTCGCAGGTTTCTCTCGCTGAAAGCCGCACCGGTTCACAGGGCCTGGAGGCACTTCTGAAAGAAGCCCGCGAGAACAACGAAGACCTCAAGAAGCGTTATGCCGCTCTCCAGGGCAATCTTGAGCAGAGCCTCAACCAGAACGCGCAGGGTAATGTGAATATCGCCAAACTCGTTGACGAAATCAATGCCTCCAACCGCTATATAAAGCAGCTTGTAGAAGCCAAATCGAAAAGCGACTCGCTCAACATGGTGCTGACCAACAACCTCACCCGCTCGCTTTCGCGCGACGATCTCCGCGATGTTGACATCAAGGTGCTCAAGGGCGTGGTCTACATCTCGCTTGCCGACAATATGCTCTTCGAAAGCGGCAGCTACGAAATCAGCCCCCGCGCGATGGAAATCCTTGGCAAAATTGCAAAAATCATCAAGGATTACAGCAGCTACGACGTACTTGTGGAAGGCAACACCGACAATGTGCCTATTTCGCGTACCAACATCCGCAACAACTGGGATCTGTCGTCGCTCCGCGCATCATCTGTTGTGCAGGTGCTCCAGAATCGTTTCGGAGTTGACCCCTCGCGCATGACCGTAGGCGGCCGCGGAGAGTATAACCCCATTGCCACCAACGACACTCCTGCAGGCCGTCAGATGAACCGCCGCACCGAGATCATCATCACCCCCAATCTCGATCAGTTCATGGATCTGATAGGAAAAGCTCCTGAAACCAAGGAGCATTCCTCTGAATTCTGATAAAATTCCACACGGAAAATCATAGCCGGAGCCGAGGCATTGCATAATGATGCCGCGGCTCCGGTCTTTTTGTTTCGTCAAGTGACGGAAATATTGTACCTTTGCAAAAATAAAATTGCGCAATGGATAAGAAATTCAAAGTCTATACCAACCTCAATCTTTCCCAGATCAACAAAGAGGTGCTCGAGCAGTGGCGTGCCTCCGATTTATTCGGTCAGAGTCTCAAGGAACGCGAGGGATGTCCCTCGTTCGTGTTCTATGAAGGCCCTCCATCGGCCAACGGTATGCCCGGCATCCATCATGTGATGGCCCGTACCATCAAGGATATCGTGTGCCGCTACAAGACTATGAAAGGCTTCCGTGTCAACCGCAAGGCCGGTTGGGACACTCACGGACTTCCCGTAGAGCTTGGCGTTGAGAAATCTCTCGGAATCACCAAGGAGGATATAGGCAAGAAGATATCCGTTGACAACTATAATGCGGCATGCCGCCGCGAGGTGATGAAGTATACCCGCGAATGGGAGAACCTCACTGCCATGATGGGTTATTGGGTCGACACCAAGAACCCTTATATCACTTACGATAACCGTTACATCGAATCAGTATGGTGGCTTCTTCGCCAGCTTTATGACAAAGGTTTCCTTTACAAAGGCTATACTATCCAGCCTTATTCTCCCGCCGCAGGAACCGGTCTCAGCACCCATGAGCTCAACCAGCCCGGCTGTTACCGCGACGTGAAGGACACCACATGTGTGGCGCAGTTTGAAATCACCGATCCGCGACCCGAGATGAAGGAATGGGGCACTCCCTATTTCCTCGCATGGACCACAACACCGTGGACTCTTCCTTCTAACACCGCACTCGCCGTCGGTCCGTCGATTGTCTACAACGTAGTCCGCACATATAATCCGTATTCCGGCAAACCGGTAACCGTGGTGGTGGCCGATGCACTCATGGGGGCATTTTTCAACACCAAGGCTGCAGACCTTCCTTTGGAAGACTACAATAAGGGCGACAAACTCATACCATATAAAGTCGTGGCACAATATAAAGGCTCCGACCTGTGCGGAATGACATATCGCCAGCTCATACCCTGGGTAAATCCGGGCGAGGGCGCATTCCGGGTTATTCCTGGCGATTATGTTTCGACCGACGACGGTACCGGTATAGTACATATAGCCGGAACGTTCGGTGCCGACGACCTCCGTGTGTCGCGTCAGAACGGTGTCCCGCCTCTTCATCTCACAGACCGCGACGGCAATATCCGCCCTATGGTGGATATGACCGGCCGCTTCTATCTGCTGCAAGATCTCGATCCAGAGTTCGTCGAGAAAATGGTCAATGTGGAAGCATATACTCCATGGCAGGGAAAATACGTAAAGAATGCGTTTGATCCCTCCAAGACCGATGCTGACGAAACCCTCGATGTGGAAATCTGCCTGATGCTTAAGCAGACCGACGGTGTGTTCAAAATCGAGAAGCACGTACACAGCTATCCACACTGCTGGCGTACCGACAAACCGGTGCTCTATTATCCGCTCGACAGCTGGTTTATCCGCACCACGGCGGTGCGTGAGCGTCTGATGCAGCTCAACGACACCATAAAATGGAAACCGCAGTCAACCGGCTCCGGTCGATTCGGGAAATGGCTTGAGAATCTTCAGGACTGGAACCTTTCGCGCAGCCGCTACTGGGGCACTCCTCTTCCCATCTGGCGCACCGACGATGCTGCAGAAGAGCTGTGCATAGACAGCGTGGAGATGCTTTACAACGAAATGGACCGCGCTGTGGAAGCCGGATTCATGAAGAGCAATCCCTACCGCGACCGCGGATTCATACCCGGTGACTATTCAAAAGAAAATTACGAGAAAATCGACCTCCACCGTCCCTATGTGGACGATATTGTGCTCGTTTCGCCCTCCGGCAAACCGATGCACCGCGAGACTGACCTTATAGACGTGTGGTTCGACTCCGGTTCGATGCCATACGCACAGATACACTATCCTTTCGAGAACAAGGATGCCTTTGATGCGCGCACCATATTCCCGGCCGATTTCATAGCCGAGGGCGTGGATCAGACACGCGGATGGTTCTTCACCCTTCATGCCATAGCAGGCATGGTGTTTGATTCCGTAGCCTACAAAGCCGTTATCTCCAATGGCCTTGTGCTGGACAAAGACGGCAACAAAATGTCGAAACGTCTCGGCAACGCCGTAAATCCCTTCGAGGCTATCGAGAAGTATGGTTCCGACCCTTTGCGCTGGTATATGATAGCTAATTCCGCGCCGTGGGATAACCTTAAATTCGATCCCTCGGGCGTAGAGGAGACGTCGCGAAAGCTCTTCGCCACACTTTATAACACATATGGTTTCTTCGCTCTGTATGCCAACGTTGACGGTTTCGACAACTCGCAGCCGCAGATTCCTCTGGAAAAGCGTCCCGAAATCGACCGCTGGATAATCTCGCTTCTCAACTCCTTGGTAGAGACCGTGGAATCGGCCATGGAGGACTACGAGCCCACCCGCGCCGCACGCGCCATCAACGAGTTTGTAGGCGACAATCTCTCCAACTGGTATGTGCGCCTCAACCGCAAGCGTTTCTGGGGCGGAGAGATGAACGAAAACAAACTTTCAGCATATCAGACACTCTATCAGTGTCTGGAGACAGTGGCTCTGCTGCTTGCACCGATAGCTCCGTTCTATGCCGACCGTCTGTATGCCGACCTCACCGAGGTGACTATGGCAAACAGTAAGTCCGTGCATCTGCAGCTGCTTCCTGAAGTGGACCGCAACGCCATAGACAAGGCGTTGGAGAAGCGCATGGCTCTTGCCCAGACCATCACCTCCATGACTCTTGCGCTGCGCCGCAAGGCTTCGCTGAAAGTGCGTCAGCCCCTGCAGCGTATTCTCGTTCCTGTGGTAGACGATGCCCAGCGTCAGGATGTCGAGTCCATGAAGGAATTAATTCTTAATGAAATCAATGTCAAGGAAATGCAGATTGTGGGCGGTGACGACGGTGTGCTTGTGAAGCGTGTTAAGCCCGATTTCAAAAAACTCGGCCCGAAATTCGGCAAAAACATGAAGAAGGTTGCTGCCGAAATCCAGGCGATGGACCAGCATGCCATAGCCATGCTGGAGAAGGAAGGACGAGTGGAGCTTGCAATTGAAGGTGCTCCTGCGGTCATAGAACTGGCCGATGTGGAGGTAATCTCCGAGGATATTCCCGGATGGCTTGTGGCCAACGAGGGAAATGTGACCATAGCTCTCGACATCACGGTGACACCCGAACTGAGAATGGAAGGCATAGCCCGCGATATCGTGAACCGCATACAGAATATCCGCAAGAACCGCGGCTATGAGATTACCGACCGCATTCACCTCACGTTCGAACCCAATACGCAGACCGACGGCTCTCTTGAGGCGTTCGGCAAATACATATCGGGGCAGGTCCTTGCCGATTCCCTAACAATAGGAGAGGTCAGCGGTGAGGATGTGGAACATCTTGAACTTGACGACATTACTCTTGACGTGAAAATAACACTTGACAAATAATTTCTCTTATACCTTATAAACCCAATAAACCTATCCCTAAGCACCATGGCTGAAAAGACCCGATATTCCGATGAAGAACTTCAGGAATTCAAAGAGCTGATTCTTAAAAAACTTGCCAAAGCTCAAGCTGATTATGAACTCTTGAAGGCAAGTGTAAACAATACCGAAGGCAATGATGTGGCCGATACGTCACCCACATTCAAAGTGCTTGAAGAAGGTGCCACCACTCTCAGCAAAGAGGAGAGCGGCCGCCTGGCAGAGCGTCAGATGAAGTTCATTCAGCATCTCCAGGCCGCCTTGGTGAGAATAGAGAACAAGACATACGGAATCTGCCGAGCCACCGGCAAGCTTATACCCAAGGAACGTCTCCGTGCCGTTCCCCACGCTACCCTCGGCATTGACGCCAAGCTCAACAACAAAGACTGAAGCAGTATATGAAACTATCTAAAGGCTGGCTTGCGCTAATAGTCATTCTCGCGGTAATCATTGCCGACCAGGCTCTGAAGATTTGGGTCAAGACCCATTTCTATCTGGGCGAGGATTTCCGTATTACTTCCTGGTTCCAGCTCCTCTTCATCGAAAACGACGGAATGGCTTTCGGCATGAAGATGGGGAGCAAGCTCTTCCTGAGTCTGTTCAGGATTGTGCTTGCCGGATTGCTCATATGGGTGATAGTGAAACTTAAGAACCGTCCGGAAGTGAAACGCGGATTCCTGGTATGCATAGCCCTGATTACCGCCGGAGCGGCCGGAAATATCATAGACTGTCTTTTCTACGGCCTGATTTTCAATAATCCCCCCGTACCTGAGGTGGCTGTGCTTTTTCCCGCAGGGGGCGGCTATGGCTCGCTCTTCCACGGCCTTGTGGTGGATATGCTCTATTTCCCTTTGTTCAGCTTTGTGTGGCCCTCGTGGATGCCGTGGGTAGGAGGACAGGAATTCCTGTTTTTCCAGCCCGTGTTCAATATTGCCGACGCGGCTATTACCGTGGGTGTGCTTGTGATGCTCATATTCTATTCAAAGAGTCTTTCCGAGCAGATGTCGGACCACGAACCCACCGGCAAGGAAGCCGAAGAGGCTGAATAACACCTATAACAGAGATTCACGATATTTACTGACTATGAAGAAGCCTTATTCTCTCTTAGCTGTTCTTGCAATAGCTGCCTCGGCAGGCTGCAACCGGCCGCCGGAGGGTGTGCTGTCGCACGACGAGATGGTATCGCTCATGGTCGATATACATAAAGGGGAGAGCGTGGTCGAGGCCAATCCCCGGTCATTCCCCACCGATTCCTCGCGCAGGGCATTCCGTCAGAGCGTTTATGCGCGCCACGGACTGACTACAGAGCAGGCCGATTCCTCCTTTGCCTGGTATGGCTACAATATGGAAGCATACGTGGAGGTATGCGACGATGTGGTGAAACAGCTAGAGAAGGAGCTTGCCGAAGCGCAGGCTACCGCAGGAGCTTCTGTTGCGGGAATTGGAACGTCATCCATATCGGTGGAAGGTGACTCGGTGGATGTATGGGCCGGAATAAGATTCCGCTCGTTCACGCCCCAGAGTCCCACGGATATCGTGTCTTTTACCATCGACCCGGATGCCAACTGGGAGAAGGGCGATGTTTACTGCCTCCGGTTCAAACGTATAGATGGCGGCGCACCGCTTGAAGTGGGGCTCGGTGCGGATTATTCCGACAACAAACGCGATTTTGTGGTGACTACCGCCAATGGCGAGGGATGGCAGAGCGCCACGCTCGTGCTTGATCCTGACCAGACTGCCCGTGGAGTCTATGGCTATATTCTTTCTCCACGCAAATCAGCAGATGCGGGATACATTGATTCGATTTCTCTGGTGCGCATGCGGTGGAATGAAGACTTCCGCCATATTCGCACATCGCCCATGAAGTCTTTTGTACGTGAGACCAAGGGCAAGCCTGCAAAATGAATAATTACGGAAAGGTGAGCCGTGTGCTGGCCAATGTCATCGTATTCGAGGGAAAGGAATATCCCCTCCACATAGCTGAAAGCGATGGCTACGGACACATACGTGTCTATCCGTTCGAAAAGGAAGTGCATTCCACGGTGTTCATGCCTGGAAAAGTGGCGATAAGCATGGATAAGGACGGGAATATGGTAGCCGTTCCCGTAGTCTGAACGGCAATACGGAATCTCTTTCGGGAGGAGTTATTAAGGAATACCTCTGTTAGCCTTTGGATGCCTTCTTATAGAGCACGAATGCGATCACCGCATATACAATATTGGGAATCCACATGGCGAGCATAGGCGACGTGAGACCGCTCACTGCGAATGATGAGGTGACGGTCATAAAAAGGATGTAGCTGAAGCTGAGCACCAGTCCTATACCGATGTTTATACCCATTCCGCCCTTTACTTTGCGCGCCGAGAGTGTCATGCCTATGATGGTGAGAATGAAGGCGGCGGCAGTCATTGCAAACCGTTTGTGATACTCTATCTCAAATGATTTTATGTTGGCTACACCGCGTTCTTTCTGTCGCTCGATATAATTGTTGAGGTCGGGGGTGTTCATCGTCTCATGGTCGTTCTTGGATATGAGGAAGTCGCGGGGCTCGATGGGAATCACGGTGTCGAGTTTGTTGCCGCGGCGTATTTCCTCGCGGTTGCCTTTGAAATCACGAATCATATAATCGCGCACCTGCCAGTTGTAGAGTGTGTCGTAACGTATGGTCTGGGCGGTGAGACGCGACACGAGTTTCTTGTCCTTGAACGATTCGAGTGAGAACTTGTAGCCCGTCTTGGCATTATTGTCGTAGCGGCTCATGTAGGCTATCTCTCCTTTTCCCACCTGCATCTGGATATTGGTGCCGTATTCCACGCGTTTGTTTTTGACATAGGTGTTGGTGTACTCTATACGTTTCACATTGGCCGGAGGTATAATGTAGGCTGAAAGCAGGTAGGTGGCAATGGCTATGACTGCGGCTGAGATCAAGTAGGGCCGCAGAAGCCTTTTGAAACTCATGCCCGATGAGAGCATGGCTATGATTTCGGAGTTGTCGGCAAGCTTGGAAGTAAAGAAAATTACTGCGATAAATGTGAACAGCGGGCTGAACTGATTGGCGAAATAGGGGAGAAAGTTGAGAAAGTAATCGAACACGGTCGCCTTAAGGGGAGCCTTAAGAAACGAGTCGAGTTTCTCGTTGATGTCAAACATCACCGTGATGGCCAGAATCAGAAAAATGGCGAATATATAGGTGCCGAGAAATTTACCTATTATATATCGGTCAAGTATTTTTATGGGGTTTTTCACAATTCTCAGAGTGGAGGGTTTACTACAGACGGTTTGTGACGCGGCGCACCATTTCGGGCTTCCATGTGGCGAAATCGCCGGCAATTATGTGACGTCGTGCCTCGCCGGTGAGCCACAGATAGAATGCCAGATTGTGGATAGAGGCAATCTGCATGGCCAGCAGTTCCTGGCTGATGAAGAGATGGCGCACGTAGGCTTTAGAATACACACGGTCAACGTAGCTTGTGCCCGATTCGTCCAAGGGGGAGAAATCGTCGGCCCATTTCTTGTTGCGCATGTTCATTATGCCGTTGGCGGTGAAAAGCATTCCGTTACGGCCGTTGCGGGTGGGCATCACGCAATCCATCATGTCGACTCCGCGGTCAATCGCCTCAAGGATATTTGCCGGAGTACCAACGCCCATAAGATAGCGCGGACGGTCGGCGGGAAGGATTTCGTTGACCACTTCTATCATCTCATACATTTTTTCTACGGGCTCGCCCACCGCAAGGCCGCCGATGGCGTTGCCTTCCGCGCCGAGGTCGGCCACGTGGCGTGCCGCCTCCCGGCGAAGATCAGGGTATGTGACACCCTGCACTATGGGGAAGAAGGCCTGGCGGTAACCATAGAGTCCTTCCGTTTCGTTGAAATGCTTCCATCCGCGGTCGAGCCAGCGCTGTGTGAGGGCCAAAGAACGGCGCGCGTAGGTGTGGTCGGAAGTTCCGGGCGGGCATTCGTCGAGAGCCATCATTATGTCGGCTCCGATTTCACGCTGTATGTCGACCACGCCTTCGGGAGTGAAGAGGTGTTTGGAGCCGTCGATATGTGAGCGGAAATGCGCGCCTTCTTCCGTGAGCTTACGGTTCTCGCTCAGAGAGAACACCTGGAAGCCGCCGCTGTCAGTGAGGATAGGGCGTTCCCAGCCGTTGAACTTATGGAGGCCGCCCGCGCGCCGGAGAATCTCGGTGCCGGGACGCAGATAGAGGTGATATGTGTTGCCGAGTATGATCTGGGCCTTGATGTCATCGCGGAGTTCGTGAAAATGCACCCCCTTGACAGTGCCGAGGGTGCCTACAGGCATGAATACGGGTGTGAGGATTTTGCCGTGGTCAGTGGTTATTTCGCCGGCGCGCGCGTTTGTGCCGGCGGCGGTGGCATCGATTTTAAATTCCATGCCGCAAATTTAGCTAAATTTCCGCAGATAGATGAAACAAGAGGCCGGAGAAAGTGGCGCTTGTGTATGCAAGGCGCTTTCTCCGGCTCTTATAATAGGCTTATGGAAATATGTCAGGCTTTGAACAGCGGCGAGGGATAAACGCCGGAGTGATGGAGCTCGGCAAACTTCTCGACTACGCCGGGACGGTCGGCTGCGTAGGTCACACCGAACCATTTTGAATCGGTGTCGAGCACTTTCACAGTGGCCTCGCCGTTTTTAATGAGGGTGTCGATGCAGAGCGGAATGAAGAATTCAGATTTGGGAGTGTTGAGGTCGCGGTCAAGGAATTTCTTGAACTCGCGCTCGCTGTAATCGAAATAATCGGGAGTGAATCCCCAGAGGTTCATCGAAACCGGAGTTGTGGGCTCGAGGGTCTGATCCTGGCCGTTCTCGTCAGTGAATACAATGCGGTGTTCCGGATCATAGCTGATGGCGGTGCGCTCAACCACGGAGGTGAGATGTCCGTCCTTGTCGGTGGTGCATACTCCGCGGGCCACCGAGCCGTTTTCGGTCATGGTGTTGCCTACACGGAATCCTACCATGCAGTAGTCGCCCTTGCGGTCGCGCTCACGCATAAGCTCCTTTGCTATCACCTCGAACGCGTTGCGGCCATAGAAATCGTCGGCATTGATTACGGCGAAAGGCTCTTTGATGACGTTCTTGCCCATGAGTACGGCGTGGTTCGTACCCCAGGGTTTGCTGCGGTCGGCCGGACAGGTATATCCTTCGGGCAGGTCATCGATTGACTGGAACACTACTTCCACGGGAATGTGGCCTTCGTATTTGGAGAGGATTTTTTTACGGAAGTCGTCCTCGAAGTCCTTGCGGATTACAAAAACCACTTTGCCGAATCCGGCGTGTATGGCGTCGTAGATAGAATAGTCCATGATGGTTTCGCCGTTGGGTCCGAGCGGGTCGAGCTGCTTGAGGCCGCCGTAGCGGCTACCCATTCCTGCAGCGAGCACAAAAAGAGTCGGTTTCATTGCGTTGTACTGTTTATTTTGCTGAAATGTGAAATGTTATAGTCTGGTCGTAGGTCTGTCCGGGCAGAAGCAGGGCAGAGGGGAACTGGGGTTTGTTGGGGGCGTCGGGAGCGTTCTGACATTCTATTGCCACGCCGTCGTAATCGTTGTAGCTGCGTCCCTCGGGATTTTCGGGGCTTCCGGCGAGCCAGCAGCCTGCATACACCTGCGCGGCCGGCTGGGTGGTCGATACCTCGAGCACGCGTCCGCTGTGGGGCGCGTTGAGTGTGGCTATATGGCGTAGAACACCGGGGCGGTAGTCATCCACCATCCAGCAGTTGTCATAGCCTTTGCCGTATGTGATGGCGGGGAAGTCGGCATGGATGTCGTCGCCGAGACGGCGGAACTGGGTGAAGTCCATAGGCGTACCCTCCACGGGAGCTATTTCGCCGGTGGGGATAAGCGTGTCGTCAGTGGGGAGATAATGGCTTGCGGCGAGCCAGAGGGTGTGGTCGAGCACAGAGCCGGAGTTTTCGCCCTCCAGATTCCAGTAAGTGTGGTTGGTGAGATTTACCACGGTGGGAGCGTCAGTGTGGGCGAGGAGCCGTAGCGTCAGGGTGCAGTCGTCGCTCCAGGTATAGCGTGCCTCGGCCTGCAGTTCGCCGGGGTAGCCTGCGTCGCCGTCAGGGCTGGTAAGCTCGAAAACCACGGTGTCGCCGTCGAGACGTGAGTTCCATATCCTGTTCATGAATCCGTCGGGACCGCCGTGAAGCGAGTTGGGGCCGTTGTTGATGGGGAGAGTATATTCCTTGTCGCCGATTGTGAAATGACCTTTGGCGATACGGTTGGCGAAACGACCGGGCACTTTTCCGGCGCAGGGGCCGTCAGCTATGTATGACGCCGGATCACGGTAGCCAAGCACCACATTGTCCATCTTGCCTGAAGCGTCAGGAACCACCACGCTGTTGATACCCGCACCAAGGCTTGAAAGAGTTACTGATGCTCCGGCGCTGTTGGTGAGCGTGTAAAGTGTTATCTCGCCGATGGGCGAAGGTGCTGTAGTTTTCTGGATTTTCATATAAGGTAATTTTGGTTTCTGAATGTTGGGTTATAACAAAGGCAAATCTACAAAAATTGTCGGTAACGGCAAAGAAGTAATGCCGCGGAAATTGTTACCTTTGTAACGTAGGAGCGGCAGGATATACTCTGGCACCGGTTCTGGAAACAGTCCCGGAAAGCTTTTACAGACTTATTCAATCAAGCCTGATATGGAAAACGAACTCAATAATACCTGCGCCTCCGGAGCTCCGGAGCGCAAGCCGCAGGTGCTGTCGTCGGAATATCTTTTCCGGCGTCCCTGGCTCACCGTGCGCCGCGACAGTCTGAAACTGCCCAACGGAAAGCTGAACCCTGAATTTTATGTGCTCGAATATCCCTCGTGGGTCAATGTCACCGCCATAACCGAGGACGGAATGTTTGTAATGATACGCCAGTATCGCCACGGTCTGGGACAGTACGGAACCGAACTGTGTGCCGGAGTGGTGGAGAAGGGCGAGGAGCCACTTGAGGCCGCAAAGCGCGAGCTGATGGAGGAGAGCGGATTCGGCGGCGGAGAGTGGGAGCTGCAGTGTGTGATAAGCGGCAATCCCTCTACCTCCAACAATCTTACATACTGCTACCTTGCGCGCGGAGTGAAGCTCATGGGCGAGCAGCATCTTGACCCTACCGAGGATGTGGAAGTGGTGATGATGACGCGCGACGAAGTCTATGATCTGCTTGCATCCGACAAAATTAAGCAGGCGCTTATGGCGGCTCCGTTATGGCGCTATTTCGCTCTGGAGTGTCAACGAAATCTATCCCGACAGTGACGCCTGTGTTTGCTGAAGTTCTTCTGCCGCTTCCGCTTTCGTCCACGTTCACCTATCTGATTCCGGATTCCATGGCAGCGGAGGTGGGCGCGGGCTACAGGGTGGTGGTGCCGTTCGGCGCGCGCAAATTCTATACAGGAATCGTTATCTCCACCGGAAATGTGCCGCCTAAGGATTTCGACGCCAAGCCCATTGCGGCGGTGCTGGACAAGGAGCCGATAATCCGGCGCCCCCAGCTGCAGCTCTGGGACTGGGTGGCCGACTATTATCTGTGTTCTACCGGTGAGGTCTATCGCGCGGCTGTGCCGTCGGGTCTGAAACTCGAAAGCGAGACATTTGTGGAACTCGCTCCCGACTTTGAATCCACGGAGGCGGAGAAGCTCGACGAGAGGGAGACAATGGTTTACCACGTGCTGGCCCATGAGATGAAGAAGATCACCGTGGGTGAGCTCGGACGGCTGTCGGGTGTGGGAAACATCAGCGCGGTTGTAGGCAGGATGCTCGATAAAGAGGCCGTGATAGTGAGCGAAAAACTCGTTGAGCGGTATCGCTCCCGCAAGGTAAGCTATGTGCGTATCGCTGTTGAAAGATATAATCCGGAAGTACACCGGGCGATGTTCGAATCGGTGGACGGCGCTCCGAAACAGCAGAAGGTGCTGATGACCCTTCTTGAACTCAGCGCGTTCACCCGCCGCGACACGGAGCTGCGCGAGGTGACGGTGCCGCAGCTTATCGAGGCGTCGCAATGCACGCGTCCCATAATAGCCGCTCTTGAAAAGAAAGGGCTTCTGGAGGTATATGTGAAAGAAATAAACCGTTTCCGTCAGGAGGGGGTGGCGGGGGGAGAGCTGCCGGTATTGAGCACGCCCCAGAAACTGGCCCTCGATTCGATTCACAAATCGTGGCTCGACCATGATATAACACTTCTTCACGGAGTGACCTCAAGCGGCAAGACCGAGATTTACATGCATCTGATAGAGGATGTGATGAAACGCGGACGCCAAGTGCTCTATCTCGTGCCTGAAATAGCCCTGACCACCCAGCTCACACGCAGGCTCCAGCGTGTGTTCGGGGACAAGGTGGTGATATATCACTCAAAATTCACCGACAACGAGCGGGTGGATATATGGCGAAAGGTGCTGTCGAGCCGCGAGCCGATGGTGGTGATAGGCGCGCGCTCCGCGCTTTTCCTGCCGTTCGCTGATCTCGGACTGGTGATCGTGGACGAGGAGCACGAGACAAGCTACAAGCAGCAGGATCCCGCGCCGCGCTACAACGGCCGCGATGTGGCTACCGTCCTTGCAGGAAAACACGGTGCTAAAACGCTGCTGGGAAGCGCCACCCCGGCTATTGACACCTATTATAAGGCGCTTACGGGACGCTATGGTCTCGTGACGCTTTCAGAGCGGTATTCCGGTGTCGATCTCCCGGAGATACGGGTAATAGACACTAAATCGGCAATGAAAGCCGGGAAAATGAAAGGTCCTCTCGCGCCGGACACTGTGGAGCTTGTAAGCCGTTCGGTGGCCGAAGGCGGTCAGGCGATACTTTTCCTCAACCGGAGAGGATACGCGCCCGTAGCGACATGCAAAATGTGTGCTTGGACTCCCAAGTGTGAGCATTGCGATGTGACGCTTACGTATCATAAATATATCGACAGGCTCGTGTGCCACTACTGCGGCGCCGTATACCCTTTGCCCACGCTGTGTCCGCAATGCAAGGAACCGGCGGTGGAGATTTACGGCTATGGCACTGAGCGGATGGAAGACGAGGTGTCGCAGGCTTTTCCCGACGCTGAGATAATGCGCATGGACCTCGATACTACACGCAACAAAGACGGCTACGAACGCATAATCACTGATTTCTCGCAAGGGAAGGCCCAGATACTGGTGGGTACACAGATGGTCACCAAGGGTCTTGATTTCGAGCGTGTGAGGACTGTGGGAATAGTCAATGCCGATGCCATGATAAATCAGCCTGATTTCCGGGCGTCGGAACGGGCATTCAACATGATGTCGCAGGTGGCGGGGCGCGCGGGGAGGCGCGGGGAGCGCGGAACGGTCGTGATCCAGACCCGCGATTCGTCACATCCCATACTTCCGTTTGTGGCCGCTCACGACTACCGGGGATTTTACGAAAGCGAAATCCTTGAGCGTGAGAAATATAACTATCCGCCTTTCACAAGACTAATCTACATATATGTGAAGCATCGCGACCGGTGCACGGCCGAAGAACTGGCCAAAACCTATGCGGAACGTCTCCGACAGCTGTTCGGAACGCGCATTTACGGCCCGGAAGAACCCCATGTGTCGAGAATCCAGACCCTATACATACGCAAAATAATGCTGAAAATCGAGCTTGGTGCCTCGCCCAAGAAAGTGAAGCAGATACTGCGGGCGGTATATGAGGAGATGCACGCCCGGAGGGTTGACGGCATCAAATCGGCCGTGATTTATTACGATGTGGATCCGTATTGATTGGTCGCCCAAAATGTATTATCTTCGCATTGCAAAATGCCACGAAGCCGATGAAAACCGGATATAAGGTTACGAGGTCTTTTCTGATGATACTGCTCGCACTTCTGATAGTGGTGCCGGCAGGACTGTATATAGCTCTTTCGCTCGAAGGGGTGCAGAACGGTATCTGCCGCCGCGCCGAGAAAGAGCTTTCGGCGTTGCTGGACAGCAAGGTTGACATAGACCATATCTCCATCACTCCCTTCAACCGGGTGACGCTTCACGGCGTGACCGTAGAGGACGACAACGGCAATCCGGCACTCTCGGTCGAGAGGCTTGGTGCCGGAATCAGACTCGGTTCCCTGATTTTCAGTAACAAGATAGAGATAGTTTATGCCGAGATAATAGGCATGGATGCCAGGCTGAGCCGCGACTCGGCCTCGGCGCCTCTGAATATCTCGCGTATGATAGCCGCCCTGAGTCCGAAAGACCGGAAAAACAAGGCCACAGATTTCAATCTTGCGGCCAATGTGCTTGTGATACGCAAATCGAGCGTGAGCTATGACGTGCTGTCTGTTCCCTGCGACAGCAGCCGTTTCTCTCCTTCACATATCAGGATTTCAGACCTTAAGGCCGACATTTTGATACCTTCGATACGGCGCGACAATTACGATGTGGAGATACGGCGCCTTTCAATGCGTGAGCATTCAGGCTTCCAGCTCGTATCGCTGAGCGGTAATTTCCATGTAGGGAAAAACGGAGCTTCGATCGGCGACCTGACCGTAGAACTCCCGGAAACCAAAGTGGGCTTCGAGGATATAACAACCGAATATTCTTCGCTCGATTCTCTGAAAAGCGAGTGGAGGAATATCGATGTAAGGCTGGCGACGACGTCCGGCAGCTATGTGTCGCTCCCGGATCTGAAGGCGTTTGTGCCGGCACTGGCTGATTTCAACGAGCCCCTGAGTCTGGAACTGCTCGCCTATGGCTCACCGGATTCATTTACGTTGGATAGAATGGGCCTTTCGTATGGCGACAAATTAAGCGTAAGCTTAGAGGGTGAAATGGAGAACGCGACCGTTCCGGAAAACATGAACCTGGAGATTTCGGAGCTGACGGCCAAAGCCGACTGTGAGACACTTGCCGGCATCATAGCCAAGACAACTCCACTCACTGAGAAGGCCAGGAGACTGCTCTCGAATATCGGAACTGTGAAAATAGACGGAAATGGCTCCGGAACCAGGCATGAAGGCAATATGGAAGCCTCGATAACCATACCCGAAGGAAAAATAATGCTTGATGCAGGCTATACCGGACTTGGATCAGACAGGCCGCTGATTTCGGGAAGTGTGGAGACTGACGGACTGAATGCCGCTGAGCTGACCGCGGGGCTTGGCAAGGAACTCGAGAGCCTGTCATTTCTGACATTCGCAGGAGAATTCAGCGTTAAACCAACCTCTCTGCTTGCGGGTGAAATACAGCTTGAAATACCGAGAATAGACTATAAGGAACATTCCTATAGCGATATAAAGGCTCTGGCCTCAATCGACGGCAATAAATACACCGGCGAGATATCACTCGACAATCCCGATGTGATGCTGATTGCCTCGGCCGAGGCCGTGGTAACCGACGGTGAGAAGATGCTTGATTTCACAGTGGATATGCGCGACGTGAATCTTGCGTCACTGAATCTCAACGTTCATAATCCCGACCACCGGCTTTCGCTGACAGCCGAAGGCAAACTTGAAGGCCCGGATGCCGACCGCATCTCCGGCTATGCCATGGTCAGAGACATAAAGTTTGTGGACGGCTCCGACAATGGCCTGAAAATTAATGAGGTGAGCCTGAATTCAAGAATGAACGGCGATGGAGAAGGTGTTCTTACTCTCACATCCGACATTCTCGACGGAAGAGTGGACGGTCAGTATCGTTTCAGTCGTCTGCCGGCAATGGCCAGAAATCTGGCGGCAACCGTATTTCCGCGTCTAATCGGCCGTGAGCCCCAGTGGCCGGCCGATATTGACGATTACAACAACTTCCTGTACAGTTTCTCGGTGAAGGAAACAAAACCTCTTGAGGCGCTTCTCAAACTGCCGGTAAAGGTGATTTATCCGATATCAGTGTTCGGACGGGTTGACGAAAGCGCCCGGATGCTCACGGCCAATATCGATGCCCCGTATCTTCAGCAGGGTGATAAGCTCATAGAGAACACTTCCATGCAGCTGCGTGTGGCCACCGAACCGGGAGATGACCGCAACACGGCGGAGATGTCCTTCTCAACTCTGCTTCCCACTAAGAAAGGTCCGATGTCACTTATGGTCGAGACCAGCGCTCGCGATGACGCTATGGACACGCGCCTGGAATGGAATGTGAAGCGCGAACGGATGTTTAAAGGTGAAGTCAAGGCGTTCACACGCTTTTCGCGTAACGACGACGGCCCCGTGACCGCAGTGGATTTCAACCGGAGCACCCTTGTGTTCAACGATACCGCATGGGTGGTGGAGCCTTCGCGAATAGTGGTGGCCGGCAAGGAGGCAACCGTTGAAGGATTCAGGGTAGGGCACGACAATCAGTTCGTGACGATAGCCGGAAAGGCTTCGGCCTCGGCTGCCGACAGTCTGACGGTGACGCTACGCGACGTAAGTCTTGACTATATATTCGAGACACTCGACATAAGCAACGCCCAGTTCGGCGGCAACGCCACGGGCCGTTTCTATGCTTCGGAACTCTTTTCCAAACAACCGCGCGCATATACGCCTGATCTTTTCGTAAAACAGCTGAAATACAACGGATGCGTGCTGGGCGACACACGTCTGCAGGCAAAGTGGCATCCCGAAAACGGTGCTGTAGGACTGCATGCCGACATAAGCCAGAACAACGGCGGAAAATCCACCGTGGACGGAGCGATTATGGCACTTAACGATTCACTCGACCTTCACTTCAATGCCGAGAAAATACCGATAGGTTTTCTGCAATATTTCATGTCGGCGTTTGCTTCGGAGGTCGACGGATTTGCCTCTGGTAAAGCGCGGTTGTGGGGCAGCTTCAAGAATATCGACATGACAGGCGACGTGTATGGCGAGGACGTGAGAATCAAACTCGATTTTACCAACACGAGCTATCTCACCACCGACTCCGTATTCCTGCGTCCGGGCCGGATTGATATTCCCGGAATAACCATCCGTGACACGGAGGGGCACACGGCGCGCCTGTCGGGATGGCTCACGCATAAGTGTTTCCATGAACCGGAGTTCCGGTTCAATGTGACCGACGCGCGCAATCTGCTGGTGTATGACGTGAAGGAGAGTCCCGACGCCCGGTGGTACGGCCATGTGTTCGGCAACGGTACGGCAAGCGTAACGGGGCATCCCGGAGTAGTGGGAATCAACGTGAACATGCGCACCACGCAAGGCTCCAATTTCACATTTGTGCTTTCCGATGCTCTCAACGCGCAGGAATACAATTTCCTGACCTTCCGTGACAGCGACCGGGCCAAGAAGGACTCTATAGCGGCTCTTGACCCGACTCCAGCGCTGGTGCGGGAACTGCGGGCACGTCTTGCCAAGAAGGTATCAGAAGAATCATCGACCGTCTACGGAATGGATATCACGGTGGATGTTACGCCGGAGGCGCTGGTGACGCTCGTAATGGATCCTGTGGGCGGCGACAGAATAAAGGCATACGGCGCCGGAAGCCTACGAATGACCTACGATTCGGCCAATGAGGATCTGCGTATGTTCGGTGCCTACACGCTTCAGCGCGGATACTATAACTTCACGCTCCAGGATATAATTCTGAAAGATTTCACCATACGCGACGGAAGTACCATAACTTTCCACGGCGATCCGTATGCGGCCCAGCTCGATATCAATGCAGCCTATTCGGTCAATGCCAACCTGAGCGATCTTGACGAGTCGTTCCTGGAAGACCGCGAACTCAACCGCACCAATGTGCCCGTGAACGCAATGATGCACGTGACGGGCGACATGCGTCAGCCCGACATCAATTTCGACCTCGAGTTTCCGACCCTGACGCAGGACACATACCGGAAGGTGCGCTCCATTGTGAGCACGGAGGAGATGATGAACCGACAGATTATCTATCTTCTCGCTCTCAACCGCTTCTATACTCCCGACTATATGAATGCCACCCGCGGCAACGAGCTTGTTTCTGTGGCTTCGTCGACCCTTTCCTCGCAGTTAGGAAGCATACTGGGACAATTGAGCGACAAATGGAATATTGCTCCTAACTTCCGCAGCGACCGCGGCGATTTCTCTGACGTGGAGGTTGACATGGCCCTTTCGAGCCATCTGCTTAATAACAGGCTTATTCTTAACGGTAACTTCGGATACCGCGACAAAGCCCTGAACAATAACTCGTTCATAGGCGACTTCGATATAGAATATCTTCTGAACAAGAGCGGTTCCATAAGGCTGAAGGCCTATAACCGTTATAATGACCAGAATTATTATCTGAAATCGGCCACTACCACCCAGGGCGTAGGTGTGGAGTTCAAGCGTGAGTTTGACAGCATGACGTCATTTATGGATCCGATACTGAAATGGTTCCGCGGCAGAAAAAAGAAAAACGCGAAAAAAGAAGTGACCGACACCGTGCAGACGGCTCCGCTTACGCCAGCCTCACCGGAAATACTGATAGAATCGCCCGGTGATACCCTTCGCATAACTCCTGCAGCTGTGACGGATACCATTAAGCCGGTGCCCCCGGTAAGAAAAGTAAGCGTAGCGAAACACGCGCCGGGACATGGCAAAATCATTTTCTGAGTTCAATCGGTAAGCCCAAGCTGGCGCTGAAAGCGAGGCTTGCTTTCTCCCAAGCTGGCCTCGCAGAATGGGAGCGAGACTTCCTTTTTCCGGCGGCTTGCGCGGCCGGTTGTAAAAATATCGCGCATCCTGCGCTTTTTGCGTGGCACCATAACGTTTTAAATTTTAGAGAAATGCGATATGGACTTACTGGGCACTGAGGTATTTATTCACTTAAAACTATTGTTTTACATTGCAGCAAAAAAAACGAGGCGGCCTCACGGTCGCCTCGCCTTTAACAGGGATTGAGGAATGTAAATCAGTTTACCTTGGGAACGCTTACGGCTGAAATTAAGGAGCCTTTGCCTTCCAGAGTGTATTTCTTTGCCATGGCGGGAAGCAGAACGCTTTCGCCGGCTTTCAGATCCACTTTATTGCCGCGGTCGTCCTCAAGAGTGAGATGACCTTCTATGCAGGTTATGGAGGAGAAACTGTCGACCTGCGGATAAAAAGAGCGGGTGCCGTCTACAGTCAGCTTCCATACCGAGAAATGGCTGCAGTTAACAAGCTCAGAGATGCCTTCTCCGAGGTCCTGCGGTTTGGTGATATAGTTGGGGTAAACGTTATAGTCGATGGCGTCCTTGGCGAGATCCACATGGAGTTCGCGGGGTTTGCCGGTCTTAGCATCAACACGGCCGAAGTCGTATATACGGTAAGTGATATCGCTTGTCTCCTGAACTTCCACCAGAAGGTTTCCGGCGCCGATGCTATGGATGCGGCCTGCGGGAAGGAAGAAAACATCGCCGGGTTTGGATTTGTGGTGTGCCACTACATCCATGAGAGTGTTGTCCTCGACTTTCTCCACGTATTCCTCGGGGGTGACAGGAGATGAAAGACCGGCGCATATCACGGCGTCGGGCTCGGTGTCGACAATATACCACATCTCGGTTTTTCCGAGAGAATGGTGACGCTTCATGGCAAGCTCATCGTCGGGGTGAACCTGAAGAGAGAGGTCGCCGGCGGCGTCGATAATCTTTATCAACAGGGGGAAGGTGGTTCCGAAACGCTGGAAGTTAGGCTCGCCTACCAGTGCGGCACCATATTTCTCGATCATACGGGTGAGAGTAAGCCCGGCGTCAGGGCCGTTTTCAACAACAGATTCATTGCCTTTTACGCCGGATATTTCCCAGCTTTCACCTATTTGCTTCTGGTCGGTCACAATACCTTTGAGTGGCGCGATTTTCTCGCCGCCCCAGATAGCGCTTTTGAGAATGGGGCGAAATTTCAAGGGTGGAATGTTGATATTTTCCATGATACGCTTTATTGTTACGATTATATTGCAAATATACGAAAATATATTGTTGTCAAATCGTTTATGCGGAAATAAATTTCAGTGAACATTTCAAGAAGGAAACAGGGTATAAAGAAGGCTGCCTTGAAGACCCCGAAGGGTATCAGGCAGCCTCCTGCAAGCTGAGATTAGGGTGATATCTTAATCAGCGACTTATTTGTCGAGATGCTCGTATTTGAGAGTCATGGTGCACTGGTCGCAGACATCGGCCGGACCCCAATACTGGATAGGACCGGGATAAACATAAGCCGAGTTGATGGCCCAGGAATCGCGTTTGGCGGCGAAGCGCTGGAAGGGAGCACCGTCGAGACGCACGAGAGCCTTCTGGATAACGGGTTTCATTTCACCGTGACGACGTTCCATATTGAACATCATGGAGATGGGCACACCGCCTGCAAGCCACTGAACGGAGGGCTTGGTGAGGTTGCGGAGGCTGGAAATGTAACCGGTAACACCGGCGTCGATGAGCCAGGCGGCGTTGAAACCGAGTGCATAGCAATAGTCGGCATCGAAGTTGGAGGGAGCTGCGCAGCGTCCTTCATAGCCGAAGAAGTGGTGGAGGGGAGAGAATTTGCCGTTGTACTGTCCGGCGGCACGCATTTCCTCGAGGCGACGGCCTACCATCTCGCTGAGAAGCTTCTCGGTCTCGATGAGCGAAACCTGAACGTTTCCGTGGGGGTCGCGGTCGAGGGTGAGCTGACTGGCTACGCCAAGGGGCAGAGAAGCGTAAACCTCGGCATTCTCCTTGGAGAGGTTGTCAAGAACGAACTTGCGCTGGTCTTCTGCAGAAAGTTTGTGGAATTCGGGCGCTTTGGCCAGAAGGTCGTTGAGCTGGGCTATGAGGTTTTTCATAGCGGGAATGAACTCGATGAGACCTTCGGGAATCAGCACGGTACCGAAGTTGTTGCCGTTGGCAGCGCGGGCGGCAACGATGCCGGCCACGTAATCAACCACGTCGTTGAGGGTCATGTTTTTTGCCTCAACCTCTTCGGAGATGATGCAGATGTTGGGCTGTGTCTGGAGGGCGCATTCAAGAGCGATGTGGGAAGCGGAGCGGCCCATGAGCTTGATGAAGTGCCAGTATTTCTTGGCCGAGAAGCAGTCGCGCTGGATGTTGCCGATAAGCTCGGAGTAAACCTTGGTGGCGGTGTCGAAACCGAAGGAGGCTTCTACAACGTCGTTCTTGAGGTCGCCGTCGATAGTCTTGGGGCAGCCCAGAACCTGAACGCCGGCGCCGATGCCCTTGTAGTATTCGGCGAGAATAGCGGCATTGGTGTTGGAGTCGTCACCGCCGATGATTACGAGAGCGGTGATGCCGAGCTCCTTGAGGATTTCAAGGCCTTTGTCGAACTGCTCTTTCTTTTCGAGCTTGGTACGGCCAGAACCGATGATGTCGAAACCGCCTGTGTTGCGATATTCGTCGATGATATCGGCAGTGAGTTCGATGTATTTGTGGTCAACGAGACCGCCGGGGCCCATGAGGAAACCGTAGAGGCGGCTGTCGCGGTTGATTTTCTTGATGCCGTCGAAGAGACCGCAGATCACATTGTGTCCGCCGGGAGCCTGTCCGCCGGAGAGGATAACGCCTACATTGATGGGCTTGCCGGGAACGGGGTTGGGATTTTTCTCGAAAGTGAGCTCGGGAAGACCGTAGGTGTTGGGGAAAAGTTTGCTGATTTCCTCCTGGTCGGCAACGGAATGGGTGGGTTTGCCTTCAACAGCCTTGACGGAACCGGTGAGAGCCACGGGCAGTTTGGGCTGGTAGGAGGCGCGGGCTATTTGCAATGCGCTTTTCTTCATTGATATAAGTCTTTATTAGTTAGTAAAATAAATCTGAATGACGGGTGGCGCGTATGATATCGCGCTATTTTATGCAAAGTTCGTAATAATTTTCCTTTCTGTCAATTGCCTCACGCCATTTTTTATGCCTTTTGACAAAGGATTATACCGAGGCCGGGAGATTGTCGCCGGCCACTGCGGTGGAGAGAAGTTCGGGGCGGAGGTATTTACGGGCCATGGCTGCGATATCATTGGGTGTGAGGTCGCGGAGAATGTCGACCTGTCGGGCGAAGTAACCTGGGCGGATGCCGCTTATGAGCATGCTTGCGAGATAGTCGGCGACAGAATATGGCGTTTCAAGCAGTGAGGCGAGGTTTGAACCCATGGCGCGGCGGAAGCGGAGGAGTTCTTCTCCCTGCGGAGGGTTTTCGGCCAGGTATTCCATTTCGTGGCGTACTTCTTCCACGAGAGTGCCGACGCTGGAATTGTCTGTGTCGGCGCTGATCTGGATATATGCTCCATCGAGCATTCCGAGCAAGGATGCGCCTATTCCATATGTTAGGCCTTTTTCCTCGCGTATGTTTGTCATGAGGCGGCTTCCGAAATATCCTCCGAGGGCTTTCACGGCAAGACGCAGAGGAAGATAGTCGGGGTGGGAGCGGTCAACGGCCGGGAGCACGATGTTTACGGCGCTTTGTGTCGCTCCGGGAAGAGTGGCGGAACGATAGGTGCCGGCGGGTGCGGGAGAGAAGGGCACTATGTTCAGGAGGCCGCTGCCCGAGGGCGCATCGGATATGGAAGAGAATGTCTCGGCGACTTTGGCGGCGATTTCCGGAGTGACACCACCGGCCAGGATAATCCTGATATGGGCCGGAGAGGTTATGCGGTTATGGAAATCGATAATCTCCCCGCGCGATATGGCGCGGATGCTTTCAGCCGTGTCGGTGACGGCCATGGGGTGACCGTTGCCCATAATCAGGGCGTCGGAAAGACATTTCGAGCGGAAATCAACGTCTTTATGCGAAATCTCTATTGATTTGGCGAGGGCTTCGCGACGCGTGAGAAATGCCGATTCCGGAAAGGTGGGATTGAATACGATATCGCGGAGCAGAGGGAGGATAACATCAAGCCTGGAAGAGAGACAGTAGACGGTAACTACGGTGAAGTGGCTGTTGTCAGACTGTTTGAGCCACGCTCCGTTGTAGTCAAGCATATCGGCTATTCTTTCTCCGGAATAAGCAGCGGTGCCTTCTCTGAGCAATACTGATCGGAGGGCTGAGACGGCGGGAGAGCCGGCTTCGGGTGCCCCTCCGGGCACGACGATGGTGAGCATGCAGAGGTCGGCGCCTTCGCGACGGAGAACGTGAAGTTCAGCGCCTGACGGAAGCACCGAAGACTGAAACTCAGGAATTTCGGGAAAGGTGAGCTCCCCTACCGGAGGACAGGGCGTGATTCTCATTCGCGGCCGTTTGAGTTTAGAAGCTTTATGGCAGCCTCGAGATCGGCGGGGGTGTCTATGCCTATTGTCTCTATGTCAGTGACGCCCACACGGATTTTGTAACCGGCCTGGAGCCAGCGGAGCTGTTCGAGCGACTCGGCAAGCTCAAGCGATGACTGTGGCAACTTTACAATCTCGGCAAGTACGTCGGCACGATAGGCATACATGCCTATATGGGTGTGGAATGTGGTTTTGTCGAGCCACTCCTTCCATTCGGCGCCACGCACATAGGGGATGATGGAGCGGCTGAAATATAGAGCGTTCATGTCTGAGTCCATCACAACCTTGGGGGTGTTGGGGTTGAACAGCGCATCGAAGCCGCGCTCGGGATTGAAGCGGCGCACGAGGGTGGCTATCTGAACCTGAGGAGTGTCGAAACAGCTCTTCAGCGCTTCAATCTGCGCGGGGTCCACAAAGGGTTCGTCGCCCTGTATGTTTATTATTACCGAGGCATCGGAGCCGCTTTTGGTGTAGGCTTCGAAACAGCGGTCGGTTCCGCTGCGGTGGTCGGGAGAGGTCATTATCGCGTTGCCGCCGAATGCCTCGACGGTGTTGAAGATACGGGCGTCGTCAGTAGCCACAAGCACGTGGTTGAGAGCTTTGGAAGCCTGGCGGTAGACGCGCTCAATCATGGTCATGCCGCCGATATCGGCAATGGGTTTGCCCGGGAAGCGCGTGGAAGCGTAGCGGGCAGGTATTATGCCTATAAAAGTGTCAGGTTGCATAGTCAGAGTGTTGGAGTTGAAATTTCTGCGGATGTTTTTTCAAGCATGGCGAGGGTCTCGGGGCGCGAGGCGTTGACAAGATGGGGGTAATGTGCGTCGGAATTCACCACGACGGGCACTCCTGCCTTGAGCAGAATCGGCCAGACCGAAGGAGAGGGGAAGAGGCGCCCGTGCTCGGCAAGAGCCTTGGTGTTTATTTCCACTGTAACGCCCGATGCTATTATGGCATCAGTAAGCTCCAGAAGTCTGCGGCGATAGAATGGCTCGTCTTCAATACCAGGACAGAAATGGGAGGCATTGTGCCCGATTTTGTCGAAATGACCTATGAGGTCGAACCCTCCGGCCCGGACCATGGCCAGACTCTGGTCGAAGAAGGTATTGACCACATAATGGATATCATCGTGAAAATAATCGTGCATCTTCCGGAGGAAACTTTCATAACGGCCGTCGATGTCAACCGGCTCGCCGGTATCCGGAGCGGGCACGAAATGGACGGATCCGAGACGGTAGTCAAGCGGAAGCTGCTGGAAATAGTCATTGGCCGGTCCCCAGTGCTCACCGAGGTAGTCGATCTCCATGGAAGCATAGAATTCTATGTCGGAGGATTCATAAAGGCTGTTGAGCCGGCAGACTTCGGCAAGATAGATCGGAACATCATACTCGGCCATATTGCAGGGCGAGTCGATGGGCACGGGAGAATGGGGTGAAAAGCCCCAGTGGCGGAAGCCGGCCTTGGAAACAGTTTCGGCAAATTCGGCCATGGTGGCACGGCCGTCGCAGAACTGAGTGTGGCTGTGGAAGTTATAGCGGCTGTCGCCAAGCGTTATGGATTTGAAGTCAAACATCGGCGGACTCCATCATTTTACGGTTATATACACTTTTGAAATGGAAGAAGATTGCGGCGCAAATGCCTGCGACCGCTACGCCTGCACCTGTGGCTACGGCGATACCGAGCCCGAATCCTTCGGGGCGCGGGGCGAAAAGGAGATAGGTGACGCACACAGCCGTCATGAACATGGCCGGGAGAAGCGCTACCCAATAGATAGAGCGGGATTTTATAAGGTAGACGGCGACGGCCCAGAGAGTGAAAGCCGCCAGGGTCTGGTTGCTCCAGGCGAAGTATCTCCAGAGGATGTTGAAATCGATTGACATGAAGAGCACCACCATGGCAAGCAACGGCGCAGTCATGACGAGACGTTTCCAGATAGGTTTCTGGTCGAAATGGAGCCAGTCGGCCAGTGTGAGGCGTGCGCTGCGCAGGGCGGTGTCGCCGGTGCTGATTGGAGCGGCTATCACGCCGAGAACCGCTAGAACACCACCAACCGTTCCGAGCCAACCGAAAGATACGTCGTGGACAAGGGTGCCTGTGGTGTGGCCGGGCTGGGCGAGGTAATCGGCAATGGCGTCGTAGCTTCCGCAGAAAGCCACGGCGGCCGCGGCCCAGATGAGGGCAACGATACCTTCGGTGACCATCGCGCCGTAGAAAATGGGGCGCGCGAGTTTTTCGTTGACCATGCAACGTGCCATCATGGGCGACTGCGTGGCGTGAAAACCGGAAATCGCGCCGCACGCTATGCTCACGAACATCATGGGGAAAACCGGGTAGCCCGAGGGGTTGTGGCTGGTGAAAGAATCACGGAATGTCACCGGCATTTCCACATCGCCCACAATCAGCACCGCAAGGATGCCTACGGCCATGAAGAGCAGGGCGAAGCCGAATACCGGATAGATGTTACCTATGAGTTTGTCGATGGGCAGAAGCGTGGCAAGCACATAGTAGGCAAGAATGGCCAGAACCCAGAACTGGGAGTTTAGGCTTTCGGGCGTAAGGGTGGCGAGAAGTCCGGCCGGGGTGACGATGAAGACGGTGGTAACCAGAACGAGAAGGAGCACTGAGAACACACGTATGACCATCTTCACTCCCTGTCCGAGATGTGTGCCGATGATTTCGGGAAGTGAAGCTCCGTCGGAACGCAAGCTTATCACTCCAGAACAGAAATCGTGGACTCCGCCGGCGAAGATTGTTCCGAGAGCTATCCAGAGGAAGGCCGCCGGACCGAACATTATGCCCATTATGGCACCGAAAATGGGGCCGAGGCCGGCTATGTTCAGAAACTGGATAAGGAACACTCTCCAGGTGGGGAGGGGACGGTAATCGATATCGTCGCGGCGCGTTATGGCAGGCATTGGCCGTGAAGCGTCGGTGCGCAACAGGCGGTCAACCGCCAGGCCGTAGATGAAATATCCCCCTATGAGAATAGCGAGAGAAATGAGAAATGCGGTCATGGACAGAATCAGATGGGAGAGGAGGCGGGTGATGCCGGATTGGCTATGGCATCGCGCATGGCGGTGTCGGACTGGACATTTTTCATTTTATAATAGTCCATTATTCCGAGATTGCCTGAGCGGAAGGCCTCGGCCATAGCGAGCGGGAGCTGTGCCTCGGCCTCAATGACCTTCGCACGTGCCTCCTGGGCGCGGGCTTTCATCTCCTGTTCGAGGGCTATGGCCATGGCGCGGCGTTCCTCGGCCTTGGCCTGGGCGATATTCTTGTCGGCCTGCGACTGATCGATCTGCAGGGCGGCGCCGATGTTCTTGCCTATGTCGATGTCAGCGATATCGATGGAAAGAATCTCGAATGCCGTTCCGGAATCAAGACCTTTGCGGAGCACCACCTTAGAGATGCTGTCGGGGTTCTCGAGCACCTGTTTGTGGCTCTCGCTGGAGCCGATGGAGCTTACGATGCCTTCGCCGACACGGGCCAGCACAGTGTCTTCGCCGGCACCGCCTACGAGCTGACGGATGTTGGCGCGCACGGTTACACGGGCTATGGCTATGAGCTGGATACCGTCCTTGGCCACGGCAGTGACAGGGGGAGTCTCAATCACCTTGGGATTCACGCTCATCTGCACGGCCTGGAATACGTCGCGTCCGGCAAGGTCGATGGCAGTGGCCATTTTGAATCCGAGGTCGATGTTGGCTTTGGAAGCCGATACAAGTGCATGAACCACTTTCTCGAAATCGCCTCCGGCCAGATAGTGGGCCTCGAGGTCGTCGCGGGTCACGTCGGACAGACCGGCTTTATGAGCCTCAATCATGGACTGTACGATTTTTGCTACGGGCACTTTACGGATGCGCATGAGCACCAGCTGCATCATTGACACATGCACGCCGCTTACCCTTGCGGAAATCCAGAGGAAGAACGGTACATAGTAGAAAAACACACACAGCAGTATGACTATGACCACGCAAAGTATAATGATGGTTAATTCCATAAGGTGAATTGGTTTATTGATTGTTAAATTTAATCGGTGTAAAGAAGCCTGATTATTGCTCGGCTTTGGCTATCTGGTTTGCGATATCTGCCATACGGGCGCGGATATCGGTAATCTCGCGCTCGGTGTCGAGAATGTCGGCCGATAGAGAGGTGTCGCCTTTGCCATAGCTTGCGCGCATGCGTGCCAGCCTGGCCTTTGTGTCGGCGAGCTCACGGCATCCGGTGAGGTAGCGGTTCATCAGTGTCTGCGACTCGGGATTGTGGAAATCGGCGAAAGTGTGGACCACGCGTCCGCCGGGGAGTCCGAAGTTGAAGGAGGTGCGGGGCTTCTGGGGACGGCTGTCGACCGAGGCAATAGCATTGCGGATTGCCGAATAATCCTTGCCTTTCTCCTGAGTGGCCGCAATGGATGTGACGCGGGCACGGTGGGCAAGCTCGGGATCGTCTACCGGATAGTTGATTCTGAGTTCCTGGGGAATGAAAACATATACGGTGACTTTTCCGGGGATTGCATTACGGTCGGTAGCCCACCATCCGGCACCTGTCACTTCGTCAATGGCGAGCAGATAATCGTTGGCAGGGGAGTTGTAAGGGAATCCGAGGTTGGTGGGCTGAAGGAAGGAGGTGCCGTCGCGGCGTGATATGAAAATATCAAGGCCTCCCAACGAGCCTTCACCGTCGGAAGCATAATAAAGTGTCATGCCGTCGCTCATCAGGAACGGGTAGTTTGAATCACCGCCCATGGCAAGATTGTCGCCGAGGGGCACAGGTGTTTCCCATGAGCCGTCGGCCAGAAGGGAGCTTTCAACCAGGCGGTAGTTCTCGTCTTTGTCGGGACGGGCCCAGATCATATGGTCGGAATTCTCGGTGGCATACACTGTGGTGTTGTCGGCGCTTTTGAATTCGGATGGGAGCGATGAGGGCGAAAGAATGCGCCCGGCGGCCTGAGCGAGACGATAGACCTTGAAGAATTCGTCGGCATCGACATTTATTGAGTCGATAATGGCGATTTTTTCCACTCGGTCAAGCATAGAAAGGCCCATCTCGGCTTTCTCACGGAGGGCGGCCGACTGTTCGTCCTCGGGTTCAGGTTCGGCATTGCGTTTTTTTCCGCGCCGCGATTTGGCTGCCTGCTCACGATGTTCGTCGAGAATATCGAGGCAATCCTGGAAACGGTATTCGTTGAAGGCGAGTTCGGCGAGATAGGGACGGCCTTCCGCGCCGGCCTTGCGCAGGAAAGATTCCGCTTCGGCGGGGCGCGAGCTGCGCATCAGGGCCACTCCCGCCATGAGGTTGAGGCGGGCGTTGCGGGGTTCTTTCTCAGCAGCGTCTTTAAGGGCCGGAGCCGCCTCGGCATAGTCTCCGCGCGAATATGCGGCCTTGGCCTCATCAAGGGTTATTGCCTGGGCCTGCAGGCAAAAGGATGCCGAAAGTATGGCAAGTATGATGTTTCTGAGTTTCATTCCTGTGGGTTACAAGCTTTGACACAAAATTAAGTAAATTACGCCATAGGTGCAAGAATAATTATTCTTCTGTAGCGTCACAGTCAGGCACGGAGATTCCGAGCGACTTGGCATAAGAAAGCATGTAGGCGTAAGCGGCATCGTGTTCGTTGGGAATTATGCCCTCGAGCACGGCCTCCTTGATGGCGCTTTTTATGCGGCCCACGGTCTCGCAGGGGGGGAGGCTGAATGTCTGCATTATTTCAGCACCATCTACGGGAGGCTGGAAATTACGCAGATGGTCGCGCTCATTTACCGCATCCATTTTCTCCAGCACATTACTGAAATTGCGGAGGTGTGTCTCCACTTTCCGCTGGTTGCGGGAGGTGATGTCGGCCCGGCACAGTGTCATGAGGTCGTCAAGATCATTGCCGGCGTCGGTAATCAGGCGTCGCACGGCTGAATCGGTCACCGTATCCTCAACCAGTGCGATAGGGCGCATGTGGAGTTCCACAAGTTTAGCCACATATCTCATGGGTTCTCCCAGGGGCATGCGGAGCGACTTGAAAATGCGGGGAACCATCTTGGCTCCGATAAAGTTGTGGTTGTGGAATGTCCATCCGGCTTTTTCGTCCCAGTGTTTGGTAACGGGCTTGGCGATATCGTGTAACAATGCGGCCCATCTCAGCCAGAGATTGTCGGCTGAAACGGCTGCAACGTTGTCGAGGACCTGCAGAGTGTGGTCGAAGTTGTCTTTGTGTCCGCGGCCTTTCACTATCTCCACTCCTTTCATCGCTTCGAGCTCGGGGAGGATGTGGACGAGCAGCCCCGACTGCTGGAGCAGCCTCCAGCCGATCGACGGACGCGGGGAGAGCATTATCTTGTTGAGCTCGGTAAGGATGCGCTCGCGGGTTATTATGTCGATTCGCGCGGCGTTACGCTTTATTGCCTCAAAGGTATCTGGGTAGATTTCGAAATCGAGCTGGGTGGCGAACCGTATGGCGCGCATCATGCGCAGAGGGTCGTCGGAGAAAGTGATGTCGGGGTCGAGAGGCGTGCGTATGATTTTGCGGTGCAGGTCCTCAAGACCGCCGAAACGGTCTATAAGCTCGCCTTCATGGTCGGGACAGAGGGATATGGCCATGGCATTGATGGTGAAGTCGCGACGGGAGAGATCGTCATCAAGCGTTCCTTCCTCCACCTCGGGGTTGCGCGAGTCGGGATGATAGGACTCGCGGCGCGCGGCCACGAATTCAAGTTCGAGGCTGCCGTGCTTTACCTGTGCGGTGCCGTAGGTCCGGAATATAGCGACTTTTGTTCTTTTCCCCAACCTGCGGGCCGTTTCCTCGGCGATGGCGATACCGCTGCCGTTTCCCACCGATACGAAATCTATATCCTTGGAGGGACGGTCGAGAAAGAGGTCGCGCACGTAACCTCCCACTGCATAGCAGGGGATTGCAAGGACCGCTGCGGCGTCGGCAACGAGCCGGAACACGGTTTTGTCGTTGATATGAATTTTAACAGTCTCTATATTGGACTCCATAAAAATAATGCGGGATTATTGCAAGTCAATAAGCTCTTCGGGGGCCGAGGTGACACACTCGGCGGAATCGGCATAAATGATATAGGTGTTCTCAATTCCTACCGCTCCAACGCCCGGAATTACAAATTTGGGCTCGAAGGCAATCACATTGCCGTCGGCTATGATGTTGCGGCTGCGGGGCGCGATAACCGGAAGCTCGTTGATTTCGATTCCGAGGCCGTGGCCCACGAAGCCAGCTTTCTGCCGATGGCCCATAAAATACTCCTTTAGTCCGGCTTCCGCAGCCATTGTCTCGGCCAGGCGGTAGAGTTCCTTGGCCTCCACGCCGGGACGTGCCTTTTCGGCAAGCGCATGGACAATATCGATAGAGCATTTGTGGGCTTTCACTGCAAGCGGATCGAGAGCGCCGACGCTGAAAGTGCGCGTCATGTCGGTCATGTAGCCGGTGTAATCACCGTTCATGTCGACCATTACGGAGTGACCGGGCTCGATGATGGAGCCATCGCAACCCACGGGCAGGGATGGATTGAGACCGCGGCCACCCATGGCAAAATCGTAGGGAGTAGGGGCGTCGGCGTTGTCTCCGGTAAGGACATTTCCCATATACAGCTCCATTGTGTCGCCGCTTATACGGAACTGGCCCAGACATCCTTCGAGGCGCGAACGGCGCTCGAGTTCAACCTGCAGCTCAAGATCGGACATTCCGGTCTGGTAGAGATGCGGAATAAGACGGTAGACGTGTTCCTGCTTGATTCCCGACTCGCGGATCATCTGCTGCTCTACATCGGTCTTCACGGCGCGCAGAGTGCGCATTATGGCAGAGGCGTTTTCTATTTTAGCCTCGGGGAATATGGCCGAGAGGCGATGTATGGCGGAATATGAGGCTGTATCGAGTTCGAGCGCGAGAGTGGCCGGGGCACCGAGGCCTATGGTCTCGGCCATTTCCTCGGGCTTGCGGATATAGACCACACCGTCGCCCTTGAGCTTCACGGGCCTCTTTACAAAAAATACAGGCAAGCCTTTGACCGGGATGTAGATATAACCGGAAAATACTCGGCCTGTAAGGTAATATTGATTTGCGAAGTCGCTGATAATCGTGGCATCGATGCCTTTTTGCCCCATAAGGGCAGTCAGGCGCAGAAGACGTTTCTGAAACTCTTCAACGGAGAGAAGTACAAGTGAGTCCATAGAGTCTGAGATGAGAGATTTGAATATAAATAGGAGGATTTCGGTCTGAGTATGTATATTTGAGTTCAGTCGGGACTTTCAACAGTGAGTCCCACCGAAGTAATGCCGATTATGGTGTCGACACGCATGATATGCCGTATGAAAACACGTGAGGAGTCATTGAGGTTCACACGGCTTGCAACGGGCACGGAAATCTGATAGGAAGGGCCGAGGCCGTTGCCATGCCAGCGTCCGTAGGCGTCGGCAAGTTGGATGTCGACCGTATCGCGGCGGAATTCAGGCGCGTTTCCGTAGGTTACTTCCAGCCACAGATTGCGGTAGGGATAATCGTTGGAATGGCGTACGGCTACACTGACATTCACTGAAGAGGCCGAGTCGAGTCCTGCGGGAATGAAGGAGATGGTGTCACCGTAAGGCCAGCCTGAGTCAGGAATGGATTCGAACCTGCTGAAGCTGTCGTGACGCGCCGAACATGCTCCCAACACGAAGATGCTAAAGACAAGGCAGAAGAATACTTTCATTCCGGTTTGGTGTCCGAAGCTTCGGGTGAAGATGGGCGCTGCCGGCGGTCGCCGCGCTGCGGCCTCCGCTGCTGCCTGGGCTTTTCGCTACGCTCCGGCTTTTCGCTTTTTTCAGTCTGGTCAGGGGCCGGTTCTTTTTTCTGGGGCTGTTCCGAGGTGTTGTCCGACGCTGCCTTTGCCTTGGCTTTGGGTTTGCGCTTCTTTTTCTTCTTGTTGTCGAAGCGATTGATGTTGTCCTGACCAAGAATGTCGTTATACTGCTTTCCGGCATCGGTCTTACCCTCACCGTCGGGCAGAAGTGACAGCGGTTTTTCTCCCGCCTTGTTAATGGCAATCACCTCGAAGGCTCTGTCGGCACTGATTGTCACCAGATTTGCAGCAACCGATTTGTCGGTGCTATATGTAATCTCGTGCTTGAACACATCATATTTAAATGTGTAGTAGGTGGAATCGGCAGTTTCGAGGCGGGCTTCTTTCGGAGGCATTCCGCGGAGGGCCTCCACGTAGGAATCTACTTCGAAGTTAAGGCAGCATTTCAGTTTGGCGCACTGGCCGGCAAGTTTCTGAGGGTTGAGAGATATATCCTGGAAACGGGCGGCCGCTGTACCTACAGAGACAAAGTTGGTCATCCAGCTGGCGCAGCACAGAGGGCGTCCGCAGGGGCCGATACCGCCTATGCGGCCGGCTTCCTGACGCGCTCCAATCTGCTTCATCTCTATCCTCACCTTGAAAGCCTCGGCAAGGACCTTGATAAGATGACGGAAATCTACGCGTTCGTCGGCGATATAATAGAAGATTGCCTTGTTGCCGTCGCCCTGGTATTCCACGTCGCCTATCTTCATGTTGAGTTTGAGATCCTCGGCTATCTTGCGGGCGCGGATCATCGTATCGTTCTCCTTGGCTTTGGCTTCCTCGAAGCGACTGAGATCGGCCGGTTTTGCCTTGCGGAGCACACGGCGCAGTTCGGTGTCGGACTTCACACCGGCCTTGCGGATCTGAAGCTCTACAAGGCGTCCGGTGAGGGTCACTTCGCCAATGTCGTGACCCGGAGCGGCTTCCACGGCCACAATGTCGCCTATTGACAGCGGGAGGTGGAGACTGTTGCGAAAGAATCCCTTTCGGGTGTTCTTGAACTGTACTTCCACAAGGTCGCTGTCGGCAGTTCCTCCCGGTATGTCGTCAAGCCAGTTGAAACAGTGAAGTTTGCCGCGGGGGGAGCATTTGCGGCGGTTACACTGGCATGCAGATCGGGAGTCTTCCTGTCCGTTTGGCGCCGGAGCGGGTATGTTGTCGGAATTTGTCATGACACAAAATGCTTATTTGGCAAAGCTTACCGAACGGGTTTCACGAATGACGGTGATTTTTACCTGTCCGGGATATGTCATTTCGTCCTGAATGCGTTTTGCGATCTCTGCGGAAAGCTTTTCGGTCTCGACGTCGTCGATCTTGTCGGCACCGACAATGACGCGAAGCTCACGGCCGGCCTGGATAGCGTAGGTCTTGATTACGCCGGGGTAAGAGAGCGCCAACTGCTCGAGGTCGTTGAGACGCTTAATGTAAGCCTCGACCATTTCGCGGCGTGCACCGGGACGTGCGCCGGAAATCGCGTCACAAACCTGCACGATGGGAGCGAGCAGTGAGGTCATCTCCACTTCGTCGTGGTGGGCGCCTATGGCGTTGCAAATTTCAGGTTTCTCCTTGTATTTTTCGGCAAGTTTCATGCCCAGGAGAGCGTGGGGTAGTTCGGGTTCGTCGTCGGGCACTTTGCCTATGTCGTGAAGCAGACCTGCGCGACGTGCTTTCTTGGGGTTGAGGCCGAGTTCCGATGCCATTACGGCACAGAGATTGGCGGTCTCGCGTGAATGCTGCAGAAGGTTCTGGCCGTAGCTTGAACGGTATTTCATCTTGCCCACGAGTCTTACGAGCTCGGGATGCAGTCCGTGGATACCGAGGTCGATTGCGGTGCGTTTGCCGGTTTCGATGATTTCTTCCTCGATCTGCTTGCGGACTTTAGCCACCACTTCCTCTATTCGCGCGGGATGTATGCGGCCGTCGGTTACAAGCTGATGCAGGGCCAGGCGGGCAATCTCGCGGCGCACGGGGTCAAAGCCGGAGAGCACGATGGCCTCGGGGGTGTCGTCGACTATGATTTCAATTCCTGTGGCTGCTTCGAGGGCACGGATGTTGCGTCCCTCGCGCCCTATGATACGACCCTTGATTTCGTCGGAGTCAATCTGGAAGACGGTCACGGAGTTCTCGATGGCGGTTTCGGTGGCCACGCGCTGGATTGACTGCACAACGATGCGTTTGGCTTCTTTGTTGGCTGTGAGCTTGGCCTCGTCCATGATATCGTTGATGTAGCTCTGGGCGGCGGTTTTGGCTTCGTCCTTGAGCGATTCAACCAGTTTTTCCTTGGCTTCATCGCTTGACAGGCCGCTTACATGCTCGAGTTCCTCACGTGCCTTGCGGGTGAGTGCGTCGAGTTCGGCATGACGCATCTCAAGAGAGGCAAGCTGGTCGTTGAGGCGGCTGCGGGTCTGCTCGTTTTCGTTGCGCGCGCGCTGGTTTTCGCTCTGCTGCTGGTTGAGCTGAAGTTCACGCTGCTTGAGCTTGGATTCGAACGACTGTGCGCGCGACATGCGCTGCTGCACTTCTCTTTCGGCGTCGTTTTTGATTTTCATGCCTTCCTCGCGGGCTTCGAGGAGTTTGTTTTTCTTGAGGACTTCGGCTTCTTTTGCGGCTTCGTCAACTATGATTTTGGCGCGGCTTCTCGCCATTGATTTCTGGACCATGAAAGTGACCAGTGCTCCTATTGCGGCTGCTATGACCACCAGGGCTATGATGAGCCAGATAATGTTGGTTCCCATGGGTTATTTATTCAGTATGAAAGGGGTTGTTATTGTAAAATGTTGATTAAAAGTCATAATATAAAACAAAAAATCCCGCACGGCACTCCTGCTGACCGGGAGCCGCTTCCGGAATCCAGACTCCCCGGGGGAGTGTGGAAAAACGGAGTGCGACCCGGCGCGGAACGGTGCGAGACGCGGGTGGAGGGGAGAGAGATATGTTGTCCGGTTCCGTCAGCCTTCAGGAATAAGAATCCTGTCGAGGGCGCTTTCAAATCCATCGAGATGGGTTTCGAGCTGCCGTATGCCGGAATCGAGTGATATGTAACCCTTGGCAAAGAGGAGTGCCACCATGGCAAGCACTTCGGATGAGGAGCTTGCTGAGAGGCGGCGGCTGTAGGTGTCGAACACCCGGTTGACTTCGGCCGCCGATTCCCTGAGGAGGGCCTCTTCATCGCGGTTGATAGTGAAGCTGAGCTTCATATCGGCGATTTTCAGGTTAATAACAAGTTTATCATTCATAGCATCATTCGCTTAATTCGGAGATGCATTTGTCGATGTCTCGCAGAAGTCCGGATAAAAAGGCTCGGGTGTGCTCGACGTCGCGGTGATCAGGAGTCAGTGTGTTCACCACCGTAAGGTGCTCGATGCGCTGATGTAGGATCGCTATTTCATTGTCCTTGCTGCGGATGGTTTCTTCCAGAGATGTGACGAGAGCTTTTGCTGCGTCGAGACGCTCCTGAAGAGCCTGGCTCCGGGCAAGCACCAAGTCGGTCTTACTCTTCAATCTATCGAGACGTTGCTGCAGATTGCCAGCCATTTTATACGAAATTTTTACAAATGTAGTAAAAAACTTTAAATATATCGGGCGGATTAAAGAATTTTTTCAAGAAAAACTGCCCCGGATGCTTTATTCGTGAGCAAGTCCGGGGCAGCGGAATATCAATGTGTTGAATAACAGATGGATTATCCGTAATTTGTCTCTATGGAGATGAATGTGTCGACCGAGGGAGTGCCGAATTCGATGGCTCCCATATCTTCATTGGAATTTATCACGAGATTGTAAATGTAGTGACATCCGGGCTGCCATTCGGAGTAGATGCTGGTTGAGAGCGGGAATTTAAGCAGGCCATCGCCGTTGGTGCTTCCGTTGATGAGATTGTCTTCGGGAGTGTTGGCATTCGGCCAAAGTTTTGTGCCACTCGCGGCATCGTAAACGGTGCACATCACTGCGATGTAGGTGTCGTTGCCACTGCCGTTGCTACGCCAAGTAAGTTCCTGGGGAAGCACATACATCACGCCTCCGCGTCCAAGGCCGGAAGCGGCCAGTACGGTTGGAGTGGTGGTAAGGGTGAGCATTTCCGACATGGCCTGTGACCAGTGCAATACATAGGCCATAGGGGTGTTCTGGTCGCTCCATGAACCAACGGTCTCGCTCGTGGGGGCGAGGGCAGTGGATGACGACGGGAAAATGAAGTTTCCTTTTGTAAGGATGTTTGACATCGCCACATTTGAAACCACAACTTTCAGTTTGGTGTCGGAAGAACTCATTTTTATGGTGAGTTTCGAAAGCGCATGGCGGAAGTTGAATACCACCTGGGCATTAGGCTGGCCTGTGTTGCCGCTCATATCGGGACTTACCGCGTAAACTATATCCTCGGTGCCCGAACTAGCATCGTAGGGCACGGGCATAAGCGGGCCTGATTTGCCTACCCACGAAGCCGGAGCGAAGGCGTAGAAATCCACCGTCTGTTTTGCCGGCCAGTATTTCAGGGGTGTGTATGTCCAGACATTGGTGCCGGTTTTTGTCACGATGACGTTGTCCATAAACGGTTGGGAGTCATCGTCAGCCCCGGTGTAGGCATAGACATTGAAGGATGTAAGATTATTAACGGTGATATCGCCGGCTCGGGAGTATTCTGTGGAGGCTGCGAAGCGTATCTCGTTTCCAGATATGCGGTCGGGATTCGGATCTTCATTGCTTTCAGAACACGAAGCAGCTGTGATAGCCATCGCCGACATTAATAGTGTTAAGGGAATAGTGTTTTTAGCCATATTGTATTGTTGTTTAGTTACGGTTGTGTAGAATAGAGAGTTTCAGGGAAGTGTGACGCCGATGTCAATTTCGATATTGCTCCATCCGTCCACCCCCACATCGATGCCTCATATTTCATCATCGGGAGAGGAGGGTTCTCCGTCTGGAATACTGATGTTGTCAATCATAATTATAACGTTGTGTTTTGACGGGGAGTTCATTATTTGTTCCGTAATATCGAAGTTGTGGGAATATGTTTTGCCGTCGCTGCAAGCGACTATCAGCTGAAGCGTGATTCCTTTGGCATCAGCGGGATAAAAGCCAGTTGCGCCCGACGTCATTTCATGGCCAGCTGTGTTGAACGCCAGTTGTGATGGAAGACTGGCGCCGTTACCTTCGGGAACCCGGTCGGCGATTTTTATTCCGGGAGCTATACCGTGAAGGATGGCCGTTGCGGAGGCTACGCGCTCCAGACCGCTTACACTCTTGAAGAGGAGAGTGAAGGCAGTGGCGAGCGAATCGGGATGGCATCGGACAATGCTTTGGCCGCATTCCTTTACAGTGCCGTTGCTATCGCTGTATCTTACTCCGCATGGTGTCACCTCAAGCTGGCTTACGGTGGTTCCGTAAAGCATGCCCGTAGAGGCGATATAATCGCCGGAGGAGGCGCGGCGTGCGTTGGCGGATATGTGGGAGTATGAATCTTTCCCGGATATCTCTATGCCCGGCAGGTCGTTGTTGAAGGCTACCATCCGATAACTGCCCGTGGGGAGTTCCACGGGACCACCGTTGGGTCCGGATATGTCGTAGCGCCAGATCTGTTCCCTGCTTCCTGCCGGAAAAAAGTAGAGTGTCATTCCCTCAGGAGCGGCGCCGGAGGCGTGGTCCCAGTCGAAAAGCACGGTTATCTGGCGGTTTTCGGAGGCGGGACAGATGATTTCCTTGTGGGAGCAACTGGTGGCCGCAAGGAAGAGGATAATGGCAATATATCGGAAATACTTTGTCATAGGGAGATATCAGGATGGTTGGTGCGGCCTCCGCCCGGAAACCATACGAGGGTCACTTCCAGTCCGGTGAGTCCGAAATAGCGGTTGAATGAGCGTGAGGAGCATACATAAGCATTGCATTCCGGGCGGTATTTTATAAGATGTCCTGCGGAGTAACCCACTCTTAGGCCAAGGTCGAGATTCAGGCGTTTTGCGATAGGGAAGGAGTAGCCATAACTGAGTCCAACGCCGTAGGTGGTGCGGGGCGACTGCCATCCGCGGCCGCCGAATTCAAAGTCGTAATCATGTCCTGAACCGTAAATTCCGATGTGATGGCCGGTAAGCGCTCTATGAGAGGCTGCCTGGCCTAACCATAGCCGGAATTCGAGCCACGCTCCACGTATACGCCAATAGCGGTTTGACTGCTTTCGGCTCCACCAGGCATAGACTCCTTCGACGTTTATGGAAAATCTGCGGGCCAGAGAAATCTCGGCTCCCAGGTCGGGCGTGACGAGGGCGTCATGAACCAGATTGGTTTTTATGGCGAAGCGTGGCAGGCAGTCGTCACAGTCGAGGCAATTTTCCGGCTGCGCCTGCAATCCGTTGAGACTGCCGACGCAGACCGCCAGCAGGGTAAGCGAACGTCGTGTGATGTGACTTATGTTTATAACCAAAGCGATACGGAGTTGAAACGTTATTGCCTGAAATCCCGCAGATGAGTGGGGATCCAGGCATTTGAATGTTAAACATCGTTTGACGCCTGATTGTTTTCCCGGCGGAGGTGTCCGTATCATAAAGCAATGCGGCACCGGTGCTTGTCAGCTACCGATGCCGCGCGTAAAAAAGGCTGTCCTTTCCGGTCAGGACGTTTATTTTGCCGGTATGTAATGTTTCACCCAGTCAATCTCCATGATTACGGGAAGCTGAGAGGGATCCACGGGGCCTACCCATGAGCCTCCGAGCTGCATGTCGATAAGAAGGTGTTGAGGCACGTAATATGGAAACTGCTCTTCGGCCCCGCCGTTAACCATAGGATAGGTGTGTGTATGCACGCCATTTACAAAGAACTCCACGCTCTCAGGATGAAGCTCCACGGCAAATACATTCCAGCCTTCGGTGTCGATTTTGGCCGTGGTATAGTGCACGGGCTCGTCGGGTCGTCCTTCTGTGAGGGTGAATGGAGAATGCACGGTCTGATACACGAAATCATCGTGGTTGAGACGCTCGATGAGATCTATTTCGCCACCGTGGGGGTAGGGATGCTTGGTCTCATCGAAGGGGAGCATCCATATAGCGGGCCAGGATCCTTTTGCAGCATGGAGACGCGCGCGGACCTCGAAGCGGCCAGGTTGGAATTCCTTTTTGCCGCGCGTCCACAGTCCACCGGTCAGATAGGGCGACGGGTCTGACACGGTGTCGGGGTTTACTATTCCGTGAAGAATGAGGATTCCGTCGCGGATTTCATATAGGGAGTCAGCTGGCGACATGGTGTCGTTCCAGTTGGCTTTTCCGCGAGGAATTTTTGACCATACACTCCAGTCGATTTCCGGGGAGTCGAATGTGTCCTGCCAGTCGAGTACCCAGTGTGTGGGAGGTGTCGGCTGAAGGGCTGCCGGAGTTTCGGCTACTGCATTAACGGATACTGAAGCGAGAACTGATGCCGCAGTTAAAATTGCAGAGAATTTCATTTTGTCAGGTTGGTTAGGGTGGTGGATGCGAATGTAAACGGTCTTAAGGTGAATAAAAGTCGCATAATCGTTGTGTTTCGGATGTATATGGCTTAAATATTGACTGTATAATTCGCTTGCATCGGTCTATTTTACAGGAGTGTAGTATTTCACCCAGTCTACTTCCATCTCTACGGGCAGATCGTTGATGTCAACGTCGCCAACCCAGGCACCGCCGAGCTGCATGTCGATAAGGAGGAACTGGGGTATGTAGAACGGGAACTGGCCGTCGGCGCCATCGTTGACCTTGGGGTAGGTCAAGGTGGGCTTGCCGTTGATGAAGAACTGGATTTTGTCGGGGTGTATCTCCACGCCGTAGACGTTCCATCCTTCGCGGTCGATAGGGAATGTGGCGCCGGATGGAGGATTCTTGGTATTGCCTTTGTGATGGGTATAGTTGGAGTGGACGGTTTGATAGACTATATGGTTGTTGTTGAGGCGTTCCATTATGTCTATCTCGCCTCCCATCGGCCAGCGGTATTTCTTGTGCTCGAAAGGCTTCAGCCAAATAGCGGGCCAAGCGCCTTTTGTTCCGTGCAGACGGGCTTTGATCTCAAATTTGCCGGGCTGGAATGCTTTTTTGTCGAGAGTGTAGATACCTCCGGTCACGTAGGGCAGAGTGTCGGCTTTTTGGTCGTTTGACAGCATGCCTTTGAGTACGATGCATCCGTCGCGGAACTCAAACAGGCGCGGTTCGTCTTTCATGGTGTTGTTCCAGTCGGCCGCACCGCGTTTGATGGGGCTCCATACCGTCGTGTCGAGTTCCGGACCATTGAAGTCGTCCATCCAGTCGAGTTTCCACTGGGTTTCCTGGGCAGAAGCCCCGAAGAAGAGAGCGGAGAAAAGCACTCCTAATAAAAAACGTCGTGTAGACATAGTGAATGATTGGTTAATGATGTATGATAGCTTAAATTTCTTTTCGGGCAACGAGGTACAGAGGTGTGTATGTGAGAGTGGTGATACCGGCCGACATGATGGCGCGGGCTGTGGCGCTATCGCCTGCATGCATGGCGTTTACGCCTGTATATTTAATGTGTCGCAGCAGGTGTAGAGTCGAGGGGAAGGTGATTGTGATTGCTTCATCCCGGAGTTCAAGAATTTCTAGCCCGCTGGGAAGGAAAGCGCGGATGGTACCGGTGGAAGTGTAGTGGGGCGAGTTTTTAAGGAATGGGCGTAGCTCCCGGAAGTTGTCGGGCGTGAATGTGGATACCGCCAGAAGTCCCCCGGGGGCGAGAGCATTGCAGGCGTTTCTCAGAAAGGCGGTCGGAGAGTTGAACCACTGTATGGTGGAGGCTGAAAGTATTGAGCCGAAATGATCCGCGGGAACCTGGGCGATAGCTGATTCAGCATCGCATCTCGTTTTGCACCCTGGTAATGAATCGGGAATCTCGGAAAGGTCCCATAGCTCGATGTTTTCATTAGGCGCGAAGCTGGATATCTCGGTGGTAAGCAGCCCGGTGCCCGGTCCGATTTCAAGGACAGGTAGAGTTTTTACGGGCTGATGGGAACGCCATAACCCGGCGAGTTGCAGGGCGATTTCACGCTGCGCTCCGGCATGGGCGTCGTAAGTGGCCGCACTGTCGGAAAAGCGTCGTGACACAAGCTCTTTATCACACAGCAGGGAGGGAATGAGACGGCTGAAATCAGGAAGGTGTGGCGCGTCGATTTCCTGAACGTCGGGATGAGCGCTCCAGAATCGACGCTGGTTGTCAGGTGGAATTATGGCGTCGCGAGAACTGATAATCACGCGGTCCCAGAGGGTGGATGGAATCTCGCTATGCGGCAATGCGGCGATGGCTTTCAGCTCGTCTTTCAGGCTATCGATGTCGAAGGAATCTGCGGGAGGCAATGAACCCGCGGCTGTGGCGGAGCCGGCCTCCCGGCGGATGAATTTTGAGAGATTGCGGGTGTCGAGGCGGTCAAGCGTTCCGTGGAATATCTCTTCGGGAATGCCAAGGAGATTGTCCACAGGGGCGAGCGTGCCGTTTACGGCCACACGGAGGGTGAAACGGATATGCGGATTGTCGAGCATGAAACGGTTGGCTGCCGGAACACCGAAAGACCATGCAACGACGCATACTTCGGAATAGCCGGCGATACAGGCCGTCTGTGCTGCCGATGCCGGGGTGCGGTAGTCGGCTGCCACGGCAAAGTCATAACCCGCGGGCGGAAGGGCTCCGGTGAAGAATGACGCGTCGGAGGCCCAGCCTGAAAAGACAAGCAGCAGCCGCGGAGAGTTTTTATGGGATAGGTGCTCGAGTTTCATATCATGCGTCGGAGTGCCGACACGAGGCGGTCGACATCGCTTGGGTTTATAGCAGCCGAAAGGCTTATGCGGAGCCGTTCGGTGCCGGGTGGCACGGTGGGGGTGCGGATGGGAAGAATTTTCAGCCCCTCATCTGCCAGTGCTGACGATAGCGAAAGAGCGCGTTCCGCCGACCCTACAATAAGCGGGCAGATGTGTCCGGGGTAGTCTGGCGTAGGCAGTCCGGCCTCTTTCAACCCTGCGTTAAGCCGCCCGGCAAGAGAGTGGAGCGATTCGCGCCGCGGGGTCATGGAAGCAAGACGTTCGACAATAAACGATGTCCAGGCTATGTTGAGGGGCGGCAGCGAGGTTGAGAAAATGAAACTGCGCGAACGGTTTACGGCGTAGTCGCGCAGCTGGCGGGCCATTACGGCGAACGCACCGGCCGAAGCAGCGGCTTTACCGAACGTGCCTACCACAATGTCTACTTTGTTGAACTCTTCGAGGTCGTGGCACAGGCCGAGGCCAGCGCGGCCGCAGCATCCGAAAGCGTGGGCTTCGTCCACATAGAGAATCATACGCGGATAACGTTCCTTGAGGCGGATGAGGTCGGCAAGTGGAGCCTGGTCTCCATCCATGCTGTAGACCGACTCTACCGCCACAATGATTGCGTCGCAGGAGTCATGATGGCGCCCAAGCAGGCGCTCAAGGCGTTCCACGGAGTTGTGAACGAACCGCTCGAATGGAGCTTTCGAGAGGATAATGCCGTCGATGATGCTGGCATGCACCAACTTGTCGGCGAGAATCATGGTGCGTGGCCTTGAAGCGAGGGCGGAAATCAGCCCTGTGTTGGCATGATAGCCGCTGTTGAAGAGTAGCGCCGCGCGCCCACCCCCATAGAGCCGGGCAAGAAGGTGTTCAAGGTAATCATATTCCTTCTGGCGCCCTGCAAGAAGGCGCGAAGCCGACGAGGTGAGTGGAATCATGCGCCTGGCGGCATCTGCCATGAACTGATTTTGCAGCTCAGGGTCAGCGCCAAGGCCGAGATAATCGTTGCTTGAGAAATCCACCAGTCCCACAGGCGCATCCGGTGGAACGCTGCGGAAGTTACGGCTTGCCCTCAGGCCTTCCAGATCGCTTATATAAGGTTCGTAGGGCGTCATTCCGGCAAAATTTCAATCATTCTTGTACAAAGGGTGTCAAGATCCTCGTCGGTAATAACATAAGGAGGCATTACGTAGACATTGCGCCCGAAGGGGCGTACCCAGATTCCCTGTTCCACACAGAGTTTCTGAAAGCGCCCTACGTCGACGGGCTGTTTCATCTCGATCACGCCTATGGCTCCGAGCACTCTCACTTCGGCTACCGAAGGCAACGAGGCGGCGGGAGCAAGAAGCTGCCGGAGCTTATGCTCGATATGGGCTATGCGGGAGGTCATGTCCTGACGCTCAAGAAGCTCAAGCGAGGCGATGGCTATGGCGCAGGATAGGGGATTGGCCATGAATGTGGGGCCATGCATCATCACTCCGGCCTCGCCCCGCGAGATGGTGTCGGCGACATCGCGCGTTGTCATCACGGCACCCATCGTGAGGTAGCCGCCGGTGAGGCCTTTGCCCACGCACATTATGTCGGGCTGCACTCCTGCGTGTTCCCACGCGAAGCATTTGCCGGTGCGCCAGAAGCCTGTGGCGATTTCGTCGAAGATGAGGAGCACTCCGTAGCGGTCGCACAGGCGCCGGGCCTCCACAAGATATTGCGGATGATAGAACCGCATTCCGCCCGCTCCCTGAACCACGGGTTCGAGTATCAGGGCGGCAATCTCCGAGTGGTGTTCCTGTAATGTCTGCTCAAGTTCCTGAACGTCCTCCGGATCCCACTCGCCGTCGAAAGGCACGCGGGGCGATTCAACGAAGTATCGCACGGGGAGCGCCGAGCCGAAGGCCGAGTGCATGCCGGTGACGGGATCGCAGACGCTCATGGCGTTCCAGGTGTCGCCATGGTAGCCGCGGCGGATTGTCACGAAATTAGTCTTGCGGTGGTCGCCGCTCCGGGCCACAGCCGCCTGGACGGCCATCTTCATCGCCACTTCCACGGCTACGGAACCAGAATCGGCATAAAATATATTATGCATGGAAGGCGGAGCAAGACGCAGAAGCATTTTACCGAGGGTTATGGCCGGCTCGTGGGTGAGTCCGCCGAACATCACGTGGCTCATTTTTGAAAGCTGCTTCTGAGCGGCCTCATTTATATAAGGATTATTATAGCCATGAATCACGGCCCACCATGACGACATTCCGTCGATGAGTTCTGTGCCGTCCACAAGTTTTATATGTGTGCCCTGCGCGGAGGCCACTTTATATGTGGGCAGGGGGTCGATGGTGGAGGTGTAGGGGTGCCAGAGGTGCTCGCGGTCCCAGGCGTCATGACAAGAAATGTTCTGAGACATTATTTTCAACTTTTGAAGAAAAAATTTCAGATACAAAATTAGTCAAATTTATTCAATGAAAGAAAAAGGGGCTTTTTCAGTGAAATTTTTTTCGGCGGAAAGTAGTTGAGATAATGGAGGTTATATTTTTCGCTGTAAAATTGTGTGAAAAAAATTGCTTGAAAAGTTTGGTGGTAACAAAATAATGCCTACCTTTGCATCGCAAACGACAAAAACGGATGCCCAACGCGAAAATAGCTCAGTTGGTAGAGCACGACCTTGCCAAGGTCGGGGTCGCGGGTT
>OLWA01000353.1_pt1 | contig 58954 bp, 63 predicted proteins | sample 1673251 | NCBI WGS metagenome assembly OLWA01 (sample SAMEA3178937, study PRJEB25190) | human gut metagenome | biome: human gut; feature: human-associated habitat; material: faeces | place: Austria | collected 2013 | reverse complement strand
GATTTCTCTAGGTACACCATGTGCTCCTGCAGTCATAACATCCGCTACAGAATATCCTTTAGAAGTATTTAATACTCCTCCTTCAAATTGGTGAGCAGCTAACGCTCCACCCCATAAAAAATCTTTTTTTAACATAGTTTTCTCCTCCACTATTTATATTTGATTTTATAAGTTAAAATAATTGAAGCAAAAACAAAAGTAATTGCATTTGCGCCAATCAAATTATAATCTCGTATGTTAATACCATGAATAATCCATAAAAATACTCCTAAAACAAAAGCAACATACATTCCAAGTGAAATGCTTGATGTATCTTTGGTTTTAATAACTTGATATGCTTGTGGTAAAAATGAAATTGTTGTTAAAATGGCAGCAATAGTACCAATCATTTTTGATTCCTCCTTTTCTACAAAACTAAAATAATTTATAAAAAAGAACTTATCAAGTGATAAAGCATACTAAGAAATAACATAACAAAATTATTCTTAAAAGATAAAAAAACAATGTTACATTGTAACATTGTCAACTTTCTTGATTAAAGATATGTCCATAAAGATTATCTAATTCTTTAGAATGTTTTAAATCATTTGATATAAGAATAGTATAAAACAAATCAAAAATATATTTTAAAGAAATATAGAAAATCATGTCTTTTAAACTTTCGAATTCTTCATGGATTATTCCATATAAAACATAAGGTGTTTTTAAAGATAATTCTTTTGCTTGTTTAGATGTAATCACAAGAAAAGGAATCTTTCTTTCTTTTAAAATATCAACTACTCTTAATAAATGCTTATTTTTACCATATTTACTCACAAGTATAATTGTATGATCCCTTTCCACATTAAAACTTAGCCAAAGCTGTTTATCATGATTATGATAAACATTAACAATCTTATTAACACTTGATAATAAATGACTAGCATAATCTCCAATAGTAGAATTTGTATCATTGGCAATAATATCAATATATTTATTTTTAGAAATCATAGAAATTATGTGGTTAAATGTGGTAGAGTCAATATTATCTTTTGTTTGATGAATAATACCACATTCAATTTCTGTAAGTTTATTTTTTACAGAATAAAGGTTTTCATGAGATTGAATATGCATATTAGAAAGATAATACTGATTTAAAAAAGAATGGATATTAAGTTTAAAATCATTATAACTTTCAAAACCTAGCTTTTTAACAAAACGAATAATAGCTGTTGGACTTGTGAATGTTTCTTTAGCAAGTTGATGTGAAGAAAGTAAAGGGATTTCTTCACTATGTTCAAGTATGTATCTAGCAATAAACAAATCATTTTCATTTAATTTATAATCTTTTTCTAACTGTTTTAAAATCATAAAATCACCTCATTTTTATTATAATATTAAAATTGATAAACATCTTCACCTAACAGATTTAAAGCATTTAAATTAATAATTTGATAAGTACCACGTTTAGTTTTCTTTATATATTTCTTATCTAAAAATAATTGAAGAATACGTTGGAGTTGACGATAACTACAACCTATCAATTCAGCAACGACTACAAAATTATCTTGAACAATAGAGTTTTTATGAGAAACAATAAAGTAAGCCGCTAATCTATTTTCAACTGGATAATTTAATGAAATAGACTGATTCTGAGTTGATTTAGAAAGCTTGCTGGCAAGATTTTTTGCGATGGTTTTCATAAAGAAAACATCATTCATTAATATTTCATGATATTTAGAAAGGGAAATAGTTGCACAAATACAATCTTCATAAGCAATCACATTATTAATAATAGGAGATTGAGTGATAAATTCTAAATCACCAATAATAGAGTAGGGACTATTAAAACTGCATAACATACTATTTCCATTCGCATTAATATGGTTTACTTTCATTTTTCCTCTTAAAAGAATATAAATATAATTAAGCTTTTCACCTTGATGTAATAAATATTCGTCTTTATTTAATTTTTTGATTTCAATATATTGATAATTATCAACGTGAAGAATTTCTAATTTTTTTAATTCATTTAAATAATTCATCTAAATCACCATCACCAATATGACATATGTCGTATTTATAATCAAGTTCAATCACTATAATTCTTTCTGGAGGTGATCTTGATGGATTTTGTATTAGCCACATTATGTGGGATTATTGTAACGACAATGAATGTATTTAATGGGCAATTATCAGATTATACAGGGGTCTATTTATCAACAGTTATCATTCATTTAGTTGGTTTAGTTACTTTTTTAATTATTATGAAAATCAAAGATAAGAAAGTTTGTTTTAAAAAACAAATTCCTTTATATATGTATTGTGGAGGATGTATTGGGGTATTAACCGTTATTTTTAATGTTTTTGCGATTGGTAAGATAGGAGCTTCTTTAATGACAGCACTAGGATTATTAGGACAAATGATGACATCTTTGTTGTTAGAAAATAAGGGATGGCTAGCGACATCTATTCGAAAATTAAATATAGGAAAGATCATAGGATTAGCAGTTGTTTGTTTAGGAATAGGAGTGATGTTATTATGATTTCTATTATATTTTCTATTCTATCAGGAGTTACAATTGTTTTAAGCCGTAGTGTCAATGGGATGCTTTCTAAGAAAATGGGAGCTTATCAGGGAACGTTTTATAATTACTTTACAGGCTTTATGACAAGTTTGATTTTAATGCTTGTTTTGATGATTGTTGGTGTTCAACATATAAATATTTCTTTAGATAAAACGAATTTGATGATGTATTTAGGTGGAATCATAGGGGTTTTTAATATCTTGATTTTAAATATTATTGTTCCTAGAATATCACCTGTTATCCTTACTTTATTAAGCTTTATTGGACAACTTGTCAGTGGGATGGTGATTGATGCTTTTGTATATAACATGTTTTCTATTTCAAAGATTTTAGGATGTTTGATTGTTATTGCTGGTTTAGTGATTTATCAATTAAGTGAAGAAAAAGCATAAAAGAAGATCAGTTTAGATCTTCTTTTTGCTTTCTTGATATTGTTTTCGATAATCAGCAGGTAAGCCACCGAATTGTGAAGAAAATTGTTTATAGAAATAGTTTAAATTAGAAAAACCATTTTCTTGCGCTATTTGATAAATAGGTTTGTTTGTATTAATTAACTGATTACTAATAGCTTCCATTCGATAATAATTGATTAAACGTTTAAAAGATAGACCAGTTGATTGATGGATCATTCTTGAAAGATAGTCAGGGTTATAGCCAAAACATCGGGCTGTTTTTATTAAGGAACATGATTGATAATGATGTTGAATATATTGAATGATTTCTGTAATATAACTTTTATTTTTGTTTCTAAAATGTTCTTCCATATTGGCTTGATATCTTTGTGTCATTTTAACAAAGAGAAGTAAGAAATAAGAATCTATAATAGTTGTTAAGAATAAAGAAGGATCTAAATACTCACATAAAATACTTTCAATTAAATTATTTATATCTTCATAATCATCCTCTCTGTTTTTGAAAATAACATAATCTTCATGTTTGGCCGTATGATCTATGATATTTGTTAGAAATGTTGTAATTGGATTGGAAGATGTAAATTTAGAAATAAGTGCTTCATTAAAATATGATCGATTCATTTGAAAATTAAAAATGATATCGTTTTCTGAAGGTGGAAGAATTGTATGCTTTGAATTAATATCTAATAATAAGATATCACCAGTATGTAAAATAATTTCTTTGTCATTAACCATTGCATAACAATGACCAGAGTAAACATATTTCAATTCTATGTAGTTTCTAATATGAATAGGGATAAAAGAAAAACGTGTTTGTTTTGTACAAAAAATTGGTAAATTCAATACATCATCTGTTATCTTTTGATTGTCATAGAAAATAGCATGTTTTCCATTTATTAAATCAAGTTTATCTTGTTTTGTAAGTTGAAAAGAATAATTTTTATCTAATAAATCTATGTTTTTAACATAATCACCTGTATGACTTGGATGTGTTTTATAATATTTTTCTCTATTTGTTAAAGGAATAACCTTGTTTCTAAACTCTAATTTATTCATTTTTTATCACCGGGTTAATCTTAACATGAAAAGTAGGATTTTGACAGTGTTATAGTAGGATAGTGGTATTTTAAATAAACCAAATATTCTATATGATAATAGTGTAAGTTAACTTAACAAGTAAAAAACATGGAGGAATAAGATTATGGCAAAGGATTATACTTTGTTAGCGAAAACAATCGTTGAAAATGTGGGCGGTGATGAAAATGTTATTTCTTTAGTTCACTGTGCAACGAGATTAAGATTTGAAGTTATTGATAGAAATAAAGTAAATTTTGATATTTTAAAACAAACAGAAGGTGTTATTACTGCCATGGAAGCAGGTGGACAAATTCAGGTTGTTATTGGAAATAAAGTAGATCAAGTTTATGATGCTGTTTTAAAGTGTTCACATATTAATTCAGATATACAAAATGAATCAAAAAGTGAGAAAAAGGGCGTATTAAATACATTGTTAGAGACAATTTCTGGAATCTTCTCACCAATGTTAGGTGTTATGTGTGGTGCAGGGATGTTAAAAGCGTTACTTATTTTATGTACGACTTTTAAATGGTTAACACCAGAAATGGGAACTTATCGTATTCTTTATGCAGCCGCGGATAGTGTTTTTAATTTCTTACCAATTATTTTAGGATATACAGCTGCAAAAAAATTCAACTGTAGTCCATTTGTGGCTATGGCTATAGCAATGTCATTAGTTTATCCAGATATGACAGCTGCTTTTTCTGGAGGAGAAAAACTTACATTTTTAAATATTCCAGTAACATTAGTAAGTTATACATCTTCTGTCATGCCAATTATCATTTCAATTTATGTTATGAGTAAATTTGAAAAATTATTGAAGAGGATTTTACCAGAGGTATGTAAGTTATTTTTAACACCATTATTAGAATTAATGATTATGGTTCCTGCAACATTTTTAGTTATTGGACCAATTATGGATCAATTTGGTAAATTACTTGCCTCAGGGTATACAGGATTAGTTGGAATTAATCCGATTATAGCTGGTGGAGTAATTGGATTATTATGGCCTATGGCTGTTATTTTTGGATTACATTGGGGATTCTTTCCTATTGTTATGAATAATATTGCAACTTTAGGAAAAGATACATTATTTGTTATTACTGGACCTAATAATATGGCACAAGCGGGAGCAACACTTGGTGTGTTTTTAAAAACAAAAGATAAAAAATTAAAAGAATTATCCGGTTCAGCTGCATTTTCTGCCGTTCTTGCAGGAATTACAGAACCAGCTATTTATGGTGTTACATTACCATATAAAAAACCGTTTATTATCGGAGCAATCTTTTCTGGAATTGCGGGAATGATTGTAGCTGCTGCTGGAACAGCGATACCAACAGTTTTAGGAACTTCATTACTATCGTTACCAGGTTATATTGGTTCTGGATTTGTTGGATTTGTTATTGCATGTGCGATTGCATATTTTGGATCAGCAATCTGTACTTATTTATTTGGATTTAATGATTCAATGTTAAATAAAAACTCAGAAAAAGAAGAAAATACTCAATTAAATGATGAAATTACTTTAAAAGATGAAACACTATCAAGCATTGTAGAAGGAGAAATGATTCCTCTTGAAGATGTGAAAGATCCTACATTTGCAGGAAAAATGATGGGTGATGGTGTCGCTTTTAAACCAAAGAGTGGACGTGTTGTTTCACCAGTTGATGGTAAAGTAATCATGGTTGCTAAAACTGGACATGCTATTGGCCTTAAATCAAACAATGGAGCAGAAATTCTTATTCATATTGGAATGGATACAGTAAATATGAATGGAAAAGGTTTTGATGTTAAAGTACAACAAGGACAAGCTGTAAAAAAAGGTGATTTATTAGTAGAGGCTGATTTACAAGAAATTGCAGATGCAGGATATGATGATATTATTCCTGTCATTCTTACTAATACAGTAGCGTATGATCAAATTATTCCTATGGAATATGGTAAAAAAGAAGAACAAGAAAATATTATTGAGTTAAAGGTAAAAAAGTAATATGGAAAAAATAAGAACAATAATTACACAAGATGCAGAAGTAGATGATCAAAATTCGTTACGTCATATTCTTCTTTATGCAAATGATATTGAAATTCAAGGTATTATACAAACATCTTCTGTTTTTCATTGGATTGGTCAAAGGGGAACACAAGGCCCAGAAGATAAACCTGATTATGATAACGTCTACCGTTGGACGGGAACAGCTTGGATGAATGAAGTCATTGATAATTATGAATCAGTTTATGAAAACTTAATTCGTCATGATAAAAACTATCCTACACCACATTATTTGCGTTCAATAATCAAAGTAGGAAATATTGGTTATCCGGGAGAAATGGATAACCCTACTGAAGGTTCAAAACTTATAAAAGAAAGAATATTAGATGATGATTTAAGAACGCTGTATATTCAAGTATGGGGTGGAACAAATACAATAGCTAGAGCATTATTTGATATTGAACAAGAATATAGGGATTCATCTTGTTGGCAAGATTTAAAGAATAAAATTGAAAAGAAAGTTGTTATAACAGCATGTGGTGAACAAGATAATACTTATAGAGATTACATTGCCGAAGTTTATCCAAATATACAATTTGTCAAATGTTTACAAATGAAAAGTTATGGCTATGCTTGGAATATGATGCCAGAAGGTAATAGTAAAGAAAATTTGAAAGCAGATTTCTTTAAGAAAAATATCTTACATCATGGGGCATTATTAGATAAATATGCAACATGGGCTGATGGACAATATTATGAAGGAGAACCCGAAAGATGCCAATTTGGTGTTAATAAAGAATTAATGAAAAATTGGTGGGGTATAAAAGCTGGAATGGGAGAGCATGTTCATTATGATTTCTTATCTGAAGGAGATTCACCAACTTATTTTTGTTTATTTCCATGGGGATTACGTGGTTTAGAAAATTTCTCTTATGGTAGTTTATCAGGAAGATTTGAAAAAGATAATTCGCAAAAAAATAGTAAGGGTGAATTATTAAATTATTGGAACCCTGTAGATGATGCTTATACAGATATTCATGGAAAAACAGTTTATACAGAATCGATGTGGGGATATGTTGAACATATTCAAAATGATTTTGCTGCAAGAGCTAATTGGTGTATTTCTAATATTAATGATGAACAACCACCAGTAGTTGAAATTGAAGAATCCAAAGATTTCCTTGTAACAAAAGGACAAGAAATACAATTTCATTTAAAAATGCAAGAAAATGTAGATTACTTTATCAAATATTATCAAGATGCTTCTTCATATAAAAAATGTATTGATACACATATAAATAATAATGTTATAAGTATTAACCTTCCAACTGATTTAAAAAATAAAGATCAACTACATTTTATTATAGAAGGTAAAAATAAAGATAAGCATAGACTTGCAAGATTTGCTCAAATCATTTTTACAGTAAATGAATAAAAGAAGATCAGTTTAGATCTTCTTTTTGCTTAATATGAGCTTTTCTTTTTCTGATCTTTTTAATTGTTTAATTTGATACTCTCTTTTTAAAGCCTCGCTTTTATGTTCAAAAGTTTCAAAATAAACAAGTTCGACTGGTCTTCTTGCCTTTGTATATTTAGCACCTTTACCAGCGTTATGGGCTTCAATACGCTTTTCTAGCTGATTTGTCCAACCAGTATAAAGTGTTTGGTCACGACACCTTACGATATAAACGTAATTATTTTGTTGTTGAGCCAAAGCCACCATTTCTTTCTTCAGTGACATCATCATCTTCAACAATTCCAAATTCAAAGAAAATACCTTGAACCATTCCTTGTCCTGCTTTTAAAGAAAGAGATTTATCTTCATTACTATCATTTGTAAGTTTTACAAACATATGACCTTCATTATCACTATTATAATAATCACTATCAATAATACCTACTGTATTATTAAGTTGTAAACGATATTTAAATCCTAAACCACTACGAGGATATAAACCTAATACCCAACCATTTTCAATACGTACACGAATACCTGTAGGAATTTTAATAGTTTGTCCTGGATTTAATTCAAAATCAATAGGACTATAGAAATCATATCCAGCTGATCCTTTTGTGGCACGTTTTGGAAGTTGAATGGAATGATAGATTTCTTCTACTTCTTTTTCATTATATTGAGGAAATGAATCCATGAAATCATTTTTAAATTGGTTATATGATACTTTTTCAAATTTTGCGATTTTTTTCATAATTTTTCTCCTTTTTACTTCTCTATTATAGAGGAAAAAAGAAAACAAGAAAATAAATAATTTCATCACTTGACATAGGGAAATGAGATTGTTATTATATGTGTAAATTATAAGACATAGTATTGAATACTACATAAAATAGTTAAAAGAGGTAATGTGTATGAAAAGAACAAAATTAGATGATCGTGTTTTACCTGTTTATACAAAAGGTGAAGAAATATTTAATATGGTAACTCATATTGTAGGTGGGGCGATGGGAATAGCCGCATTAGTTTTATGTATTATCTTTTGTCATGATGGTTATGGCTTATTTTCAGGGATTGTTTATGGAATTTCGATGATTCTTCTTTATACAATGTCAGCTATCTATCATGGTTTATCACCTAAGCTTAAAGCAAAGAAAGTTTTCCAAATTATGGATCATTGCAGTATCTTTGTATTGATTGCGGGAACTTACACACCGGTTTTACTTTGTTCAATAAGAGAAGTTGATGCTAAATGGGCTTGGATTTTATTTGCATTCATATGGATCATGACAGTGATTGGAATTACGTTAAATGCAATCGATATTAAAAAATATCAAACTTTTTCAATGATTTGTTATTTAGTGATGGGTTGGTGTATTATTTTTAAAATCAATCTCTTACCACAAGCAGTAGGAATGAATGGTATTTGGTTACTTGTTTCAGGAGGACTTGCTTATACAATTGGTGTTATTTTCTATGTATTACAAAATAAGATTAAATATATGCATAGTATTTGGCATTTATGGATTTTAGTTGGTTCTATCTTACATTTTTTATGTATTATCTTATATGTTCTTTAGAATTTATAAAAATCATAAATATATTTTTTACAAAGTCCTTTGTTTATATAAACATTGGATTTTTTTGTTTTGTAAAAACGTAAAAGAACTATAAAATCAATATTATTTGTGATAGAATGGATTGGACGTCGAATTATTTTAAGTAAAATAATTCGAAAAAAAGTATGGGCCAATAGAGCATAAAAGTATATTTTTTTTTTTGGATTGGCTATAATACAAATACATAAAAAATACGAAAGGGGATATTTGGCGTGAAAATAATAAAAAGAAATGGGCAAGAAGCAATTTTTGATGAAGTAAAAATTACCAATGCAATTATTGGTGCTAATAAAGAAGTTGTTGAAACAGAAAGACTTTCTGAAGAAGAAATAGATAATATTACAAATGACATTAAATATAAATGTCAAAAAATGAAAAGAGCATTAAGCGTTGAAGAAATTCAAAACTTAGTAGAAGATGAATTAATGAAATTAAATGCTTTTTCTGTTGCCAGAAAGTATATTACATATCGTTTTCAAAGAGCACTAGCAAGACAATCTAATACAACTGATGATCAAATTTTAAGTTTGATTGAATGTGCAAATGAAGAAGTTAAACAAGAAAACTCTAATAAAAACCCTACAGTAAATAGTGTACAAAGAGATTATATGGCTGGAGAAGTTAGTAAAGATTTAACAAGAAGAATTTTACTTCCAGAAGATATTGTAAAAGCACATGATGAAGGATTGATTCATTTCCATGATGCTGATTATTTCTCTCAACATATGCATAACTGTGATTTAGTAAATCTAGAAGATATGTTACAAAATGGAACAGTTATTTCAGAAACAATGATTGAAAAACCAAAGAGTTTTTCTACTGCATGTAATGTAGCTACTCAAATTATTGCTCAAGTAGCAAGTTCTCAATATGGGGGACAAAGTATTACATTATCTCATTTAGCACCATTTGTTGATGTAAGTAGACAAAAATTTAGAAAAGAAGTTAAAGAAGAATTTGAAACTATTGGTTTAGAATTAGATGATGAAAAAATCAATGCTTTAGCTGAAGAACGTTTGAAAAAAGAAATTACTAAAGGGGTACAAACAATTCAATATCAAGTTGTTACTTTAATGACAACAAATGGACAAGCACCATTTATTACTGTCTTCATGTATTTAAATGAAGTACCTGAAGGACGTTTAAGAGATGACCTTGCTATGATCATTGAAGAAACACTTAAACAAAGAATGAAAGGTGTTAAAAATGAAAAAGGTGTTTATATTACACCAGCATTCCCTAAATTAATCTATGCTTTACAAGAAAACAATATTGAACCTAATAGTCAATATTATTATTTAACAGAACTTGCTGCAAGATGTTCAGCAAAACGTTTAGTTCCTGATTATATTTCTGAAAAAGTAATGAAAGAATTAAAAGTTGATCAAAATGGAAATGGTCAATGTTATCCATCAATGGGATGTAGATCTTTCTTAACACCTTATATTGATGAAAATGGTAAACCAAAATACTATGGACGCTTCAATCAAGGAGTTGTGACAATCAACTTAGTTGATGTGGCTTGTTCATCAAAAAGAGATATTAACAAATTCTGGCAAATCTTTGATGAAAGATTAGATTTATGTTATAGAGCTTTAATGTGCAGACATGAACGTTTAAAAGGAACACCAAGTGATGTGGCACCTATTTTATGGCAACACGGAGCATTGGCTCGTCTTAAAAAAGGTGAAACAATTGATAAATTATTATACGGTGGTTATTCAACAATTTCTCTTGGATATGCTGGATTATATGAATGTGTTAAATATATGACAGGTAAATCACATACAGATCCAAGTGCAACACCATTTGCAATTGAAGTGATGCAACATTTAAATGACGCATGTGCAAAATGGAAAGAAAAAGAAAATATTGATTTTTCACTTTATGGAACACCAATTGAATCAACAACTTATAAATTTGCGAAATGTTTACAAAAACGTTTTGGTAAAATTGAAGGTGTTACAGATAAAAACTATATTACAAACAGTTATCATATCCATGTAACAGAACATATTAACGCCTTTGATAAATTAACATTTGAATCTCAATTCCAAAAATTATCACCAGGTGGAGCTATTTCTTATGTAGAAGTTCCAGATATGCAAGATAATATTGATGCGGTATTAGCAGTTATGAAACATATTTATAATAATATTATGTATGCTGAATTAAATACAAAGAGTGATTATTGTATGGCCTGTGGATATGATGGAGAAATCCAAATTGAAAAAGATGAAAATGGTAAACTTATTTGGGTATGTCCAAACTGTGGAAATAAAAACCAAGATATGATGTCTGTTGCTAGACGTACATGTGGTTATATTGGAACACAATTCTGGAATCAAGGAAGAACACAAGAAATCAAAGAACGTGTATTACACTTATAGAGATGAAATTTTCATCTCTTTTTTTCTATTTATTAACCAAAAAACAAAGAATGGAAAATGGTAAACAAGTTGTTGATGGAAATCTTGAAGGTATTAAAAAATCTTTAGAGGGCTTTCTTAAAAGATTAAAAACAGATTATATTGATTTGTATTATTTACATCGCGTTGATCCTAATATACCAATTGAAGATATTGCGTATTTAATGAAGGATTTTATTAAACAAGGGAAAATCAAACATTGGGGATTATCAGAAGCAGGAATTGAAACCAAGCCCATGCAATATGTCCTTTAACAGCCGTAGAGAGTGAATATTCAATGATGTGGAGAGAACCAGAAGATAAGCTTATTCCTTTACTTGAAGAACTAGGTATTGGTTTTGTTCCTTTTGCTCCATTATGTAAAGGATTTTTAAGTGATGCTTATGATAAAAATGGTTTTCATGCAAAATTAAATGCACCAAGATTTAGTGAAGAAGCGCTTAAAAAGAATCAAGTAGTTGTTGATTTAGTTAATAAAATTGCAAAAGAAAAAAAGGCAACAGTTACATAAATTTCTTTGGCTTGGGTATTAGCACAAAAAGATTTTATTGTACCTATTCCAGAAACAACAAAGTTGGAAAGATTAAAAGAAAATATTAAAGCAACCGAAATCAAATTTACAAAAGCAGAAGTTGAATCAATGAATCAAGCATTATCTCAAATGGATATCGAAAGTAGAAGGTTTGAGCCAGGTTCTGATTTTGAAAAAAGAGTTGGTTTATATAAAGGCGAGATATTCTCGCTTTTTTTGTTATGAAAAAAATTTAATGAATTGATAAATTTGTAAAAATATGTCGATTATATCTAAAAAATATGTAATACTGAAAGAAGTGAGGAAAGGAGAATAAGGTGAAAGATATTTATTTATTACTAACAAAATCAGATACTTTTATTTCTAAAGCAATTTATTTAATGACGCAAGACAGTTATACACATATTTCTATCTCTTTTGAAGAAAATTTACAACCGATGTATAGTTGTGCTAGAAAATATACTTACTCTCCAATTCCTGCAGGAATTAGAAATGAGTCATTTGAAAAGGGATTCTATAATAAAAATCAACATATTCCTTGTGCATTATATAAACTTACTGTTAAGAAAGAGATATATTATAAGGCAAAATTTATTTTAGAATCTATTTTAAATCATTCTCAAGATTATAAATATAATTTAATGGGATTGATCTTATGTAAATTGGAAGTTCCTTATCGTAGAAATCATTATTATTTCTGTTCAGAATTTGTAAGTGAAATCTTGGCTTATAGCCAAGCTATAGAATTACCTAAGCTTCCTTGTTTAATGAAACCATCGGATTATTTATTATTTGAAGAATTAGAGTGTTTATATCAAGGAAATATTGGAGAACTTATAAAATATAGAGGTTTATGTTAAAGGATGATACATCCTTTTTATTATATCAATAGAATCTATAAAGAATTGTTGTATAATAGGAAAATATGAAAAGAGGAATTGAAATGAATTATGCAGAAATTAAGAATTTTGATATCGCTAATGGCTTAGGAGTTAGAGTTTCTTTATTTGTATCAGGATGCACGCATCACTGTAAGAATTGTTTTAATCAAATGACATGGGATTTTAAATATGGAAAAGAGTTTAATCAAGAAGTAGAAGATTTAATTATTGATTATTTAAAACCAGAACATATAACAGGATTGTCTTTACTTGGAGGAGAACCAATGGAACCAAGTAATCAAAGAGCGTTATTACCGTTTATTAAAAGAGTGAAAGAACTTTATCCACAAAAGGATATTTGGTGTTATACAGGTTATCTCTTTGATCAAGAACTTTTAAGTGAAAGTCGAGCAAGATGTGAAGTAACTGATGAATTGTTATCTTATATCGATGTTCTAGTAGATGGTAAGTTTATTGAAGAACTTAAAGATTTAAGTTTAAAGTTTAGAGGATCGTCTAATCAAAGAATTATAGATGTTAAACAAAGTTTAGAAAAAGATGAAATTATTTTATATAAAGATTTAAATGAAAATAGAAATTTTCAAAAATATGAATAAGACGATATACACTACATAATTAGATAAAATTATGCTATAATATTTTCGTTAATTATAGAGGGAGTAGAATATGATAGGATTTTATAGTTATACTGTCATTCTTACATATTTATCATTAGTTTTTGCAATGGTAGGAATCCACTTATCAGTCATTGGACTTTATCAATGGTCATTTATTTGTTTAATGATGTGTGGTATTTGTGATACCTTCGATGGAATGGTCGCAAGAAGTAAGAAAAATCGTACAGAAGAAGAAAAGAAGTTTGGGATTCAAATAGATTCTTTATGTGATCTTATTTCTTTTGGTGTTTTTCCAGCAATACTAGGATATAATTTAGGATTATCTTCAGTAGGATGGCTTGCTATTGAAATACTTTATGTATTAGCAGCAGTTATTCGTTTAGCTTATTTTAATGTTACTGAAGAAACAAGACAGCAACAAACAACAGAAAAAAGAAAGTATTATCAAGGTTTACCAGTTACAACTTCAGCCTTTATTTTACCTTTTGCATTTGCTTTAAGATATGTTATTTTTGGTTTAGATTACTTATATGGAACTTTAATGTTAATTACAGGTATTTTATTTGTTGTTGATTTTAAAGTGCCAAAATTAAAAGGGAAAGGAATTATTGCACTTGGTGTTCTAGTTGTTATTGAACTTGTGCAAATTCTTTGTTTTTCATGATTAAAGATCGTCAAGGACATATCGTTAAAGAATTAGAGGGTCAAAATAAATTATTAAAAAAATTATATAGCACATCTGCTGGTAGATGTGCTTTAAAAATCTTAGTATCACCATTTGTTACACACTTAGGTGGTTTATATATGTCTTCACCATTTTCAAAGACAAGTATTTCTTCATTTATTAAAAACAATGATATTGATATGAGTCAATATGAAGAAAAGAAATATAAAAGTTATAACGATTTCTTTACAAGAAGAATAAAGGATGGTCAAAGACCATTTGACAATTCTAAAGATGTATTGATGGCACCTGCTGATAGTAAACTTACTTACTATCCAATAAATGATGATACGATTTTAGAAATCAAGGATACAAAATACCAATTAAAAGATTTATTACAAGATGAAACATTAGCTAAAGAATATGATGGTGGAATATGTCTTGTATTTCGTTTAGCTGTTGATGATTATCATCGTTATAGTTATGTAGATGATGGTCAAATTGTTTCCCATAAGAAAATCAAAGGTATTTTTCATACTGTTAATCCTATCGCAAATGATTATTATCCTATATACAAAATGAATAGTAGAGAGTACACTGTGATTGATTCAAATAACTTTGGTAGAATGATTCAAATGGAAGTAGGAGCAATGATGGTTGGTAAAATTGTCAATTATAAACATAGTATTGCTACTAAAGGAGAAGAAAAAGGTTATTTTGAATTTGGTGGATCGACAGTTGTAATGATTTTGAAAAAAGATACTGTCAAAATAGATGATGATATTATAAATAATTCTAGTGAGAATATTGAAACAAGAGTATTACTAGGACAAACGATAGGACATAAAGGGGTGTAAAGATGTCGAAGGTTATAGCAATTACAAATCAAAAGGGTGGTGTTGGTAAAACAACGACAAGCGTTAATTTATCAGCTGCACTTGCGAAGATGAATTATAAAGTGTTACTTATAGATATGGATCCTCAAGCAAATGCAACACAAGGTATTGGTATCGATAGAGATTATATTGAATTATCAACATATCATGTTTTAACAGGAGAAGTTGGTTTAGAAAAAGTAATTCAACATTCTTATATTGAAAATCTAGATGTTGCACCAGGAGAAATAGATTTAGCAGGGATAGATTTAGAATTAGCACATGTAAAACAAGGAAGAGAAGTGCGTTTAAAACAAGCGTTAGATAAAGTAAAAGATTATTATGATTATGTATTTATTGATTGTCCACCAGCACTTGGTTTATTAAATACCAATGCTTTAACTTCATGTGATACAGTACTTATCCCAGTACAATGTGAATACTATGCACTTGAAGGTTTAACACAATTGTTAAATACAATTAAATTAACACAAAATCATTTTAATAAAAAACTTTCTATTGAAGGTTTATTATTAACAATGTTAGATCAACGTACAAATTTAGGATTGGAAGTTTCTCAAGAAGTAAGAAAGTATTTTAAAGAAAAAGTTTATAAAACTGTTATTCCAAGAAATATTAAATTATCTGAAGCACCAAGTGCAGGAATCTGTATTTTTGATTATGATGGATCTTCTGTTGGGGCTCAAGCTTATAAAGAACTTGCAAAGGAAGTGTTGAGTAGAAATGGCTGAGAAAAAGAAAAAATTAAATAAAGGATTAGATGCTATTTTTGGTGGAGATATTACATCATTAATTGATGATATTGAACATAATACACCTGAAAGTAGTCAAGAAAAAATCAAATTAGATGAAATTAGACCTAATCCTTATCAACCAAGAAAAATATTTGATGAACAAGCTTTAAATGAACTTGCTTTATCAATTCAAGAACATGGTATTTTCCAACCAGTAATTTTAAAGAAATCTGTTCAAGGATATGAAATTGTTGCTGGTGAAAGAAGATGCCGTGCAGCAAGAATGGCACATTTAGCAGAAGTTCCAGCAATTATTGTTGATTTTAGTGATCAACAAATGATGGAAATTGCTTTATTAGAAAATATTCAAAGAGAAGATTTAAATGCCATCGAAGAAGCACAAGCTTATCAAACGATGATGGAAAAACTTAAACTTACACAAAATGAATTAGCTAAACGTATTGGAAAATCAAGAACACATATTACAAATACACTTAGATTATTGAACTTACCTGAAAAGATTCAAGAATATGTATTAGATGGTTCTTTATCAATGGGACATGCAAGAGCTTTAATTACATTGGATAAAGAAAGAGCATTAAAGATTGCTAAAAGAGTTATTGATGAAAAGTTATCTGTTAGAGATGTTGAAAATATTGTAAAAGGTTTTGAACTTCAAGAAGCTAGAAAGAATAAACCTAAGGTTGAAAAATCTAAAGAATATCAATATGTTGAAGGATTACTTAGAAAAAAATATCGTACGAGAATCAAAGTAGATGATAAGTCTATTACAATTAAATACTCTGACACAGATGATTTAAATAGATTATTAGAATTAATGGGTGTTATTGAAGAAAGTTAAAACTTGGGTAAAACCAAGTTTTTTCTATGCGAAAAAAACATAGTAGAATGCAAAATCAATATTGTACATTTTCTTACTTTTATCTCAAAATAAAAGTAAGAAAAGAGGGAAATACAATGGAATATCAAACATTAAATAATGGGTTAAAAATGCCTATAATAGGTTTTGGTGTCTTTAGAGTACCAGATAAAAAAGAATGTGAAGAATCAGTATATCAAGCAATTAAAGCAGGATATCGTTTAATTGATACAGCAGCTTCTTATACCAATGAAGATGCGGTTGGTGCAGGTGTTAAACGTGCTATTGAAGAAGGTGTTTGTACTAGAAAAGATTTATTTATTACTTCTAAGATGTGGGTACAAGATATGAAAAACTATGAAACTGCAAAGAGAGCAATTGATGCATCGATTGAAAAAAGCGGTTTGGGTTATTTGGATTTATATCTTTTACATCAAGCGATGGGTGATTACTTTAGTGCATGGAGAGCAATGGAAGATGCGTATAAAGAAGGAAAATTAAAAGCAATCGGTGTTTCTAACTTCTATGCACATCTTCTTGTCAATTTTGTAAATACAGTAGAAATCAAACCAATGGTCAATCAAGTAGAACTTCATCCATACTATACACAAGAAAAAGCAATAGAAACAATGAAATATTATGATGTTATTCCTGAAGCATGGGCACCACTAGGTGGAGGAAGATATAATCCATTTGAAGATGAGATGTTAAAAGGAATTGCAGCGAAATATAATAAATCAGTAGGACAAGTCTTACTTAGATGGAATGTACAAAGAGGTGTTGTTGTTGTTCCAAAATCAACACATGTAGAAAGAATAAAAGAAAATATAGATATCTTTGATTTTGAATTAAATGAAGAAGAAATGAAACAAATCTCATCATTAGATATGGGTTATTCAGGATCAAGAGCTAAACATTTTGATGTTGAATTTGTGGAAATGTGTTTAGCTAAAAAAATACATGATTAATGAGTAAGTATGATTATTTTCATTAAATGAAATAATCATGCTTTTTTTATATAAGGTGTTAAGATGGTTTTAGAGAAAAGCGGAGGATATTAAAATGGTAAAAAAATTTCCAGAAGGATTTTTATGGGGTGGCGCTGTTGCTGCTAACCAATATGAAGGTGGATGGAACGAAGGAGGAAAAGGTGTTTCTGTTTCAGACTGTGCCCGTCATCATTTAGATGTAGATGTTCAAGATTATGCTAAACAAAATGAAATTTCTACAAAAGAAATTTTAGAAGCAATGAAAAGTGATGATACAAGTCTTTATCCAAAAAGACATGGTTCAGATGGGTATCATCATTATAAAGAAGATATTAAATTATTTGCTGAAATGGGATTTAAAGTATTTAGACTTTCTATTGCTTGGTCACGTATTTTCCCAAATGGAGATGACAAAGAACCAAATGAAGAAGGTTTAAAATTTTATGATGATATTTTTGATGAATGTCATAAATATGGTATTGAACCTTTAGTTACAATGTCACACTATGAACCACCAATCAACTTAGTATTAAATTATAATGGTTGGTATGATCGAGAAATTATTGATATGTTTGTTAAATATGTAGATGTTATTACTGATCGTTATAAAGATAAAGTCAAATATTGGCTAACTTTTAATGAAGTTGATTCAATGATTCGACATCCTTATACAACAGGAGGACTTGTAAGAGATCGTTTTGAAGGTAAAAACTTTACAGAAGTTATTTTCCAAGCAATGCATCATCAATTTGTCGCAAGTGCTCTTGCAACAAAAATTGCGCATGAAAAAAATCCAAACTGTAAAGTAGGATGTATGCTTACAAAATTAACTTATTATCCATATACTTGTAAACCAGAAGATGTTTTACAAGCACAACAAGATATGAGAAGTACGTATTGTTATAGCGATACTCAAGTCTTTGGAGAATATCCTGCTTATTTATTAACTAAATTTAAAAATGAAGGTTTAAATATTAAAATGGAAGAACGTGATTTAGAAATCATGAAAAAATATCCAGTTGATTTTGTTTCATTTAGTTATTATTCATCAAGCTGTGTTGCTAAAGATGATGCTGGATTAAAGAAAACAGCTGCTAATACTAATATTGCGATTAAAAACCCTTATATTCCAAGTTCTGATTGGGGATGGCAAATTGATCCAATCGGTTTAAGAGTTTCTTTAGTAGATTTATATGATCGTTATAGAAAACCATTGTTTATTGTAGAAAATGGTTTAGGAGCTAAAGATGAACTTATTGATGGTAAAGTAGATGATCAATATCGTATCGATTATTTTGATGCTCACTTTAGAGAAATGTATAATGCAATCTATGAAGATGGTGTTGATTTAATGGGTTATACATCTTGGGGATGTATTGATTTAGTATCTGAAAGTACAAAACAAATGTCTAAACGTTATGGATTTATTTATGTAGATGCAGATGATTTAGGTAATGGTACTTATAAAAGATATAAGAAAAAATCATTTGATTGGTATAAACATGTTATTGGAACAAATGGAGCTTGTTTATTTGAAGGCTAGAGATTCTAAGGAATCTCTTTTTTCTTTATATAAGTGACAGATAAGCGATAAAGTTGTATGATAATCACGGTGATGAAATGAATAGAGAAAAGACAAAACAAATTGTAACAGGAGCATTTATGGCAGCCCTTTTTGGTGTGTTATCGGTTGTAAATGTTTATACAGGAACGATGTTCGATATTATTTTTATTTATCTAATGACAGTTGCGTTAGCTTATTATACGTTTAAGTTTAATGCAAAGATGGCTGTTCTTGTCTTGTTTACAAGTACGTTTATTTTATTTTTAACAGGTGAATTATTTTTTACTTTGTATTCTTTTTTTACTTTACCATTAGGTATTTTATATATTTATTGTATAAAAAAGAATATTGATGGTAAATGGATTTTAAGAGTTTATAGTATGTTGAAGAATTTTGTTGTTTTATTTTTATTGAATTCTTTACTAGGTTTAAATACTTTTACAGATGCGAAAGATATTTATTATAGTATTGTAGGACTTTTTCCTTTTTTAGAAAGTGATTTTTTAAAGAATGGAATGTTTATTATTTTATGGATCGTCTTATCTTTTTCAGAAGTTTATATTATTAAAGTTTATACGAATCTATTTATCCTTCGAATGAATAAAAATAAGATGATGAAATAAATGAATTCATGTATAATATAAGGTAATAAAGAGGAGGGTATTTCATGATTAAGAAGCTTATGCAACTTAGAAATACAATAGTTGCTTTATTAGGTATAGAATTTGTATTAGCTTTATTAACTTATATGTTTTTACAAAATCGTGTTACTTTAGCTTTAATGATTTATATTTTAATAAAAAATGTTGTTTGTATCATTGTTCTCTATTATCTCCATAATATGTTTAGTGAAACAACTTATAGTGTTAAAGAAGCATTAAATAATGAATCAAAGAATGCTTTGATTTTTGGTGGAATAGGGCTTATTAAATATGATGAAAATAGAAATGTTGTTTGGGTCAGTGATTTATTACATGAACTTGGTATTCGTATCGTAGGGAAGAAATTACTTGAATGGCAACCTTTACTCGCAATACTTTTTGAAGATGAAGATGTTAGAACAATAGATATTAATTCTAGAAGATATGAAGTTTATAATTCTAGAAATAATCGTTTATTATTTTTAAAAGATGTAACAGATTTAACAACGATTGAAAAGGAATATAATGATCAACAATTATGTGTTGCCTATTTAACAATTGATAATTATGATGATTCTATTGAATATGCAGATGAACAAAAATCAGTCATGATTGAAACAACTTCAAGACAAATGATTTTTGATTGGGCCAAAGATAATGGAATTATCTTAAAAAGATATAAAGAAGATGGTTATTTAGCTGTTTTTAATGAAAGAATTTATCGTAAACAAGTAGAAGTTCATTTTTGTATTTTAGATGAATTTAAACAAAAGATGGAATCAATTGGTGCCGTGATGTCTTTATCAATGGGAATAGGAAGAGGATCTAAAGTTTTACGTGAATTAGATGAACTTGCTTTTAGTGCTATTTCTTTATCGTATTCACGTGGTGGAGATCAAGTGGCAGTAAAAACATTAGATGAAGAAATTCGATATTTTGGTGGAAATAGTGAAAATAGTGAAAAAGCGAACCGTGTTAGAGCACGTGTTATTTCACAAACACTAGCAAGTTTAGTAAAACAAAGTCAAAATGTCTTTATTATGGGACATAAGCAATCTGATTTAGATTCTTTTGGAGCGAGTTTAGCGGTTGCTAAGTTTGTTAAAGCATTTGAAAAGTATGCTTATGTGATTGTTGATGAAAATTCTTTAGAAGAAAAAACAGGAAATATTGCACGTCGTTTAATGGCAGAAGATTTATATAAAGGAAAAATTATTTCTCCTGCAAAAGCTATTGATTTAATTGATGAAGATGCATTACTTATTTGTGTTGACAATCATAAGCCAGCATTGGCTATTAGTGAAGAACTTTTGGATAAGGCTGAAAAGATAGTCGTGATTGATCATCATCGTCGAGGGGAAGACTTTGTTGATTCACCAATTTTAACTTATTTGGAACCAGCTGCTTCTTCAACTGTAGAATTAGTGGTTGAATTATTTGAGTATCAAAGAGTTGAAATTGAAGTTTTACCAACAGAAGCAACTGTTATGTATGCGGGAATGTTGGTGGATACAAACTATTTTAGAAATCATGTTGGATCACGTACTTTTCAAATTGCTTCAAAGCTTAAAGAAAAACAAGCGAATGTTTCTAGAGCTTATGAGTTCTTGCAAGATGATTACAAAACGACACAAGAAAAAATGTCTATTTCAGCTAATGCATATCGTTTTGGAAATGATATACTAATAGCATATGGAAATGAAGAAGAAATTTATACAAGACCTCTACTAGCGAAAGTTGGTAATGAGTTATTAAATATTGCTGAAATTAAAGCGGTATTTGTTGCAGGACGCGTAGATAAGGATAAGATTGCTATTTCTGCTCGTTCTAAGACAGAGGTTAATGTACAGTTGATTATGGAAAAACTTGGAGGTGGTGGTCATTTTTCAATGGCTGCTTGTCAGGTTGAAGAAAAAACTGTTAAGGAAACGATCGATAAGTTAGAAGAAGCTATTGATCAATATTTGGATGAAAGAGGGTAAAAAAGATGAAAGTAGTTTTATTAGAAGATGTTAGAAAAGTAGGTAAAAAAGGTGATGTTGTCAATGTATCTGATGGATATGGACAAAACTTCTTAATTAAAAATAAATTAGCTGTTAAGGAAACAGCAGGTTCTAAAAAGATTTTAGAACAACAAAAAGAAGAAGCAAGATTACAAGATATTGAAAATAAGAAAAATGCGGAAGCACTAAAAGAAAAAATTGAAGGTATTACATTAGAATTTGTTTTAAAATCTGGTAAAGATGGTAAAACGTTTGGAAGTGTTTCAACAAAACATATCGTTGAACAATTAAGAGAAAAATATGATATTAGAGTCGATAAAAGAAAATTTATCAATGCACATCCAATTGGAGCATTAGGATATTCAAACTTAAAAGTTGAACTATATAAAGGAGTTATCGCTACTATTAGAGTTCACTTATCTGAAAAATAGGAGGGAGATTTATGCCAAGAGTTTTCCCACATGATTTAGAGGCAGAACGATCTTTACTGGGATCTATGCTTATATCAAAAGAAGCTTGCCAAGATATTTTGAATAAGTGTGAAGATAGAGATTTTTATGAAGAATCACATAAAGTATTATTCAATGCAATGAGTGAACTTTCGAGACAAAATATACCTGTTGATGTTACAACGATTACTTCTTATCTATTAGATCATAGCCAATTAGATAAAGTAGGTGGAGTAGAATACTTAAGACAATTAAGTGATTCAGTTCCAACTTTAGCTCATAGTGAATATTATTTAAAGATTATTCATAATAAATCGATTTTAAGAAAAATCATAAATGAAACAACAAAAATAGCTGAAAATGCTTTTGGAGATATTGAAGATATTGATGGTTTTATTGATGAAAGTGAAAAAACAATGTTGGCCATTACGAGAGATCGTAATGCTGGAGAGTTTGTTGACGTAAAAAAAGTTATTAGAGAAGTAACGGATCGTTTAAATAAATTACAAAGTATTGATGGTAATATTTCAGGTATTCGTACAAATTTTAGAGATTTGGATAAAATAACATCAGGACTTCAAAAAGGAGACTTGATTATTTTAGCGGCACGTCCAGCAATGGGGAAAACAGCTTTTGCCTTAAATATTGCTCATAATGTTGCTTTTAAATCAGAAGACCCAGTAGCTATTTTTTCATTAGAAATGCCTGCGAGTCAATTAGTACAAAGAATTATTTGTTCCATGGGTGGAATTGAAGGTTCTACCATGAGAACAGGTGAAATCTTGAAAACAAATGCCAATAAATACTATGCGGCAGCTGAAAGAGTCAGTAAATGCAATTTATACATAGATGATACGCCAGGAGTTAAAATCAATGAAATTGTCGCTAAATGTCGAAAATTAAAGCAAGAACATGGTTTAAAATTAATTGTTATCGATTATCTTCAATTAATTACTGGAAGTTCCAATAATCGAGAATCAAGACAACAAGAAGTCTCAGATATTTCAAGACAATTAAAAATGTTGGCCAGAGAATTAGATGTTCCTGTTATTGCTTTATCACAGTTATCACGTTCAGTTGAACAAAGACCAAATAAACGTCCAATGATGTCTGACTTGCGTGAATCAGGAGCCATCGAACAAGATGCCGATATCGTTACCTTTATTTATCGAGAAGGATATTATAAAGCAAGTGAAGGAAAAGAAGAGGAAGATAATGGTTTAACAGAAATTATTATCGCTAAACACAGAAATGGAGCAACAGGTGAAGTTAACCTTGCTTTTGAAAAGAATTTTAGTAGATTTACAGATTTAGCACCTATTGGTCCTGATGGAAGTAGTGCGGGTGTAAGAGATGTAAGAGGTTAGGAGAAGAAAGAATGTATCACCAATATCGAGAAGGATATATAGAAGTTATATGTGGATGTATGTTTGCAGGAAAAACAGAAGAATTGATTAGACGAATCAATGTTTTATCTTATGCGAAACAAAAAATATTAGTATTTAAACCTAAAATAGATGATCGCTATTCAGAAATAGAAATTGCATCACATTCAGGAAGAAAAGTCCCTTGTTTTGCAATTGATGATCCAGAAGAAATCTTAGATAAAGTGACAGATGATGTACAGGTTGTCGCTATTGATGAAGTTCAATTTTTTAATTCAAAGATCGTAGATGTTTGTGAATATCTTGCTGATAAAGGCGTTCGTGTCATGGTTGCAGGTTTAGATAAAGACTTTAGAGGTGAAGCATTTGGTGTAATGCCTGAACTTCTTACAAAAGGAGAATTTGTGACAAAGCTTACAGCTGTTTGTGCAAAATGCGGCTCACCGGCTACACGTACACAAAGACTTGTAGATGGTAAGCCAGCATCTTTTGATGATCCTGTTGTTTTAGTAGGAGCAGTTGATCATTATGAACCAAGATGCAGACATTGTCATGAAGTTGTCAACAAACCTATAAAAATTAAAAGAAGAACTAAAAGTTCACAATAAATTAACATAGATCCATTATTATAAGGGTGTAAAAGAAAACCTCCCCTTAATATAAACAAAGAAAAGGCACATGTTGAGATAACATGTGTTCTTTTTTATATCATCTAATAAATAATTATCAATATAATAAAAATGATTTATACACTTAAATAGTGTACTATTCTAATAACTACTAGAGGGAAAGTGGTAATTTGAAAATAATATCTTTACAACTAGAGATATTCATCATCATTATTATAGGATACATATTTTCTAGAAAGGGAATTATTACTAAAGAAGTTAGAAAAAAATTAACAGATATCGTTATTGATCTTATATTGCCTTGTGCTATTATTAAATCATTTATGATGAAATTAACACCAGAGATTATAAGAGATACGGTAATTATTTTTATTGTTTCTTTTGTTATTCAACTTTCTTATAGTGTATTTAATCGTATTTTTTATAATCGCTTTGATGATTCAAAAGTAATTATTTTAAAATATGCGACTATTGTTTCTAATGCAGGATTTATGGGATTATCAATTGTAGAAAGTATTTATGGGCAAACTGGTTTATTATATGCTTCAATTGCTTTAATACCGCAAATAATCTTTATGTGGAGTGCGGGTTTATCATTATTTACACAAACAGATTCTAAAAATATGATCAAAAAAGTTGCATTTCATCCATGTATTATTGCTGTTTATATTGGTTTGCCTTATTTAGGATTTAATTTAGATTCTACAATTATTGCAGTGATTATTATTTCTTTATATCATGGAGCTTATATTAGTGAAGATGTTAGAAGTGGGATTGAGTCTGTTTCTCGTGGACAATTTGAAGCAGCTGAGTCTCAAGGTTTTACTTTTGTTCAAACAATCATATATATTATTTTACCCCAAACGATTAAATTAGTTATTCCTCAATTGTTACAAACAATTATTACAATATTTAAAGATTCTTCTTATTTAAGTACAATTGGTGTAGTTGACTTTATGTATCAAGGTAGACGTTTAATGGCTCATTTTTTTCAAGCAGATCAAATTATGTTTATCTTTGTTTATATGGCAGGAATTTACTTTATTATTAACTTTGGTTTATCGTTAGTAGTAAGACATATGACTTCAAAGAAACGTGAAGCTAAAAAACGTATGAAATTAAGTAGAAAGTTACAAACTGTATAGCCCCCTTATAAGGACAATGGAAACATTGTTCTTTTTTTTGTTGCTATATATCGTTTAACGATATATCATAAAAATGAAGAAAGTATCGCTAAACGATATAGGAGATGAAATAAATGCCAAAAAGAGAAATGGAAGTATTGACCCCACAAATGTATTATGTATTACTTGTTTTACATCAACCAATGCATGGCTATGAAATTATGAGTGAAATTACTCGGATTACTAATGGTGAAATCACTGTAGGAGCAGGTTCTTTATATACTTTATTACCAAAGTTTGAAAAAGAATGTTATATCAAATTAGTGAAAGTAGAAAATAATAAAAAAATCTATCAAATTACAAATCTAGGAAAAAAGAAATTACAAAAAGAAAAAGAAAGGATGCTTAAACAAATTTCATTATTAGATCAAATAGGAGGATAAAGATATGAAATACAAAGATGTCTTAAGAAATAGTTTGTATTTAGATGAAGAGTTACAAGATTATTTTAATGAAATGTCTAAAAAAGGATGGCGTTTAGATTTTGTTGGTTATTATTATCGATTTATAAAAGATGAACATGTTTATAAGTATCAAATAGATTACACCCCTATATCTAGTGAATATCAAGATATTTTAAAGGAAATGGGGTATCACGAAGTAAGAAATTTATTTGATGATTTTAGAGTTTTAGAAAATGAAAATGTTGATGCACCTGATTTAAATACAGAATTTGTTTTTGATAAAAATAATAAAATGAAACAATTTAAAAAGATTCGCTATTTTATTTATCCAATTTTAGCTTATTTCTTATTTTGGTTAGGTAAGATTTTTATAAAAGATATTGTAGAGATAGGTAAACCTGTTCTTTATTATGAAGGATTTGGTTCATTGTTGATGGGTATTGTTTTTATTGTTTTATCATTTGTACTCTTATTTGTGACAATTTTAAATTTTTCTATTTTATATGCATTAAAAAATGATAAAGATTTAAAAAGTTTAAAGAAACTAAACAGTATTAAAGATCATTTAAGTATTCTATTTTATATTTTGTTAGTAATAAGTGGTGTTTTTTACTTATTAAAATCATTTATAACATTAGATTTAAAAGTCATTGTTTATCTTTTACTTACATGTATTATAGGAGTAGTTTTATCACGTATTATTAAAAATAATAAATATAACAGTGCCATTGCTGCTTTTGTTGCTATTGCTATTTGTGGACTTATTTTTCCTCAGGTACAAATGGATGATTCATTATTTGAAAGCAGCACTGTTAAAACAAAAATTACAAATTATGAAAAAGATATAAAAGATACAACATGTACCTATCCACAATTAGATGTCTTGATTAAAAAAGATAAGTATAAAGATGAAATCTTTAAATACATCATTATCAAAACAGAACATGATACAAGAGATAATCAAAATTTTGAAAAAGCAGTAAATACAAAATCTAATGTCTCATGGGACAGTAATAAAACACAATATGTTCATTATGAAAAAGCTATTCAATCCTTTAATAAAAAAGGAAATACATATGACAATGGAACATATGTAATCAAAATATTAAAAAATAGAATTATAACGAAATATAAAGAAAACAAATAGTAGAATTTCATCTTGATAACAATTTATCATAGGATTATAATATTCGCGGTGAGAAATATGAAAGATTATGACGAAGTAGAACAGAATGTTGAACAATTAGAAAATGAATTAGAAGAGGTAGAGGAAGAGCTTGAACAAGAAGAAGAAGGCTTTCTAGAGTGTGAACGTTGGCGTTGTTTTTTATTATTGATTACTGTAGGTGGATTCTTTGGTGCTTATACTTTTTCAGTTAAAGGTGGCGTTTTCTGTAATGCCCAAACGGCTAATATTGTTTTATTTGGAATGGCTTTAGGAAATATGGATTGGTCGAGAGCAGCTTATTTATTGATTCCTATTAGTTCTTATTTTATTGGAACCATGGTTTCTGAATATTTAGCTTTAAAAATAAAGAAATATAGAAAATTAAGATGGGATACTATTTTAATTGGTATTGAAATTATTACGGTTATTATTCTTGGATTGTTACCAAGTAGTGTTCCAGATCAAGTCTTTCAAGTAACGATTAACTTTATCTGTGCTATGCAGTTTAATACTTTTAGACAAGCAGAAAAGGTTGGGATGGCAACCACTTTTGTCACAAATCATATCAGACAAACAGGAAGTTTCTTTGTTCGTTGGTTAAGAAAAAGACATGAAAAGAAATATTTAAATCGTTCTTTAAGACATTTATGTATGATTTTATGTTTTATAGCTGGAGCAATTTTTTCAACTGTTTTATGTGCTTATTTTAAAGATCGTGCAATTTGGGGTGCCCTTATTTTCTTAGTTATTTTACAAGGGGACTTATTATATGCTGATTTAGTTAAAGAAAAAGAATTATTAGATCAAGTTCCAAATGGGCATTAACGCCCATTTTTTCTTGTTTAAATCGTATATTTCATGTATTATTATTGTGCTATGAGTATAAAAAATTAATGGAGGTAAAAGCTATGAATGAAAGTATGTTAGATAGATTAGTATCTATGGAAAATAGATATGAAGAATTAGGTCATATGTTGATGGATCCAGATATTGGTACTGATATTAAAAAAATGACAGATGTTACAAAAGAACAAGCTTCTTTACAAGCTGCTTATGATTTGTTTCAAGAATATAAAGAAGTAAAAGATGGTATTGATGGTGCTAAAGAATTAATGAAGGAAAATGATCCTGAAATTAAAGAAATGGCAAAAATGGAATTAGATGAATTAGAAGAAAGAATGCCAGATATTATTAAAAAATTAGAATTAGAATTAATTCCTAAAGATCCAAATGATAATAAAAACGTTATTATGGAAATCCGTGGAGCTGCTGGTGGAGATGAAGGAAATATCTTTGCAGGTGATTTATATAGAATGTATGTAAAATACGCTGAAAGCCAAGGATGGAAAGTAGAAGTTATGGAAGCTGAAGAATCTGAAGCTGGTGGTTTCTCACTTATTTCATTCAATGTGATTGGTGATGGTGTTTATGGTAAATTAAAATATGAATCTGGATCACACCGTGTTCAACGTGTTCCTAAGACTGAAACACAAGGACGTGTGCATACTTCAACTGCAACAGTATTAGTTATGCCAGAAATGGAAGAAGTTGATGTACAAATCAATAAAAGTGATTTAAGAATTGATACTTATCGTGCAAGTGGTGCCGGAGGACAACATATCAATAAAACAGATTCAGCTGTTCGTATTACTCACTTACCAACAGGAATTGTGGCAACAAGCCAAGATGGACGTTCTCAACATGATAACCGTGATAAAGCAATGAAAGCTTTAGTAGCACGTGTTTATGATTACTTCCAATCTCAACAAACAGAAGCAATTGATAGTGAAAGAAAATCGAAAGTTGGTACAGGAGATCGTGCTGAAAAGATTAGAACTTATAACTATCCTCAAAACCGTGTAACAGATCATCGTATTGGACTTACAATTCAACAATTAGATCGTATTATTGAAGGTAAATTAGATGATATTATTACAGCATTAATCAATGAAGATCAACGTCTTAAATTAGAAGGACAAAAATAATGAAAACAGTTAGAGAATTAATTAAAGAAGCCGAAAGTAAATTGGATGATGAACATAAAGATGTCAATGTCGCAAAAGTCTTATTTTATCATCTTGCTAAAAAAGAACCTCATGAGCTTTATTTAATGATGAATGAAGAAGTAGAACCTGAATTAGAAAAAGCTTTTCTTGCAGGAATGGAAGAATATTATCAAGGAAAACCTATTCAATATATTAAAGGTTGTGAAAGTTTCTTTGGTAGAGATTTTAAAGTGAATGAAGATGTATTGATTCCTCGTTATGAAACAGAAGAATTGGTAGAAAACATCTTATATCGTATAGATGATTACTTTAATGATTATAAAGAAATTCATTTATGTGATGTAGGGACAGGAAGTGGTGCTATTGCGATTACTCTTGCTTTAGAAGAACCACGTTTAAAAGTCATTGCGACAGATATTTCTAAAGAAGCTTTAGTTGTTGCTCAAGATAATGCGAAAACATTAGGGGCGAATGTTGAATTTAGAAATGGAGATATGTTACAACCTTTATTAGATACACATGAAAAAGTAGATATCTTTGTTTCTAATCCACCTTATATTCCTAATGATCAAGATATTGAAGCAATGGTTAAAGACAATGAACCTCATGTAGCATTATTTGGAGGAAATGATGGTCTTTATTTCTATCGTAAGATTTTTAAAGAAGTAAAACCTTTATTAAATGATCGCGCTTTATTAGCTTTTGAAATGGGATTTGATCAAAGAGAATTGATGGAAACAGCAATCAAGGAATTCTTTGGAGATTACCCTTTTGAAATTATTAAAGATATTAATGGAAAAGATAGAATGTTATTTATCTATTATAATTTAAAATAATATGAATATAGAAACAGAAAGACTCATAATCAAGCCACTTACATTAGATGATGCCAGACGTTTTAGTGAATATCGTGATAAAGAAGAAGTTGCAATGTATCAATCATGGGATGAATATCCTTTAAACAAGGCTATTAACCGTATTGAATATTGTCAAAAACATCCATTTCATGGACAAATTGGTAACTACCAATTTGGTCTTTATTTAAAAGAAAATAATCAGCTTATTGGAGATATTTTTATTGAAATAGATAGGCATACAACTTTTACTTTAGGATATACTTTAGATAGTGTTTACTGGTCTAAAGGATATGCAAGTGAAGCATTAAAGAGTGTATTTAAGGCAATGCATGAAACATATTCTTTTAAAATATGTTTATGTCATGTATATGAAGATAATATAAAATCAATTAAACTATTAGAAAGAAATGGATTTGATAAAATCCATAAATCTTGGTTTTACCAAGATGTACTTTATCGTAAAATGTTAAATAAATAGAGAAAATAGAATTATTCATATTTTTTCTTAAAATGAGCGTGGTCTTGCTAAGTAGACAAATCAAAATAAAAGGCATCAATTTAAAGATGTCTTTTTTTTAGTGACAAAATATTTAAAATAAACTCTATATAATGATTACGAGGTGGAAATAAAATGGATTTAGTTATCGTCAATAAACAAAAACACGTGCACTATATTTTACCAATCATTATATTTTTTAGTACCATTATTTTAAGCTATGCTAAAATACAAGAAACAGCCTTACCTTTTTTATTACCTTTATTTATTGTATCGTTTTATAGTGGATATCTGTATCTTATATGCTTTTTAACAGCGATTATAGGAATATCCATTATTAATCAAGATATATTTACAATTGTTGTCATCATTACTTTATTACTGACAATTTATCTTCTTAACTTTACACATCTATTAAGAACAAAGTATATTTCTTTTATTGTGACAGCAATTTTGATTCCATTTTTTTATGCGAATCATTACAACATCTTACAAACAACAGTTCTAGTCATGTTAACGTTATTTAATTGTTATCTTGATCAAGAAATTATTCCTTTAATTATTCATCAAAATAAAAATGTTTTAAATATAAAAAGATTACAAGCTTTAATTGTTGTTGTCTGTACATTATTTATTAGCTTTATTCCTTTTAATACAACATATACAATGATTTTTTTAAGATATTTCTTATTGATTTCTATTTACTATTTATCAATTGAAAAAGTCATGCCTATTATTTTATATCTTTCTATTCTTTTAATGCTCATTGCTCCTTCATTAAAAGATGATGTCTTATCCTTAATATTACCAATGAGTTTCTTTTTTATGATACAACCTAAAAATAAATATCTATTCATGTCTATTTTCTTATTATCACATATTACACTACCATTTTTTATTAATTACAATTACTTCTATTATGCCTTTGTGATTCTTGTTCCAGTTTTTTTATTTATGATTTCTCCACAATTTAAAAATAAAAAAATAAAGATCAATCCAGAATTTATAGAAATAAGTTATCAAGAACAACTTAAAAGTAAAGCAGATGCTTTTGCATCTTTATTTCATCAACTCACAGAAGTTTTTAAAGAAGAAAATCAAGAAACCCATTTATCTGAATATGTGGGATATGTTTATGAGGATGTGTGTCATCATTGTTCTTCTAAAAAATATTGTTTTTATAGTCAAGAAGGAATGAGTCGTTTAGGTAAGTTGATTTCTAAGGGAATTCAAAAAGATTTAGAGGTAGATGATTATAATTATATTTATCAACATTGTTTAAAGCCGGATAATTATTTAAAGAGTTTAAAGAATCATCAAAAAGGTTATTTTAAGATGTTAAAAGTTAATCATGCACATGATCATTTAAAAAAAGATTTATTTCAAGAGTTTTCAATCATGGGGCATGTTTTTCAAAACTTTTCTAAAAAGATAGATGAACAAGATAATGAAAAGAAAATCTTAGAACATTTAAAAGCGTATCATTTTGAAGTGTATTATTTAAAGAAAATAAAAAAAGATTATGAAAATTATATGTTAGAAATAGGAATAGAAGATATAGATGAAAAAACTGTAACAGAAGAACTTATTCCTATTTTAGAAAATTATTTAAATGAATCATTAGATCTTGTCTCTATTAAAAAACAACATCTTCAAATAGGCTATACTTCAATTTTATTAAAACATGAACTTAAATATACATTACAACTTGCGAAAAAACAGTATGCTTTAGATCAACAATGTGGAGATAGTATTCTTACTTTTGGTTTAGATGAACATCATTATGTAGCTTTATCTGATGGCATGGGACAAGGTTATATTGCTTATAAGGAAAGTAAATTGACATTAGATGTCTTAAGTCAATTGCTTAAAAATGGCATTCAATTAAGAGATACATTGAATACTTTAAATACGTTATTAAAGATAAAGAATCAAGGAGATATGTATACGACATTAGATTTATTTGATTTTAATTTAATGAATTCAAGATTAAAAGTAATTAAATATGGAGCTTATGAAAGTTATTTAATAAGAAATCATCAAATAGATGTTTTACATTCACATTCTTTACCAGTAGGAATGGCTTCTACAATGAAGATGGTTTCTTATGATATGAAAATCAAAGAAAATGATATATTGATTCTTACAAGTGATGGAGTAGGAGAACATTTCTTTGATTTATTAAAAAAATATCAAGAAGAAATTGAAAAGATGTCAGTTTATGAAATTGTTTCCTTTCTTTTTCAAAAATCTTTTCAAAAGAAAGATCTAGATGATATGAGTATTATTGTTATTAAAGTGGTCAATAGAAATTAGAGATATGCTATAATACAAGCGGTGAGATTATGTTAGATGAAAGTTTGTTAGATAAAAATAGAAAATATCTTGTAGGAGTATCAGGTGGCGTCGATTCGATGGCTTTATTAGATATGTTGGTTAAAAAAGCATACAATGTCATTGTTGTACATTATAATTATCATTTTAGAGAAGATAGTGATCTTGATGAAAATCTCGTACGTAGTTATTGTCAAAATCATCATCTTCCTTTTTATGTAAGACAAGGAGATAAAAAAGAATATCAAAAAGGCAATTTTGAAATGTTAGCAAGAGAAAAAAGATATGCTTTTTATAAAGAAATAGGTGATTTAAATGGAATTGATACGATTATTTTAGGACATCATTTAAATGATCATTTAGAAACGATCGTGATGCAATTACAAAGACATAATACAAAGGGATATTTGGGTATAAAAGAACAATCTTATGTTAAAAATATGCATGTTGTAAGACCCCTATTAAAGTTAAAAAAACAACAACTTATAGATTATTGTACTAAAAATCATCTTGAATATCATGAAGACTATACAAACTATGATACACGTTATACACGTAATCATGTAAGACATATCGATTTAAAAAAATATAGTGAACAAGAATTATTAGAAAAGGCAAGTAAACATAATAAACAATACAAAAAACAACAAGCTAATCTCCAACAAATTTATCAAGAATATGATCAAAATCATTTCTTGTATTTAGATAAGTTACCAACAGAATCATTAGATCAAATCATTTATTATATGTTAAAAAAAGATATCTATCCACCACTTATAACAGAAAACTTAGTACAAGAAATTATTAAACAAATTCATTCACAAAAACCAAATATTGAAATATCATTACCTGTTAATTTTGTGTTCATAAAAAAGTATAATAATATAGCCGTTAGAAAAAAAGAAATTGACGATACTTATTATGTAAAGTATGAATCTTTTTATAAAGATCAACAATTACATTATTTTTTAACAGATCAAGGACATCTTCACGATGGTGTTTTTCTTTCAAAAGAAGACTTTCCAATAGTTATCAGATGTTTTAAAAATGGTGATACAATCAAAACATCTGGAGGAACAAAAAAGGTCTCTAGGCTATTTATAGATCGTAAAATTCCTAGAGACGAGCGTAAAATATGGCCAATCGTTGAAAATTGCCATGGTGAGATCATTTTGATCCCACATATCGCCAAAAATATCAAGTATTTATATACAAAACCAAATGTTTTTGTGATAAAATATGACACATGTAAGTGAGGTGTAAGGTATGCACAAGGATATAAAAGAAATATTATATACAGAAGAAGAAATTAAGGCTAAATGTGATGAATTAGCAAAACAAATTGATCAAGATTATGCTGGTCAAGAAATTTTATTAGTTGGTTTATTAAAAGGTTCAGTTCCATTTATGGCAGAACTTGCTAAACATTTAAAAAGTGATGTTAAGTTCGACTTTATGTCAGTAAGTAGTTATAGTGGTGTTGAATCTAAAACATTAGTTGTTAGACAAGATATTAAAGAAGATATTCGTGGTAAGAATGTTTTAATCGTAGAAGATATTTTAGATACTGGAAAGACTTTATATAACGTTAAAGAAATGTTAGAAAAAAGACATGCTAAGAGTGTTAAAATCGTGACTTTATTAGATAAAGAAGAAGGTCGTGTTTTTGATATGAAAGCTGATTATTCAGGATTTAAAATTCCTAATGCCTTTGTTGTAGGATATGGTCTTGATTTTAATGAACGTTATCGTCAATTACCTTATATAGGTATTTTAAAAGAAGATTGTTATAAAAAATAGTTAGGAGATTTTATGGGAAATAAAAAAGGATTGTTGAAGTCTATCCTACCATGGCTTATTGTACTGATGGTTATTTCTGTGGCAATTCCTTTCTTTAATCAAAGTGAATCGTCAGAAATTAGATATGATAAGTTTATAGAGATAGTTCAAAAAGAAAAAGTAAAAGATGTAGAAATCGTTCCTAAATCATTAGTCATTGATGTGAGTGGAACATATTCTAAAAAAGCAAGCAATGGTAAAAAAGAAGATACTAAATTCTCTGTTGTTATTCCAAGAACAGAAACAGAATTAGATTCTTTAATTAGCTTGTTAGATGAAAATGGTACAAAAATCAATGTTGTCAATGATGCTGAAAGAAATCAATTATTGAACTTCATTGTAAGCTTATTACCATACTTGATCTTATTTGGAGGAATGTTCTTCTTCTTGAAGATGATGTCAAATACTGCTGGTGGTAATAATAAAGCCTTTGAATTTGGTAATTCAAGAGCTAAGCTAGAAAAAAATTCTAAAACACATTTTAGCGATGTTGCTGGAATGGATGAAGAAAAAGAAGAAGTTAGAGAATTAGTTGACTTCTTAAAAACACCAAAAAAATTTGCTGATATGGGTGCTAAGATTCCACGTGGTGTTTTACTTGTAGGTCCACCAGGGACAGGGAAAACATTACTTGCTAGAGCGGTAGCAGGTGAAGCAAACGTTCCATTCTACTCAATTTCAGGTTCTGAATTCGTAGAAATGTTCGTTGGTGTTGGGGCTGGACGTGTAAGAGACATGTTCAAAAAAGCAAAACAAACAGCACCATGTATTATCTTCATTGACGAAATTGATGCAGTTGGTCGTCAAAGAGGTACTGGTATGGGTGGAGGACACGATGAACGTGAACAAACACTTAACCAATTATTAGTTGAAATGGATGGTTTCTCTGGAAATGAAGGAATTATCGTTTTAGCAGCTACAAACCGTGCAGATGTCTTAGATCCAGCTTTACTTAGACCAGGTCGTTTCGATAGACAAATCCAAGTAGCTAATCCAGATAAACGTGCACGTAGTCAAATCTTAAAAGTTCATGCAAGAAATAAACGTTTTACACCAGATGTTAATTTTGATAACATCGCTCAACGTACACCAGGGTTCTCTGGGGCTGAACTTTCAAACGTTTTAAATGAAGCTGCCTTACTTGCTGTAAGACAAAATCATGATTTAATTACAATGGCTGATATTGATGAAGCGGTGGACCGTGTTATGGGTGGACCTGCTAAGAAGTCACGTAAATATACGGAAAGAGAAAGACGCTTAGTTGCTTACCATGAAGCAGGACATGCTTTAATAGGTTTAACTTTAGAAGATGCCAATAAAGTACAAAAAGTTACAATTGTTCCTCGTGGACAAGCAGGTGGTTATAACTTAATGACACCTAAAGAAGAAACATATTTCCAAACTAAGAGTCAATTAAAAGCAACTATTTCAGGATATATGGGTGGACGTGTGGCTGAAGAAGTCTTCTTTGGAGATGTAAGTTCAGGAGCACACAACGATATTGAACAAGCAACTCGAATTGCGAGAATGATGGTTACTGAATTAGGTATGTCTGAACTTGGACCTATTCAATATGATTCTGAAAATGGACAAGTTTTCTTAGGTAGAGATTATACACAAAGAAGTAATACACATTCAGGACAAATTGCTTATGAAATTGATGTTCAAGTACGTAAAATTATTGATGCTTGTTATCAAGAAGCAACAAATATTATTGAACAAAATAAAGAAAAACTTATTTGTATTGCAGAAGCATTACTTGAACATGAAACATTATCTGGTGAAGATATTGAATCTTTATACAATACAGGTAAAATGTTAGAACATCATGATGGAACTTTAACTGAAGAACCTGTTCAAGAAGTTAAAGAAGAAAAACCATCAATTGATGATCAAGATGATTTATTAGATGAAATGAAATAAAGCGAATTTCGCTTTTTTTCATTTAGAAAGGGGATAAATATGAGTACACGAACAAAGAGAATTGTAATCATCTTAATCGCTTTAAGTATGATTATTCCGATATTTTCTTCCGTGTTCTTTTTATAGAAAAGAAAAATGAAAGATTATTTAGTAAGAGGATTAGTCAATAGTAAAAATTGTCGTGTGTTTGCCTGCCAAACAACGAATTTATTAGAAAAAGCAAGACAAGAACATGATTTATGGCCAACAGCATCTGCTGCTCTTGGAAGAATGATGTCAGCTACTCTTATGATGGCTGCAATGAATAAAAATAATGAAAAAATGACTGTCACAATTAATGGTGGAGGACCAATTGGTACGATGATGGCTGTTACGCGTGGTGATGGACATATTAAAGGTTTTGTAGGTGATCCACATGTTCATTATACTTATAATGATACTGGACATTTAGCAGTAGGTGTGGCTGTTGGAACACAAGGAACGTTACAAGTGATTAGAGATATGGGGTTAAAAGAACCCTTCTGTGGAACAGTACCACTTCAAACAGGTGAAATTGGTGATGATTTTTCTTATTATTTCATGGCAAGTGAACAAACTCCATCAGTTGTTTCTGTAGGTGTTTTAGTTGATGAAACAAATGAAATCTTATCTTCAGGTGGTTTTATTATTCAATTATTGCCAGAAGCTACTGAAGAAGATATTTCTTATATTGAAGAAAAAATAAAAGATTTCCCTGCTGTTTCTTCATTGATTCATGAAGGAAAAACACCAGAAGAAATCTTAAAAATGATTTTTGATGATGTTGAAATTACAGATCGACAAGATCTATTCTTTACTTGTGATTGTTCAAGAGAAAAGATGATCAATGCTTTATCAACTATTGGAAAACAAGAACTTCAAAGTATGATTGATGAAGATCATGGTTGTGAAATTACATGTCAATTCTGTAATACAAAATATCAATTTAGTGAAGAAGAATTGCAAAATTTAATAAATCGTTTATAATCACATTGAAAAATGTGATTTTTTAAAGGAGAAAAAATGGAAAACAAGAAGAAATTAATAGCTTTAGTAATAGGAATTATACTTATTATCTTAGTAGGTGGACTTGTTTTCTATCTAACAAGTCATTTAACGAAAACAACGATTTGTAAAGGAAAACTAGATATGATTACAACGGAAGAAGTGGAAGTCATTTCTAGTGATGAAAAAGTTAAAGAAACAAAAACACAAGTTACATATGATTACAGTGATTATGTTTCAGATATGTATCCTATTTCTTACTACAAAGATTATATAAAAAATAGTAATAAGTTTTATAAAGATATAAATGGTGTTAAAGCTTCTTTAAAAGTTAAAGGAAATAAAGTGATTTATACAGTTGATATTCAATACGATAGTGATTATATGAAGGATTTAGTAGAAGCAGGACTTGTAAGTACTAATGGAAGTTATAAGGATATAGAGTATATCTCTTTACAAGATACATTAAAAAATCAAGAAAATGCTGGTTTAACGTGTAAAGAAAAATAAAGGCTCATGCCTTTATTTTTCTAGGAAATCAACTCTTATTAAGATAACTTATATCTATTTAGGGGAGGAAAATAGAGGGAATATATAAGTTATCTGTTTATATTATGTACAATTGTTTAAATTATATACAGGAGGAATTAAATTTTGAAAATTAGAGATATAGAAATCAAAAATCCCGTAATTATGGCACCAATGGCTGGTATTACTAATATGGCTTTCCGTAAAATTGTGAAAGAATTTGGGGCAGGTCTTGTTTATTCTGAAATGGTCAGTGATAAAGCAATTTGTTATGGAAACCAAAAAACAATTGAAATGTTACAAGTAGATGAAGGAGAACATCCTGTAAGTATTCAATTATTTGGTGGTGAAGTAGAGAGTATGGTACAAGCGGCAAAATTTATTGATCAACATTCTAATTGTGACATTATTGATATAAACTGTGGATGTCCTGTTAATAAGGTTTTAAAGGCAAATGCGGGAAGTAAGCTTCTTCAAAATCCTCAATTAATTTATGATATTGTCAGTAATATTGTCAAAAACGTAAGTAAACCAGTAACTGTTAAAATTAGAAGTGGTTTTGATAAGGAACATATTAATGCGGTAGAAGTAGCTAAATTAATTGAAAAAGCAGGAGCTAGTGCCATTGCTGTTCATGGTAGAACACGTTCACAAATGTATGAAGGTCATGCTGATTGGTCAATTATTAAAGAGGTTAAAGAAGCAGTTAGTATTCCTGTTATTGGAAATGGTGATATTAGAAGTGTAGAAGATGCTAGAAGAATGCTTGAAGAAACAGGCTGTGATGCAATTATGATTGGTCGTGCAGCACTTGGAAATCCATGGCTTATTAAACAAGTTGTAGAAAGTTTAGAACATGGAACAGAGATACCTGAACCAACTTATAAAGAAAAAATAGCATGGTGTTTAACACATGCTAAAAGGTTGATGACGATTGAACCTGAAAGAATTGCTATGTCACAAATGAGAGGACATGCTCCTTGGTATATCAAAGGTTTAAAAAATTCGTCTGCTGTTAAAAATGAACTTTCAAAAGTAAATACGTATGAAGAATTAGAAAAAATTCTTAAAGATTATGAACAATTTTTAGATACATTATAAAAAAGAGCTTTAAAGCTCTTTTTCATTAATAAGTAAACGAATCGTTTTATAGAGATGAGGTTTAAATTCATCTATTGGAAGTGGTTGTTTTTCAACAATTGAAGTAAAAACAGTTGAACTGACAAGTTCAATAATCATAAATAAAGTCATTTCAGGATATTCTAAAGGAATATCCTTTTCTTTTACTTCTCTTATAAATAATTCCTTAATTCCTAATTCTTCACTATCTAATAAATCAGTTAACTTTTCACTATAAAGTCCTAAAGACAAGTTCTTTTGAATAAACTTAAGAATGTTAGGACGATCAATTAATTCATTAATAATAGAATCTATAATAAAAACAATTTTATCATCTAAACGATCAAAGTGATGTTGATTGGCTTTTTTACAAGCATTCGCAAAGAATTCATGAGAAGTCTTTGCAAGTAAAACATCTTGAAGTTCATATTTATCTTTAAAATACAAATAAAAAGTTCCTTTAGCAATTCCTGCTTCATGAACAATATCTTGAATAGATGTTTTTTTAATTCCTTTTTCAGTAAATAAATGTAAAGCGGTATTTAAAAGCTTACGTTCTTTTTCTTGTTTATTATCATTTATCTTTGATTTTATATCTTGAATTGCCATTTTAACACATCCTTTTAGAAATATTTTATGTTCTAAAATTTGAAAAGTCAAATAAAAATATAAAAAAATGACTTTTAGTCATTTATATATTGACCGATGGTCATTTTAGTGCTACTATCATAACTGACCAAAGGTCATTTAGGAGGGTGAACTATGAAAAGGCTAGGAGAAGCAATTGGTAAATTTGTTGTAAAACATAGAATACTAATTGTTATTGCATCAATTCTTCTATGTATTCCATCATTATTTGGATACATCAATACAGATATCAATTATGATATTCTTGTTTATCTACCAGAAGATATTGATACGATGAAAGGACAAGATATATTAGCTGAGGATTTTGATATGGGATCTTTTGCGATGTGTGTTGTTGAAAATATGTCATCAAAAGATGTCTTAGATTTAGAAGAAAAATATAAAGATATTGAGGGAGTTGTCAAAGTTGTATCAGCCAACGATATGATTGGAACAACAATTCCTAAAGAAATGTTACCAAGTGATGTAACAAAACAATTTAAAAAAGGTCATAGTGAATTGATGTTGGTTACTTTTAAAGATAGTACAGTAGCCATTGATGCAATTACACAAATGAGAGAAATCACCAGTGATAAAGTTGTTCGTATTGGTGGAATGTCAGCTTCTACTTTAGATACAAGTATTGTTGCTGATAGTGAAATTATTACTTATGTTATTGTTGCTGTTATTTTAGTTTTAATTGTTTTAATGGCATCGTTAGATAGTTATGTTGTTCCATTTCTATTATTAGGAAACATCGGACTAGCAATTCTTTATAATATGGGATCTAATATTTTCTTAGGTCAAATTTCATATATTACAAAGGCAATTGCTGCTGTTTTACAATTAGGAGTTACAACAGACTTTTCAATTTTCTTATATCATAAATATGAACAAGCTAAATTGAAAGTGAAGACAAATGATGAAGCCATGACATTAGCCATTGGTGATACACTTGTTTCTATTGCAGGTAGCTCACTTACAACTATTGCTGGATTTTTAGCGTTATGTACAATGCAATTAACATTAGGTTCAGATATTGGTATTGTAATGGCAAAAGGTGTCTTTATTGGGGTCCTTTCAACAGTTACAATTTTCCCAGCATTTTTATTAGTATTTGATAAACTTGTCTTTAAGACAAAACATAAACCAATTATTCCATCATTTAATGTTGTTAAAAATTTTGTTGTTAAACATTATAAAATTATTTTATTAGTTGCATTAGTTATTGCTTATCCAGCTTATTATGGAAATGCACATGTTAAAAGTTATTACAATTTAACAAAAGATTTACCACAAGATTTAAAAAGTTGTGTCGCTAATAGTGAATTAAGTGATGAATTTGATTTAGTTGCTTCACAAGTTATTTTAGTAAATAAAGATATTAAAGAAAATGATTTAAATAAAATGGTTAATGAAATAGAAAATGTTGAATCTGTTAATCTTGTTTTATCACCATCAGAGTTATCAAATCTAGCAATTCCTGATGAAATGATCCCGGATGATGTAAAAGATATCTTTGAAAGTGATCGTTATAAAATGATATTTGTCAATTCTACTGAAGAGATTGCAACCAATAAATTAAATAAAGTAATTGATAAAATTGATCATATTATCAAAAAATATGATAAAAATGCTATAATGGCAGGGGAAGGTCCATGCATGAAGGATTTGGTTAATATAGCAGATGAAGACTTTAAGAATGTAAGTATTGCATCTATTGGAATTATTTTTATCATTATGTTATTTGTTTTAAAATCAGTTTCACTTCCAGTATTGTTAGTTTCTGGAATTGAACTTGCTATCTTTATCAATATGGCAATCAGTTATTACACAGGTGATGTTTTACCATTTGTTGCCTCTATTGTTATTGGAACAATTCAACTTGGAGCAACAATTGATTATGCTATTTTACTTACAACAAAATATTTGGAAAATAGAAAAAATGGTATTGATAAGATTAAAGCAATGGATAATGCAATTAGTAATTCTGCAGGTTCAATCTTTGTTTCTGGAATGTCATTCTTTGCAGCAACATTTGGAGTAGGAATGATTTCTAAATTGAATATGATTGGATCATTATGTAATTTAATGTCAAGAGGAGCACTTATTTCAATGTTTATTGTTATTTGTGTTATTCCAGCAATCTTACTTGTATTTGATAAAGTTATTATTCATACTTCTATCGGTTTTAAACAATTAAAAAATAATGTAAAAGGGGAATGTTAAGATGAAAAAAGCAAAATTAATCACTTCTTCAGCAGTTGTAATGACAATGGTCATGAGCTCAATTGTTCCTGCCTTTGCCTATTCAAAAGAAGAAACAGTTTATAGTAAGTTAAAAACAAATGGTTCAGAAAAAACAACAGTTGTTTCTGAACATCTTATCAATGATCAAAATGAAACATCATTAGATGATCAATCATCATTAAAAAATATTAAAAATATTAATGGTAAAGAAACATTTAAACAAGATGGTTCTAGTTTGGTATGGCAAACAACAGATGGACAAGACATTTATTACCAAGGTAAAACAACAAATTCATTACCTGTTTCAATGAAAGTAACTTATAAATTGGATGGTAAGAAAACGAAGTTAAAAGATATGCTTGGTAAAAAGGGTAAAGTAGAAATTCAAATTTATTATACAAATAATGAAAAACAAACTGTTGATGGTAAAGAACTTTATGTTCCTTTTGTCGTTACAACAGGAACAATGTTACCAACAAAAACAAATTCTAATATTGAAGTTACAAATGGTAAAGTAATTAGTAATGGTTCTTCTAATATCATTATGGCAATTGCTGCTCCAGGATTATCAAAGAACTATGATAATAATAAAGATTTAGAAAAATTAAATTCTGTAACAATTAAATATGATACAACAAAGTTTAAATTAAATAGTTTAATGTCAGTAGCAACACCATCATTATTATCTGAAACAGATATTAATTTTGATGATTTAAATGATGTTTATGATAGTGTAGATACATTAAATTCATCATTTGATCAAATTATTGCTGGTGGGCAAACATTACAATCAGGCTTAAAACAATATGCTTCTAAATACAGTGAATTTGATCAAGGTGTAGGATCTTTAAAAACAGGTGCAGCTTCTGCTCTTGTAGGATCACAAAAATTAACAACAGGTATCGAAACACTTTATAATGGATTAATTACTTTAGATGGACAAAGTGCAACATTAGTTGGTGGAGCAAAACAAGTATTTAATACTTTATTAACAACAACACAAACACAAATTAATAATCAATTGGCTGCTACAGGAATGTCTATTGAATTGACAATTGATAATTATCAAACAGTTTTAAATGGTTTAATGGCAAAATTACCAGCAGAAAATCAACCATCAATCAAAACAGCTTTAGCACAATTAGATTCATATAACAAATTCTATCAAGGATTACAAAGTTATACAGATGGAGTTGCTCAATTAAAAGAAGGAGCTAAGAGTGCTGTTGATGGTTCTAAACAATTAAGTGAAGGATTATCTTCATTAAGTGATGGATCTAATACTTTGGTACAAGCAAGTAGTCAATTAAAAACGGCATCAAATCAATTAGCTCAAGGTAGTGATGCTTTAGTTGATGGTTTAACTTTATTTAAAAGTAAAGGTTTAGATAAGATTTCTAGTGTTTTAAATGATACAGTGAAAAAAGATGTAGATACAACACAAGAACTTGTTGATTTAGCTAATGATTATAAAACATTTGCAGATAGTAAAGATGGTGTAGAAGCTAAAACTAAGTTTATCATGATTATTGATCCAAAATCTAAGAAATAGAATTGGAAACCCAATTCTATTTTTTTACAAATTAAGATAAAAGGTTTGAAGATAAAACAATATTTTATTCTTATGATAAGTAATTAGAGAAAAACGTTGATTTCATGCGCTTTTTCTTAAGAAAAACACTTTACAAATAAAAAAAATGGTATAGAATACTTACCAAGGAGGAAGTAAAAACTGAGGTTTTGAAGTGAGAGAATATGAAAACAATGATCGAAGTACAATACCAAGAAAAGAATGTTAAAAATGGTGATTTAGATAAATACGTTAAAGAAACTTTAAAAGAACAAGGTGTAAAAACAACAGAAGTTGAAACTTTAAATATTTATTACTTACCTGAAACTGCTAAAGTTTTCTTTGTAGCAATTAAAAAAGATGGTTCTGAATTAAAAGGTGAATTAGATGTTAATGCTATGCCTGAATATCCAGAAGTTGTTAAAAAAACAGCTGCAAAAAAAACACCAGCTAAAAAAGCACCAGCTAAAGCTGTAGCTGCTAAAGAAGCTAAACCAGTTGTTAAAAAAGCAACAACTGCTAAAAAAACTACTAAAAAATAATAGAGGAGAACCGAGAGGTTCTTTTTTTATGCTTTAAATGTATGATAGATGATAGTTAATAAGTATTTGAAGATTTATATAGATGATTTAAAATATAAGCAAAAGGGGGATCATATAATGGAATATGTTACATTAAATAATGGTTTAAAAATGCCAATGGTAGGTTTTGGTGTTTTTAGAGTACCAGATAAAAAAGAATGTGAAGAATCAGTTTATCAAGCAATTAAAGCGGGATATCGTTTAATTGATACAGCTGCTGCTTATTATAATGAAGATGCTGTAGGAGCTGCTGTAAAAAGAGCAATTGCTGATGGTCTTTGTACAAGAGAAGATTTATTTATTACTTCTAAATTATGGGTACAAGATATGATGGATTACGAAAGTGCCCAAAAAGGAATTGAAGCTTCTTTAGAAAAAAGTGGTTTAGAATATTTTGATTTATATTTATTACATCAAGCTTGTGGTGATTATTTCAGTGCTTGGAGAGCCATGGAAACTGCTTATCAAGAAGGAAAATTAAAAGCAATCGGTGTTTCTAACTTCTATCCAAATATTCTTACAAACTTCTGTGAAGTTGTTAAAGTAAAACCAGTAGTCAATCAAGTAGAACTCCATCCATACTATACACAAGAAAAAGCAATAGAAACAATGAAATATTATGATGTTATTCCTGAAGCATGGGCACCACTAGGTGGAGGAAGATATAATCCATTTGAAGATGAGATGTTAAAAGGAATTGCAGCGAAATATAATAAATCAGTAGGACAAGTCTTACTTAGATGGAATGTACAAAGAGGTGTTGTTGTTGTTCCAAAATCAACACATGTAGAAAGAATAAAAGAAAATATAGATATCTTTGATTTTGAATTAAATGAAGAAGAAATGAAACAAATCTCATCATTAGATATGGGTTATTCAGGATCAAGAGCTAAACATTTTGAACCTGATTTTGTAAGAATGGTTTTAAATAATAAAATTCATGATTAATGCACTTACGTGCATTTTTTCATTATTAAAACTAATTTTATCGCTTATATTGACAATAAATTTGAATTAAGTTAAGATAACGAAGTAGAAATAAAGGCAATGAATAGACAAGTAATAATAGTCCTTCATTCAAAGAGAGTCTTGGTTGGTGGAAAAGATAATGAAACTATTATGAATAAAGACTAGGAGCTGCATCTTGGATGTTTTGATAAGATGACGTAAGCCACGTTATAGGCAAGACTATTAATAGATAGTTATTGAGGTTAATAGGGTGACCTATTGATGAATTTGGGTGGTAACACGATTTAGCTCTCGTCCCATGGGATGGAGAGTTTTTTATATTTTAGGAGGAAATTATGGAAGAAAGAAAATTTAGTGAACAAGAACTTGTTCGTAGAGAAAAAATGCAAGAACTTATTGATAAAGGGATTGATCCTTTTGGTCAAAGATTTGATGTAACTGCTTATTCAAAAGGTATTAAAGAACAATATGGTGAAAAAACTCATGAAGAATTAGAAGAAATGGCTGTAGAAGTATCTGTAGCTGGTAGAATTATGACTAAACGTCGTAAAGGTAAAGTATGTTTCATGCATATTCAAGATAGAGATGGACAAATCCAATTATATGTAAGAAAAGATACTATTGGTGAAGATGCTTATGAAATCGTTAAAAAAGGTGATATTGGAGATATCATTGGGGTTAAAGGTACAGTATTTATGACAAATACTGGAGAATGTTCAATTAAAGTAAGTGAATATACACACTTAACAAAAGCATTACGTCCTTTACCAGAAAAATTCCATGGTTTAAGTGATATTGAAGAAAGATATAGAAGAAGATATGTTGACTTAATCATGAATGAAGATGCTAAAAAAATTGCGTTTACAAGACCAAGAATCATTCGTTCAATTCAACATTATTTAGATAGTAAAAACTATGTAGAAGTTGAAACACCTGTATTAAATCCAATCTTAGGTGGAGCAGCTGCAAGACCATTCGTTACTCATCATAATACATTAGATACTGATTTCTATTTACGTATTGCGACTGAATTATCTTTAAAGAGATTAATTGTTGGTGGTATGGATGCTGTTTATGAAATTGGGCGTTTATTTAGAAATGAAGGTATGGATAGAACTCATAACCCTGAATTTACTACAATTGAAGTTTATAAAGCATTTAGTGATCTTGAAGGAATGATGGATTTAACTGAAGGTATTATTTCTAATGCAGCTATGGAAGTTAATGGAACTTATGAATTAGATTATAAAGGACATCATATTTCTTTAGCTCCAGGATTTAAACGTGTTTCTATGACAGAAGCTATTAAAGAAAAAACGGGTATTGATTTCAATGAACATATGTCATTTGAAGATGCTAAAAAATTAGCTGAAGAACATGGTATTGAAGTAGAAGCTCACTTTGGTTATGGACATATTATCAATGAATTCTTTGAAAAATATGTAGAAGAAACAATTGTTGAACCAACATTTGTATATGGTCATCCAATTGAAATCTCACCACTTGCTAAAAAGAATTTAGAAGACCCACGTTTCACACAACGTTTTGAATTATTCATCTGTGGAAACGAATATGCTAACGCATTTACTGAATTAAATGATCCAATCGATCAATATGAAAGATTTGCTGATCAATTAAAAGAAAAAGAATTAGGAAATGATGAAGCAAACGAAATGGATTTAGATTACGTAGAAGCTCTAGAATACGGTTTACCACCAACAGGTGGAATGGGTATGGGTATTGATAGATTAGTTATGTTATTAACTGGACAAGAATCTATTCAAGAAGTTATCTTATTCCCTCAAATGAAGCCAAGAAACAAATAATTTGAATATATAGAAATCCAAAAAACGCCGATAAAACCTATATAAATTAGGAAATATCGGTGTTTTTTAATTTGATGTGTTGATTATTATGATAAATTTCCTTTCATGAACCAATCATAGGCTCTATCAGCAATAGCTTTAGTTTCAAATAAATCTAATCCACCACCTACATCAGGTATTAGTTTTCCTGAATTAATAATATCATAATGTAAAAAATTTCATCGCTAAATATTTCTATGTTTTTGCCTTTAATGTTTATAAACAATTAATGATAAATTTTAAATGTAGATAACAAAGAGGTGTTGTTTAGGCTTTACCCTCTAGTTAGCTAGAATGATAAACTAAAATTAGAGGTGATAGAATAGTTGTTAAAAATTAGGGAATTTTCCAAACTTTGTAACTGTAGTGTTTACACTCTTAGATATTACGACCAAATAGGGATTTTAAAGCCTTCTATTATAGATACAAAATCAGGATATAGATTTTATGATGAAAAACAGTTGAATGATTACATAGAAATAAAAGACTTCCAATCTATAGGATTTAGTATATTAGAAATACAAAGCTTTAATTCAAAAACTAATAATGAGATATTACAAATGATTGATAAGAAGGTAGAACAGTTAGAAGCAAAGTTGGAATTATCAATATATATTAAAAAGAAATATTTTGGAGGATATGAAAAATGAAAAGAGGAATAAAGTGCATAATTTTAATATGTATGATTGCTATAATAGGTGGATGTAGTTCTAATAATAAGAAAAATAATACGAATAGTGATTTGGAAGAACAATCAAAAATTAATATAGATGATATAGATTGGAAAATTAAACAAGGAATTGTAGACGGAGATAGATATGCATTGCTAGACTATAAAAATAATACGCCTTATACGATTACACATTTTGAATTAACTTTTGAAGAAAAAGATGATTTAAAAGAAGAAGATAAAGAAAAATTTTATAAACATATAAAAGATGTAGTAAATGCAAATGATGAAGGCATGGAAGAAATAAAAAATAAAAAAATTGAATTTTATGCAGAATCTAATAGAATTGTAAATAAAAATAAAACAGTAAAAAATCAAAGAGTTTATTACTATAGTGGTATATATTATTTACAAGATGCAAGTTATATTAATTTAGCTGATCCATCTACAGCAACTATAGAATATATAAGTAACGATAAAATACATACAGTCTATTATGATTATAAATCAAAAGAATATACAGAAGATGAAAAGACTGAAAAAGCTATCTATTGGACACAAGGAACATTTAAAGATAAATTACCTAAACCTAAAGCACAAGTTATTAAAAAAGATTATATAGATAATAAAAAAAGTTTTTCTTTTGTTGCATGTGGTTTAACTAAAGATGACTATGATAGTTATGTTGAAAAATGTAAGAAAATGGGTTATACAGTGGATGCGAATAGTTTTAATGATTCTTATTATGCTAAAAATAGTGAAGGGTATAAGATTGATATTCGTTATGATGAAGATGATTTTGAATTAAATGTTACAATCTCTGCTCCTAGTACAAATAATGAAGATCAAGATACTACGGATACCACAGATGATGATCAAGAGATAGACGAAGAAGATTAGTAAATAAAATATACGTAGAAAATTTATCTACGTATATTTTATCTTTTATATTTATCTTTATATTTTTTTAATAATTCACCATTTAATTTGTTTTCTAAGCTTGTATTTTTTACCCATAAATTTAAAGAATCAACGGCAAGAGTAATTTCTTCTAATTTACAACAAATGAAAGCGAAGTCTTCAATTTCATCATCAGTAACTCTACCATCTCTTCCAATTTGAATTAGTCGGTTAACTTGTGGCGCCATTTCATTGAGACTGTCAACAGTTTCTAAAATAATATGTTCTAATTCAGAAGTTGCAATTTCAGGTATATTGTCTCTACCGATATCACATTCGTGGACACAATAATAATTTAATAAATTGGGTTTTTTATAGCATTTTGCCATTTTTACTATATCTAAGGGTGTAGCATCTTGACTATAGGTTTCAATTTTTTCGATTCGTCTAACAGGCATATCTAAAAGTTCACTTGCTTTTTCTCTTGTGTAACCTGCTTCTTTTCTATACCTATAATATATACTTTTATCTTCTAATTCTTCATTTTTTCCCATGCTAAATCTCCTTTTCACCTCACAAGGTGAAATGCAAGCGAGATGTCTCCTTGTGAAGTGTTCATATAATGATATAAGAAAATTATAATTTAAGTGTAATAGAAAAACAAGACAGACAGAGGGGATTGAATGAATGTAAAAGAAAGAATACAGCTATTAAAAATAATAGAAAAGATGGAAGAACATCCTGAATATTCAAAAAAAGTAGGATTAAAAGATATATCTAAATATCAATTTAAAAAAATTGGAAAAGAGAGGAAGAAATATGATGAATAATATTAAAAATGTTGAAGCTCAAGCAGCTGAGCAAATAAAGAAAAATAAAACGAAAGCAAAAAAGGTTATTGAAAGTCCAGATAAATTTGATTTGTTGATATCAGAAACTTATAAAGTAGCTAAAAATATTCCATGTATTGGGAACATGTTATCAAAAATTCTTGTTATGGTTTCAATGACAAAAGATTATATCGATGGTACATATGACAAACCGCCTGTTTCAACTGTTTTAACAATCGTTGCATCGCTTATTTATTTGGTATCGGTTGTAGATTTAATTCCTGATGCTATTCCAGGGATTGGCTATATTGATGATGTGGCTGTTTTATCAGCTTGTTGGAAAATTATTAATATGGAAATTAATCAATATATGATGTGGAAAAATATTAAGTTATAGGAAGTAAGAAAAATTTTTAAAAAATATAATTATAAGGGAGAAAGAAAATATGAATGAAATTAATTATAAAAAAACAGAAGAAAATGATGTTAAAGAAAGTAAGAAGAAAAAAATTGTTACTAATCTATTAGGTTTATTAAATAAACAAATAATAAAAATTGTATTAATAATTCTAGTATTGTTTGTAGCAATTATTGGAATAAAAAAATCATTTTTTACTGAAAGTAAAACAACAAAATTAGGATTTGAGGATATTGGAGAATTGGCAACAGAATCATGTGTAATGACAGAAATTGATGTGGTAGACAAATCAAGAAAATTTTACGGTGTAAACGTACCTTTTACACAAACAAAATATATTTATAGCTATGATGTTATCGTTAAGGCTGGAATAGATTTCTCACAAGTTGATTGGGATGAAGCAGAAAATAACACTGTTAATGTAATTGTGCCAGAAGTTAAAGTTTTAAGTAAGGAACTTAAAAAAGATTCTTTTAAAGTTTATCATGAGGAAGAGAGCATTTTTACAAATGTTACTTTAGAAGAAAATAATAAAGCACTAACTAAATTAGAAGATACTGCATTGAAGGATGCAATTGACAATGGCTTATATGACAGAGCAAAAGAAAGTGCTAAAAAGCAATTAAAGTCATTTATTAAAACAAATGATAAATATAAAGATTATAAAATACATTTTGAATATAGAGGCAATTAAATGAAAAAGTACATATTAATAGCATTGATCGTTATAGTTGGTTTGCTTGTTTTCTTTTATAGTGGTTTATTAATCACAAGATAGTTATACATAGTTACAATAATAGAATATATAAGAAATGTAATTAATATTAGATATAATATGATTACATTTTTATTAATAGAGAAAGGAAAGATCACTATGTTATTTAACAATAAAGAATTGCAAAGTAATTTTGATATAGGAAAAGATTTGCCTGATGAACAAGCAAATTTTAATTGTTTAGCTGAAGAAATAATAAGAATAACAGAGAAGATATATAATATAGAAGGAAAGATTGTTTGTAGACATAAGGATCAAAATAATAGGAAAGTTTTTGTTGATAGAGTGAGTATTGATGAAGCTACTTGGGATAGAGGAAAAGAAGAAATAGAGCAAATACTTGTAAGAAATGATAAAAGTAGATTTGCTTTAAATAATAGATTAGAGTATTTTGGTGTTTATGAACCTAATGCGCCATTAGAATATAAAAAGTATTTACAAGTTCTTTATTTCTTTTATATGATGAATTATTTTATCTTTCCTAAAGAAAATATATTTAAAAGTCTTTCATTAGAAAATGTAGATTATAAAAAAAGTTATGAGGAAGGTGCTTTAAAAGGAAATCATTTATCGTTTATTGTTTTAAATTTATTTGATGATGACGAAGCATTTTACTATTTTTGTAATACTAATAATAAATTTAATAACATATCATATCAAATTGAAAAATTGATTGAAAATATGGTATATAAAAAATTTGATTTGGCTAGTAACAATAAATTAGAAAATATTATTTATGAAAATCAAATAGAAGTAAAAGAATATAATGTTAATCCAATTATTCAGTTAGTAGAACATTGTAATCAATATAATCATTTAGTCTATTGTGTTGATCTTTTAAGTAATTTAAATGATGACAATTTATACAATTTATTTTATACGGAAGATTTTGAAATATTGCCACCTGATATTTGGAAGAATATGCATATTTCATTAGAAGATTTAGATGAATTTTTAATGAGAGATGACTTATTCTATTTTTGTAAACAAACAATTGGAAAAATAGAAAGTAAACAAAGACATAATTTTTTAAATAGTAATGCTGTTAAATTTCTAAGGAATGCTATTGAGTATGATAAACAATGGATTGATACATTTGATGAAAATGAAGGATTATATATAGAAAAGATAGATGATAAATATACTATTTATCCTTTAAAAATTGCTATTTTTCTAAGAACATATGATGAATTAACAAATAAAAGAAAAGTAAAGATATTAAGTGGAAATAAAAAGTCTCAATTATTAAAAACACTTTTAACGACTAATAATGATCCATTCCCACAATCACTACCAATGCATTTGTTTAATTTAGTTTGTCATTTTCAATATGACAATATTACAAAAGAAATACCATTTGGATTTTATAATTATACAACATTATTAAGTGAACGATTATTTTGTACAATGATAATTAAAGTATATGAAACATATAATTTTAATATGTGTATCAAGTATTTAAATATAGTATATGAAGAATTGTGTGATTTGGTAGAAAAACTAATATAAGTACTGCTAAATATTATTACCCTTTTGCCTTAGATTATTTTTGAAAATTTTCTTATAGTTTAGATGTAAAAAATAAGAAAGGGGCATCCAATATGGAAACTAAAGAAAAAGTAGTTTTGTTTGTAAAAAATCATAAAAGTGAAATTATAGCAGGAATTGCAGTTATAGCATGTGTTTGCTTTATTGAAAAGAGAAATATTGCAAATCAAAAATTGATAAATGAATTAATGGAGGATAAGACTAAATCTTTAAAGGAAATTTCAAATTTAAAAGAAGAAAATCAATATTTAAAGTCATTGTGTGAAGTAAAAGATAAGTTTTTTGATAAAGCTATTTCTGAAAGTATGCGACATGGAGGAAGTTTTGGCGCTCAACAAATGGCTTTCAAAAGATGGGAAAATGTTGTTAATTAAAAAAAACTATAACAAAAGCAGAGGTAAAAATACTTATGAAGAAAGTCAAAGAGGCAGGATAGAAGTATTCAAAGAAGGAAATGTTCAAAAATAGATTGATGAAGGTAACCAGAATCTTATAGAAGAAAGAATAGGGTAATAAAATAATTTAAATAATGATGAGCCGATGTGGTATGTTTTATTCGCAAATCATAAACAAAAAACATTAAATGGAAAGGTAAGGAGTAAAAGTCCTTGCCTTTTCTAATTTCTTGATATGTATTTATTATATGTTGTTTCGAAGAAATCTATTTATAACAACTTTACATTCTTACTAATATTGAATATAATATTAGCAAGAATGTAAAGTGAGGAGGGCGGAGTTTATGAATAAAATTGATGAATATATAGATAGTGGTATTTTAATTGTCAAAAACGTAAAAAAAAGAGATGTTTCAAGACAAGCAATTTATGATTATATAAAAATAAATCATATGGAAAAAATTGGACCGGGAATGTATATCACCCAAGAAACTTTAGAAGATGAATCATATACTTTGTCGTTACGTTGCCCTAGAGGAATCATCTCACACGATGATGCTTTATATTATTATGGTTTAGTAGATCGTGAACCACTTGTTCATACAATGACGATTTACACTGGTTATAATCCTTCATCGTTAACTAATTCAGGATATAAAATTTATACTGTAAAAAAAGATTTATTAGATTTAGGAAAAACAACGGTAATTAATAATTTTGGACACACAGTCCCTATGTATGATTTAGAAAGAACGATATGTGATTTGGTAAGGAGCAGAAGTAATTTTGAAATTCAAGATTTTAATACGGTGCTCAAAACATATGTTAGTAAAAAAGATAAAGATTTAAATAAATTGATGGAATATGCTAAAGCTTTTAGAATTGATAAAATAGTTCGACAATATATGGAGGTACTTTTGTAATGTATCTATCATCTGCACAAATAAAAGGAAAAATAAAGAATATAGCTAAGCAGAATCATTCAGATCCAATTACTTTATTACGTATATATATGATGGAAAGATTTTTAGAGCGAATTGCTTTTTCAAAATATAGAGATTGTTTTATTGTAAAAGGAGGAATCCTTGTTACATCTATGATAGGCATTTCAATGCGTTCTACTATGGATATAGATACTACTATTAGAAATTTTAATTTGAATGAAGAAAAAATATATGAAATTATTACGGAAATAAAAGATATTAAATTAGAAGATAATATCGAATTTGAATTACTAGAAATATCAAATATTATGGATAATATGGATTATCCAGGAATTCGTGTACACATGAATGCCCATTTAGAAGGGTTAACAGTACCAATTAAAATTGATATTTCTACAGGAGATGTCATTACACCTAAGGCTATCGAATATCATTATCCTCTTTTGCTTGAAAATAGAACAATTAATTTATGGTCATATAATTTAGAAACTGTACTTGCTGAAAAATTACAAACAATTCTATCTAGAAGTATATTGAATACAAGAATGAGAGATTTTTATGATGTCACAATTTTATACAACCATTATAAAGATAGCATTGATTATAATAACTTAGTAAGAGCATTTGATAAAACTTGTGAAAAGAGAAATACGAAAAATTTATTATTAGAATATAATGTTATACTAGCAAATATTGCTACAGATGCAACAATGCATAAATTATGGAAAAGTTATTGTAAGAAATATAACTACGCTAAGTCAATTCAATTTACAGATAATATAGAGACACTTTATAAAATAATTGAACAAATGAAAAAAATTAAAATATATCAACCCTCTTAAAAGCCTTTTTAAATCTATCTTGACATAAACCAAGCTTTAGGGTTTACAATAAATGTAGGTTAATTTAGAGAGGATAAAAGGATGGAATATAGTAAAATTGATAAACTTAATGTCAATCCTTCATTATTAGGATTTGGCTGCATGCGTTTTCCTAAAAAGGAAGATGGCACTATTGATGAGGTAGAAGCAGAAAGAATGTTGGATCATGCTATTGAAAGTGGTGTGATTTATATTGATACAGCTTATCCTTATCATGATGGCGAAAGTGAACCATTTATAGGTAGAGTTTTAAAGAAATATAAAAGAGAAGATTTTTATCTTGCGACAAAGTTACCAATGTTTAAAATTGATTCATTGGAACAAGCAAAAGAAATCTTTGAAGAACAAATGAAAAGACTTGATGTCGATTATGTTGATTTCTATTTATTACATGCTTTAAATAAAGATACATGGAAAAAAGTTATTGATTTAAATATCATTCCTTATTGTGAAGAATTAAAGAAACAAGGAAGAATTAAAAACTTTGGTTTTTCATTCCATGATGATTATGAAGTATTTGAAGAAATCATTAATTATCGTGATTGGGATTTCTGTCAAATTCAATTAAATTACATTGATACAGATATCCAAGCAGGAATGAAAGGATACAAACTTACAGAAGAAAAGAATGTACCATTAGTTATTATGGAACCTATTAAAGGCGGAGCTCTTGCTAGCCTTTCAGATGATATTGAAAAAGTCTTTACTGACTATAATCAAAATGTTAGCATTTCAAGTTGGGCTTTACGTTTTGTGGCTTCACTTCCAAATGTTAAAGTTGTTTTAAGTGGTATGTCAACTTATGCTCAAGTAGAAGATAACTTAGCTACTTTTAAAGATTTTAAACCATTAGATCAAGATGAAGAAAAACTTGTAGAAAAAGTAGCTAATATGATTAAAGCAAAAACTAAAAATGGATGTACAGGATGTCGTTATTGTATGCCTTGTCCATTTGGAATTGATATTCCAGGTAACTTCAAGTTATGGAATGAATATGGTATGTTAGGTCTTAAAGATACAGCTAAAAGACGTTATACAAATCTAGGAGATGCCCAAGCTGAATTTTGTAAGAAATGTGGTAAATGTGAAAAACTTTGTCCACAATCTATTAAAATCAGAGAAGATTTACAACGTGTCGTTCAAGATATTAAGAACTTATAAGAGAATGGCGTTATGTCATTCTTTTTTTGTATTATGTTTTAGTAAAATAAATAGTGATATGTATGGTATGATGTATTTATAGATAAAAGTGAAACAGGATATACGAGGAGACAACTTATGAAGATAAAATATATGGGGAAATTAGATCCAGAAACTAATCCACTTCCAACAAATAAGCTTAAAGAAGGGGCTATTCGATTTAATGAACCAATGGATAGAAAAAAACAGAATATACAAACAAGTATTGTTACTTTTATTATTATATGTATTATGTTTGTACCAGAATATTTAAATGTTCTTTTTAGAGATGTTGATTCTATGGATTTATCAAATCTTTTTAGCTATTTTATACTCGCAAATATTTTATTAGTTCTTTCAAAACTATGTCAGTTTTATTTCTATAAAGAAATTTATATGTTTAAAATACCACGTGTTGGTTTTGCAGGAGTATATACAACAGAGTTTACAAAGAAAAAATATATAGCTATCAATCTTATTCCTGATATTTTATTTGGTTTAGTTCCTTATTATATTTCATTAACAAAATGTAAGTTTTTTTTAGGAATGGCCGCTATGTTTGTTGTTGCAAATTCAGCAGTAGATTTCATGAATGTATATCATGCATTCGTAGAAATGCCACCGGGTTCAAAAACATTCTTATATCAGTTCAATAATTATTGGTATTTACCAAAAAAAGATAATAATAACTAGGACGAGGGAAACAGTATGATACTGTTTCTTTTTATATGAAATATGATGGAATAGAGTTGAATCTTTAAGATATCATAATATAAAATTAAATTATTAAAGAACTTACACAAAGATTACAAATGAAGAAAGTATATTAAAGATGAAGGGAGGTATTGTTATGAAGATACTACTTGCTGAAGATCATGATCATTTAAGAGAAATACTAGAAGATTACTTAGTAGAAAATGACTATGAAGTAAAAAGTTTTGATAATGGAGAAGATGCTTATTATTGCTTTTTAACAGAAAGTTTTGATCTTGTTTTATTGGATGTGATGATGCCTAAGATGGATGGTTTTACATTATGCAAAAAGATACGTGAAAAAGAAGAAACACCAATTCTTTTTATTACAGCCAAAGTACAAGAAGTTGATCAATTAAAGGGTTATGAATTAGGTTGTGATGATTATATTATTAAACCATTTTCCTTACCTGTATTACTTGCTAAATGTAAAGCTATTACAAACAGAAAACATTATCAATTTTTAGAAAAAGGTATATTAAAGTTAAATACAAGAGAAAAACAAGCATATCTTAATAATCAAAATTTGAATTTAAAAATAATAGATTATAAAATATTAGAATATTTTATAAAAAATCCAAATCAAATCTTATCTAGAGAACAGATTTTATTAAAAGTGTGGGGATTTGATTATAAAGGACAGGAAAGAAGTGTTGATACACATATTAAAATATTAAGAAAAGCCTTGGGACCTTATCAAAAGGGAATAAAGACAGTGATTAAACAAGGTTATTGTTTTGAAACGAAGGTGTTTGAAAATGGTTGATTTTTTAAGAGCGTTAAGTATTGTTTTATTATTAGGCATGTTTTATCTTGCCTTTAAAAATAAGAAATTTAAAAGATTTTTATTAATTGAAAGTGTGTTAATTATTGTTTTTATTATAGGTAGGCAGATGTACACGAGTAATCTTAATACAATGGATACTGTTATGTGGTCACTAGCAAGTGATGTTACGAATAAAATGATAACGCAAAGTGATAAAAATATTGAAAATAATATGCATGATGTACTATCTACTATTTATGATGGTAATGGTTTTGATATTAAACAAAATATAGCTTTTGAATATAAAGTAAAAGATAAATATAAATTAAATAATAAAAACTTTATTATCTTTTTTAAAGATAGTACAAATGATAAGTATACTCTTTTTAATCTAGAAAAATCTTTTAATAAAAAAGAGATAAATAATTTATTAGACTTTTATAATCAAAATCAAGATGGTTGTACTATAAAAAAGATGAGTTTTCATTCAAAAGATAATCAATACATCATAGATCAAATTGTCTTTTATGATGAAAATAGTCATATGACTTATAAACTCGGTAACTCACAAGGAACAATGAATTATTATTCATGGTATAAATATCAAAATAAAAAAGCAAACGATCAAAATAGACTTGGTGATTTTGAATTAATGTTTTTTAATTCAAAACAAACACTAGAAAAGAATCCAAAAGAAAAAGATATTAAAGTAGAACAAGAAACATGTGCTATTTCTTCTGATAAGTCAAAGATATATGTTCATTATGTAAATAAAGAAAATAGTATAAAACTTAATATGTTTATCGATACCCCAAATATTGTTTTAGATAGTCTAAAAGATAGATTTATTTTAATGTTTAGTTTAGTACAAATTATTCTATCATGTATTTATTTTATATATACGTATCTTGAAAATGAAAGAGAGGAATTAAATAAAACAAGAAACTTATTTATCAATGCAATGGCCCATGAAATGAAGACACCAAACGCAGTTATTTTAAATAGTACAGAAATGTTGATAGAAAATGTTAATCCTGAAAAACAACGTAAATACTTAAGAATGATCGAAGATGAATCTAAGCATATGAATAATCTTTTAAATCAAATGTTGATATATACAAGAACGACAAAGTCTTATCAGTTGCATAAACAAAATTATAATCTTTCGCCAATGATTGAAGAAGTATTAAAACATTATGATTTAGAATCAAAAATCATTACGATTGATATTGATCCTAAAATCAATATTTCATGTGATCAACAATTGATGATGATTGTCTTTGACAATCTAATCAACAATGCTTTTAAATATGCAAATAAAAAAATAAATATTGTTTATAGACAAGAAAAAATAATTATAAGTAACGATGGATCAAAAATAGAAAATAAAGATATTAATCATATATTTGAACCACTCTATAAAGCAGATGTATCCAGAAATGATACAAATTCTACAGGAATGGGATTAGCGATTGTTAGAAATATTTTAGATTTACACAACTATACTTGTAAAGTTGTACAAGATGAAGAAGTTCATTTTATCATAGAGATGAATAAGTAATAAAAAGTTTATGTAGAAAGGGTAACCAAATAATTTAGGGGACAACTTTAGGGGTTTTAAGAAAACCCTGTTGAAAGTTAGGGGGCACTTTAGGGGGCAACCTAAAATTCAAAAGAAAATAAGTTTAAAGGAACAATCAAATAGGTTGTTCCTTTCAT
>OLWA01000351.1_pt1 | contig 59092 bp, 55 predicted proteins | sample 1673251 | NCBI WGS metagenome assembly OLWA01 (sample SAMEA3178937, study PRJEB25190) | human gut metagenome | biome: human gut; feature: human-associated habitat; material: faeces | place: Austria | collected 2013 | reverse complement strand
TAGATGAAACAGATGCGGTGGAATGCCGCATAAAATCAGCATTTTTGATTTGATGATACTTCCCTTGGGAAGAGTTTGAATAATTTGAAATGCTTTAAGAACCCAGTATTTATGCGGGTTTGCAGCACTTCAAGAAGTCTTTTGATAACAAATTGATAACAGCTGCATGTGAGCCATTATTCTTGTAGTATCAGGTAAATAACTGTATCAGGTAAATAACTCGCAAATGGCATAATCTGCCAAAAGTTGAGATAATGTAAAAAGTTTAAAACGTTTTACACTTTTTCAACCCAAGGAGGATTTTACCATGCCTGATGTTCAGTCAATCAAGAAGCAACTTCATACGCAGCAATGGACTGCTATCATCGAAGACCGGCTTGCATCCGGATTGAAGATTGATGAATACTGTGAAAAGAATCAGCTCAGTCGCAATTCTTATTTTTACTGGCTACGAAAGATTCGGGAAGAGAGGGCAACTTCAGTTCTTCCTGACAACAATGATTTATTGCCTGCGTCCGTATCCACCAGAGCTTTGGTCGAACTGGTTCCAAGTTCGAAGCATAATGATGCAATCCCCAAAATCGAGGTTCCAGATGAAGAAGCGAAAAGCTTTGGCTTTTCCGTTAACGGAATCAGCATTACTGTCGGCCGCGATATATCGGAGGAGATGCTCTCCAAAATCATGAGGGCTGCCCGCAATGCTTAAGGATGCTGAATGTTTTACTCACATATATTTACGAACCGGCCGAACGGATATGCGGCTTGGCATTGATGGCCTGCTGGCAGTTATCGGAGGGCAGATGGAACTTGATCCCACAGAACCCGGCAGCATCTTTTTGTTTTGCGGTCATAAAAAAGACCGTATCAAAGCCCTGATCTTTGAGGGAGATGGATGGCTATTGTGTTATAAACGCCTTACCGGAGACTGCTCCTACCAGTGGCCACGGGATGAAAGCGAGGCCGGGAAGCTGACAAAACAGCAGTTTCGATGGCTCATGGAACAACTGAAAGAGTATCCCCGAAATGATGTTCCAGAGGAAGAACTCAAAAAACTTATGCCATGGTCGGAAACGCCTCCTGATTGCTGCAAACAATTGAAGAAACAGAGTTAAAATGCCATCTGATTTCAGGTGGCATTCATTTTTAGTTAGTGCGGGTTATTTACCTGGTACGTTTTATATGATATTTATATACTAAAAAATACACCCTCCTCCACATATGGAAAATGGTGTATTTTGAAATTACATATTTAATTCTGCGGCAATGGTGCCTGCCCCCCTATGTCCCACCACTGCTATACATTCATTTTCTTGTTAAGACGTTCCAATACCTCTTCTCTTTCATCTCCTGTAATGTCCAGCGTATCAAGTGCCTGCTCCATGGTAAGCTTCATATTCTGCATAAGTTTTATTACAGCCTTGACAGTACTCCTGACTTCTCCATCAGCGGCTCCTGACTCATACCCACTGTCATATCCCTTGTCATATCCTGCCTGCCGTTCCGCAGCCCTTAGCTTTCTCTCTTCCTCTTCCTGATTATATTCAAATATGCTCGTCATCTCTACCTCCGCACGATTCTTTCTCAGAAAATCCGCCAGCACATCATTTCTTATGCACTCATCGACGGCTTGTCTGACAGCCGCCTCAAGCGAGCCCAGCTCCGCCTTGTACTTTCTCACCAGTGCAACGTACTGTGCATAATCCGCAAGTGTACGACACTGCTCCATGAGTACCGGGTTCCTGCCATAGTTGACATTGAGCACAGTCACTCTAAGCTCCAGTGCCGGATTATCAACCTTCGGCTCAAACGCACCCGAAAGCCTGTACTCACACCTGTCCTCCATCGCTTCCTCACCGTTATAAAACACAACGAAGTTCGGTGCAGGAAGCTTCTGCACAGTTGATGTATATAGTGACTTCATATCCACAAATCCATTATACTCGGATGAGATATAAAATAAATCCCTTAATGGCATATTGGGATTGATTGTTGACTGATGCTCATACAGGTAAATCCCTGTGTCAAGCAGAAACGCCATGTCATTCTTCATTCCCATATATACCGCGTTTTCAAGTGTCACAATCTGCAATTCGTCTGGATTTACATAATGCCTGCCAGACACGGCATTGTAGAGTTCAAGCAGCCTATACTTGTCAGAAAACAGCATCCTGAATACCGTGTCCTTGTACTTACGGTTAGCGGTCAGGCTTACTGTATTTCCAGCCGGACTGCTATTTTCCACCGGGTTGATGTTTTCCACTGAACTGCCATTCTCTACCGTACTACCATTCACACCTGCACTGCTGTTTCCCGCCAGACCGCTTCTCTCAACTGCTGCATTTCCTTCTCTCTCAATTCTTCTCTCTGTTTTTACGACTTTTGTCATAAAGCATCTCCTGTAATGTGTTGCAGGAGATATGCCTGACTGCCGTGCGTGATATTCACTGTAAATGAACTCATTGCCATCTTGTAGCCCCTACATCTATATAGAGAGATAGATGGCTTACTGTTTGTCAGTTGTGTCTGTTTCCTCCAGTTATTTATCGGGATTGAGATATACAGTGTCCGGAAGTGTCCAGTCACATGTGGCTCATCTATAAATATTACTAATCTGTCAAAATCTGAATTGAACCAAACTGATTAATTGTCCCCTGATCTTCCTCTGGATAATGTTTTAACAAAATTTTATATCCAGAGTCAAAATATGATGCTGGAAATAAACTACTTAAGGATAAAAATTCATTTGTTCCCAACCATTCAAATCCAACACTTGTTGGTATTTTGGCTATACCAACTATTAAATCACTATAGTCACCAGGAAATTCTTCATTTTTTCTTATCATATATGCATGCTGTGCATGGGGTCTCAAAAAATAAGATGGTGTTGCCTTTCGAAGATCAACCAAAGTGGTATTTTCCCCCTTATAAACACCAAATTTTTTTGTTTCCTCTTTTGCATCAGAAACCATAAGAATAATATATGCATATTCCGCCTTTGACTTAAAATAGTACACATACTCATGTGAATTAATTGGTACAGTTTTAGCTTCATGTAATGCAAACCATAATGCCACCCATACATTATCTACTAAATCAATATATGGTGTTTTTACACCATAATGCTGAATTAAAGGTTCAAAAACAGCTCTATTATATTGGTTGAAAATCTTCTTTTCCTTAATCACTCTATTAATACATTCGTTATATTTCCACGTTATACTATCTAATCTAGTTTTTCCTCTATATAGAGAAGGTATCATTGCACCTTCATATAATGATGTTTGACCTCTAAAGTACACATTTCCAACCTGATTATTCTTATATTTCCCAAATCCAATAAATTGTGTTAAATCATGAACAGTTTCAATTAGATATATATTTACACTATTTCCGCATGCCAAATTGATATTTTCTACAGTAATATCTGACGGTGTTTTCTTTTCAAAATTATCAACAATGTAATACATTTTCTCCCTCCCTATACAGTCAGGTGTTTTTTTCTTTAAACCAGGGAATTTTTATTGTTTACTCTCAGCAGAATGAGCCATAAACTTCAGTATTGCTTACGTATAAATACAGAACCCCGCATTCACTGTTAAGCAGACAAAAATACGATTCCATTCTCATGTCCACCAGCCAAATGAACACCTTTAAAATTCGATGTATTAATAATAACCTGAATACGTGAAGTTCACTCTTTAATAAATCCAACCTGCCAAAGGTAGGTCGGTTTCAACTTCGCCGGGGCTCACACTCGCATGTGAAACTCCAGCATTATTTATTTTACACCTATATTCGTTTCAAAAATATCTCTTAGAACCGGGAGCATTGCTTCCCGCTCTTTAACATAAGTCTGATAACTGAATATAGTTTCAGGAGCATCCTGGTCATTTGCATTTCCTGCACAGACAAATCCATGTCCCTCGATTCCTATGTATGTTGTAATCTGATGCAGCTTTCCATTTTCGTTCTTGTTTATTACATTCATAAGAGGCAGACCATTTCCAATGTCATACATATCAATTTTTTTGTGCGTATTTTTTCATACCACATCTTACCCTCTTTTATTAATGCCAATATATCCTTATAGGAAAGCGTATTCTTGATCACAGCCTCCATCTTTTTGTAAAGTAGCAGGAAACCGTCACCCTCCCAGAGCAGTGCCTTAAGCCGGTCACACTGTTTGCCGCGGAACAGATAAAGAGCACTCTGCTGCGGCTCCATATGAAGCCGATGAAGTTAACTCAATCTTGACAGCTCCTGCCTGCAGTGCGCCTGTCCTCTCACGGCTTTTGGAATTTCCGTACATCCATTCTTACGAAGACGCTTTACCCAGTTATAAAAAGTACCGGGACGAATGTTGTTCTGCAGACACCATACATAATCCATAAAACCACCTATGTGCATTTACATCAAAGGCAACATTTTTTCTCATTTTGTATTCTAAAAAATTATTTAAGTTTTAACTTTTGATAAATATTCTTTAAAACAATATGGCGATAGAACTTTTATTTCATCATAATAGAAATTCTCACTCTTATCACTTGACTTAACATCAATTAACCTTTTCAATGACTTTCTCATCTTTACAAATGCATTATCATCAGTATCTTTCTTTGCCAGTTCCAGTAACGTATCTTCCATGTCATCTAACGGTTCATCTATTACAACACAATATATAATTGGCACATAAAGTGTTTCCTCCTGCCTCAAAACAGCTGAGCTTATCTTCTTTTTCAAAGTCATATAACTCTCAATTGCTTTCAATCTAACTGAATCGTATAGCTCATTTCTTACATAATTTCTGTTTATTAATAATAATTTTCCATACTCATCACATATTTTTGAACCATCATATGGACACTTAAGAAGATTTCTATTCAATTTTTTCACTGAAAATTTGCTTTTAAATCCTGTTTTAAATTCAACAAGCATCAGGCATTTAGGTGTTACCGCCACTGCATCCGCTGATGAAGGCTTCTTTGATAATTCATTTTCATATAATTTTTCCGTAATCTTATCAAAATTATATGCCTCACGTTCGTCAACGACAAGGCTCACGCCCGCATCTGACTGTGATAGCTTAGTTATTTTCTCCTTATATTGCGTAAAATTTTCATCTAAATAATGACATAAAGAACTTCTTACCATACAACTTCCTCGCTATAATATCTCATCCATATATACATACATATTTCTAAGTTGTTTAACATCAGTCAAATACTGTACAAAATCTCCATATATTTCATCCAGCGAATCATTAACACACTTATACGCTACAAAGGGTTCATGCTCTAAATACTCAGTCTTGTAAAAGTTACATTTTTCATCCATGCCATACTTTCTCATATATGCATCTATGGCAAGCATAAAATTAGAACTATGCGTAGTAAGCAATACATTACACCCAACTTCCTTTACAAGAATCATAATTATCTCTGCAAATGCATTCTGCCATTTAGGGTGCAGATGTGCCTCAGGCTCATCAAGAACTAACAACGTATCTTTATCAATCTCTCCACGCTCAAGTAATATTTTCATAATGGAAAATACTTTTGAACCGGTTGCTAAATTAGCTGCATTTAAATTGGTAGTTCCGTTCACATAGAAGCGCTCACCATCATTAACAATAAACTTTCCCGGAAGCACTGCATCAATCATATTTTTTACATGGCTGTATTGTTCATCAATTATTCCTTCTTCAAATACAGATTTTTTATTACTATTATTCAAAATGAACTTTAGCTTATTGTCATGCGTCAAAAATCTATCATTATTGACAAACGATTGATAATCCGATTCACTATTATGTGCTTTTCTAAAGGCAGGTTCATCCAATATAAATGGATTATCAATAAAATATGCCTTTTTATAAGGACAATCATCTCCATATACACTATTTTTCGTTTCAATTACCCTATTATCATTAATCTCCAATCGAAAATGTACCTCTGTGTCCGACTCTGCATCAATATATGAAGTACATCCCTGAAGTACAGCCGGCTGAATCTGGTTATTAAATTCTATTGACAACGTATTATTTATAGAATCTTTAGCATACCTGATTAGTTCATGATCGGATTCAATAACTTCTAATGTCCTTTGAAGAGTAGAAATGGCATCTTCCTTATAAATATCAAACTTCTCAATAAAGCTGCTATTCCCATGCTTGAATCGAAGATATTTATTACTAATTATCTCATTATATGGTTCATCAGAAATATTAAAGCCCTCTAACGCCTCAATTAATTCTTCTAAATATATATTTATCTGATTTTTTTGAACTTTCTCCCTGACAGTTCCTGAAAAAAAAGTCCTCAACGTCTGATTATCAATTTTTTCATAATCATTTCGAAGCATAAAGTATGTCGGCAACATCTCATTTGTTTTTTGTATATTTTTTATTGCATACTCATATCTATCATTATCTGACTTGGCTTTTATATTATCAACTGCATCCACAAGTGAATATAATACTTTACCAACTGTTGTTTTTCCTGAATTATTCTGACCTGTAATAACGGTCAGTCCATTTATTTTTATTGTAGAATCTTTTATTACACCAATGTTTCTAAGTCTGATATTCATGTAATATATACCTTCTCCCTATACTCTATAAAATAACACCTTTTAAACTGCTAATATTTTATAGTTCAAATTACTTTCTGCCTATTTTCTTATCCAATAATTACAATTCAAAATATCTCCCATATTTTTCATGGTAACTATACCATTAATGATAGTACGATTCAATACAGCCAATGTTTATATTTATTTTAACCATTACCTGCAGTTTTATTTCGTGTTTCGTAAGTGCAGAATAATCCTATATTGACATAAATTTATTGCTTTTCCAGCATACCATGGAGCCAATTTTGCAAATTCATCATCTATATAGTTTTTCTTCTTGGCTATGATATCAAGGTTGTTTTCCAATGCCTGCGTGATAAACTCTGTCACATTCTCCCTTGTCGACCTCTGGTGATAATCATAATACTCATGCATGCGGTCTGCAACTTCTATCTTTGACAGGATGTCTGCTATCAGTTCCTTTTGCTTGACCGTAGCCGGAAGCAAACCGCAGGTATTATCTATCTTCTCCATCCCTTCATGGGTGCTGATATAATTCATGTAATTGGCAAGATGTGAAGAAGGGGCATTCTTGAGATAGTTACAACGTAAAATTAATTTGGGCATTATCCTCTCCTACCAACTTATTTTATATTCATATCTCATCTTAGGCTTTGGTATTGTCCATACATAAAACATATTAAAATCTTCTTTCTTACTTATAGATCTTTCGTCTCGAAAACTTCCATAGATTTCTTCTTTTAAAATAGACTTCACTTTATACTTTGATGGTATAACTAAGGTGATTTTTAATTCATTGACTGGTGATATTATTTCTCTTGAATAAAAATTCTCAAAATGCCTGTGCTTATTTGTTACTTCTACACGTACTGTAATAGTTCTTACTTCATTCTTTTTCATCGGTGAATCAAATACTACTTCAAATTCTGTACTTGTATCCCTATTTTCCAAGTAGTTTATCTTATAATTTTTATTAAGGCATTTTATTTTTTGTTTTTCGTCCTTAAACCAACTAGACCGTGAATACATGCTTTTCAAATTATTTCTTTTGGCTTTTACTTTGTATTCAGTTGTAACCACCATTCGTTCTAAACTGTATTCAAAAGTAACATACTGATAAATATATTCAAATTTATATTTTCTAATATTTTTATATATTATCAACACAACAGTAACAGAACTAATCAATACTAAACAGGTTACCAAAACCACTACAAATGTATTCTTAACTACTTTAGATATCGCACTTTCTACAAATGTTGTAATCATACCAGAAGGAATTAATAGAAAAAAAATAAATTTTAAAAAATCATAGATGCTATTTCCAATAAAATTATCAATGTATTCCATTACTTTCTTTTTCATTAGTCACTCCTCCATTCTGCACGATTTATAGCTCAAATAAGCATGTGCATTAATGTCATCACAATTCTTTTACCCTTATGCTTGACATAATAAACTTCCTTATATATCTAACTCACATTCCATCTTTTTGGCTATTTTCATAAAATAGTCTCTGTCTTCAATAAAGTGCATGTCTCCAACAGCATCACAATCGTTCAAGACATGTAAAACACTCGTAACCTGAGCATTGCTATTCTGATTAGTAACTAATGTTTTTACCACCCTTTCAAACTTTTTCTTATCGTTCTTATATGTAGCCAGCATCATCTCCAAGTCTTCTATGGTCATGATGTAACATCTGCTGTCATCAACAAATATCTCTGGTATCGAAGACATCACTATTTGCGTATTCGTCATACTCTCATACAGCAAAAAAATTTTAATAACCGGCTTTTGTCCCTGGTATTCCTTTTCAGAGATTTTAAGTTGTTCATGTGCTTCTAAAATATTTCTTTTGTAAAATAAATCAATCTGTTGAACATCTGGTGTCTGTTGCTTTGCCTTTATTCCAAGCAGTCCTGATTTCAATTCAAACAAGAGTACCGCATCCTCAAATTCTACAAAGAAATCTGCACTCTTTTTGTCTTGTTCTGGAATTTTGTGCCACATATCTTCTGTCAGATAAATCTCAGCCAGTTCCATAAAATATTCTTCGAACATTCTTCCAAAAGCATTAGTGAACCCGGTTCCCTTACCATTCCTAAAATAGTAATCCCTAATTAACCAATATAAACCATCTGCAAAGAGCATCTGAACCAAATACATACTGACCATAATTGGTTCTTTGTTCTTTTGAGTAATCACAAAAGGTTTGCTATAAAACAATTGTTTCTGTATTGGAGACTTCCTTACATCATCATATGTAACAGAATAATAATTAATAATTTTCTCCAAATTCTCTTTAGTGAGTATGCTGTCTGCCCCGCGCTTATATAAATCATCCTCTGACCCTAACGGATCAGGACGCTCACTGCATATCCACAACAAATAAAGTACATTGGTCATAAACTCGTCTGCACTCATACCAAACAATTCTTCTGTAATTTCATTTATATCTATAATCTCATCCCTGCTAATTTTACTTGAGCCAAGCAAAATATGATAATTACGGCTAAAGCTCTGGTATGTCCATGCTAAATTCTGATACTTAAACTGTTCATATGTCATGCCCATCATAAACTTAAATATATCAGGCAATTTTGCATCTTTGATATATTCGCTATTGGAATGTTCATTCTCATATCCTCTATACAAATTTACCACCGTACCAGCTTTTTCTCTTGTCATAATTTCTTTTCTGTAATCATTTGCACTGACTATAGAGACATACGCCATATCTTGAATATCCCATGCTGACAACATTACCTGCACTTGCCGATGTATAAATCCATGTAAAATAGCATTCAATGGAAATGTAATACTACACTTTGATTCATCTTCTGACTTATTTTGCTGATTCTTATATAGTTCGATTGATATTTCTGAAAAAAAATAGATAAAATCTCTTGTCGAATAATTCTTAATAAAACTCACAAAATCTTTCAATTAGTATCCACCTTTCCTATGCATCTTTTCCACCACTTCATACTTTTAGTATTAGTTTTCCTCTGCCTCTCCAAAGAATACAGACGCTATGTGCTTAACAATATAGTTAAAAAAGAATATTGCTGTTTCCTCAAAAATTACAAATAGAAAAACTCCAATCCCTTGTATAGCATATATTTCACCCATGATAGACAAAATAACTGTTGTTGCCCTCCCCCTTTGTCATTTAAAAGATTTCATTGCCTGTCACTGAATTGACCTTTATACTGTCATTAGTATAAAGAAAGAAAAAGGTTCAGAACACCCTCCCGACAAGTCGTGTGCCCTGAAACCAATCAAAAACCATGTTTATTATAACAGACTATGTCCTTTTACACAATGTGGAAGATGATTTTTTGAGGCTTCTGGCATAATAGTGGAAGCCCAACACCATAAATTAACAATAACATATTGAAAAACCACTTGTGTCCTTTAATGTATTAGCTGCGAAGAAAAACACAAAAGGAGTATTCACAAGTGGCTTCAGTTAATACATTATGCAAAAGTGTCCTTAATGTCAAGAACAATAATTTATTATGAGGAGATTATAATTCAAATACAGAACTTTATATATCCCTAAAACATTTTTATTTTTAGGAGTGTCAGTTATGTTTTTAAAATTAAAAATTTTTCCATATTTTCTTCCGCCTAGTTCATTAATATTTGTCCCGAATTCTGGGGACATATCAGTTTGAAGTTATAGTGAACTTTAATAACCTGATCCACGACTAAGCTTTCTAACATTACTATAACTAGCATTACTATAACTAGCATTGCTATATGGAGTTTATTATCTCATAGATTACGCAGTAGCAAAAGGTACCAACTTATTAGTGCTTACAATATAAAACCTATTGATGATAGCTATTTACATAAAAAGTTTCATACCCTCTACACAACCGAATTCAACAAACATTTCTAAAGTAACCACAATGTTTTTCTATATTTTATACTTTATGTGATATTTTTTCTTCCAAAATATCTTATATTTTTGATGTTATAAATATACACTTTGTATATTGCACCAAAATCTTTTTTTAACTTTATCCAATTGTTTTTATTTATCTTATAATCATTATAATATTCCTTTTGACCATCAATAAACATACAGACCACTCTGTTTTTTTTATTTTTTCTCTTTCTTTTACTTATATCATAGGATATAAATTCTATATCATCCGCATCTATTATATTAAACAATCCATTTTTTGTTTTATATAGAACTTGTGAATTTTGTAATTTTACTATAGAGCTATTTACTTTAATGATATTGTTTTTGGTATGAATATTAAACTCAAAATATTCTATACTGTCGAACAAAACAAACGTATTTTCAATAATAATAAGTGTACTCCAAATACAATAAAATAAAAAACTAAACCTTTCATAATAAAACATTGTCATTATACAAAAATAAAATGTAACATATCTTAGTACTCTAAAAATGAAAAAAAATTTTTTATGTTTAATACATATGTTTTTCACCAGAAAGTTGTCTAATATAGCAGTAAGTACAATACACAATATAATACAATACAAGGAAATAAAATATAAAAATTTTTTTTGAGTTTGTAACAAATTCACTATAAAAATTAACAAAAAAATTCCTTCAACAAACATCAAACAATACCACTTTATTTTGTCATAAACTTTATAATTCAATTTAGTAATAAACCAACTAATCACAAACATAGATAACACAACAGTACTTATAACAACTATACCATAATATTCTTCTATGATACCAAATCTTATTTTTAAAAGTAAAATACTAAATTTTGAAACAACCTGAAATACAATAATATATAAAAATACCATTATAAAATTTTCTACCAATTTTATATATAAATATTTATATTTCCATTTTATTTCCTTCCTTTTTAAAATAATATAATCAATATTCGAACATTTAAAAAACTCCAAAAAATTTACTTTTGTAATTGCTGTTTTTATTGCGATTATCACCATTGTTACAAACACTTCTATAATAATGCTATGAACTAATTCAATATTATACAAAATTTCAAATATATTTTTTTCTTCCATTGTCTTGTATCCCACCCTTATTTAGAACTGTAAAATTTTTTACTTTTTAAAATTACTTAATACAGTACATGTTATATCAATCATCCTTCCTCTCTTTTTCTATAAATTTTTTCTATTTTTGTTATCTCTTTATAAGCATAAAGTAATCCTACGCTGACATAAATTTATTGCATTTCACTCTACATTGCACTGGAACAGGCACTCTGAACTTCATCATTCCATGGACCAAGATTTGCAAACTCATTATCTGACATAGCCGTTCCTAGAAGCTGTTCCAACAATTATTTAAGGTATTTATATATATTCAAATTATGTTCCTTTGCCATTTCACCATTGTATAGACCATGACACTGGCATCAACTCTTTTAGGTGTATCGCTGTAATCCAGTTTCCTTCCTTTTGGAACAGTCTCTATAAAGTATCTGTGCAGATAATTACTTTCTTAATTTTTGGACACAGATATCTGACATCTGTGTTCAAAAATTTAAAAAAACTTACCAATGCCCAATATTAGTGAAAATTGTCTATTTATCTAAGTTCACCCACTAAAAATCCAACTTAATATTTGTTGTGATATAACATAGTTGTAACAGCTCGACCTAATAAGGTATAATCTTAGGAGGAAACGAGGTATGTTACAAATGAACCAACATTATGAACCAGAGTTCAAGAAGAAGATTGTCCGTCTTCATCTTGAAGAGGGACGCTCCCTCAAAAGTCTTGCAGCCGAATACGGAATATCACATGCAAGTATATCCAACTGGACAAAACAATTCCGTGAAGACTGCCAAACAAACGAAGAAGCCAAAGCCGATTATGATTTCATGAAGGAGAATCTCAAATTGAAAAAACAACTTGCAGAACTCCAAAAGGAAAATGACTTCTTAAAAAAAACAGCGGCATTCTTTGCGAAGGAAATCGATTAAAGGCTTATCAATTTATTCAAAAATACAATAAAGAATTCAGGTTAAGATGGAGCCTCAGAAAGCTCAATATCTGCCCAAATGCTTATTATAATTACCTAAAAAATCAAAAAGCTGATTATCATATTCAAAAGGATGAAATCAAAAAATCCATAAGTGAAATATATCATTTACATAATGGTGTTGACGGCTATCAAACAGTACATGCTTATCTTCGCCGTAAGGGGTGTGATGTAAGTCGTTTAACAGTTCATAAGTATATGAATACGGAGCTGCAGCTCTTTTCGATTTCCCGGAAGAGAAAACCGAATTATGAGCGTGGTATTGTCCATAAGGTTTATAAAAACAAATTAGAGCAGGACTTCAGCTCCTCAGGAATCAACCAAAAATGGTGTACAGATTTCACTTACTTATTTCTAACAGATGGCAGTAAGCGATATAACTGTACGATTATTGATCTGCATGATTGTAGTGTAATTGCAAGTATAACTGATAAACACATAACTGCTGATTTGGCAAAACGTACTTTGCAGAAAGCCATTGATTCTCAGCCAGGAATTGATGTAAGTAAACTAATGCTGCATTCCAATCAGGGAAGCCAGTACACATCAAAAGAGTTTACTGATTTCTGCGAGAATCTGGGTATAACTCAAAGCATGAGCAAGGCTGGATACCCCTATGATAATGCACCTATGGAAAGATATTTTAACACGCTGAAAAATGATTTCATTTATCATCACTATTATCATACAGAGGAAGGACTCTACACTGCAATTGAAGAATTTGCATATGTTCAGTACAACCATGTACGTCCGCATTCTTATAATAACTACCAAACGCCATATGAGGCACGCTATGGGGTTGTTACATAAACCCCATAGCGAAATTAGGTCGTAGTGTTACAAAAATACTTGACCACAACAGTATTATGAAGCCAAGTTAATGATATGTCACGGCGTGGGGATATTTTGCGCTTACAGTGCAGCTACTACAAGCATCTAGTTTGACTCGATATTCCATGGAAGTTCATAAAACATACTTTTCAGACAGTTGCCAGTCTGTAACAATAATTACATTGGGATATGGAATGTTCATCATATAAAATATGCCTTTTCCTAACACTTACGAAAAAATGACCTATAATATCTTTTGGAACATAGGAAACTGTCCACCTGTGTCTTAATACATTCAGATACCACGGACTTTTGATTTTCAATCTGTAGCTTTGACTAATGGGCTTAGAGTGTATGTAAATACCTTATACCTTATTATTTAAGCAACTTTTTATTAAATTTTGACTATCTATAAATGTCTGACCATACCATATTAAATAATCCTCTTTTTTCTTATCATCCCTATATAAATCAATAAAATCATCTAGCATATATGTAAAATTATCTCTATGTGGTTTACATATTATTCCAGGATAAATAGCACCTTCTAGTAAATTATAAAACTCGTCTTTCGAAACACAATATACCTCTGATGGCATTTTACCCATTTTATTAAGACATTTTAAAAAACTATATAACAGGCACAGCTCCGAAGCTCCTCCGCAACCCACATCAGAATGAAAAGTATATGCTTTAGGATAGCATTGATAATTATACGTATCATTCTTTACAATCACTCCTAGCTCCCTCCTATAATATTCCCTTATCGTAAAAAAGAAAATTTTATTTACCGTACATATTTCATCCAAAAGTTCTTCAGGATTATAATATTTAGCTAACTCATTCTTATACGGCATATCTTTCCCAAACTTCATCCAATTTTTATTAAGTCCAAGGGTTACGCAAAGCTTATCAATAAACTCATATGTAGGTTCCTCTTGTCCATAATAATATTTATTTAGTTCATTAACGGATTGTAATCCCATCATATCGCCTATAATTTCCAAATTGATATGTTCCGATTCATATGTACTAGCATTAATCATTTCTATAATCGTATTAAGTCGTTTTCCAAAATTAGTATGCATTGCTTTCTTATCTTCAATATGTACCTTTTCTTTAATATAATTTGGTACTTCACCTATTTCAGGTTTCACATAAGGAGTACAACCATATATTGCATAGACTAAGTCGTCGCATTGTTCTTTTTCATTTTTATCCGTGTAATCAATATAAATTAAATTCTTTAAATATTGAGGAACGTATTTCTGCCCTAAACTATCATGTTCCATAATAACAGGAATAAATTTCTCTGGTGAATTTTTTTCGTAAACTTCTGGTGCTATAATCATAGCTTCCTGACCAGCACCTCCATTTCTATTATCTGCTTTATCTTTATATACTTTATTGCATAATATAAGCACTTTATCTGCCTCTGCTACCGATTTTTCCATAAATAAGAAGCGATCTTCACCAGGATGTAAATCCCATATATCAAGAATAATATCTATACCATTTTTTCTCAATTTAGTTGCTAATTCTAATACCTTATGTTTATATGCATCATTTGTCCATGCATACGAAATAAATACTTTTATCATTATATCTCCTTAAATTTTGAAAACAACACGTTAAACTAAAAGTAATATATAGTTAAAATGATGTTATTGTATTGGTAATTTTCTCAACCAAGCGTGTCTTAGTTCTCCTCAAAAATTTCTCTACTCCCATCTACAAATTCAAAATAATCATCCTTCCACAAAACGTAACAATTATATCCTGTACTCTTATATTTGATTCCTTCAATTCCAATACTCTTACAACAGGCGGCAACGAAGTTAGGTAGCAAATATTCTTTAATAATTTTACCATCCTGATTATCAACTGTATACCTCATATGCTCTATAAACCTATTAGTTCCATTAACATCCATCGATAAATCAATTATCTTTGCATGTTTAATTGGTCTAAGCCCTGCTACCTGAATGCATGCTTTAGTACCACCACAATGTTTCTTTATTTCCCTAATCGCTCCTTCTTTGTTTTCTGAAACATAATAGCAACTTCTCCCAATTTCATTATAACGACCATGCGATGACAAATTAATTGGAGCCTTTAACATCTCCTGATCTAAAAATGGCTTATTATTTCCAGTCAATTGTCTTGCATGATAATATATACAATTATCAAAATCTATAAATTTATTCCAGCCATTAATAATATCATATATTTTTTTCCCAACTTTATGATTCAATGCTAACATCATATTTTCAAACAAATAGCTTTCAAATGAAATAAGTTCATCAAAACTTATTTCTGCAAATAAATCTTGAGAGCTTTCAAGTACCGTAATCTGATTTGCTGTAACTTTTAGTTCAGGGCTCTCTACATGATGAAACTCTTTTTCCTTCGGATCAAAATATATTTTATCTGTTTGAGTCAATTTTTTTGCAGCAGTTAACGAAAGTGCCTTTAAAACACTTTTCCCACCACGTGGTAACTGTAGACTTTCATAGTCCGGTGCCAAACGTAACATCGCAATATTCTGTGCTGCCATACTGCGCTCAGCTACATCTTGTATTTTAATTGATTCATACCATTGGTCAGTTAAATTGGCTGCATATTCATCCATAGCAGATATCGCTGTCTGCATGTTACACTGATATCCATACAATTTATTATGAAGATTTATAAGTTCACTAGTCTTTGTTGCACCATCTAGTACAGATATCAGACCGGATGTAATATTATTATAAGGTTGCACTGCTCTTGCTGAAATCTCTGCTATATTCTCCATCGACTGTATCATTTTATCAGTCAAAACAGGTTGATCTAAACCTTGATTAGCTGTCATCACATCTGCGACATTTAAAATAGCATCGCCTATATTATTTAAAATGTTACTTTGTGTAGTTAACATTTCAATATTATGATTATAAAATAGAGGTAACTCTCCGTTATTAACCAAGTTATTCTTTGTACACTCTTGTATACTAATTTTATTCTCTTTTTCTTCTTTTAACTCTATCTTTGTATCTTTCATTTATATCCCCACATATTATTAACTATATCCTATATTATTCGTAAGCGCAAAGTAATCCTACGCTGACATAAATTTATTGCATTTCTAGCATATAATGCCAAAAATACAAGCGTTTCACTCTACATTGCACCAGAACAGACAATCTGAACTTCATCATTCCATGGAACCAGTTTTGCAAATTCATCATCCGACATGGACGTTCCCGGAAGCTGTTCCAGCAGATACTTCAGTATTTATATATATTCAGATCATGCTCTTTGGCCATTTCAACCATTGTATAGACCATGGCACTGGCGTCAGCTCCTTTAGGTGCATCGCTGAACAGCCAGTTACGGCATCCAACCGTAAACGGTCTGATTGCATTTTCGCTGAGGTTATTGGAAAAACTGCACCTTCCATCCTCGAGATAGGTCATGAATTCAGCCTTGTGGTTTTGGGCATAGTTCACCGCTTTCTCAAAACGGGTTCCCCTTTTTGGAGCCTGCTGTGAGAGCCAGTTCCAGAATGCATCAAGCACCGGCTTTTCCTTTTCAAGACGGTACGCATATCTCTCTGTTCATATGTGTATTTTCTGGATGCTGAATACCTTTCGTGTTCAAACAGCCTGTTTATGTACTGGACACCCTGTGCAGCGGGATTGCTGTAATCCAGTTCCTTTCATTTTGGAACAGCCTCTATGAAGTATCTTCGCAGATGTGCGAAACAGCAGCACCTTCTGATACCGAGAACGCCGTTATAACCCTGGTAACAGTCTGTTTCCAGATAGCCTTCAAAACCCTTAAGGAACTCAGCTGCATTAAACCCTGCCCTTGTCTCTGTGTATCTGTAGAGAATGATACCTGGAAGACCATATTCACCCGAACGGAACAGCCACATAAATGAGTCTGTTTCAGCCCGGCGTTCCTTTTCGTGCAGCACCTGGATTCTTGTTTCATAAGCCACAAGAAACTTCCGTTTCAGGAGTTCCCTGTGCAGGTAATCATAGAACGGCTCAAAATAGTGTGAGGAGCAGTAGATAATCCAGTTGGCAAGAGTGGCTCTGTTTAGCTGTACTCCCATCTGCTTCCAGTCCTGCTCCTGGCGGTACAGCGGAAGGGAATTGACATATTTCTGATACATGACCCATGCAGCTACCGATGCTGTTGCATAGCTGTGCGGGATGAGGGCTTCAGGAGCCTCTGATTTTACAAAACTGACTGCCTTTTCCATTTCATCTACCTCTGAACATACAGGGCATTTGGCAGTCTCAACATATATATTTACAACCTCTCCCTTTGACGGTGTAAAATGAAATTCCCTGCGTACAAATTCTTTTCCGATTACCTGCATCTGTGTACCACAGCCGGCACAGAACTTCTGGTCTTCGGAAAGCGGTATGATTTCATCGCGTGACGGAACACCCCTGAAGATGTCAGACTGTCTGCTTTTGGCTTTCCTTGTATGCTCTTTAACAGGAACCAATTCTGCCGCTTCAGATTCATCCGCCTGCGATGCCTCCTGCTCAGCTTCGTCAAACAGGCTGTACTGTCCTTCAATGTTTTTGCTCTTTTCACTTGAAGTGCCGAAAAGCTTCCTGGTAAGATATTCAATCTGTTCTGTCATGATACGCATCTGTTCCTGATTGGATGCGATGGTGTCTTTCAGTGAAAGAATAAGCTCATTCTGGCTTTTGACTGTCATATTCAGCTGCTTTATTGTATCCTTATACTCAATGAGCTTGATATCTTTCTGTGTTCCTGCCATATATTTTCCGCTCCTCTTCTGATGCCACTATTATACCATGAAATGTTCATTAACAGAATCGGAAAACGCTGTATTTATGGGTTTTGCAACAATTTGTGGATAAACTTCTGCTTATGTTAAGCGTGCAGGAATGTTATCCACATGATAAGGTATTCTGAAAGCCTTTGGCTGTTCAATTTCAAGTCCGGACATGAGCCAGTCGAATTGCTGCCATGTGAGTGTTCTTATCTCCTCACAGTTCCTTGACCAGCGGAAGCGACCCTGTGCCTCCATCCTTTTGTACAGGAGCAGGAAACCGTCTCCTTCCCGTAGCAGTGCCTTAAGCCTGTCACAGCGTTTGCCGCAGAACAGATACAGGCAGCGCTGTCTCGAATTCATATGCAGGCGGTCCTGCACTATTGCACAGAGTCCGTCAATTGAACGTCTCATATCGGTGTAGCCGCAGACAATATATATTTCATCCGCGACTGATATATCGCCTAACATGACAATTCCCTCAGGATATGGATTGTCTGTCTTAACAGTATTAGATCAGTTCCGTTAGGAATCTGAAGAACAGCTCCGGAAATGGAAAGCTGCATCGCAGTATCTGCTGCGGAGGATATGACATTACGGGGTTCTGTCAATGTCTGTCCGTTCGGTTCGGGTGGAGCTAATTCAATCCTTACAACTTCCTGTCTGCCGTGGGCATGTCCTCCTGCAGATTTTGGAATGTCAGTACATCCATTCTTTCGAAGACGCTTTACCCAGTTGTAAAAAGTTCCGGGACGTATGCCATTCTGCATGCACCATTCATGGTCTGTAAGACCACTGGCACGGCATTCCATAATCAGTCTGAACTGCTCGTCTGCGGGAATACGTAATGCTCTCATAATCCAGCCTCCAAAAATAAAGTAAAATGCTTGCATTTAGTATTTCTAGCAATCTTAAGCATAGTAAAACGCTCGCATTTTCTATTTGCATTATGAAGCCAGGTTAATGATATGTCACGGCGTGGGAAGATCTTGTGCTTACCTTTCATCCATATAATATTATCCAAAAAATCTATTCCCCAGCACTATTTTTTAGAATAAAATTTATCATATCTTTAAAATTTGAGGCAAGCATTTCTTCAAATCTAATTCCCTTCCTGTCAGATAAATCTTTCATAAAATCTTTTATATTACCTTCAATTTTCCTTATTATTTCTAATTCTATATTTTGATTTTGACTAATAACTGGATCATCAATTTCTCTGATGATGCTATCCATTTCTGCTTCTTTTTCTTTCCAGTACTTAATATAGTCTACCTGCTTTATTGGTTCATATATATTTGCACCTATTTTTTCACCATCTTGAGGACGATCGTTTGGATAACAATATTTTTCATCTTTATCATCAACAACAAGAAAAAGTAATTTTTCTTTAAATTTTTTATTTCGCATTAATTCACACATTTCATACATACAATTTCTAGATTTTAAATATCGATTACTTACAATTGAAATAACAAAATCTTTATCAGAAATTGTCTGCATAAACTCAGAAAAACTTTCTCCATACCCGACTGCTCTAATGTCTCGCGTAATTTCAATCCTTTTTTCAATTTCGGGAAGTTTTGTATCTATTATGTCGGCTATTCCCTTATCCTTCTGACAATATGATAAAAAAACAGAAATTGCTACCTTTTCTTCTGGTTCTCTTTTGTATTCATTAAAATAATACACAATATTTTTATATGTACATTCCTCATCAGCTTTGCCAATATCGATTACATCAATATTATTTCCATCAATTTGCAACTTTATATAATGTATTTTATCTTTACAATCTCTGAATTCCTGTGTTGCCTTATTATAAACATTTATTACGGAAAATACTGATTTTTTTACCACAAGATTTAATCCATCATCATTGATTCCAAAAATAAGCCTTCCACCATTTGTGTTTAAAAAGCTACAAATATATTTGTTAATCTTATCTTGTCCCCATAATGTATGAATATAAATATTATTTCCACGCATTTTATTGTCTATAAAATATTTTAATTCTTCGCTTTTCATTTTTCACCTGCTATACTATTTTTTTTAATGGTATCATGGTTATGCCTGTTGTTTTTAGTAAATCACCCATAGTAACTATCATCACATTTCCATTTCCATCATCAGTCCATAATTCACTTTCACATTCATCCAATGCCTCAAATTCTGTATCTTCATAGAATATTATTTTTGAATTGTCACTAGGTCTGACAATGATATGAATTTCTCTACTATTTTTCTGTGCTACAAACACAGTAGATGATAAACTGTTCTTTTTCCAATCATCTAAATCATCATCAACTTCGTAATATGGATTCTTTACCAGTTCATCATGCACATTTGCGATACTTCTGCTCATTATCTTATTAAAATATTCAGCTGACATAGAATTGTTTTTGGAAATGTGCTTTAATAATTCTCTTAATTCAGGAGATACTCCTTCTTCTCCATTTTCAATCATTTTCAGCAATTGTCCACTTCTGTCAACGATTTCATTTAAAATCTTGAAATCAATACCATTTCTTTTCATAATGTTTTCTACATCATTAGCTAATTTTAATCTTCTGACTGTTTCCTCCGGTTTAGTCAAGAGATGCTGTTTTTCATATATATCAGCAAACCATCTTTTTGCATTCTGATTATGATTTATGAACCAACATGTCAACTGATTATATATAATTTGTAACTCCTCAGTTCTTGTGTCACCTTCACTTTCTCTTGCAAGATTTTTTCTAATTATATTGCAAATCTCATTAGCAACCATTTCATTTGTATATTTTGCAATAATGTCTTGATTGTAAACCTTAATACTGCGATGAATCAATTTTTCCTTAATATTATATCCTAACTGCATCAAAATCTCTTTTAACTCGTCATCTATTTCATCATCTATCATCAATTTATCAATACTTAAAAATTTCATATTTTGATTCAAATATGAAACGACATATTTAAAACATTTTTTTTGCTCATCAAAGCATAGTTCATTCAACTTATTAGTTATTTCCAAAAACTCTTTCTGCCCAGTTCTTTCAATATACTCGCTAGTTTTCTCTGGGTTTTCAAAAAGAGTTATAAATTTTGAAATAGTAATCGTATTTTCTGGACATACTTCTCCCCAATGAGAAGCTTCCTGTGATTTCGGCACACTTTTCTTGGCAAATCTATGAAATATTTGCCAAAAACCATCTTGATCTTGATCAAATAATGGAATAAGAATATTCCTTTTATTATTCTCATCTACTAAACTATCCTTACATTCTCCATTCGCATTAGAAATTACATTTACCATTCTTGCATGCTTGTAGATTTCTCGTACTTTTCCTCCATACTCATCAAGGAAAGCACTTCTTGTTGGATCTTCATTTATTTTACATAAATTAAAAAATTTCTCCGCTTGATTATTTATCCAATAATCGATAAATCTCTTATATAATTCTAAAGCACAATTGATAACATCAATATTTTCCGATACACTCTCATGAATACTATTTCTTTCTTGAGAAACATGAAACCTTTTACTATTTATAACAATGGGAAATGGAAAATTTTCAGTTCCAACAAGCGGAAATATATAAAACAATTTAGGATAATTTTTCATATCTTCAAATTCCCAAATTCCATTATCAAAATTTAACACAGATGCAACCCTTACATTTTCTTGTTCAATAGATGAAACATATTTTCTCTTAATCTCTTTCTTATCTTTATAAAAACAAATCCACACATTACAAACTTTTCCATCTGCAGGTACACATTCTTTTCTCACTTCTATATCATTAAATCTAACTGATCTAATATTATCTGAAAAAGCTAACACAAACGGAACTGTTCTTTTCCAATCTAAGCATCCCTTACTAATCGCTTCCTGTACGTCATGATTACTATTGAACCTGTAAATAAAGCTAGTTGTTATCTCATCATCATAATTAACATTGGGACTGGACTCCAAGGATTCCAATACTTCAAATGCCCTTGTAATTTCTTCACTTATCTCCTCTGCCGTACATCCACTTCTATCTAAAATTAAATCCAGTTTTTTATATTCTTTTGACTCTTCTGATTTATGATATAATCCTTGTATTTCAACTACCTCGGATATTAGGTGTGTAGAAATAAATCCAGTTCCAAATTTTCCTATCTTTTCTTCATCTTTTATCTTTGTAGATATTTGTGTTATCAAATCAATAAGATTCTCGTAAGTAAAGCAACTTCCATTATGTGCAAAAACTACAGAGTTATCATCCGTATCTATACTAATATCTATTGGTTTTCCATTTGAACAGTCGTTTGCATTCTGAATCAATTCCCATATCCATCTTCTTCTTTTCAGTTCTTTGTTTTCAGCTTTATCTCCACGTAATTCTTCCAACTTTGTTAATATCATATTGGTCGCTGCATCCAATGTTTTTTGTTTATATATTTCTTCCCTTGTTTTCATAGCCAATTATTCTCTCTCCTATTCAAAATGCCCAAATTCTTACTGTGCCTTACTACATGATAATTAAATGCTTTTGTTTATAAAAGCATCTTACCACATTACTTTCCCCATGTGACCTGTCAGAGTTGTCAAATTTTCATCTGTATTACTAAACTTTTTCTGTTTACATATATTTGTCACACTAAATGTTTCATACGATACCTTCTCCATGTAAAATTATGACATTACCAACGATGCATCAGGGAAATGTCAAATTTGTAAAATTACGTATTTAATTCCGGGATACAGTTACCTAACCCTTGCGTCCGATATATCACATAAAGCTATAGGGACTTACCATATATTCAGGTATAAGAAATTTTGTATCGCTCTTCTATTTATAGGTCTTTACAAATTCCTTTTTGGCATATTTTATCTGTTTTTTATTATAGATAAATTCATTCTCAAAATGTAGCTTTGTATTACCTTGAACAATATCTATTACAATATTATATTTTTCAGGCTTCAAGCCAAGTCTATCCATATTATATTCATATGTCCAATACAAACTATTTTGTGGTGAACAACTTATTTCTCCTTAAATTTTGTCAATTACCTGCCTATTTAGTTCTTCTGCTACCAGAAGTTCGCATTCATCAACAATATGATTAACTATTTCTTCATTTTTATTATTGAATATACATATTTGCATACTCTCATATTGATTATCAGATTCATTTTCAATAAAAATTTTATTCATATTAAAATTTATAATAATTTTTGATTGTCTTATTGAAAATATAAAAGGTCCAACAAATATCAATATTACGACAAATTTTATGACAAACCCTACCTTTGGTCTCCAGTTTGTTATGATGGTTTTTCTATTTTTTTAATATACCATAATATAGTTAAAAATGCGATTCCGAATGAGGAAAAACATATTATTTTATAAATCAGATTAGGTGTATATATTGCATAAAATAAATAAAATAACACTACAACCTATATCAGCTTATATTCTCTGAATACGATTTATTATACTGTATTTTATCATACATTGAATTGCATGTAACCTGCCAGAGTTGTCATATTTTGAAATCACCCCAAAAAATATTCATTTTCTTTCCCTCCTTGCGCTCCATATATTATTTTATATGATACTGCATTCCCAAAAATAATACCACCCTTCCATCAGAGAAAGGGTGGTATCAATCTAACAACTATGTTTCTTAACTTCCAGAATTTTTACCAATCAAAATACCTTCGCCGTAGTTCACACTCGCATGTGAAACTCCAGTGCTATTTATTTTACACCTGTATTCGTTTCAAAAATATCTCTTAGAACCGGGAGCATTGCTTCCTGCTCTCTAACATAAGTCTGATAGCTGAATATAGTTTCAGGAGCATCCAGGTCATTTGCATTTCCTACACAGACAAATCCATTTCCCTCGATTCCTATATATGTTGTAATCTGATGCAGCTTTCCGTTTTCGTTCTTGTTTATTACATTCATCAGAGTCAGACCATTTCCAATGTCATACATATCAATTCTTTTTTGTGCGTATTTTTCATACCCCATCTTACCCCCTTTTATGAATGCCAAGATTTCCTCATAGGAAAGTGCATTCTTGATCACAGCCTCCATCTTTTTGTAAAGTAGCAGGAATCCGTCACCCTCCCAGAGCGGTGCCTTAAGCCGGTCACACCGTTTGCCGCAGAACAGATTAAGAACACTCTGCCGCGACTCCATATGAAACCGGTAGAGTTAACTCAATCTTGATAACTCATGCCTGCAGTGTGCCTGTCCTCTCACGGCTTTCGGAATTTCCGTACATCTATCCTTATGAAGACGCTTTACCCAGTTATAAAAAGTACCCGGGCGGATGTTGTTCTGTATACACTACTCGTTGTCCGTAAATCCACTGACACGGCATTCCATAATCAGCCTGAACTGTTCATCAGCGGAAATGCGTGCTGCTCTCATAATCTAACCTCCAGAATTGAAATAAAATGCTTGCATTTGGTATTTCCGGTAAACTTAAGCAGAGTAAAATGCTTGCATTTTTTATTAGTATTATGAAGCCAAATTAATGATATGTCACGGCGTAGGGATATTTTGCGCTTACCTCTTATTTATTCTTCCTTGCCTCTACATACTCTGCAAGTGTCCCCCACTTGGTATCCTTATCGGAGAATATGAGCTCCATTCCCTCAGGTATAGGCCACTTGACTCCTACCTGCGGGTCATTCCATATAATACCGCCCTCGTCATTCGGGTGATAGAAGTCCGTACACTTGTATGCGAACTCCGCTGTGTCTGAGAGCACAACAAAGCCATGTGCAAAGTTCTTAGGAATGAAGAACTGCTTCTTGTTCTCGTCTGAGAGCTCAACGCCATACCACTTACCGAATGTCTTAGAACCCTCTCTTAAATCTACGGCCACATCGAAAACCATTCCCTTGGAAGCTCTCACAAGCTTATCCTGCGGGAACTGCTTCTGGAAATGAAGTCCTCTTATAACGCCCTTCTTAGAGCCGGACTGGTTGTCCTGGACGAACTGCATATCTATTCCTGCTGCCACATAATCATTATAATTATAGACCTCGTAAAAATATCCTCTCGAATCACCGAACACCTTAGGCTCGATAACCTTGAGTCCCTCTATCTCTACTCCGTCCTCAGTGTAACACTTGCTTACTGTAATCTGTCCCATTGTAAAATCCCTTCCCAATATCAATTACACAATTAAATCCATAATGATATTTTATATTCCAGCTTTCAAATATACTATAAAATAATGTTTTTTAGAGTCCATTTGCCACATCTATAAGATATTTTCCATAATTTGTCTTAAGAAGCGGCTGCGCCAGTGCCACAAGCTGCTCTCTGTCTATGAAGCCTCTCTTATATGCAATCTCCTCAATACAGGAAATATAAAGTCCCTGTCTCTTCTGGAACGCTGCAACGAAATCCGCTGCATCAAGGAGTGCATCATGGTTGCCGGTATCAAGCCATGCAAAGCCTCTTCCAAGTGTCTCCACCTGAAGGGTTCCACGGTTCAAATACTCGTTGTTGATGCTTGTTATCTCTATCTCTCCTCTGGCAGACGGCTTTACGTTCTTGGCAATCTCAACAACATCATTGTCGTAGAAATAAAGTCCCGGAACCGCATAGTTGGACTTAGGATTCTCAGGCTTCTCCTCGATTGAGAGTGCCTTTCCGTTCTCGTCAAATTCAACGACACCGTACTCTCTCGGATCTCTCACATAATATCCGAATATGGTCGCACCGCTCTCACGCGCAGCAGCTCTTTCAAGCACCTTTGAGAAGCTCTGTCCATAGAAGATATTGTCTCCAAGTACAAGTGCCACTCTGTCATTGCCGATGAATTTCTCACCGATGATGAATGCATCTGCAAGTCCTCTAGGGCTCTCCTGAACGGCATACTCGAATGTCATTCCAAGCTGGCTTCCATCACCAAGAAGCTCCTTAAATACAGGCAGATCCCTCGGTGTCGATATGATAAGCACCTCCCTTATGCCAGCAAGCATAAGTGTCGACAGTGGATAATATATCATAGGCTTGTCATATACAGGCATAATCTGCTTAGAGATAGCCTTTGTAAGTGGGTAAAGTCTTGTGCCGGAGCCTCCGGCAAGTATGATTCCCTTCATATTGATAATCCTTTCTCTAAAAGCTGTAAACATCAACAGCAGGATGAAAAGCAGCCACCCATGCAATACATAAATTCATCACATGATGTTGGGGGCAAAACATGTGCTATAAACTTAGCATGTATAACGTATTATATTTATGCATATCACGACTTTTGGAAGAAGCTTAGATGTTCTTAGAACTCTGTTCACACACTAGCCAGAACCGGCACGGATGCCGGTTCAGAAGCAATGCATACAAGGATGTATGCCTGCTTCGGTGGCGGACGTATAGAAAGCCTATATCAGAGTTCTTAGAACATCTTGCTTCGTACAACGGAGCTGATATGCATAAATATAATACGTTATACACTCGTAAATTAAGTTGGCATGTTTTGACCCCAACATCATCACATACATTTATTGTAATTTATATATCTGAACTGACTGCATATCACCTGATGTGCGTTTTACTATTTACTTGTACATCTCAGCATAATACTTCTGGTAATCGCCGCTTGTCACGTTCTTCATCCAGTCCTCATGCTCGAAATACCACTTGATTGTGAGCTTTATCCCATCCTTGAACATTGTGTCCGGAACCCAGCCTACAGCAGCCTTAATCTTGTCCGGTGCGATGGCATAGCGTCTGTCATGTCCCTTGCGGTCTGCAACGTAGGTTATAAGCTCCTCATTGATGTGAGCCTTTCTAGGGTCTGAATCAGGAAGCATCTCGTTGAGTGTCTCAAGAATTATCTTTATAATCTCAATATTCTGCTTCTCATTGTGTCCGCCGATATTGTAGCGCTCGCCAAGCACACCCTGCTCCTGAACCATGTCGATAGCCTTCGCATGATCCTCAACATAGAGCCAGTCTCTCACATTTTTACCATCGCCGTAAACAGGAAGCTTTTACTGACTGCTTTTCATGACTTAGTCTCCCAAGTTTTGAACCGGATAACCAAGGAACCTAGAGCAAGATGTTTTTTGCAAAGCTCAAATGGACAATGTAGCAAACATAATTTGGACAAAGTTGCAAAAGGCCATCCTTGGGGACTACACCCCAAAACCCCTGTAGAATTGGGCGTTTGATAGCGATAAAAGGCACCGCAATCAAGTCACCCAATTTTGCAATAATGTCCAAATCCACTCTGCATTAATGTCCGTTTTATTTTTGCATCAAACAAGCAAGACATAGCGGTCTGGCTACCCATCCGTTCTTTCCTTTAAGTTTAAAACCATGCACTTTATTATACTATCTTTAGGCAGAAAAGACCACAAAATCAATGGTTTTAAGCTGATTTTCTTTTATTTAGCAGACTATAAATACATTTTACTATGCTTTTCTCTTTCTGTATCCTGCCGAAGTTATCATATTTTCAAATTACACACAAAAGTTTAATGTAATCGCATCATAGTCCGTACATTGCACTGAATATAAAAATCTTAGGAGGTCAAACTATACCATTTAAACGATGACCTACACCTTGCACATTATATAAAGGTAAATGCTTTATGAGACGCTTACCAATCAACTCCGCAAAAAATTGACAACCATAACTTTATCCTCCTTGCTGACAACACATGTGCCTTCTTAAGTTCATACTTGCCGTAATAGTCATCCGCTCAATTATAAATAAAATAATAATAGATGCTAAATTCCAAAATACATCACTATTCAAAAGATTCTTTATCAATTCCATACTTATGTTACTTAAACTATATTATGCTATTACTCTATTACAACACATCCTATAATTGCTTTTCCCAACCATTCAGCCTTATTTATCTCTTCCTGAATCACAGAGTATTTCGATATTCCACTCTGCTCTACAAAAAGAACCGCCTCACAGTCTGACAGCCCCTTAACCGCTTCCGCATTATTAAATATATCGCTTCCGGCTTTAACTTTTATATCTTTTAACATCGGAGAGATTTTTTCAGAAATATTCTTAATAACAGTATCGGAAATACTTCCTGTTATATATATACTAGAATATTTTTCTTTCATACCCATAATATTTTCAGCTATGAGCTGATAGTTATCGTTCAAGCTGTTATCACAGCATCTTCCCTCTATTCTGCTTATACGTTTATCAATTATGTTTTTATTTTTTCCTGACGCAATTTTACCAATTATTACCATTCCAAAACGATCACTTATCTCATTTCCGATATATATGCGGTCACCGATTACATATGCCATACAACCACATACATATACCATGAACACACCTGCTATCAGTCCAACGATTGAATATTTTATTGTTTTGAATACCACATTCGTATCATTACTCAGTGCATTCTCATCCTTATCAAGTTCACGCAGATTATATGTAGCATCGTCAATAATATTATTATTTTCCGTTTTGGTCTGATTCAGTGACTGTAAAAGAGCATTTTGTTCCTTCTGCTTATCTATCAGGTCAAGATTTATATATGAATATGACGTATTATTTATCAGACCCAGCGAATGCTCAGCAATATTTTTCGTTATATCCTCACCTATAGACGGCAGATATCCGACTACACATTCTAATATCTGCTGTGCTGTGTCAACATCACTATGTATAACTTTCACCGTTAGAATACGATTAGAAACATAAATTGACAGAATTTCCTTTAAATATCTGCTCTGGGTTCCAAACTTCTCAGCAACTTCGTTCATGATATCAGCATTTGTAAGAAGTGATACGTAACTTCTCGCTATCGTATCTGTAAAATCCATGTTCTGATAATCCATACCTGGAAGTATTTTATAATCGGTAGATATATAATATTCCGCCTCAGCACACTGAATGTCATATGGGTCAAGATTAATATATATGGATTTGTCAAGATACTCCTGCTGGTCGGATATCTTTTTATCAATTGTTACGTTATCTAACTCAGCTTCATCCATAGAATTGGAATATTTTAACTTATTGTCTCGTATTTCTACTACTTTATCCCAATTAGCATAATCATCGTTTGACGCAGTAATGCTGGATATAATTGCATATATTCCTAATAAAACAGCAATAATCAAACCTGCAATAATCATGGCTTTCCATTTTCTCAGACCTGCATAAAACATAAACCTTAAATCCATTCTGTCTCTCTTTTCCTCATTTTGCTCCATATTTTCCTCAAAGCTCCTTTCAAGTTCTATTTTTAAGTGTATATCAACATTCTCTGGTATGTCAATTTCTTTGCGATAAATTATTTGTTTTTCTGATATATTTTATTATACAAAAGATACAACATTGTAGAAAGCAACAAAAAATACCGCCCTAAGAAACAAATATATCCATTCTGTAATAGGAGAACCGCTATGTCCAACCACCATAAGTATAATACTTTACACCTTAGCCTCACTTATATCCATGCATTTATTAACTGCATCATATAAATTCTGTGCACTTATATCCTGACCAAAATTACTATCACCAATAAGTATAGTTCTGCATCCTGCGGCATTTCCAGCTTTTATATCATTTTCCCCATCACCAATCATCCAACTCCGGGTTAAATCTATATTAAAATCTCCTGCTGCCTTCAACAACATTCCCGGCTTAGGTTTCCTGCACTCACAGTCTATCTTTAATTCTTCCACTTCACCTTCATATCCTTTATGAGGATGATGAGGACAATAATAGATTGCATCAAGATATGCACCTTCTTTTCCGAGCAATGTCTCCATCTTATTATGAATCTGGTCCAGTTCACTAAACGATACTTCGCCTCTTGCAACCACTGGCTGATTAGTCACAACTATGGCTAAATAGCCCGACGAATTTATTTTTTTTATCGCATCAGTTACACCATCAATTAGTTCAAAATCCTCTATATCCGTCAAAAAACCTACATATTTATTGATAGTTCCATCCCTGTCAATAAATACTGCCCTTTGCTTATTTACAAGGTTCTTACCATGCACAGTTCCTTCTTTAAAATCTTTCTCCACCGCATAAAGACGCTCCGGTGTCCCCATGTCTTTAACATACTCAGGACTATCATAACAAAACATCTTTCCTGTTCCTGCAAGTGGCTTCAATAGCTGCCTATCAAGATCAACTTTAATCAGATTCCCTTTTTCGTCCACACTTCCTATACGTTCTTCATCTATTCCAAACATATCAAGAATTTTAGGATTTATAACATGGAGTCCTGCATTAACACGATTTTTATAATATAGAGGACGCACATCCTCTTTTGCAAGCCACTGTTTCACTGCACCATTCTCATCTGCAACTATCAGTCCACTGTCATACGGATGTGAATTAGGATGTGTGAATAAAGTAACTAACCCTCCACAATTTTTATGATATTCTACAAATCTATTAAAATCAACATCAAAAATTGCATCAGCATTTAATAATAAAAAATCATCGGTAAGTTTTTTCTTTATTTTAAAAAGTGCTCCTGCATTTCCTAATGGTTGGTTCTCATTATAATATTCAATATGTACCCCAAATCGCGAACCATCCCCAAAATAGTCCATAATAATATTCCCAAGATGCGAGATTGTTATAATAATATCGGTAAATCCCTGTTTTTTAAGATTTCTTATCTCATGCTCTAAAACTGGCACACCATCAATTTTTATCATTGGTTTTGGAATATCTGATGCTACCGACTGAATTCTTGTTCCCTTTCCCCCTGCCATTATCACTACTTTCATAATTCTACCTACCTAATTTTTAATATTTATGTAAAACTTTTCTTATTACCGGGCTGACAAGATACTTGTTTTTATAAATTAACAAAACTATACATGTTAAAGTTGCCACTATAATGATAGCAATATTATTTACACTCCACACAAAAAGAATGAGTGCTAAGCTTATTGCAAACAATGTTATAAACTCTTTCCAGTCCACGCTAAGCTTATAATATCTTTCTGTGTGTTTCAAACGTATTATAAATAAAAATAAATATGCTGCAAATGTTGAAAAACTTGCCGCCTGCAGCCCTATTACTCTTATCAATACAATATTAATGACAATGTTTAATATTGCAGCAAATACCGTTGTAAACAAGCTTCTCTCAGTCTGTTTTGAAATCTGATACCCCAAGCCAAGAAAGCTGCATAATGCACTAAATATAGCCCCCAGATATAAGAACCCTGTATACATCCACGCACTTTTATAGTCTGAAGACACCAGAAGTTCTATAACCAACTTCGTAGCTGGTATCGCACATATCCCAAGTGTGAACAGTAACACATAATATTTTTTAAATATATTGCTGAAAAAACTATCTCTGTCAGGAGTATCATACTCTTTTATTGCTGCCTCCTGCCATGCGAGATAAAAAATACTGGTTAGGGTAGTCAGCACTGTCGGGAATTTTGTCGCCATTGAATATATTCCATTGTATGATGTTCCTAAGAAATACAATATTATATATCTATCCGATGCATTCACTATCCACCAGCATATCGTGTTAGGCACAAGTGGCGCCGAATAACGTAAAAGTTCTTTGAAAATTTTTTTATCAAACTTTTCTTTTATACTCTCACGAAGTTTCTTTTGAACAATGAAAAGCAATATTATACAAATATAATTCGCAACAACCTTAGATATAAGTAATGCTTTTACACCCTGTTTTAAAAACATCAAACCTATAATTTCATATACAAGCATTACCGCACTGTTTAATACCCCTGTAAATGCATACAGCTTGCTGCTGCCAAAACCGCGTATGGCATCCTGAAAAAAAGCGTAAAAAATAACAGAACATATATATAATGCAATCCACTCAGCATATTCAAAATGATAAAAAAATGAAATTATAAAAAAAACAAATTCAGTGAACAGTGTTGTTAAAACAAGGAACTTAACACCTGTCCCAACTGTTGCAAGTGAATTCTTATCTTTTCTTTCCGCTAAGAATCTATAAATGCCATCATTCATTTGAAAAATAACCAGCGGCTGTATCATAGCCACTGTAGTTATTATCAAATCATAATATCCCATTTCATCCGGCAGAATAAAATAAGAATATACTAACACCATAACATAAGACAGTACTTTAGCACCCAAGTTACCTACTGCATATATGCCTGTCTTTTTAACCAGTTCTTTTTCTCTACTCATGTTGTTTCACCCAAATTCTATCTATTCCGTTAGTGACATGTTGCTTTTTATTATTTCAATATATTTTTGTTTTACATGTTCTTTATGAATATTAAGATTTTGAGAATATTCCTTAATTTTATTATCTGATATATCTTTTATCATATTTATAACATCATCTACTGAAGTCCCAATATTAATTTTTTGAGCTAAAAATCCATCAGTTGTACTAGACCTACTATCATGATTTATCATAATACCAGGTATCCCTAATGACGCTGACATTCCAATTCCGTGTACTCTTCCACCTATTACCAAATCAAAATTATTATATATGTCTATATAATCTTTAGCATCATATGAATAATATATTTCTAAATTAGGAAATTCCTCATGTGCCTGTTCAATCTCATCAATATAGTGACAAACAAGACCTACATTATATTGTTCCGTTATTTTCTTATATAAAACACATATATAATCATGTAGTTCTTTTGAAACATTATTACCTTGTAAAGTTTCATTTGTAGCATAAATCAGCCCGATTTTCTTTACATTTTCTACTACTCTAATATTTTTTGAAGCAAGTAAGGCTGGACAAGGCACATATATTCCGCCATAATCTTTAAGCAATTCCGCTGTAGCCAAATCCCTTGTTGTTATTACATTAGATTTACTTAAAACACTTTTTACTACAGGTTTGGACATTTCAAAAGATGTACTATCCCCTGCCCCTAATCCCAAAAATATTGTTGGAATATTGCTTCTCTCAATAGCTTCATACATAGAATTCAATCTACTACCATACCATTCTGGAGAACCTGCAAATAAAGCCATGTCTATGTTATTGGAATCCATATCATCTTTATATGAATTATCATATTGACCAATATTAAAGATGTTTTGTATAATTGCTTTTCCTCTAATATTTTTTTTATCCCAATTAATTGTTGCCTTTTTATATTTTGTTTTGTTGCGGTATCGTCCTCCAACCCTTATATCAGGATTTCTATTAAAAATTATAGGATTAATATTATCTCCATAAATTTCTTTTAGAATATTAAGACATCCGAGCATAATAAATTCATCGCCAGGATTCCATTGTCTGGTAGTTGATATTAATACATTTTTTCTCATATTTACTCCTATATAGTATATTAGTTCTTTTTTAGGCTTTTTATCATATTAGCATAGCTTTCAAAAGACGAGTTCAAATCAAAATATTCTTGTAATAACTTCTCTTGACCATCTGTTATATCAAAACAATCATGCTTTAAAAGATTTTTTATAACCTTATTATAATCCTCTGCAGTATCACAAAAATAATAACTTTCACCATCTACAGCAGGTATACCTTCAATACCTATACTATTAGTAAGTACCGGTATCCTCGCTGAAAGTGCTTCAATTATTTTAACTTTTATCCCAGCACCAGTTAGTAAGGGGGACACAAAACATAAGCTATTAGAAAAATATGGTGTTTCATCCTCGACAAATCCTGTAATAATTATTCTATCGTTTTTTCTTGATTTTAATATTTCTGGAGGACGATTTCCGGCAACAATAAATCTTATATCTGTATCTTCAAGTAGAGGCATAACATTATCAATAAACCAAATTGCTGCCTCATAATTTTCAGCTCTATACATTGCCCCCCAAAATAATATATCATGATTTATCTTTTCGCGTTTAATGTTACGCATATCATGGTAATACGGAGTAAGCACATGTATTTTTTCTTCAGATATCCCATTATCAACCAGTAATTTTTTATCTTTATAACTCTGTGGCATTGCTATATCACACAATTTTAATGCCTCTATCTCACGTTCTTTCATATTTTCATACGCAAGCTTCGCACTGATTCTATTATTATCTGATGCTGTATCGTACTTTCTCTTATAACCCAAAAAACTTACATCATGCTCTGAGGCAACATATTTTGCATCTGGAAAAATAGCCTTGATTTTTTCTATTTCCAACACTATATTTGTCCATTCTAGAACAATAACATCCGGCATGTAACCAGATCTTTTTAATTTCATCGCTTCTTTTAGCATCTCTCTCTCAAGATAATATGATAATTCAGCGTCATGCTTTTTTACGATTTTTCCATATGTATCAACGATTACTCGTTTTACATTGGTAATAAAAGTTCCCCTGGTCAGAATACAATGACATTCATAGTTTTCTTTTTCTTCATCTATGTACTTTTTATCATCATACCTGCAGAAACCAATCATCTTAGTCTGAATATCTTTATCTTTACTTATATTTTTTACATAATAGTTAAATGTTTGTCCACCTGCATGACGTATCTGCTTATATGGCACAAATGATGATATATATAACAACTTTATCATAAACGCTCTCCTATATTTTCTGACTTATCCTTCTGAGTATTTTAGATACAATACATGGAATTAATATACTTAATAATAAAACAATTGCCAATAGAAACATATATAATACATTTGACATGTACTTAGCAGGTATTGCCATATGAATCACCTGCTTACTTAACATTATTATGACAGGATGAAGAAGATATATTGTCAATGATGAGGAATCCAATACACTTATAAACTTATTCTTGACCTCATCACTACCTTCAAAAAACCAAAATATACAAAAGCAGGCACTTCCCTCCATATTACATATAATATTGATAGTATTAATCCCTGTATCATAGTATACACATACTATTCGTGTTGGTACATATAATATAATTGCAACAATGAAATATGGTACCATTAGTTTTTTTATTCTTTTTATGGTCCAACTTTTAAAGTCGGTGCTTTCCTTATATGTTAGTGCAAAGACAGCCCCGGATAAAAAGACGAATAACGGCATATGAAAGCTATATATAATTTTTTTACAAACCCTAACACACCGATAATATATAAATTATTAGCTGTTGAATAAAATGAGGTAGTACCATCTTTTAAAGGTAATTCCAATGTACAGCTATGGCCAATGGCAACTAGTAAAGTAGCTAATACCCGAATCCTTTGATAACATCCATCTTTTTTTCTTACATCCATAAAAATCCTCCAGCTAAAAGTACAATTGTTATATTCAATGTAACTAATATCCACATTATAATATTTCTTTTACACAGCCTCATTTTCCTAAGTGCTAAATCATAAAAATATACAATTCCATAAATATACATAAGCTTATGCCTAGGTTCAGATACCGAACTGTAGAAGATTTCATATAAAATCATCATATTTACAATATTTAAAAGCCAGAAATATAATTCATCTTTTTTGTTACCTTTTAAACCCGTAATAAAACCGTACCCCGCAAATGGATAAACCAAAATGTTCCAAATTGACAAGCCAAAATATATAAATGCACAGTTCCCACCCATAATCGGCTGGTTAAGCTCCGTACCGGACATCATATTTTTAACTTGCGATATTGGGTTGGGATATAAAAACGCTTTAATTATTCTAAATCTAAAAATACTAACTTTATGATTTACATCCCACAGTATACCGAATCTATTCTTGGCTAATATTGCAAGTATACTTGTTGCGCCCAGAAAAAAAACTGTTAATACAATACATCCTCTGATTGCCAACTTTTTTTTATTTAAACCATACCAAAGGAATATTGGTATTGTAAGTATTACAGTATAGCTTCTTAGTAGTGTTGCAAATATAATATATATAATACACTTTAAAATTGAACTTTCTCTTTTTTTACATTCGTGCATAAGCAGAGACACAAAAAATACTATCCACATATCACGCATCAATATTGAACTTTGTTGCATTACTCCTGTATTTAAAGCTAAAATAATAAATAATATTTTCTTATTTTTTTTATTATCTGGCTCAAAAAATTCTGAGATATTATCGCAAGCAATTAAAGAAATAATAATTTGTATTAAATAAACCATTTGAAGTGAAAATCTAATAGAAATTATTGTAGGCGTAAACGCGATTAAACGTATAAAAACAGCATATAAAATATATCCAACATTAGATATTTTGAGTTCAAAACACCATTTTATATTTCCTAACTGACTCAAACTAACCCCATTACTTAATGCCTTTGCTGCCTCAAAATAATTTTGCAAATCAGCTCCAGGTATTCCATACTCCCAGCCCATCATATACTCTAAATACCAATTAAGCACCAAGGAAAATATAAATAAAACAACAAAAGAGCCAAGAATAGCTCTTTGTGTATCACCGTCCTTAGTTTGTATATATTTTAAAAATAAAATAAAAATTATTCCCGTGATTAACAGTCCCAAAACAATCCTCCTGTACATGCTCCAATATAGAAGAATAACCTATCCTCTAAAAACCAAAATAATCCCTCTGACCATTTTACAAATAAAAGCCGGCAGCCATCCAAAATGGCGATACTCTTTTAAATATACATCCATACTTTTTAAAACTATTTTGGCTTTTTTTAAATTCTTTTTTCCATGCTCTTTTCCCACTGTCATAGATTCAAGATGTACAATATCGGCATCTGCACAGTAATAAAAATATGCGCCAACCTTCGTTAAACGCTCTGCAAGTATCTCCTCTTCACAATACAGAAAAGTACTTTCATCCATACAATCGACCATTTTCATATAACTGTTTTTTAGTAACATACAACAGCCATATACTCTGTATACACGTCCCGATTGATTTTTCATTTCTGCTCTTTTTTTCTTTTCAGATACAATGCCTAATGTCATGCTCCATACAGTAGGGCGCTCAACATAAGGCGCTGTCACATAACCATCTATATCCTCAATTCTCGGTCCGACACATGCGATATATTCATCACTTTCTGCACATTCAACAAGTTTCTTAAGAATATCTTTATCAACGATTTTTACATCATTATTGAGTATCCAGCTATACTCATATCCATGCTCTATGGCATATCTTATTCCTATATTATTGCCTGCAGCATATCCACCATTATTTTTACTGGAAACAAGGGTGTAATTTAATATATCGGCTTTTGCCTCCAGCTCCTGTTTAGAATTATTAGGGGAGCAATTATCAACTACAAGTATATCATAGTTATTATAATTCAATTCTTTAAGCTGTTCTGCAAGATTAATTGTAAGCTCATATGTTTTATAATTAAGTATCACAATTAATACTTTAGGATTTTTAACATCAACCACAATAAAATTAATCCTTTCCGAAAAATCTGTCCTCCAACATAAGACACCAGCAATGATATATAGGCAAATGTAATTCCTGAATCATATATGTTTCTGTTTCGGGAACCTTTACCGCTGCATCAGCAACCATCGCAAGCTCACCACCATTAGCTCCTGTAAGACCTATAACTTTTATCCCGGATGCTCTTGCAACAACGGTCGCATTCATTATATTTTTACTGTTTCCGGATGTCGAAATTCCCAAAAACACATCACCTTTGCGTCCAAATCCAAATAACTGCTGTGCAAACACACCATAACCATCAACATCATTAATGTATGCCGTCGAAAGTGCTTCATGCGCCACTAAAGGAATTGCCATAAGAGAACATTCAAGATTTTTTGCTAATTCCGTTCCACGCTCTGAATCAATCTCCATAAGTCTTTGTGCATACTCATCACATACCGGACGTTGAATTTTAAAACGCTTCATCAACTCACCCGCAATATGCTCCGAATCCGCTGCTGAACCGCCATTTCCGGCAATAAGAAGCTTTCCTCCATTTTCATAGCACTCCTCCATTATGAGATATGCATCAATTATTGACTGCCTAGCCCCCTCAAGCTTCGGATAACGTTCAATTAATGTATTTATATGCTTATATAAGCGTTCTTCCAATTCTCTCATTTTAAATCTCCATTCTTTGGTTCATAGCTCTCCGGTGTATAATGGATAACTCTCGTTCCACCTGTTTCAAATTCAAACGGTATATATAACAAATCCTGCATAGCATTTCGCACTGATTCCTGATATTCCGGCTGCACATAAAATACCAAAAAGCCACCGCCACCTGCTCCAAGTAATTTTCCGCCAAGAGCTCCGGCTTCCAATCCCTTAGCATAAAGTCCATCTATACTATCTGTTGACACTGCTGCTCCGGTCTGTCTCTTCAAACGCCATGTATGATCTAAAAGACGTCCGAAATCATCTAAATCAGATTCCTTGTCCGTTAAAACATGTTCTGCATCATCAACCAGACTTAACATTTCTTTAAGTTGAGCGGTCTTGTCTTCTTTTCCTACTGCATTTGCCTTCTGAACATCGGAAGAGAACCTGGTAAACCCGGTAAAAAACATCATTAAATTACTGTTAAGCTGTCTTTTTCTGTCCGGTGCAATAATAAGTGGCAGTACCTCATATCCATCAGAATTAAAATTAATGCGGTTGAATCCACCAAATGACGCTGCAATCTGATCCTGCCAGCCACCTGCTTCATTACACATTACACGTTCCAAATAGATTGCTTCATCTGCCAGTCTTTTTTTATCAGCATACTTTCCCTTCAGAGCATAAAATGCGTTCAGCATCCCAACTGCAAAAGAACTGCTTGTCCCAAGACCGGACCTTGCCGGGAGGTCGGCCTCATATGTAAGCCTTATTTCATGCATATCCAGCATTTTCATCGCATTTCTAATCGCCGGATGTTCAATATCATCAACATTACTCACTCGTTCTGTTACAGAATATGTTAATTCTGTATTATAGTCAAAAAAACGCGGAAGATGACGTACATTAACATAACAATACTTATCAAATGTTGTAGATAAAACGGCTCCTCCATACTCATTAAAAAAATCCTGCATGTCTGTTCCGCCACCAAAAAAAGACATTCTAAATGGTGTTTTTGTAATAATCATTTTCTTCTCCGTAAAATTTATTTATTAACACTAACCCTAATTAAACCGAATTTTCATCATATATCTATTTAATCTTCCCATCGTCCTACACCATATATTTCCGCCAGTATTCAAGCATTGAATGTATTGTCTGTGACATTGGTATCTCCTGCTGCCAGCCTGTGTCATGAGTTATTTTTGTGATATCCCCAACAATAATCTTTTCATCGGTTGGTCTGAGCAGGCTTGGATCAACTTCCAGCTCAAATTTAACACCCATATCCTTCTCAATCATATCTATAACATCACATATCTCATAGACATACCTGCTAGAAATATTATACACCTCTCCTGCTACACCCTTATCTGCCAGCATATAAAGACCATGTACCAGGTCATCCTGATCCATTATCGCTCTCTTGGTGTGTATATTTCCTACTCTCAGCTTATATGTTCCTGCACGCTCACACTCAATCGCCCTCTTCGTAAAATCTGATGTTACATCATTGACTTTTCGCGTGCCAGTCGTGTTAAATATACGTGCACGGATACATCGTATATGGTCATTCATAAAATACTGATATGATATTAAATCCTGTCCCACCTTACTCACTCCATATGGGTGTAAGGGTTTAAGTTCAGCATTTTCTTTAACCTTGCAATCTCCATCAAGCTCATTTAAAGTCTGTCCATACTCCGCACTGCTACATGCAACCACAACAATCGGATCATAGCTTTCATCAAAATACTTTCTAACCTTTTTTATCGCTTCATATACTGCTATTGTTCCATTAATATTAATCTCCATTGTCTCATAAGGTTTTTCCCATGAAACAGTAGGATAACTCTGAGCTGCAAGATGAAATATCCTATCCGGTCTAAAATCAATAATTATACGCTCTACATTTTCAGGATATCTGACATCTGTTTCTACAAGTTGTATATCAGGATTAATTGTCTTAATATCTACCGTAGGTTTGTAATAACTTCCAATAACCTGTTCTCCATTAGCATGCAGAAATTCAACCATATGGGAGCCAACCATACCACCTGCACCTGTAACATAATTTTTCATTTTAATAACACCTCATTTATAATTTTTGTAAATTTTTCTGCACACTTTACCGATGAATATCTTTCGTATGCGTATTTATATACATTTCGCAAACGCAATCTGTGGTCTTCCAAACTTATCAGCATCCAATACAACTCCCGATTGTGATGCGCTTTTATACGGCAAAATAACAAAATCGCATTGATGAAAATAATATCTCATCTGTTCATCCGTAACATATTCTGTTACCAGATTTACATTTGGTTTTCCCTTAATGTCTTCGACAATACCTTCAACCGTTTTATCAACACGCCCTACAATATCAAACTGTACCTCCGGACATATTTTTTATACCCCTCACCATCATAAAATATCTGCTTAATTTCCCCATTATTCCTCCATAAGCTTTTTAAATCTTGCAACTGCATTACTTACACCATACTTTTTCAATCCATATTCATAAGAATATTTACATACTTGCAAAAATTCATCATTTGATAAGTTTAATAGTTCCCTAATTTTCTGTGCAAATAACGCATTATTCTTGTACTCAATTAAATAACCAGTTTTTCCATCCTTAATTTGCTCTGGAATTGCCCCCACAGAAAAGCCGACAACTGGTCGGCTGTATTTATACGCATCAATTATAATTCCTGACTGTGACGCCGAATTATATGGTACTATTACAACATCGGCATCTTCAAACGCCCGCTTCATCTGTGCATCAGTTACATACTCTGTATTCATTTTAACATTAGAAAGTTGATTCAAATTATCAATTATATCTTGCACCTGTATATCCACTCTGCCAATTACTTCAAACTGAATATCTGGACACATTTTAGCAATTTCTAAAAGATTATCTGCCCCTTTATATGGATTTATTCTACCAAAAAATAAAACCTTCTTACTATATTGGGGTTCAGTAAATCCAGGATATCTTCGCCATAATTCCACATATTTAACTCTATTGGCATCTATCCCATACCTTTTAGTCATCTCTGAAACATAAAGTTTATTTCTCAAAACTATAATATCAGTTATTTTTACAAGCATACGATTCATTAAATCCACCATCTTTACCTGCTTGTCACCCTCATGAGGTATAACTTCATGAATAACATGATATGTGCGCGCTTTTCCAGACATCATGATTATTGGCAAATTCCATATATGAAGACTCTCGAAGTATATAACATCGAATTTTTGTTTTCTTATTCTCTTTATTATAGAAAACAATAATTTTAAATCAAATGTCTTTTTAGTAATTCCTGGTCTTTTAGGACAATCAACAAACCATGTTTTATCTGATTTTTTTACACTTACTTTAGGCGTGTTTATTGTCAATAAATATACATTATATATATCTATTAACTGTTCATACATTCCATATAATGTGTCCTGGTGGTCAGCATTGTCCGAAAATGTAACTAAAAGTATTTTTTTCAAACCTTCATCCATAATTTATTTATCTCCTGTATACTCCTGTGTACTAGCCACCTCATGCTCAACACCACTTCCTTCCATAGCCGTGGTTGTCCCTTCTGCAATTCCTTCTGTGCTCTCCGGCATAAACAAGATTTTTATGGTGGCAAACATTATTTTTAAATCAGCAAGTACACTTGGACTCGCAATATACATCAAATCCATCTGCAACTTATCATAAGGTGTTGTATTGTACTTTCCGTATACCTGAGCATACCCTGTCAGCCCTGCTTTTGCCTGAAGTCTTAATTCAAATTCTGGAAGTTCTTTAACATACTGTTCCGCAATCTCCGGGCGTTCCGGTCTTGGTCCGACTATCGACATGTCACCAAAGAGGATATTAAAAAGCTGAGGAAGTTCGTCAATCCTTACCTTTCTTATAACTTTTCCTATAGGAGTAATTCTATCATCTTTATCTCCGGATGAGAGCCTTGCAACACCATCCTTCTCTGCATCAACCCTCATACTGCGAAACTTTAATACCATGAATTTTTTTCCATCTTTTGTAAGTCTGCACTGTTTATATAAAACTGGACCATTATCAGTAGCCTTTATAATTATAGCTGTAACAATCATAATAGGACTTAAAATTATAATTGCTGCAAAAGACAATACCATATCTGCCATTCTCTTTATAAAAAGAAATTCAGGATTAGGATTGTATCGTCCTACTCTAAGCATTGGTAAATGAAGCATATGCATTTTTTTTGCTCCACTCATTATCACATCACCTACACGCGGTATGACGTAAACACTTATTCCTTTCAAAACACAATATTTAAGTATGATATTTCTGTCATGACTGTGTATTCCGCTCAAAAATACAGTTTCAATGCCATCTAACATGCTCAAATCAGCTATACAAGCATCTGACTTTACCTCAAATACAACTTTGAACTTCTTATCCATGCCATATTCACCTATAAGACGTTCCATACCTTCTCTAGCATTATAAATTATAGCTGATTTCTGTGGCTTATTAGTTTTAAAATACCACGTATGCGCACATATACACCAAAGTATGCTTATTACAAGTTGTACTACTAATAATAAAAGCATTGGAACAATATTAGGCAAATGTTTCATTAATAACCATGTTATAATATACATGATACCATCAGAGATAATTGCCGCTAAAGTCTGACTATATACCATTTCAGATATCCTATTTATCGATACTAAAAAACCATCAAATATTTTCCCATATGAAAAATATATAATAGCAAAAAGTGCCACAATAAGCCAGTTTCCCTTAGCATAATAGGGTGATACTGTACGCTCAGAATAATACACATACCAACACGCTGCAAATGGTGCTGTCATCAAAATCAAATTCAATGCCTTTACTAACCGTAAAGCAATATTATGTTCTATTTTTTTCATCATTTACTCCATAAATAATACAATCTTTAATAACTAATCAAGTATATCCCCTAATTGTTGTATGTGTCAAGATTTACATCCCATTCACTATTAATCATACCACAACTCCACACCAGTTTCATCAAGATATCTTCTACATATAAGATTTCCTAACGAATCGTACTCATATTTAACTGCTGCATAACCATCACTTGTAAACACAGGGTTTCCAGACGCATCAAAAAAATTTCTTAATATAAGTTTTCCCCCATCGTATTGTCTTTTTTCCACAGCATATCCTTTATTTGAGTCCTGTACTTCCAGATTTATATTAACAAATCTTATTTCATATAGTTGTCCTAATTCGTTATAATTATATACTATCCCGAAATATCCATCCCTTGTATTGATCGGTTGTCCTAATCTATCATAATAATATTCTCCTATTAACACATCATTATTATCTATCACCTTTTTTTTCATCGAATATCCTTCTAAGCAAAGCACCTCTTCTCCGTTAATGCCTAAGCACGTTCTATATATAATTACGCCGTCTTCTGTATAATCATAGTTATATTTATATCCATATACGTTTGTATCTATTTCAAATGGACTTCCACTATATTGATAATAAAACTCATACTGTTTACGCAATAATTCATCATAAGAATATGTCACAGAAACATATCCAAGATTTGATGATGTTTCATTCAAATTACCATCAATACAGATTTTTTTTGATATCTTTCCATTTTTATAGTACTCATACCTATAGCCATTACATCCATACATATCCTTTACTAATTGCCCATTTGCATCATAATATAATTCATATTCTATATTTTCATCATGATTATAAAAATACTTTATAATACTACAACCATTTGAGTTCTTCATTACTTTTCCGTCTGAATTAAGATATGTAACACTCGTAACTCTCCCCCATACATTATACTCTTTTTTTATTCTATCATATCCGCTCACCTGATAAACTATATAATTATCTGTCTTATACCAAGGTTTATACTCTGCTTCTGCAAATTTTTTCTCAACACTCTGCTTGTTATATACTATAATAAAATCTGCACCCTCCATGCCCGATTTACTCATTAAATATTCTACATCTGGGAATTCACTTTCAAGCTGTAATGTGAGTCGAGATGTAGAATCTCTCCCAGCTATCATCCTTATAGAAGAATCATACTGTCTAAAATACGAAGACAAAGAATTAGGTAACGCAATTGTTATATCTCCATTCTTTTCAAATACATTGCTTAACTCAATTACTTCCTTAGGAATTTTTTCATAATTTTCAGCCCTTATAACCCACGGCTGTACATATATGCTGTCACCACCCAGAACAATTATAGCAATAATTAACATCATCGCTATCGGCTTTCTTGACCTTTTCATTCTTGCAAGCACAGTGACACAGCCAAACGCTATAATAACAAATATCTGTATCGTAGAAAACAAACGACAAAAATATGCAACACTCACTCCCCACAATTTTTCGCCTATAACTACACTTATCGGATTTAATATTCCAACAAATACTATAAGGGAATACCATACATATTCCGCCCTCTTGTACTTATCCTTTAAAAAAAGCAGTAAAATCATCCATGTAATAAAGAAAAAAAGGTAATATAGGTTATCCCCCCATAAAGTATCCCATACCTCCCTTAGAAAATCAAATGTCTCCATATCTGTATATTTCACCTCTTAATTAAATATAATATGCAATAAATTGCCGGTGCGAAACCTGCCCAAGGTATATAAAAGATATTAATAAGTTTTTTATTTATAGAAATATACAATACTACCATCAAGCATACAATTACTATTGACGTGCCTGCTCCTGCTAAAGATAATGAGCTCGCTGCCAACGATAATATAAATATGAACAGACCATTTCTAACACTATATCTTTCCCTCAGAACTCTTGGTAAGACTACAAACAGATATGGTGTTAACGCAATAGCGAAGATAGCTTTCCCTTGCCATGGTGCCCCTAAAAGTCTAAAAGTAGTTGAATAGTTAGAATAGAACCCATATATGTATAAAACTTCTATAAGCACCATAAAAATAAGCCTGTTATCCCTCTGTCTAAAGAGTCTCTTTGCAAGGAGTACATACGTTGCGTATGCAATAAATATAATCTGGACAACCATAATCGTATGCGCCATTGTTGGTACATTTACCATCGTGACTTTCGATAAATACGCAATAAATATTATTGATGACTGAAGACTTCTCTGAAAATCCAGAGCTTGTTGTACACCAGTTGTCACGTTAAAAATGTACATATAATTACCTTCTATTGCAGAGTTTGCATACACAAGATAGGTTGCATCATCATATGACATAACCGATATTCCATAGAATAATGCATAATATACTTGCACAAAAAGTATTGCTATTATAAGGAATATATAAAACATTTCATCTTTTTCAAGGCACGCTACCATTTTTTCTTTACATATTGGCTTCTTTTTTATACTAAATACAAATTTTACCCATGAAAATCCCGCTATAGCAGAAATAACTATAGTGTACACAACCACCAGAACACTAAACTTCCCTTTTAAAAAACACATTGGCACACATATAAGCTGGAATAGAGCCAACATCGTATAATAACCGCTTATATACCATTCCAAAATTTTATATGTGCTCATTTGTTGTTTATTTTCGTCCCATAGCATTCCCAAAATCAATGGAAACAAAAACAGAAATATTATACACATTGAAATTTTTAACATAATTTATCTCCAGACCATCGGGTCATATTTTAACTTTTAAGGTATCTCACTGGTCATACACATCCAGTATCTTACATTTTCTGTACTATAATACTCACCAAATAATACTCTTATCATATCACATGTAGCTTTAACTATACAAGTCATGGCGACAATGTTTTTCATTTTCTCCTAATCCTCTCAACCCCATCCAGTACCACCATAATATTACTCGAATTAGCACGTAACTCTTTCACAGAAATCCGTTTTGAATCAACACCCGCTATCAATTTTTTATCCTTTAACTTTGCTGCTTCTTCAGTCCATCATCAACCTTCTTATCAAGATATACCCTCTCCACATCTTTGCAGAACCATACAAACTCATAGCATTTATCATCGCAATATTTCTTTGATTCCTTAAGGGAATCGGCATCTTTCTGTTCTACATCATAGTCATCACAGTCAAAACAGAATATTACCTTCGACCGGTTGCTTTTAGACATTGCCTTGTATTGGGTAATCAAGGCATTGATCTCCTTTTCCTTTTTGGCTCTTTGTCAATATTATTTTAATTGAAAAAAGACAGGGTGGCAGCCACCCCATCCATTATCATCCTATTGTACCGTATGAATTGTCATACCGCATACGCAAGTTCTCTTTTATTTCCCTAACTTCCTATACATTTTTCCACAGATTGACTTATCAAACTCCCTTACATCCTGCTCATAAGCCTCACACCTCCGCCTTAACTGTTCTGCCTCATTTCTGCTCTTATCAAGTTCAATCTCATAAGCATCGCAGTATTCTTTAAGATTCTTCACCTCATCACGGCTCTTTGCAAGCTCAAGCTCATAAGCATCACAGTATTCCTTGAGCGCCTCCGACTTTCTCTCGGCTTCCATAAGGCTGTCAATTGATATGCCCGCGCCATTATTGATAACGATAGTCTTCTTGCCAATTGTCTTTGCAAGCTCTCCAATAATATGCCTTCCGTCACGCACATAAGCACCGAACGCATCATCCATCTTCTCGAACAATCCTGCCTCCTGCTCAGAGATTCCATATTTTCTGCAGAATTTTGCCAATGTATTCTTGTACTCATCAACCAGACCTGTAATATCTATGCTCAGATACTTAAGCGCCCTGTATATCACATATCCCACCGGAATGTCGAAGTCGAATACCCACTCATAGTCTATGGCAGTCAGCTTGTTTTCACCTGTGATGAACAGATTATCGAAATTCAAATCAATATCTGTGATTTTCAGACTGCTGATATTCTCATCGGATATACAGCTGAAATCCATATCAAAAAATACGTTTTTAAATGCATCAGATATTTCTGCCTCCGGTTTCACCGCAAGTCCTTTCACTGTTCTGACATATTTTTCTACGATAATGTCTGCCTCCTGCTCTTTTCCTGCTTTAAACAGTGAGCACAGCTTATCGCCCAGATTCTCACCATTGATATATTCGAAATACGCCTTCCCATCCCCGGCACTGCAGTGGTTATACTCAATAGCATACTCATCCTCTTTGTTCCTTTCAGACTTTAAGGCAGCTTCCAGCTTTACATAGTTGTCATACATCCCATTTACATGTGCTGCCGCCGTCCGGGATTCCGGCTCCTTATACACAATCTGCACGGCATCTGCATGTCCGATCTGTATTCCGGTACTTATCATAAATTTCTCAGAGCGGTCATCTGAATACTTTACATATACCGTCCTGTCTTCTTCATACTGCTGCCTTCCAAAAACAAATAAAAATGAGTTGGCGAAGTTCCCGAAGGTATGCTCCTTAACACACTCCTCAAGTGCTTTTGCCTCATTGAACAGTACATATCTGTCCTGATCAAAATTAATTGATGGTATTCTAAGCAGCTCTCCCATCCTCGGGAGGCGTTCATCCGAGTACATCGCCATCGGAAGCTTATAATCAGGATACGGATAATAGCAATATGTCTCAGTAAGTCCTGCTTTATTAGCATACTCCATCATTCGTTCCTTGGAAAAAGTCTTGGCTATATTGGTTCTTGGATAGCCTTCTATGCCTTCGAACATCATTCCCACATGATCCTCACGACACCCGGCAAAATACTTCATTCCATACTTGTTCTCAATGGCTATGATTAGTCTGCCATTCTCCTTAAGATGGCCTGCCACTATGCTCATGAACTCCTCATAGGCATCGGAGGCACTCTCAATGTAGCTCGCAGCATACTCATACACACCTATGAGAGTTATATAGTCATATTTCTTCTCAAGCTGCTTCTCTACAGTCTGGAAGTTGCCGACCATTATCTCGATATTGTCCTTATCCTTATTCCTGTAAGCATTTATGGTGCTTCTTTTCTTAGACAGTTCTATGCAGGTCACGCTTCCCGCCATATCCGCAAGTGCACCGGTTATCGCGCCACATCCCGAACCTATTTCAAGCACATCATCATTCTTCGTAATAGGAAGAAATGAAACAATATTTCCACGGATATTTGACAGATGGTAAAGTACCGACCAGCTCTTTCTCTCATTTATGATGCGATTGTAGTCGCATGGAGCAACATTCTTTACAATCTCAAGTATCTCATCCTCGCTCGCACCTTCATCGTAAAGATCCCTGCCACTATAATAATCCAGATTAAGTCTTACCTTACCAATTACTTCCTGCATACTTCCTCCTTACCTCACGCTTACCTCAGACTCCATATCATAGAATCCCACCGTATCCTTGCCGGATATTACGGTGATTCCAAGCGCATCATACAGTCTGTGATACACCACAAACTCTCCGTTCCTGTAACCTGTACATCCGAATGATATAAGGTAATTACCACCCTGTAGGTTCATCTTCTGTTTAAAGTATATTTCCCTCACTGCCCCTTCAGAAGCATCGAAGCTCTCAACCTTCTCGAACAGCGTATTGGTTCCTGTTATTTCTATTCCTTTGATATCCTTAATTGTAAATGCCGCTATCGGTTCGTCGAGTGCCTGATTAAACCTCACTCTCATACCAACTGTGAATTCGGTTCCCTTTTCAATCGCAGCTGTTATATTGCCCTTGTCATCAAATACGGCAAAATCTATTATCTCTCCCTCTTTATCACCGTACTCTAAAAGCCGTGAATTTACCTCAAGTCTTGATCTCCACAGACTGAATTGCTTTCCGTCTGCACCGTTTATACCTTTAACACCCGCACCCTGTCCGGTTGTATTTTCGTCTGCATTCTTCCCGGCTTTCTCCGGCTTATACTGGTTTACAAGCACCTTCTTATACATATCAACCATAGCCTTAGGTGTTCCCTCAGCCAGCTTCACGCCCTTGTTTATAAGCACCACCCGGTCACAGTATTTGCTTATACTGCTAAGGTCATGACTTACAAACAGTATTGTCTTCCCCTGCTTCTTAAACTCCTCGAACTTATGGTAGCACTTTGACTGAAAGAACACATCCCCAACAGACAATGCCTCATCAACTATGAGTATCTCCGGGTCAATGTTTATCGCAACAGCAAATGCCAGCCTTATAAACATACCGCTTGAGTACGTCTTCACAGGCTGATGCACGAAATCTCCTATATCGGCAAAGTCCAATATATCCTGAAGCTTCGCATCTATCTCTTCCCTCGTGAAGCCAATCATCGTTCCATTAAGGTATACATTTTCTATTCCTGTGTACTCCATATTAAACCCTGCACCCAGCTCAAGAAGTGCCGATATTCTTCCATCGACCTTAACCTCTCCAGCTGTAGGGTTAAGTACACCTGTTATTATCTTGAGCATGGTCGACTTACCTGAGCCATTCGTTCCGATAATACCAACGCACTCGCCTGTCCCCACCTTGAAGCTGACATCATTTAACGCATAATGTTCCCTGTACAGCTTTTTCTTCCTGCCGAAGCCAAGAGCGTCCTTGAAACGATCCGAATTCTTATCATACAGCTTGTACACCTTGCTCACATTATTTACTTCTATCGCATAATCCTGTTCTATTCCCATACTACTCCTCTATAACACATCCGCAAAATGTACTTTAAGCCTGCTAAACAGCTTTCTGCCCACCAGCATAAGTACAAGTGTCACTGCCCAGAAATATAATCCCATTCTCCATCTCGATATTATCGATACATTCAATATCAATGAATCCCTGTACCCGGAAACAAGATAGTACACCGGATTGAGATAGAAAAACCATACAAGATTGCCATGTATTCTGTCCATCGTCCACAGAATAGGTGTAATCCAAACACCTATCTGAAGTATAATATTCACAATCTGGGTAAGATCCCTGAAAAACACTACCACCGAGCTTGTTATGTATGACAAGCTCAGAGAAAACATAAAGGTACAGAACGAGTAATATATTATCTGAAGATAATGCACATTTAACGGTCTACCTGATACTGTGAACATGATTATAGTAAATATAATAAAGAATATGTGTGTGAATACCGCTGCCATAACCTTAACAACCGGAAGTATGTCTATGTTAAACACAACCTTCTTTACCAGATAACTGTATTCAAGCATTGACGTGGTTCCTCCGGTCAGACCATCGCTGAAAAAAAACCATGGCACAAGTCCGGACACAAGCCACAGAGCATACGGCACTCCCTCAACCTTATCAAACCCCATCGCAACAGTGAACACGAACCAGTATACAAGCACAGTTATGACAGGCTGTATAAACCCCCATGCCATACCTAAGAACGAACCTGAATATCTTGTCTTAAAGTCATTCTTTGCAAGATCCCATACCAGTCTTCTGTTCGCATATATCTCCTGTATAAGCATCCTATTTTTCTTGGAATTAAGTGTATTTCCCATATTCTATATCCTAATCTAAACATTTAATTATGTTTCTTATTCTTATTGCGCATAATCTCATTGATTTTCATGGCATCGCCATATACAATCTTTGAATCGTATGGTCTGTCCGGGAACGCGCCATAATCAAGCTTAATATCAAGCTTATGTTCCTTTATGAACATTTCCATTCTGTCTGCGAGCGACATCGCCGTACCTGTGCAGACATTGATTATTCCCGTGACCTCATCCTGGGTCGAGGCAGCCGCTATCTGATCTGCCAGCTCATCCACTGTAATAAAATCATATTTATTTTTACCTGTAGTGAATGGGAAGGTCTTCTTCCCCGCATCAACAGCCTCAAGAAGCTTGGTAAATACTGAATGATTCTTCATATCATCACCCAATATATAGTATGCCCTGAGCCAGTATATGTTAACATTCTTATCCTTGGCATACAGAAGAAGTGCCTGGCGAAGCGCATTCTTCGCAATCCCATATAATGTAAGCGGATTGCACGGTGTATACTCATCAATCACACCCTCATGAAAACCTATCTCATGCATGGTTCCCATAACTGCAATTCTCTTGCAGCCTGCATCTATCATTGAACACAGAAACTTATAATGAGCCGATACATTTACCATATGCGCTGCGGAATTATGGACAAATCCGTCCTTCCACGCCATATGTATGCACGCATCGGGCTTACCAAGCTTATCATATATATCACTATCCCCGGAGAATATATCCACAGGGCAATACTCCGCTCCCTCCGGTATTCCCTTATTAAACAAATCAACAGCAACAACCTCATGACCTGCTTCCAACAGCTTCTCAACAACATGTCTGCCAATATATCCCGCCGCTCCGGTTACCACTACTTTCATGTGCATACTCCTTTCATCACTCCTAATTATCCTCATATCTATATGTCTCGTGAGGTCCAAGGAACCTTCTCTTGGTATTGATTATCGCCACAAACAGCTTCTTAGGCATCCATTTCCTCATCCAGTACTTTATCCTATTATCCCATCCGTGATAATTAATCTGCTTTCCATTTATCGAGCTGAGCATTCCCATAAGTGCACTGTTTCCGAACTTGGACGCATAATGCATAAGTGTGGTATACTCAATTTTTGCATACTCATCACACATAACAATAGCAGAATAATATCCTGCGTCCTGTGCAACATAAGCATAACATCTTTCAATCGCATGTGAGATTGTTCCATCTATCGGAAGTGGCTCCTCAGGAAAATCCTCATACTTCCAGTCATATTTAAACAACTTCCTGAGTGCATCTGTCCTGAACCAGAAGCAGGAACCATGTGGTGCCACCGGTACCTTCATCTCATCAATCGGTGCTTTCACCCCAAGACGTGCTAATAAATCCTTGGTATTCTGAAAATTTACCTTCCATGATGTCATAAGACCAAACACATAAGGTCCATGTATCGGCTTAGGCGGACATGCTACACCGAGATGTGGATTCTCATCAAACAGTCTTAACATATTATTGACATATTCCTTCGAGTTAAGGGCATTCTTATAGCAGTTATACGCAAAGCCCTCTCCTACTGTTCCCGGTTTTTCCTGTGTGACCTTCTTATCATGTATGAAGCAGATGTAATCATACTCATCAACAAGCTGCCTGCCCGTCATGAGAAGTGCTGATACATCTCTTCCCTTATTCTCGACAATTCTAACTGTGACCTTGTTAGGCAGAACCGAGAGAAGCTTCTCTATCTCTGCTTTTTTCTCCTCGTTCTGTGTAGTTACATGTATATCCATCTGAGGCGGAATATTTCTCACATAGTTCATCATTTTCCCGGCAAGCTCATCCACATAATAGATATGCATCATAAGTGCCACTCTGCTTTTAGCAAAAAACTCTTCATCCAACGGCTTCTTAGCATAGTCGCTTGCGAGAGTATAGTTGAGCTGCATATTCCTTGCAAGGTCTGAATGGTCCATGCTTCTTAAGATATTCTGCCAGATAAGCTCAGTATCATAATCCGTATTCTCCTGTACATACTTGAATATCTCATATACAGGCTGACCTGCTGTGGTCTCGAGGAGCTGTCCATAGTCATGAAAAAAGCTTCTTCTCTTGAATATAGGGCATCTCTTCTCCTCTACAAGCTGTCTTGCGCAGTACAACCCCGGATAATCAGACATCCCCTCCATATCAGATACATCCACAGACACATCCCACTTATAACCAAGATCTGCAAAATGCTTGGTAAAAAATGACTCATGATAACATACCGAATCCCTGTAGTTGTTGACCGGTCTGAAATTATCCCAGTACTCCTGAAATTCCTTCTTACATATCATTCTCTTTCTATATACCATAAAATGTGACTGGATATGCTCCGGAAGATAACCATATGGGTTAAGTCCGAACGGATCATAATCGAACTTAGCATGTTTTGTAATGCCCCAGAAATCCAGATCTCTGTTCTTCATCTTTTCAAACGTCTCAGAAAATGGATAAAACGGTCCGAAAATTGTATGGTTAAGCATGATAAGCTCATCAAATGTCTCAAGCCTGTCCCATCCAAAATATTCAATACCCGCCTTATACGCATATACATCAAGCCCCTCGTTAGCTCTCTCTATTACCTTGCCGTACCTGGCAAATTTATTTCTTCCATCGTCCGTAAGCTTGCCGTTGCATACAACAACAAGCTCATCCACATTTTCCATAAGGTCATCGAGCAGATAGGGAATATAATCGTCCACTATCCCCTGCCCATCATAAAAGAAATAAATACAGGCTCTTTTAAACCCATCATCAATCCTTGCCATATAATCTCCATTCCGCATACACATATTTTATAGTATCTGCAATATAAACAGCATATATTTTTAATACGCATTCACAAAGCTGTAACACTGCTCATCAATCATGCGTCCATCCTTATCAAACACTCTGAACAGTGTCCAATAGTATCCATACTGTGGCTGCCATATTGTCCAGCCTGCATTTCCCTCATTTACCGTGAACTTGCCTGTATCATATATCCATGCGTCCTTTCCCTCAGCAAGAAGTGTACAGTCGAGAATTAACATCTCGTAGCTGTAGGACTGCTCCGGATTATCAGTTGTCTCCACACCTATGAGGAAGCCACCGCCCTCACCGGTGTAAGGCATCTGGCAGATTCCCTTGATGTGAGGATGGTGTTCAAATACGCTCTCTGTATACGTCACAGCCTCCGGGTCATTGACCGGACGTGCACATCCGAATACCTTCAGTTCTTTGAATACTTCCGGTGTCCATATAAGCCATTCATTATCCTTAACCCATCCTGTCTGATATACGATCTCATTGTTATCCGTGCCTCTTACCTCCCAGTAGTACTCCATACTGCTATCCGAAGCATTTCTCTCTGTTGTAAGACCAATAACCACACTCTCCGTATGCTCCATCATATACTGGCTTGCTTCCTTAATCTCCGTAACAATCTCAAGGTCGTACGTCTGAACATAGCTGTCATTTTTCGTATACACAACAGGTGTCTGTCCTGCTTCCACTTTGCTGAAGGACAAATACATTCCATTATACTTAGAGCAGATGTAATACTGTCCATCATCATTCTGCTTAATATACCACTTGGCATTATCGCCCGGTGTTGCGCCATCAAGCTTTTCCGCAACCACCTTTACTCCGCGTTCAAGGCTGTCATTCTCAAGCTTTAGAATCCTTCCATCCATGAAGTTTGTTATAGTGTAATAATTCTCATCTATCTGCTCAAGAGTCCACTGCATATTTCTGTCATATTCAAGTTCTGTCCATGAGATGTCATTCCCGGTTATCACAGAAGCCTGCTGTGTATCACCATTATCTGCGGTTACTGCTGCACCTGTCTGCAATGTGAATTTCCCATCGGCAGACTTGATATAGTATCTTCCATCACTCACAATATGCGCCACATTATCCGGGTCAGGCATATTATTATAAACCGGAATCTTAAAAACGAACTCACCATCAAGAGCACCTGTTTTTTCGTAGGTTCTCTTAACATTTCTTCCCTCGTTCGAAGGTGCAGCCAGATTCTGCATATACTGATGCCAGTATCTTCCATAATATGTTCCATCTACATCGAACTTTTGAAGATACAGCGTGTCCTGTCCCTTCAATATATAATTGTTGGATACCTTGGCACTTCCGCCTCTGAGCGCTGCTGTTCTGCTTGTCCAGCCCTCCGCCTTGGCTTCATTAAGACCATTAGTCACTATTTCCTCTCTGGTCTTACCTGATGCCTGTATATTAAAATAATTGTAATATCCCTCATATCCCGGGTATTTACCCGAAATCAGCTCAGAAGTTCCGCTCGCACCCTGCTCCTGGTATACACGGCACGCAAGATGAACCGGGCTTACTCCAAGCTCCTTTCCTATATCATAGAATGTCTGGGCATATGTGACACCTTCCGCATCCTCAATAAAACCTCTCATAAAGGAGTTCTGAAGGACCCTCTGTACAGTAACCACATTCTGACATGCCTCATTAAATGTCAGAAGCTCGAACTGAAATATGTAATCCTCTGTCAGCCAGTTCCTTGGATCAAGGTAATATGAAACTGCATAGTATGTAGCACATGACCAGCCGTCTCCATAGCTGTCACCTACCATCGAACTGTCAAAGTATGACGGTAGAAGACTTCTGCTTGCAGGGTTAGTTTCATTATACATAACCGTATCCCATTCAAGCCCTGTATCATACAATTGGAATGTCCAGCTAGGGTGCGCTGTCTTTAACGCATACAATGCTGCCTGATAGCTTCTTGGAAACTGTGCCACGTCAGCCGGAATATCCTCAGCCTTAACCTCCTGCACTGCATTTCCTACTGTCCCACCTGTGAATGTTGCAGCAAAAACCGCACCCGCCATAAGGCACGCTGTTATCCTTCGTATGATTCCTTTAGTTTTTCTCATTGTCTGTTCCTCTTTCTATAAGCTCATAAAATCTGTCACTATTTATATATTGCTCAACTATGAAATGTACATCATCAATATCCCCAAGATATTTCTTCATAAATTCCAAATCACCAGCATCAGGTGTTTTATCCAAAATCGCCTCAAACAGCCAATACAGCAACGTGTCCCTATCGTAGTCCAGGTTCTCATACTCCTGAGTGTTAATAACTGACATTGCCACATCCCCAAAGCTTTTTTCCCCTGTCTGATATAATGTCTTCAGCTCGTTAAGCTCTTCATCTGTGCATCTTCGTTTTAAAATATAAAAATACAGCCTCCTTATATATCCGTCAATGCCACAGTTTAAATCATAATCCTGTTTTTCATATAAATCAAATATTTGTTTATCCACAACATTAAAAAATCCAAGCCTTGCCGCGTACTCGCGCACCCCATCCTTGTCAGGAAAAACAATATATTCAACTTCAAGGTTTTCAAGAGCTTCGTTCACTCTGTCCATATCTTCGGTCAAGTCTGCATTGGCAATGTTCAACGCCACATATTCATCGCTGTCCTTGTCGGGCTGTCCGTCATTGAACACGTCATTCCCTATCGCAGTAAGCATATATGGCATAAAGCTCCTGAGAGTATCATAGCCCTCCTGTCCGCATAATATAACCGGTCTGCTCTCAATCTCCGTAAAACTGCCCTTTAAAAAATCAGCAATATCTTCAATGTCATCCATTCCTGTATCATTCTGCTCTTTTACGTCATCATATATTCTCTCAGGCATGCTGCTCAGCACACATATCAGTACTACAGCAACAGCTCCTACAATCACTTTCATTACCACACTCTTCTGTCTTCCGATAATATGGCACACACAGTAGGCAATGCACGAAAAAACAGGAACCGCATAGAGAAGTTCATACAATATACTCTCCCCCATCAGATCCTTCCATATCCACAATGCTATATTATTGAATACGAAGATAATCGCAAAAGCTGCAACTATAAGATTCCTCCTCAATGTAGTTTCCTTTATCACACACACAATATATATCATTGATACTATAAAACATATCACAAGTAGGCTTTTTCCTTGATAAATATCCAATAGATTTTCAAGCAGCATCCGCATTGTCCTTCTCCACACCCCGCATCTTTTTATGTATAGCAATAATCATATCCGTAAGCAGCACTACGAGTATTGAAAAAACCACTGCAGCCAAGGAATAAACAGATATTGCCAAGGCAGCACCAGCCATAATAGGTATTATCCTGATATCAAACTCCTTTTTATATGTGCCTCTGTTTCCTACAGCCCAATAAAAGACAAATGGCATGAGTACATTCGCTGCAATTGCCTGTGCTGTTCCACCATTGGTAAACAGCATGGCAGCAGGTGTCTTTCCGACAGCAAATACCGCCATAATCCAAAGCACTGTCCCTGCATACGCAAAAGCATACCTCTCATCTCCCTTAAACAGCTGACGCCCTATGCGTATATGGATAAATGCCGACAATATAATCCCCAGCCATGCCATGCCGTATCTTACAAGCTTGAACGCGCTCACACCGAGCAGGCTGCTCCATACAGCTATATTCATATTCCATACGCCAAACCCTCTTATATAATCCGGATGTGCCAGCAGCTTACCGGTATCGACATCATACATATACATTCTCCCAGTCATAACTGCCATTTCAATTGAACTTACAGTGTGTGCATAATCCGTGTTGTATGCCTTCTTAACACCTGCTAACAGCATAACTAAAATCAGTGTCACCATAAAAAATACTGTTGCAGCAGTAGAAGCACCCTTGATTTCCTTTACAATATTTCTCACAACACCCATGAATTTTGAGCGGAAGAAAATCATATATACAACGGCAACCACAATTGCCAATATAATCTGCTCTACAAGCAGCGCACCCAGCTTCGCTTTCATAAGAAGCATAGGGATATAGAATATCTCCTGAATAACAAGCCATACAAAAAATCCCATTATGATTGTTATCCCTCCACTTCTCTTAATGCCAAGAACTCTGTTGGCTATTGTACCTGACATCGTAAACACCAGCAAATATATTACCAGCATACATACTATCTTTAAAAAATCAACCATCCTGCCCCCTGTATAACATTGCATATTCATTGCTTTTTCGTTGTCAAAAAAATATATATAAAATCCAGTATTATTCCTCTTCTGTCAATTTTCCGTGCCAGCTTCCTGTTATATATCAGACATTCCTTGGCAAAGCTCCCAACCTTAAATTTTCCTGTAATAACCGCACTGCGATAGCCGGCAAACTCCTCCATTGCGTCAAAATAATCCTTATAGGCAGCACTTAACTTCAATGTCTGTCTGATATATCTTATTCTGTCACACAATTCATAGCAATAATCCGGCCATGTCGCAACCGTTCTCCTGATATAATTGAGCTTGGAATCCGCAGCGGCAAGTCCCAGCGTATTATCTCCATGTATTCTGTAATTCAATAAAATCCTGTTATACCAGTATAGTCCATCGTCTGCCGCCGCAATAAGCGCCATGGACCAATCATGTGGAATGTTACTATGCACACTGTCTAAATACTTCTTAGCTGCCACTTTTGAGACTGCCATAGTACATCCCGGAAAATAATTTTTCTCAAGTATCCTGTCAAAGCCAATCTTAACCAGCTCGTTATTTCCTGCTGTCATACCATAAGGAACGTAAGCCCTGTCAATCACATTCTCCTTGGCATTGATAAATCTGAGACTTGATGCAACAAGCTGTACCCGGGAATTATTTTCGAAGCATTCACACATTTTCTCAACCTTATCGCGCTCCCATACATCATCCTGGTCACATGTAAACAGTATATCACCATGGCTGACACTGAGTGCGTATCTGAAGTTCTCTATATATCCTTTGTTTGCTTCATTTATGATAATTTTATATTCAACCCGCGAACCATGCATGCACATATCAGACATGTACTCGTCCGCAATTCTGACAGTGTCATCAGCGGAGCGGTCATCGCATATAATTATCTCATCAGGAAGCCTTGTCTGTGACATTATGGATTCTAACTGACGTCTTATATATTTTCCGCCGTTATACACTGCCATAACAACTGATACTTTCATATCAATCTCCATTCCGCAGACAACTGTCTATCCTTCCGTCACCGTCTGCCGACAGTCTGCGCCTTCCATAAGACGTTCCCCGCCCAAGTCCTGCCTATGGCGATGTTACTGCATCTTCGCAAGAAAAGCCTTCGCATTGGCCGCGATGTCATCCTTGAATACAGCAGAACCTGCCACGATAACATTAGCTCCCGCATCAAGTGCCAGCGCTACGTTGTCAAGATTAATGCCGCCATCTACTTCCAGATCGGTAGCCAGTCCTCTGTCCGTGATCATTTTACGGATCACCGCTACCTTATTCAGGCATTCCGGGATCAGCTTCTGTCCGCCGAAACCGGGCTCCACGCTCATGACCAGCACGAGGTCCAGCTGGTCGAGATAATAGCCCAGCT
>OLWA01000346.1_pt1 | contig 59355 bp, 38 predicted proteins | sample 1673251 | NCBI WGS metagenome assembly OLWA01 (sample SAMEA3178937, study PRJEB25190) | human gut metagenome | biome: human gut; feature: human-associated habitat; material: faeces | place: Austria | collected 2013 | reverse complement strand
CAGCCGCGCAAGATCGACACGCTGGATGCCGTGGCGCGGCGCAAACTGATGTTCGAGCGGCGCCACCGTCCGGAATACAACGCCGGCAGCAGCATGAACATCAACATGGCGCTCGACGTGCGTCCCAACGTGGAGATGGAGCTCGACGTGGCGGGCAATACGGTCAAGGGGCGCGGCCAGGGGACGCTCAATCTGGAGATCAACCCCCGCGACAACGTCTTCATGATCAACGGCGACTATACGATCGAGGAGGGAACGTTCCTTCTGTCGCTGCAGCAGATCATCAACAAGCGCTTCACGATCGAGAGCGGTTCGTCGATCCAGTGGACGGGTTCGCCGATGGACGCGCTGCTGGATATCGATGCCGTCTACAAGGTCAAGGCGTCGCTGCAGCCGCTGCTGCAGGGCACGTCGGAGAATCTGGGCGGCGACCGTTCGGTGCCGGTCGAGTGCGTGATCCATCTGGGGGATCTGCTCTCGAATCCGAGCATTCTGTTCGACGTGCGGGTCCCGGGGTCGGATCCCGAGACGGCGGCCGTGGTGGCCAGTGCGCTGTCGACACCCGAAACGGTCGACACGCAATTCCTCTACCTGCTGCTGTTCAACAGCTTCATGTCGGAGAATACGTCGCAGTCGTCGTCGAACATCGGCAGCTCGGTGTCGGCGGCCACGGGTATGGAGTTTGTCTCGAACATGGTCAGCAACTGGCTCTCGTCGTCGGACTACAACGTGGTGATCCGCTACCGGCCCAAATCGGAACTGACGAGCGACGAGGTCGATTTCGGGCTGTCGAAGAGCCTGATCAACAACCGGCTGTTCGTCGAGGTCGAGGGCAACTACCTGATCGACAACAAGCAGGCCGTGAACAGTTCGATGTCCAACTTCATGGGCGAGGCCTACATCACCTACCTGATCGACCGCGCCGGGACGCTCAAGCTGAAGGCCTTCACGCAGACGATCGACCGCTTCGACGAGAACCAGGGTCTGCAGGAGACCGGTATGGGTGTCTATTTCAAGGAGGATTTCGACAATCTGCGGGATCTGCGCGACCGGATCAGCGACCGTTTCACGAACAAACGGCGCAAGGCGCGGCGGGTGGCCCGGCGTACGGCGCGTCTGGCGGAGAAGGAGGAGCGTGAGGCGGCTCAACGCCAGGCACGCGAAGCGGCCGAGGGGCTGGATCCCTTTGTGGAGACCGAGCCGGAGACAGGGACCGCAGCGCCGTCGGAACCGATCGTGGAGCCGGAACCGATCGTGGAGTCGGATCCGGTGGCGGACCCCGATCCGGCGGGTGAGGCTCCGGCAAAGCGGACCTCCGTCAAAACAACTCGAGAAAAGGCAATTCATAAACAAAAACACTAAATTTATACAAAAAACGCTATGACAACATTTTTGCAGGCTGCCGAGGCGGTGGCCGTAAGTGAGGAGACCCGGATGGGTTTGTGGGAGTTGTTCACCAAGGGCGGCTGGCTGATGTGGCCGCTGCTGTTGCTGGGCGGTGTGACGATCTTCATCTTCGTGGAGCGCTTCCTGGCCATCCGCAAGGCTTCGGTGCTGGACATGAACTTCATGAACCGCATCCGCGACTACATCTCCGACGGCAAGATCTCGACGGCGGTGAATCTTTGCAAGAAGACCGACACGCCGATCGCCCGCATGATCGAGAAGGGTATCGAACGCATCGGCCGCCCGATGAGCGACGTGCAGACGGCCATCGAGAATGTGGCCAACCTCGAGGTTTCGAAGCTCGAGAACGGTCTTCCGTTCCTGGCGACGATCGCCGGCGGAGCGCCGATGCTGGGCTTCCTGGGTACGGTGCTCGGCATGGTGCAGACCTTCATGGACATGTCGGCGGCGGGCGGAACGGTCGACCTGGCACTGCTGGCCAGCGGCATGTACGTGGCCATGGTGACCACGGTGGGCGGTCTGATCGTCGGCATCCCGGCCTACTTCGGCTACAACTACCTCGTGGCGCGCATCGAGAAGCTGGTGTTCCAGATGGAGGCCAACTCGATCGCGTTTATGGACATTCTGAATCAACCCGTTCAAAAATAGCGCGTTATGGCAATCAAACACGGATCGAAAGTCGATAAATCGTTCTCGGCCTCGTCGATGACCGACCTGATGTTCCTGCTGCTGCTGTTCCTCTTGATCGCCACGACGCTGATCAACCCCAACGCCCTGAAACTGATGCTTCCGAAGAGTTCGAACCAGTTGAAGGACAAGGCGATGACCACGGTGTCGGTTCAGGATGCGGGCCACGGCAAGTATCGTTACTATGTCGAATTGCAGGACGTGGGTTCGATCGGCGGCGTGGAGCGGGCGCTCAAGGCGCGGCTCGACGGGCAGAAGGACGCTACCGTCTCGCTCCACTGCGACAAGACCGTTGCGGTGGATGAGGTGGTGAAGGTTATGAACATCGCCAAGGACAATAATTATAAACTTATTTTGGCGACTTCGCCGAAATAAGTTCAATGAAAAATGAAAAATTAAGAATTAAAAATGAAATCCGTGCCACCCTGGCGCAGGGGCAATTTTTAATTTTTCATTCTTAATTTTTAATTGGGAAACCAATGTATTACTACGATCCCGATAATAAATCCCCGCGACGGTGGGCGATGATCGCGACGGCAGTCTACGGCGTGCTGCTGGCCGGCTCGTTCGCGCTGGTGTCGTTCGATTTCTCGCCGGTGACGGACAAGCCGGGCGACACGATTCTCGTCGACTTCACCGAGCCGCCCGTTCCCGAGCCGCCCAGACCGCCCGTGAAGGTGGCCAACGAGCCGCGCGTGCACGATGTCGCGGCACCCGTGGAGCAGACGGCGCAGGTTGCGGGCAAGGACCCTGTGACGCAGACGCCCAACCCCAAGGCGCTGTTCAAGATGAACAAGGGCGGGGCCGACGAACCCGACAATGCGGGCAATCCCCGCGCTCCCGAGGGCGAGGACAAGGCCAGCGGCACGGGCCCGGGACTGAACCCCGACGGACTGGACCAGCTGGATCAGGGGCTGAAAGGGCGCGGACTGGTGGGCGACCTGCCCAAGCCGTCGTATCCCGGCGAGAAGGGCGGCAAGGTCGTGATCCGCGTGACGGTCGACGCTTCGGGCAAGGTCACGGGGGCTTCGTTCGAACCCAAAGGCTCGACGACGGACGCTGCCGAGCTGATCGAGGCGGCGAAAGCGGCGGCCCGCAAGGCGCGATTCACAGAGAGCCGCGCCGCGGTGCAGGGCGGCACGATCACCTATATTTTCCGCATGGAGTAACGGGTGTGTTTGAGAAACCCGCGTCGGGTCGGCCGGGTCGGCGCCCGTTTTTTACCCGGTTTCCCGCCGCCCGCTGGTATGATATTGGATAAATACAAATTTTGGCTATGCGACATATCCTGTTAACCCTCTCGGCCTGCCTGGCGTTCGCTGCGGGCTATGCCGAAAAACCCGTAAAGGGGGCGCACCTCCGGCTGGAGAACGCGACCTATAATTTCGGCGACGTGTCCCGTAAGGGCGGCGACCTGGTCCGCGAATTCCGGTTCGTCAACGACGGTACGGCCCCGCTGGTGCTGGTGCGGGTCATCACTTCGTGTTCGTGCCTCAAGGCGTCGTTCTCGAAGCGTCCCGTGGAGCCGGCCGATTCGGGGGTGATCCGCATCATCTACGAACCCCACAAGAGCGAGCCGGGAGCCTTCAACAAGGTGATCCAGGTCTACTCCAATTCGGTCGACGGCCGCGACGTGATCACCGTGCAGGGCAACTCGATCGAGGGGCAGCCCCGCGGAAAGGTCAAGACCGAAAAGGTGAAAGTGAAGTATAAGTAAGAATATGAACGAGTCATCGGCATCCCGCAGTGCTGTCGACTGCCGCTTTCGCCGCCTTTGGCGTCGTTGGCAAGTCTGACCCACCCCCAAACCCCCGCCTCGGCGGGGGCTTATGGCAGGGCGCTGTCCGGGACCGAATGACATAATGAACCGAAATATGGCAATTCTTTTTTCAAACGCGACGGTGCTGCCGATGACGGCCGCCGGGAACGCCCCCCGCACCTTTGCGGGCTGGGTGGGCGTCGACGGCAACCGCATCGCGCTGGTCACGGAGTCGGAAACGGCCGCCGCGGAGTTCCGCGCGGCGCACCCCGGGCTTCGGGAGTTCGACTGCCGGGGCAAACTCGTGATGCCGGGGCTGGTGAACACCCACTGCCATGCGGCCATGACCCTGCAACGCAGCCTTGCCGACGACATCGCCCTGATGGAGTGGCTCCACGACTATATCTGGCCCTTCGAGGCGCGTCAGACAGCCGACGATGTGGCGCTGGGCATGACGCTCGGCGTGGTCGAGATGCTGCTGGGCGGCGTGACGTCGTTCGTCGACATGTACTATTTCGAAAACCGCTGCGTGGAGACGGTCGAACGGCTGGGCATCCGCGCCATGCTGGGCTGCAACTACTTCGATTCGAATGTCGACGAGGTGATGCCCCAGGTGGAGGAGGCCGTGCGGCTGGCCGCCGGATGCGACCGGGTGCAGATCGCCCTGGCGCCCCATTCGCCCTATACCGTGTCGCCCGAGAACCTCCTGCGCGGCAAGCGGCTGGCGGATAAATACGGCCTGCATCTGATGATCCATATCTCGGAGACGCAGGACGAGGTGCGCATCGTGCGCGAAAAGTACGGGAAAACCTCGGTCGAACACCTCGACGGGTTGGGACTGCTGGGGCCGAAGACCATCGGCGCGCACTGCATCCACGTGACCGACAGCGACATCGAGACACTCGCCGCGCGGGGCGTCGCCGTGTCGCACAACCCGCAGAGCAACATGAAAATATCGAGCGGCGTGGCGCCCGTCGAGCGGATGCGCGCCGCGGGTGCGCTGGTGACGGTCGGCACGGACGGAACCTGCTCGAACAACGATCTTGACATGTTCGAGGAGGTGCGCACGGCGGCCTTCCTGCAAAAATCCGCGACGGGCGATCCCGTGGCCCTTCCGGCCTGGGAGGCGCTGCGGCTGGCGACGGTGAACGGCGCGCGGGCGATGGGCTATGCCGACGGCGAACTGGGCGTCGTCCGCGAGGGCGCGCTGGCCGACCTGATCGTCGTGGACCTTCAGAAACCCCATTTGCAGCCCGTCAACGACGTGGTGTCGAATCTGGTCTACTGCGGCAAGGCCTCGGATGTCGATACGGTGGTCGTCGACGGACGGATCGTCGTCGAGAACCGCTGCGTGGCGGGCGTCGACCTGCCGGCGCTCTATGCCGGGGTTGCGGCGGCCGTCGCGCGAATTAAAGCCGGCCGATGACCAGATGCGGAGGGGCGCGGTGCGGGGCGTCCCGTCCCGCAGATCCGGCTCGCAGCCGGGTGGCATCGGAATTGCGTTGAACCACCTGATTATAAAAACTATCGAATTATGGATCACAAGGTAACTTTCGGCGGCAAGCCCGTGACGCTTGTCGGCAATCGCTGCAAAGTGGGGGAGACGGCCCCCGTATTTACGGTCACCGATGCGGGTCTGCAACCCGTGTCGTCGGACGTTTTCCACGGCAAGGTGCGCATTTACAGCGTCTTTCCGTCGGTCGACACCCCGGTCTGCTCGTTGCAGAACATCCGCTTCAACCGCGAGGCGTCGAAACTGGGCGACGACGTGGTCGTCGTGTCGCTGTCGGTCGACCTGCCCTTTGCGCAGAAACGCTTCTGCGCCGCCGAGGGCATCGACCGCGTGCATGTCTTCTCGGATTACAGGGAGCTGGATTTCGGCATGAAGTACGGCTTCGTGATCGACTCCCTGCGCCTGCTGGCGCGCGGCGTGGTGGTCGTGGACCGCGACGACGTGGTGCGCTACGTGGAGTACGTGCCCGAGGTCACCCACGAGCCCGACTACGAAAAGGCGCTGGCCGTGGCGCGCGAACTGGCGAAGTAAGCCGCCGGGACGGCCGAAAAAAAGCGGACCCTTTCTCGGGTCCGCTTTTGTCATTTCCGGAAATCCGGGGTCAGGGCTTCACCAGCGACCGGCTCCGGCCCCACATGTTGCGAGCCGCCGTGACGAGAACGGCGAGGAACGAGGCGGGGATGAGCGCGAGGATCAGCGGCTGCCAGCAGAGGGCAGGGCCTTCGGCGTAAAGGATGACACTGGCGGCATAGTGGATGAGTCCGACGGTCAGCCAGGCCGTCAGCGTCACCGACCCGATCGTGATGTTGAGCCGCGAGGGGGAGTAGCGGCCCGCCTTCTTCGAAAAGAGGTTGCCGTTCATCTCCCAGGGGCGGCACAAGGCTCCCAGCCGATAGCGCTCCGGAATTTTCAGTCCTTCGGCTTCCTCCTGTTCGATCTCGAATATGTAGCGTTCGTAGACCTCGTACCAGGCTTTCGACCCCTTGGCCATCATGATCCAGATCAGGGCGAACGACGTTCCGAGCAGCGCCACCGCGCAGGCGGCTTCGTTCAGCGCCAGGAAATTGGCCGCTCCGGGTCCGGCGGTCAGGATTTCGGACGCCAGCGCTCCGTAGACGGCGAAACAAAAGACCAGAAAAATGGAAAGAAGGAACGATCTCCGCCACAGGTTCGTGGCTTCGAACCGCCGGCATTGGTAGAATCCTTCTCTCAACTCCTTTAAAGAAATATGGTAAATCTGTTTTGGTGAATAAAAAGGAAAATATAGTCGTTGCGTAACTACTTTTTTCGCAGGTAGACCGTCGCCGTGCGCGAGGTGTTGTAGATGCGGATATGGGGCTGCCGCTGTCCGTCGCCCTTTTCGGCGTCGAACGAGAAGTGTTCGGCCGCCATCGACTGCCGCTCCTGTCCGCCGAAGCGGTTTTCGTCGGTCGAGAGCACCGGGACGTACTTGCCCGGGGCCTGCACCGGAAGTTCGTAGTCGGGGATCGAGGCCGAAGGATGCCAGTTGAAGACGAACAGCAGGTCGCTGTGCGAGAAGGCCATCGTCTTGTTGCGCTCGTCCATCAGCAGATTCCACGGGTAACCGTCGGCAAGAACCTTGTATTTTTTCACCAGCCGGATCATCGCGCGGTCGAAATCGCCCAGCCACGCATAGCGCAGGAATCCGTTTTTTGCGAGCGACCACTGCCGCCGGGCGTGGGCGTAGCTCCAGCCGTTGCCCTCGCGCGGGAAGTCGATCCACTCGGGATGCCCGAACTCGTTGCCCATGAAGTTGAGGTAGGCCTGACCGCCCGTGGAGATGGTCATCAGGCGGATCATCTTGTGCAGGGCCATGCCGCGGTCGATGACGATGTTCTCCGAAGCGCGGTCCATGTGGAAATACATCTCCTTGTCCATCAGCCGGAAGGCGATGGTCTTGTCGCCGACGAGCGCCTGGTCGTGCGACTCGGCGTAGGCCACGGTCTTGACTTCGGGCAGGCGGTCGGTCATCACCGACCACATCTCCCGGATGTCCCACTGCTCGTCGGGCACCTCCTTCAGCTGCTTGATCCAGAAGTCGGGGATGGCCATGCCCAGGCGGTAGTCGAATCCGATGCCGCCGTCGGCGATCGGGATGCACATCCCCGGCATGCCGCTCACGTCCTCGGCGATGGTCACGGCCGAAGGCCGGAAATCGTGCGCGAGGCGGTTGGCCAGGGTGAGGTAGGTGAGAGCGTCCCCGTTGACCCCCTCGTCGAAGAAACGGTCGCGCGAATCGAACGTGACGTAGCCGTGGTGGCGGTAGATCATCGACGTCACGCCGTCGAAGCGGTAGCCGTCGAAATGGAACTCGTCGAGCCAGTATTTGACGTTCGACAGCAGGAAGTGCTGCACCTCCTCCTTGCCGTAGTCGAAGAGTTTCGAATCCCAGTACTGCTGGTAGCCCGCGTCGCCCGGCGGCGAGTAGAGATGGTCGGTGCCGTCGAGGGAGTTGATCCCCTCGTTGAGGTTCTTGACGTAGTGGGCGTGCACGAGGTCCATGATCACCGCCAGCCCCAGTTCATGGGCGCGGCGGATCAGCTCCTTCAGCTCCTCGGGCGTGCCGCAGCGCGACGAGGGGGCGAAGAAACTCGACACGTGGTAACCGAACGACCCGTAGTAGGGGTGCTCGGCCACGGCCATCAGCTGCACGGCGTTGTAGCCGTCCTTTTTGATGATCGGGAGTATCTTTTCGGTGAATTCGCGGTAGGTTCCCACGCCCTCGCGCTCCTGGGCCATGCCCACATGGGCTTCGTAGATCAGCAGGCTGCCGATCTTCGAGGCGTCGAACGCGTCGCCCCGCCAGTCGAACGTTTCCGCGGGGTTCCAGAACTGCGCCGTGTAGTTTTTGGTCTCGTCGTCCTGCACGACGCGCCGGGCGTAGGCCGGAATGCGGTCCAGCCAGCCGTTGTCGCCGTGGACGTGGATCTTGTAGAGCGAGCCGTGCCGCAGCCGGTCGCGGTACATCGCCGCGGGGAAAAAGGCGCTCCAGACCCCCGCGGCATCCTTGTGCATGCGGATTTCGGTGCGCTGCCAGTTGTTGAAGTCGCCGAAGACGTAGACGTCGTGCGCCCCCGGCAGCCACTCGCGCAGCCACCAGCCGTCCAGCACGTCGTCCCACTGCCAGCCGAAATAGCGGTAGCCGTTGGCGTAGTCGACGAGCGATCCCGCCGAGCGTCCGATGTCGGCCATTTTCCGCTCGTAACGCTCGTGGCGCAGGTTCATCTGCGCCTCGACGGGCTGTAACCATTCGTCGCGTTCGACGATCGGAAGTCTTCGGGTCGTTTTTTCCATAGGGGAGTCGATTTTCTACAAAGGTAATAAAAAGTCGGATGGGAGCAAAACCGAATCGCACCCGGGTCCGGTTATGCGTTCCGACTGATAAAAGTGCCGTTGCGACACTAAATATATGAAAAATTTTTCTATCTTTGTCCACGAACAAAAAAACGTATCCATTACTAATACCCAATTCTACTATGCTCAAGCAACCTAAAGGTTTGATTGCCGCGGCTCTCGCCAATACGGGCGAACGTTTCGGTTTCTACACCATGATGGCCATTCTGACGCTGTTCCTGATGTCGAAATTCGGTATCGACGGCGAGCAGGCCGGGAAAATCTATTCGTTTTTTTATACCTCGATCTACATCCTGGCGCTCGTCGGCGGCCTGATCGCCGACCGGCTGCGCAACTATAAGGGGACGATCATCGCGGGTATTCTGGTGATGACGGCGGGGTATGCCGCGCTGATGGTTCCCACCGTTACGTCGAAGACCGTGGTGATCGGCGCACTGATGCTGATCGCCTTCGGCAACGGTCTGTTCAAAGGCAACCTCCAGGCGCTCGTGGGGCAGCTTTACGACAACGAACAGTATGCCAAACTGCGCGACACGGGCTTTCAGATTTTCTACATGTTCATCAACATCGGCGCGATGTTCGCACCGTTCGCCGCCGTGGGCGTGCGCAACTGGTGGCTCCGCACGCAGGGATTCCTCTACAACTCCGACCTTTCGGCCCTCTGCCACCAGTATATCGGCGGCACGATGAGTCCCGAAGTGGCCCAGGGCCGTTTCAGCGAGCTGGCTGCCGAAGTGAGCCTCGGCGGCGTCCCGGCGGACATGGGCGTTTTCGCGCAGAGCTATCTCAACGCCTTCAACACCGGATTCCACTATGCGTTCGGCGTGGCTATCGTGGCGCTGGTCTTCTCGCTGGTGGTTTTCCTGGCCAACAAGAAGAAGCTGCCCGATCCCAAGGTTGCGGCCGCTTCCAGGACGACGCCTTCGAAGGCCGAAATCCAGCAGGATGCGCGTGAGATCAAACAGCGTCTCTATGCGCTGTTCGCCGTGTTCGCCATCGTGATCTTCTTCTGGTTCTCGTTCCATCAGAACGGTCTGACGCTGACGCTCTTCGCGCAGGATTACACCCGTCTCGAAATTTTCGGCATGCCCATCACGGCCGAGATTTTCCAGTCGGCCAACCCCTTCTGCGTGGTGTTCCTCACGCCGGTCATCATCGCCGTGTTCGCCTGGCTGCGCAACCGCGGCAAGGAGCCTTCGACTCCGATGAAGATCGCGATCGGAATGGGCATTGCCGCATTCGCCTACGTGCTGATGGTCTTCGGGTCGCTGGGCCTTCCCAAACTCGCCGAAGTGCAGGCGCAGGGCGGTCTCTCGTTCGCCGAGCGCGTCACGCCGTGGCTGCTGGTGGCCACCTACCTGATCCTGACCATCGCCGAACTGTTCATCTCGCCGCTGGGCCTGTCGTTCGTGTCGAAGGTCGCTCCGCAGAAACTCCAGGGCCTGATGCAGGGCTGCTGGCTGGGCGCCACGGCGCTGGGCAACGGCCTGCTGTTCATCGGCCCGATCCTCTACAAGCGCATCTCGATCTCCGCGACGTGGAGCATCTTCGTCATCGTCTGCGCCATCTCGATGTTCGCCATGCTGGCCATGGTCAAATGGCTCGAACGGGTCACGAAATAGACGGGGCGTTCCCGTTTTGGACAAAGCCGCCGCAGAATTTCTGCGGCGGCTTTTTTGCTCCGGTCTGCGCTGGCATGCTCGTTATGCGGACGGCCGCCGCATGATCCCCGAAGCGCCGTGCGGTCTGCCCGCCGAAGGGCGATTTCCCGCGTCCGGTTTTGCATGAAGGAGTCCTGATAGGCTCCTTTTTTGTTGTTTTCGTCAGAAAACCGGGAAAAACAGAAAACTTTTTTTGTTTTATAAGTTTTGGCACGTATATTTGCATCCGTATCAATCGGATTGGATCATGGATCAGAAGGAACGAATCATAGAACAGGCGATGCACATGTTCGTCTCGCAGGGCATCAAGTCGGTGCGCATGGACGACATCGCGCAGCAGCTGGGGGTCTCGAAACGGACGCTCTACGAATTGTTCGGCGACAAGGAGGGGCTGCTCTACCTGGCGATGGACCGCTATTTCGAAAAGAAACGCATCGAGCGCGCCGCGGTGTGCGCCCATGCGCGCAACGTGCTCGAAGCGATGTTCATGGTGCTGGGCGGCGTGATGGACAACGCCGAAGTCATCCAGCGGCTGCTGAACAACCTGCGCAAGTTTTACCCGGCGGTGCACGACAAGATGACGCGCGAAGGCACCGCCAAGAGCCGCCGCGACCTGCAGGAGATGCTGGAAAAGGGGATTGCCGACGGGCTGTTCGTCGACACGATCAATCTCGATCTGGCCATTTCGGTGCTTTACTACACGGCTTCGGCCATCACCGTGCGCAAGGACCTCATTCTGCCCGCGGGCATGACCGAGCGCGAGGCGTTCGTGCAGATCATCAGCAATTTTTTCCGCGGCATCTCCACGACCAAGGGGCTGCTGCTCGTCGACGACTACCTAAAACGCTACGAGCCTGCCAAAGCCGTTCACCGGATGCAATAGCCGGCGCGAAGGGGGCGGGGACTGAAATATCCGTCCGTTCCGTTCGTCCGCATAAATGATAATGACAACATAATTTTACCGAATAATGATGAAACGACTTTTTTTGATCATCGCCTTTTGGGCGGCGGGCGTCGCCGGCGCTTCGGCGCAGATGCGGCTGACGCTTCCCCAGGCGCTGGATCTCGCCTTGAGCGAAAACCCGACCGTCAAGGTCGCGGAGATGGAGGTGCAGCGTTACGACTACGTGAAGCGCCAGACGTGGGGCAACCTGCTGCCGCAGATTTCGGCGTCGGGCAGCTACACCCGTTCGATCGTGAAGTCCGAGATGCGCGGCGGCATTTCGTTCGGAGCCGATAACACCTTCGCCGTGCAGGGCGACCTGTCGCTGCCGCTCTTCGCGCCGTCGGTCTACCGCACGCTGAAGATGAACGACGCGCAGATGGCCACGGCCGTGGAGGCCGCACGCGCCTCGCGCATCGACCTGACGGCCGAGGTGAAGAAGGCCTTTTACAACATCCTGCTCGCCGAGCAGTCGCTCGCGGTGCTCCGCGAGTCGGAGGCCACGGTGCAGCGCACGGTCGACGATACGCAGGTGCAGTACAAGCACGGGCTGGCCTCGGAATACGACCTGCTGACCGCGCAGGTGCAGTTGAGCAACCTCAAGCCCACGATCCTCCAGACCGAGAATTCGATCAAACTGGCCAAGCTGATGCTCAAGATGTACCTCTCGATTCCCGAGGACGTGGAGATCGAGGTGGTGGGCGAGCTGGACGCCCTGCGCGACGACGTGCTGGCCGGGACGGACGGGCTGACCACCGACGTGACGGACAACTCCGACCTGCGCTCGCTCGAATTGCAGGAGGAGGTTCTCCGGCGTTCGCTCAAGGCGGCCAATGCGGGACGCATGCCGACGCTCGCAGCCTTCGGGTCGGCCTCCTATACGGGTAACGACATGGAGCCTTTCAATTTCGGCGGCGCCGCCGCGACGGACGATTCCCGGTATTTCTGGACCCATCCGATTTCGGTCGGCCTGCAACTGTCGGTCCCCATCTTTTCGGGCCTGACGAAGATGAACAGGTCGCGCGAGCTGAAAAACCAGATTTCGCAGCTGTCGCTCCAGCGCAGCTACGCCCGGCAGCAGATCGACGTGCAGGTGCGCTCGGCGCTGAACGACCTGCTGACCGCCCGCGAGACGATGTACGCCCAGGAGCTGACCGTCGAGCAGGCCCGCAAGGCCTACAAGATCTCCGACACCCGTTACCGGGCGGGCGCGGGGACGATCCTCGAACTCAACAGCGCGCAGCTCTCGCAGACGCAGGCGCAGCTGAACTTCTCGCAGGCGATCTACGATTACCTTTCGGCCAAGGCCGAGTACGACCGCATCGTCGGCCGCGAACACGGAAATAAATAAAAAACAGGATAAAGAACGTATGAAAAAAATCGTGATTTTGTGCATCGCCGCCGTCTCTTTCGCCGGCTGCACGGGTAAGAAGGGCGTGACCGCCGTTGCGGAAGACAAAGGCGTGCTGACCAAAAGCGCCGTTGCCGAAGAGGCTTCGGTGCAGCTTACGGAGGTCTTCACCTCCGAGATCGAGCCTTACAAGGAGAACGACATCACTCCGGCGGCTTCGGGCGTGCACATCGACAGGATTTACGTCGAGGTGGGCGATCCGGTGCGCGAGGGGCAGCTCGTCGTGACGCTCGATCCCACGCAGTACACCCAGCAGCTGGTGCAGCTGAAGACCGTCGAGGACGACTACAACCGCCTGCTGCCGGTCTACGAGGCCGGAGGCATTTCGACCCAGCAGATCGAGCAGGCCAAGGCCCAGCTGGACGTGCAGCGCGAGGTGGTCGCCAACCTCAAGAAGAACATCGAGGTGCGTTCGCCCATTTCGGGCGTCGTCACGGCCCGCAACTACGAGTCCGGCGACCTGTTCGCCCAGCAGCCGATCCTGCACATCATGCAGATCGACCCGCTGAAGGTCATCGCCAACATTTCGGAGCAGTACTTCCCCAACGTGAAGGTGGGCATGCCGGTGAAGCTGGCCGTTGACATCTTCCCCGACGAGGAGTTCACGGGCACGGTGTCGCTGATCTATCCGGCGCTCGACCCCACGACCCGCACCTTCAAGGTCGAGGTCAAGGTCCCCAACGCCAAACGCACGCTGCGCCCGGGCATGTACGCCCGCACGACCTTCGACATGGGCAGCAAGGAGGGCGTGATGGTTCCCGACGTGGCCGTGCAGAAGCAGGTCGGCTCGGCCGAGCGTTACCTCTACGTCATCGTCGGCGACTCGGTTGCCGAGCGCCGCTCGGTCAAGGAGGGACGCCAGGTCGGCGACCGCGTGGACATCCTCTCGGGGATCGAAGCGGGCGAGCCGGTGGCCGTCACGGCGTTGTCGAAACTTTTCGACGGGGCCAAAGTGGATATTAAAAAAGACTAAAACAGCCCCTTTCCAATGAAAATTTACGAAAGCGCGGTCCGCAAACCGATCTCAACGATCCTGCTGTTCGTCGGCGTGATGGTCTTCGGACTCTTCTCGCTGATGAACCTGGCCGTAGACCAGTATCCCGAGATCGAGATACCCCAGATCTCGGTGATCACGATGTATCCGGGCGCCAACGCCGCCGACATCGAGACCAACATCACCCGTGTGCTGGAGGACAACCTCAACACGGTGAGCAACCTCAAGAAACTGACCTCCAAGTCGCAGGACAACGTCTCGATGATCACCGTCGAGTTCGAATACGGCTCCGACCTGAACGAAGGGGCCAACGAAATCCGCGACGTGGTGTCGCGCGTGCAGTCGCAGCTGCCCGACGACATCGACTATCCGACGATCTTCAAGTTCTCGACCTCGATGATCCCCGTGATGATGCTTGCCGTCACGGCCGAGGAGAGCTATCCGGCGCTGAACAAGATTCTCGACGACAAGTTGGTCAACGTGCTCAACCGCGTCGACGGCGTGGGCGCCGTGTCGATCATCGGCGCACCCGAACGCGAGGTGCAGGTCAACGTCGACCCCGCCAAACTGGAGGCCTACAACCTCACGGTCGAGCAGCTGGGGCAGATCATCGCCGCCGAGAACGTCAACATCCCCAGCGGCACGATCGACGTGGGCAACAACACCTTCAACATCAAGGCCGACGGCGAGTTCAAACTCTCGGACGAGATGCGCAAGGTCGTGGTGTCGAACGCCGGGGGCCGCACGGTGAGACTTTCGGACGTGGCCCAGATCCGCGATACGCTCGAAAAAGCCACGATGGACGAGCGCGTCAACGGCCAGCGGGGCGTGCGCGTGATGTTCCAGAAACAGTCGGGCGCCAACACCGTGAATATCGTCCACGAAATCCAGTCGCGCCTGCCGGAGATTCAGAAAACCCTCCCGAAGGATGTCAAGATGGAGCTGATTTTCGAAGGCTCGCAGGAGATCACCGACGCCATCGGGTCGCTCTCGGAGACCATTCTCTACGCCTTCATCTTCGTCGTGCTGGTGGTGATGGCCTTCCTCGGACGCTGGCGCGCGACGCTGATCATCTGTATGACGATCCCCGTGTCGCTGATCTGTTCGTTCATCTACCTCTTCGCCACCGGCTCCACGCTGAACATCATCTCGCTCTCGTCGCTCTCCATCGCCATCGGTATGGTGGTCGACGACGCCATCGTGGTTCTGGAGAACATTACGACGCATATCGAGCGCGGCTCGAACCCGAAGGAGGCCGCCATCTACGCCACCAACGAGGTGTGGCTGTCGGTCATCGCCACGACATTGGTGGTCGTCGCGGTGTTCCTGCCGCTGACGATGGTCCCGGGCATGGCGGGCATCCTGTTCCGCGAGCTGGGCTGGATCGTGACGATCGTGGTCTGCGTTTCGACTACGGCGGCCATTTCGCTGACCCCGATGATGTCGGCTTACCTCTTGAAACTCGAAGGCGGCCAGCACGACTACAAGGGCCTCGGCGTGATCTACAAGCCGATCGACCGGGCGCTCGAATGGCTCGACGACGCCTACGCCCGTTCGCTCGACTGGGTCGTACGCCACCGCCGGATCACCTTCTTCTCGATGATGTCGGTCTTCGTCGTGTCGCTGGGGCTGCTGACGCGGGTTCCCACCGAGTTCTTCCCGCCCTCGGACAACGGCCGCATTTCGGCCATGGTCGAGCTGGAGCAGAACGTCGGCGTCGACTACACGGCGCGCATCGCCCGGCAGATCGACAGCATCATCTATGCGAAATACCCCGAGATCGTGCTCGTCTCGGCGTCGGCCGGCGCCAACTCGTCGGACAACGCCTTCGCGGCGATGCAGACCACCGGTTCGCACATCATCAACTACAACGTGCGCCTGACCGGCGTGGAGGAGCGCGATCGGTCGATCTACGTCATCTCCGACCTGCTGCGCGGTGATCTCGACCGGATTCCCGAGATCCGCCAGTACACGGTCACTCCCGGCGGACAGTCGGGCAGCATGAGCGGTTCGGCGACGGTCAACGTCAAGGTCTTCGGTTATGACATGGACGTGACGAACGCCGTTGCCAACGACCTGAAGGAGAAGATGCGCCGTCTGGAGGGCGTTCGCGACGTGAAACTTTCGCGCGACGACCTGCGTCCCGAGTACAACGTGGTCTTCGACCGCGACCGGCTGTCGTACTACGGCATCAGCAGCGCCACGGCGTCGCAGGCCGTGCGCAACCGCATCGACGGCCTCGTGGCCTCGAAATACCGCGAGGACGGCGACGAGTACGACATCATCGTGCGTTATGCCGAGCCGTTCCGCAACCGCATCGAGGATGTCGAGAACATCACGCTCTACAACGCGCAGGGGCGCCCCGTGAAGCTGAAGGAGGTGGGGCGCGTCGTCGAGGAGTATGCCGCGCCGGAGATCGAGCGCGAAAACCGCCAGCGGGTCATCTCCGTCGAATCGACGCTCGGTGCGGGAGTGGCGCTGGGCGACGTGCTGAAGGAGGTCGACGCCCTTCTGGCCGACTACCCGACGCCGGAGGGCGTGGATCTCGAGGTGGGCGGTACGGTCGAGGATCAGGGCGACGCGTTCAGCGACCTGCTGACGCTCTTCGTGCTGATCGTCGTGCTGGTCTACATCGTCATGGCCACGCAGTTCGAGTCGCTGAAGTTCCCGTTCATCATCATGTTCACCATTCCGTTTGCCTTCACGGGGGTTTTCCTGGCGCTGTGGCTGACCTCGACGCCGCTGTCGCTCATCGCGCTGATCGGAGCGATCATGCTGGTGGGTATCGTGACGAAGAACGGCATTGTGATGGTCGACTACATGAACCTGCTGATCGAGCGTGGTTCGGGGGTTTTCGAGGCGGTGATTGCGGGCGGCAAGAGCCGTCTGCGTCCGGTGCTGATGACTTCGTTCACGACCGTGCTGGGCATGGTTCCGCTGGCCATCGGCACGGGGGCCGGTTCGGAGACATGGCAGCCGATGGGTATCGCCGTGATCGGGGGCCTGACCTTCTCGACGCTGCTGACGCTCTTCATCGTGCCGGTGCTCTATTCGATTCTGGTCCACCGTTCGCAGCGCCGCGAGCGAGAACGGCTGGCGCGCCTTTCGGCACAGCATCAGGCCGGCACCCATTGATAGCAATCAAACGAAAAACGAAGATGAAAGCCGTATTTTTATCCTATAACCAGGCCCTGACGGACCGGGTACAGGCGATTCTCGACGAACAGGGGATCCGGGGCTTCACGAAGTGGGCCCTCACGCAGGGACGCGGGTCGTTCGACGGCGAGCCCCACTACGGGACGCACGCCTGGCCGTCGATGAATGCCTCGATTCTGGCTGTTGTTGACGACGCGCAGCTCGAGCCGTTGATGACGGCCTTCCGTGAGCTGGATGCCGCCACGAAGATGCAGGGTTCGCGGGCCTTCTACTGGACCATCGAGGGGGGCTTCTGACACGCCCGCCCCGGTCCGATTGTGCGCCCCGGTCCGATTGCGCGCCCCGGTCCAATCGTTCGCCTTGGTCTCTTCTTCCTGCCCTCCGGTCCAATCGCTGGCCCCGGTTCGATTGCCCGCCCCGGTCTGTTTTCCCTGTCCTCCGGCCCTTCAGCCCAAGACCTTCCGTCCCGGCTCTTTTGGCCTGGTCGCTTGTCCCAAGACCCTCCGTTCCGCTCCCCGCGTACCTGTTCGCTCGTCTCAAAACTTCCCGTTCCGGTCCTCCTGTCCCGAGACTGCCGGACTACGGTGGTCCGCGACGGATAAGCCGCGGTCAGGGTCCGGTCCAACGAAATACCCCCGTACGTGGAGATGCGTACGGGGGCTGTTTGTGTTGGGAAACCGATCGTTTATCGGGCTTCGATCCGGAGTGTGAATCCTCCGCCGGGAGCCAGATGGATGTCGAAGGGGCGCGAGGTGTCCAGCCGGAACGATTCGCGACGGTAGTCCGTGGCCTTGCGGTCGGCGTTGACGCCGTCGCGGAACAGCACGGCCTGCCGCTCGCCGCCCAGGAACGAGAGATCGATCTGCAGATCGCGCGGAGTCCAGTCGGTGATTCCGCCGACGTACCACGTCGAGCCCTTCCGTCGGGCCGTGACGATGTATTCGCCGAGGCTTCCGGCCAGAATGCGCGTTTCGTCCCAGACGGTCGGCACCGAGGCGATGAAAGATGTACATTCCGCTTCGCGCAGGTAGTTTGTCGGGGTGTCGCAGAGCATGTTCAGCGGCGAATCCAGCACAAGATAGAGGGCCAGTTGGTGACAACGCGTACCCTGGCTCATCGGTTCCGAATAGCTCGGGTGGTAGTTCTGGCGGGTGGCGTTGATCATGGCGCCCTGCGTGTAGTCCATCGGGCCGGCCACCTGGCGGATGAAGGGGATCATGACGTCATACGTGACCTGATCGTGCGAGGCGGGACGCCACTTGAGCTGCTCCAGACCGTGTACGCCTTCGAAGTTGAGGACGTTGGGCCACGTGCGGTTCATGCCGGCGGGCTTGTGGGTTCCGTGCAGGTCGAGGAGCAGCCGGTGACGGGCGGCCGTTTCGGCGGCGCGGTGGTTGAATGCGGTCATCTGCTGGTCGTCGCGGTCCATGAAGTCGACCTTGAAACCCTTGACGCCCATGGCGGCGTAGTGGCTGCAGACGTGCTCCATGTCGCGTTCGAAGGCGTGGTATCCGGCCCAGAGGATGATCCCGACCCCTTTCGAGGCACCGTAGTCGATGATCTCCTGAAGGTCGATCTCGGGCACCACCTCGAAGAGATCGGCCTTGAGATTGACGGCCCAGCCCTCGTCCAGAATCACATACTCGATGCCCTGCGAGGCGGCGAAATCGATGTAATACTTGTAGGTCTGGGTATTGATGCCGGCACGGAAATCGACGCCCTGGAGGTTCCAGTCGTTCCACCACTCCCAGGCGACCTTTCCGGGCCGGATCCACGACAGATCGTCGATTTTCGAGGGTGCGGCCAGCAGGTAGCTCATCGACGAGGCGGCCAGCTGCGTGTCGCTGCCCACGACGGCCATGCGCCAGGGGAAGGTGCGCGGCCCCGCGATGTCGGCGATATGCTCCTTTCGTTCGCTGACGAGCATCTGGAGACGGTTGTGGCCGCCCTGCTCGAGGGTCGAGGGACAGGGGGCGAAGTGCCCCTTGAGCGAGGTTCCGCCCTCGGCGTTGAGCAGATAGAGGCCCGGATAGTCGCACAGATCGCTCTCCGAGAGGCAGAGTTTCACCCCTTGTCCGGCATCGACGACCAGCGGCAGGAAGGCCAGCCGTCCGGGGTTCATCTTCGAGAGGGGCGCCGTGGTGTAGATGTTCTCGAACGAGTTGAAGTACTGCGATTCGAAGTTGCCGTCATCGCCCGACGCCACGTAGGGTACCGAGGCCGGGAAGTCGGCCGGGAAGCGGTATTCGACGCATTCGTTCACGACGGCGAAGGGCTTTTCCGTGAGGTTGACGAAACGGTAGGCCACCCCGTCGTCGTAGGCGCGGAATTCGACCTCCCATCCGCCCTTCATTCGGAGGGTCATTGAGTTGTAGTGGTCGCGGAGCGAATCGGCGCGGTAGAAGGGCGATGCGATCCAACGGTCGACTTCGGTCCGCCGGACGCGGGTCACGCGGGCTGCGGGGCCCCATGCCGTGCCGTCGTTGCGTTCGATCGACAGCGGCGAGGGTTCCATCAGGGTGCGGTCCTTGTAGACAAGATCGTAGGTGAGTTCTCCGCCCGTGGTCACGGTCGTCCGGAGCGAGCCGTCGGGCGAGGCAAGCGTGTAGCTCTTTTGAGCCGGTGCAGCCGCGGCAACGGAGAGGGCCGCGGCAAGAAGCAGCATGTGTTTCATTCAGTTTGGGGTTGGTTCAGTATTTGATTTTGTAAAAATAATGAAAAATTCCGATTCCGGCAAACGGTTCGGTATCCACGTGTGGCATTTCTCCGTGTCCGGCTCCTGCGGCCGTCCTGCGGCCGATCGTCCGGATGTGAGCCCTGTTCCCGTTTCCGGGACGATGATTTCGCGGCGCAGCGTGCGTCGAATTGCGCGAAAATGCTTACCTTTGCGGACATGAAACTCACCTTTCTGGGAACCGGAACCTCACAGGGCGTGCCCGTGATCGGATGCCGTTGCCGGGTCTGCACGTCATCAGACCGGCGGGACCACCGTCTTCGGACCTCGGCGATGATCGAGACGCGGGGCGTGCGGCTGGTCATCGATGCCGGGCCGGACTTCCGCTACCAGATGCTCCGTACCGGCGTACGCCACCTCGACGGCATCCTGCTGACCCACGAACACAAGGATCACATCGGCGGGCTGGACGACGTGCGGGCCTTCAATTTCGTCGACTACCCGCCGACGGTCCACAAGGTCGACATCTACGCCTCGCCGCGCACGCTGGCCTGCGTCCGCAAGGACTTCGACTACGCCTTTGCGCAGGACAAGTACCGCGGGGTGCCCGAAATTGAACTCCACGAGATCGACGTCTCGAAGCCCTTTACGGTCCGTGGGGTGGAGATCATCCCCGTCTCGGGGCACCACTCCGAGCGCTTTACGGTCACGGGCTACCGGATCGGAAAACTGGCCTACCTGACGGATTTCAAGACGATCGAGGATTCCGAGGTCGAAAAGCTCCGCGGTGTGGATACGCTGGTGGTCAATGCGCTGCGCTTCAAGGAGCACTATTCGCACTTCAACGTGGCCGAGGCCCTGTCGCTGATCCGGCGCGTCGCACCCCGCCAGGCATGGCTCACGCACATGTCCCACGACATCGGGCTGCATGCCGTGACGGAGCCGACCCTGCCCGAAGGGGTGCGGATGGCCTACGATACGCTGCAGGTCGAACTCGAAGATTGAAAAACACAACAACGATATGAAGACATTGAAAGATCGCGTGATCGTCATCACGGGCGCATCGTCGGGCATCGGCGAGGCGATGGCCAAGGAGTATGCGGCTCAGGGGGCCCGGGTGGTTCTCGGAGCTCGGAGCGAGGACAAGCTTCGGCAGTTGGCGGACGAAATCCGCTCCCGGGGCGGCCAGGCGGCCTGGTGCGGCGTGGATGTCACCAAACCCGACGAGTGCCGCGCGTTGATCGAGACGGCCGTCCGCACGTTCGGCCGCCTCGATGTGCTGATCTGCAACGCCGGCATCTCGATGCGGGCACTGTTCGACGATGTGGATCTGGAGGTGCTCCACCGGCTGATGGACGTCAACTTCTGGGGAACGGTCAACTGCTGCAAGTACGCCTTGTCCTACCTGCAGGCGACGAAGGGTTCGATCGTCGGCATCTCGTCCGTGGCGGGTCTGCACGGACTGCCGGGCCGGACGGGCTATTCGGCCTCGAAATACGCCATGACGGGTTTCCTCGAGACGCTGCGCATCGAGAACCTCAAGAAGGGACTCCACGTGATGATCGCCTGCCCGGGCTTCACGGCTTCGAACGTACGCTTCTCGGCGCTGACGGCCCACGGCACCCAGCAGGGCGAAACGCCGCGCGACGAATCGAAGATGATGACGGCCGAAGAGGTGGCCCGCATCGTCGGCCGCGGCATCGTGCGCCGCAAGCGTCTCTGCCTGATGGAGATCGAGGGTCGAGCGACGCATTTCGTGAAGAAGTTCGCCCCGGCGTTCCTCGACCGGATGTTCTATCTGGTGATGTCTCGCGAGCCGGATTCGCCGCTCAAATAGCGGTCGGCCGGACCCCCAACCGACGCGAGCCTCCGATACGGGAGGCTCTTTTTTTTGTCTTCCGCCGAGGCGGTCCGGTTCCGGAACCCCCAAAACCGACCGTTGAGCCGATCCCCGCCAGAAAGCATTCTGGAGGCTGTTTTGAACAAAATCAATATTGGATTGCACAAAATCAAAGGTTATTTGAGCGGTTTTAAAAATCAATTCTTCAATTCTCGGGGTCGCTCCGCAGGCTTATCGGTACTTTTGTATACCCAAAAATAACCGAAAACAAAAACCTGAACCGTTCATGAGAAAAAACCTCCTTCTGTTTACGGGACTTTTTTCCCTTTTTGTGCTGGGCTCCTGCCGTACGGAAACCGATCCGAAGCTTGCATGCGTGAAGCATGCGATCGATGTTGCACAGTCGCAACTGGAGCTTTCGTCGGCCGAGTTCGATTCGCTGCCCGGTTTCCCGCGGTCGCTGATGCCCAAGTTCAAGGTTGTCGACGCCAAGGACTGGACCAGCGGTTTCTACCCCGGGACGCTCTGGGAAGCCTACCGCCTGACGGGCGACGAGCACCTGCGCGCCGAAGCCGAGAAATTTACCGCACGCCTCGAAGGCATCCAATATTATAAGGGTACGCACGACCTGGGCTTCATGGTCTTCTGCAGCTACGGACAGCAGCAGCGGACGCTGCACGACGCCCATTCGGCCGAAGTGATCGTCGAGGCGTCGAACAGCCTCATCTCGCGCTGCGATTCCACCATCGGACTGATCCGCTCGTGGGACTTCGGCGAGTGGAACTACCCGGTGATCATCGACAACATGATGAATCTCGAGATGCTCTTCTGGGCCTCGAAACACACCGGCGATCCGAAATACCGCGACGTGGCCGTGCGCCATGCCGACCTCACGCTCAAGAACCATTTCCGCGAGGATGCCAGCTCCTATCACGTGGTGAGCTACAACGACGACGGAACGGTCGAAAGCCGCGGCACGTTCCAGGGCTATGCCGATTCGTCGGCCTGGGCCCGCGGACAGGCCTGGGGTCTCTACGGCTATACGATGTGCTACCGCGAGACGGGCGATACGAAGTATCTGGACCATGCGCGCCGCATCGCGTCGTTCATCATGAACCATCCCCGCACGCCGGCCGATCTGATTCCCTACTGGGACTACGATGCGCCGGACATTCCCGATGCACCGCGCGATGCATCGGCTGCGGCGGTGATGGCGTCGGCACTCTTCGAACTCTCGACGCTGGTTCCGGACGAGGAGGGCCGCGGCTATTTCGACCGGGCCGAGACGATGCTCATGAATCTCTCGTCGGATGCCTATCTGGCGCCGGCGGGCACCAACGGCGGCTTCATTCTTCTGCACAGCGTCGGCCACCTGCCGGCCCGGAGCGAGATCGACACGCCGCTCAATTATGCGGACTACTACTATCTGGAGGCCATCGACCGTTACCTTGCCCTGCGAGGGGTCGATCCGCAGCAGCTTTGACAAGCCAAAACCCTAAAACCATTAATCATATGAAACGAATCTTTACGAAGATCTCGGTGCTGTGTATTGTCTCTGCCGCCGTGTTGACAACGGGGTGTCTGGGCGACGAAATCCGCGGTACCGAGGACAGCAATGGTTCGCAGACGACCGAATCGACGATTCCGGGCAACAGTGTGATCGATGCCCGGGTCTTCGAGGCGTTGAATCTCGAACTTCCGGAGCTGGCCGCCGTGAAGGCGTATTATGAGTCCGATCAGTACTATCTGGCGGCCGAGGCGCTGCTGAACTACTACCGGACGCGGTCTCTTGCGAACAACAACGTCAACCTGATCGCGCCGACGATCACGGCACAGGAGCAGGCCCGGGCCGACTGGGCGCTTCCGGTCACGGGCGGCAATCAGGACGGCTATCGCTTCTGGGTCGAGAATTATCTCGACGGCGACAAGCCCTACTCCTATCAGAACGGCTCGAAACTGGACTGGACGGCCCGCTCGACGGCCGAGACCGAGGAGCGTTTCCGCCTGCACCGCCTGCAGTGGATGGTCCCGCAGGGCAAGGCCTACCGCACGACGCTCGACGAGAACTACGTCACCTCGTGGATGTCGGTCTACGAGAGCTGGCTGGAGACCTTCCCGCTGCCGGAGGGCGACTACGATTTCGAGGCCGATCCTTCGGGACAGCCCGAGGAGGTGCGCACGGCCCTCTATGCCTGGCGTCCGATCGACGTGTCGTACCGTCTGGAGGATCAGTGCGATCTGATCTATTACTTCATGCAGTCCTCGTCCTTCACGCCGCAGCTGCTCTCCTCGTTCCTGGCGAACGTGGCCGAGCAGGCCGAACACGTGATGGGGCACTATTCGGAGGATTCGGCCGCACTGGCACAGGAGTCCTATGCGGTCTATCGTGCGGGCACGATCTTCCCGGAGATGAAACGGGCCGCCGAGTGGGTCAAGAGCGGATCGGTGGCGATGAACGACGGCGTGGACATCTCGATTTTCGACCTTCTGAACCTCTCCTACGGCGGTCTTTCGAAGGTGGCTTCGGCCTATGCCGCGGGGGATTACCGCGTGGCCCTGCAGGAGCTGCTCAACAGCTACCGCTCGCGGACCCACGGCCTGAATCCCAACGTGAACGTCAACAGCGATGCGGCGACCGCCAACGAGCAGAACTGGGCGAACTACGCCTTCCGCGAGAACGGCTACCGTTTCTATGTGAACAACTATTACGATGCGGCGGCCGGGGCGAATGTTCCCTATTCGTACATGAATGCCGACGGTACGGGCATCGACTGGACGCTCTGCCCGACGGGCGAGCAGGAGCAGCGCTACCAGCTGCACCGCCACCAGTGGATGATCATGCAGGGCAAGGCCTACAACACGACGCACGACGAGCGTTACGTCGAGAACTGGAAGGAGGTCTACGGCGACTGGCTGCGACAGAATCCCAAACCCGAGCAGGGCACCGACGTGACCAACTCGCCGAACTGGCGGCCGCTGGACGTTGCGGCGCGCGTGATCGACCAGTGCGGTCTGCTGGAGTACTACCAGAATTCGGAGAACGTGACGGAGGAGTGGCTCTCGACGGTGCTGAAGGCCTTCGACGAGCAGGTGAACCACATCATGAACAACTACTCGACGACCTCGAACCATCTGATCACGCAGGCCCAGGCGGTGACCTTCGCCGGGATGCTCTTCCCCGAGCTGAAGAACGCCGAGACGTGGCGGACGAACGGTCCGGGGGTCCTCGGACAGCAGGTGACGGCCCAGTACTTCCCCGACGGATGGCTCAAGGACGGTGACCTTCACTACCATATTTCGAGTATCGCCGATTTCCGGCTGGCGCTGCTCGTGGCCCAGCAGTGCGGTTATGAGAGCAGCTTCCCGGAGAGCTATCTGGAGTCGATGCGCAAGATGACGAACGTGGTGATGAACATGATCTACCCGGACTATACGGTGCCGAACATGGCCGACACGCGTCGCGCCACGTGGACGCAGAGCGTTCTGACGCGCAATCTGACGCAGTACAGCCAGCTCTTCCCCGACGACCAGTCGTTGTTGTGGATGGCCACGGGCGGAGCCCAGGGTACGCAGCCCACGGCCAAGGCGGTGACCTTCCCCGACGGCGGCTACTACGTTCTGCGTACCGGCTGGACGATGCAGGACATGATGATGGTGCTGCAGAACACGCCTGACGGACCGAAGGAGCAGTGGCACCGCCAGTCGGACAACAATACCTTCGAACTCTGGATCAAGGGACGCAATTTCTTCCCCGATTCGGGTGCGGGCTCCTACGGCGGCAACTCGTCGTCGAACTCGATCCGTTCGCGCTATGCCGCCTCGAAGGCTCACAACACGATGACGCTCGACGAGAAGAACGTCTCCAGCGACGGCCGCATGCTCAAGCAGGAGTCGAAATCGACCTCGTCGTATGGCTACGAGGTGCTGGTGCTGGAGAACCCCTCGTATGAGGGTCTGACCCACCGCCGGACGGTCTTCCTGGTCGACGACAAGTTCTACGTGATCCTCGACGAGGGTTACGGCTCGGCCGAGGGTACGGTCAACCTGAACTTCAACATCACCGAGGGTTCCGACGCGCAGGTCGTGCTGGACAAGGACGGCATGGGCTTCCATACGGCCTTCAACGACAGCAACAACCTCTTTGTGCGGACCGTGTCGGACCAGACGGCCAGCTTTGCCGAGAAGTCGGGCTTCGTGGCCTACAACATCGTGACCGACACCTACAAGGAGATCTCGCGCAAGGCCTACCGTCTCGACGTGGCGAAGCGTGCGGAGGATGCGGCGGTGCGCTACGTGACGCTGCTCTATCCGACGGCGGATGCCACGGCCGTACAGCCGTTCGAGGCCGAGCTGGGCGAGTGGTCGCAGACGGGTGCCTCGCTGACGGTGCGCGTCGACGGAAAGAGCTACAACCTCTCTTATACGCTGTAAACCTAAAACTGCAAAACGAAGATGAAATCACTGTTTCGAAATACAAGCCTTGCCGTGCTGAGCCTGCTCTGCGCGGCGGCCTTCACGGCCTGTGAAGAGGACGAGACATCGAGCGGCGGTCTGGAACTCTACTACGCGACGGTCGTCAACATCGGTCCTTCGATGCTCTTCAATTCGGATGCCCCGACCTATTACGGTCCGGCACCGTCGGACTTCTCGATCACGTCCATCACGCTCGACGATGCGGCGATTGCCAGCGAGAGTTTCTCGATCAATGCCGCGACGGGCGTCGTATCGATCACCAATACCGACGATCTCAAGCCGGGCGTCTACAAACTGACCATCACGTGCCTTTCGGGCGGCGCCTACCATACGTTCAAGGATCTCTTCACGGTGCAGATGTCGCCCGCCACGCCCGAGGCGCTGGAGGTCAGCTCTCCGACGCTCGAAATTCCCTACGCCGACCTGGAGACGAGCGAAGCCAAGGTGACGGTTCAGCCCGTCGGCGAATCGGTGTCGATCCAGAGCTATGCGCTGGTTCAGCCCGAGGGTCAGGAGTACTTTGCCATCTCGCTCAACGGCGATGTCACGCTCAACGCCAATTTCAAGGGTGAGGTGATGCCGGGCAACTACGCCCTTCCGATCACGGTGAAGACCTATGCCGGCGAGATGACCTACGAGGGTCTGCTTACGGGGCGCATCACCAGCCTTCCGCTTTCGGTGAGCTATCCGACCTCGGCGGGCCGCATCGAGACCAATATGGCCTTCCAGAGCACGACGCCGACGCTGAAGGGTTCGCCCGACGAGGTGGTGTGGACGATCCGCCAGATCCGCCCGAGCGAAGGAAGTCCGGAGACGGATCTGATCAAGATCGACCCCGCGACGGGTGTCATATCGGTCGATGCGGGGAACAATCTTCCCATCGATGCCGTCTATACGCTGGATCTGACGGTGACGAACAGCTTCGGATCGGCCGATTTCGACGGCGCCTTCACGCTGACGGTCGTCGACTACATCGAACCCATCGATGCCTCGACCTTCGGCTACGAACCCGTTGAGGCGATCCAGGGCGGCGAATTCACGGCCGAGAAGCGTGCCGGATTCGTCGGTGACGAGGTGACGTTCGCCTTCGGAACACTGCCGGCCGAGGTCGACGGACAGATCTCGATCGATCAGACGACGGGCAAGATCACGGCCGCCAAGGGACATTCGATTCCGCTGGGCAGCTACGAGATTCCGGTCGTAGCCTCGAACCTGAAGGGCCAGGCCGAGACCACGCTCAAGCTGACCGTGGGCGAGAATCCCTACTACTTCACGACGATCCACTACGGCAACAACCTGGGTCTGACCCCGGCCGAGAACTACGCCAGCCAGTACCGCTGCCCGACGTCGGGCGATCTGACGTCGCTCGTACTCACCCCGACGACCGATGCCAAACCGGGTACGGAGCTGACCTGGTCGATCAAGATCAAGCAGCAGTGCTCGGGAACGACCATCGATTCGCAGACGGGTGCCATCTCGTTCACGTCGAAGGGCTTCAAGGCCAACAACGGCGGTCTGATTCTCGTGACGGCCACGGCCGGCAAGGGAAAGGTCGGCGAGACTTCGGTGACGGTTCCGGTCTTCTTCTCGTTCATCCAGGCCATGAGTGGCGTGACGGTTCACTATACGCCGTTCGTCTTCCAGGTGAATCCGCGCACGGGCGGCACGTCGGCCGTTCCGACCATCGAGGGCGTCGATCCGTCGCTCTTCCTGATGGACTATCGCCGGACGTTCAACTACTACAACTTCAACGGTCCCGCGTCGCATCTCGACGGACAGCCGTCGGCCGGCGGATCGTTCATGTACAGCGTCTGGAGCTCCTATTTCACGAGCATCGGCAGCGCAACGGTCAATACGGGGTCGAAGGATCCGGTATCCTACTACTCGAATGCGTCGCGACTGAGTTCGGCACTGTGCTACGTCGATCCGACGACGAAGGCGCTGGTTGTCAACCCGAACAAGTGGGTCGATGCCAACGGCGTGGCAGCCAACGGCGCGATGCTGGGTCAGATGACCTTCGTGACCAACGGCAACCAGAGCGGTATCAACAACGGTTCGCAGATCTTCCCGCTGTGGGTATGGTTCGACGAGAAATTTTAACCTAACTGAATGAAATCTATGAAACAGATATTGAACCGGGCATTCGGGCTGAGAGGGGTTTTGACCCTTCTCGCCCTGACGATGGTCTTCGCGGCCACGGCCCAGAACAAGATAACGGGAAAGGTGACCGACGAGAACGGACAGCCGGCCATCGGAGCCAACGTCGTGGTGAAGGGCACGACGCAGGGCGTCTCGACGGACCTCAAGGGACAGTATGCTCTCTCGGTGAAGAAGGGGGCCGTGCTGGTCTTCTCCTACCTGGGCTACAAACCGCAGGAAATCACCGTGGGGGCGCAGACGAAGATCGACGTGCGTCTGGAGCCCGAAGCCAACGTGATGGATGAGGTGGTCGTGGTGGGTTACGGCGCGCAGAAGCGCAGCGACCTGACGGGAGCCATTGCTTCGGTTTCGGCCAAGGATGTCGAGGGTTTCAAGTCGGGATCGGTCATGGAGGCGCTGGGCGGCCAGATCGCCGGTGTGCAGATCACGGCGACGGACGGTACGCCGGGTGCGGGCTTCGACATCAAGATCCGCGGTATCGGCTCGGTCAACGGCGAGACCACGCCGCTCTATATCGTCGACGGATTCCAGGTCGACAACATCGACTACCTGTCGAACTCGGACATCGCCTCGATCGAGGTGTTGAAGGATGCCTCCTCGTCGGCCATCTACGGTTCGCGTGCGGCCAACGGCGTGGTGATGGTGACGACCAAATCGGGTAAGGTGGGGCGTCCGGTGGTGACCTACAACGGTTCGGCCAGCTACCGGCAGATCTCGAAGACGCTCGATCTGCTCACGCCCTACGAGTTCGTGCGGCTGCAGACCGAAGCGTGGCCCGACAAGTTCGGCGACACCTACTACAAGTCGGGCAACGACGACAACGGCGTTCCGTACCGTTACCAGACGATCGACGACTATATCGGCGTCGAGGGGATCGACTGGCAGGGTGAGACCTTTCAGCCGACCTGGTCGCAGGATCACAACGTCTCGGTGTCGGGCGGTTCGGACAAGACGAAGTACGCCTTCTCGTTCTCGGATTTCCTCGAAAACGGTATCTTCAAGAACAGTGCCTTCAACAAGATCACGGCCAAGATGCGCGTGAACCACAGGATCTCGAAACTGCTCTCGATCGACGCCACGGTCAACTACGCCTTTACGGACAAGCGCGGTATGGGAACGTCGGGTGACAACGGACGTTTCAACATGCTGGGCCAGATTTTGCGGGCCCGTCCGACGGGCGGTCTGCGGATGACCGACGAGGAGCTGCTCAATTCGGCGATCGACCCGCTGGAGCTGGAGTCGTCGGAGTCGCTCTCGCAGGTGAACCCGATCAAGCAGGCCGAATCGGTGACCAACACCAAGAAGGCCGAGATGTGGGCCGGCAACCTGGCGCTGAACTTCAATTTCGGCAAGGGCTGGAGCTTCCGCATGGCCGGTTCGTACAACACGACCAACACGCGCAACTACCAGTTCTACTACGACGGCTCGAAGGAGGCCTACCGCAACGGCCAGACCCCCTACGGTTCGACGCAGATGACGCGCGACGTGCGCTGGACGAACTTCAACTATCTGACCTACAAATATAACCAGAAGAACGGGCATGCGTTCGACGTGATGCTGGGTCAGGAGACCTCGTTCCGCGGTACGGAGTATCTGAAGGGTCAGTCGACCGACTTTCCGTTCGACAACCTGGGCAACGACAACCTGGGGCTGGGCGCCACGCCGAGCCAGGTGACCTCGTCGCGGTCGGACAACCTGCTGATCTCGTTCTTCGCGCGCGGCAACTACAGCTACAAGGACCGCTACCTCTTCACGGCGACGATCCGTGCCGACGGTTCGACGGTCTTCTCGAAGAACAACAAGTGGGGATACTTCCCGTCGTTCTCGGCGGCCTGGCGGATCTCGGAGGAGCCCTTCATGAAGCATCAGGATGTGATTTCGAACCTCAAGCTGCGTGCCGGCTGGGGTGTCGTGGGTAACGACCGCATTACGAACTACCTCTCGCTGACGCTCTATACGCAGAACAAGTACGGCTACGGCAACAGCCTCATCACGGTGCTGTCGCCCAAGCAGCTGCCGAACGAGGACCTCAAGTGGGAGGCTTCGCAGAGTACGAACCTCGGTATCGATCTGGGTCTGTTCCGCAACCGGCTGAACATCACGGCCGACCTCTTCCTCAAGGATACGAAGGACCTGCTCATGGCGGCCAACAAGGCCTATGTGTCGGGCTTCGGATCGCAGTGGCAGAACGTGGGCAAGATCCGCAACAAGGGTCTCGAACTGGCGATCAACTCGACGAACATCGCCTCGCCGAGCGGCTTCCGCTGGACGACGGACTTCAACATCTCGTTCATCCGCAACGAACTGCGGGCTCTGGCCGACGGCGCCCAGACGATGTACACGGCGGCCTCGTGGAACAGCGACTATACGGGCTACGACTACATGGCCATGGTGGGCCAGTCGCTGGGTCTGATCTACGGTTACCAGTTCGACGGGGTATACCAGTCGTCGGACTTCGTGGTTGATGCGGCCACGGGCGAAACCCGTCTGCGCGAGGGTGTCGTGGACATGTCGGAACACTATACGAGCGGCGAATTCGGTCCGGGCGTGGTGAAGTACAAGGATGTGGACGGCGACGGCAAGATCACGACCAACGACCGTACGGTGATCGGCAACGGTACGCCGAAGTGGTACGGCGGTATCACCAACACGTTCTCCTACAAGGGAGTCGACCTGAGCTTCATGTTCCAGTTCAACTACGGCAACGACGTCTACAACGCCACGCGCATGTACGCCTCGCAGACGCAGGACCAGCGATCGAACATGATGGCCGAGGTGGCCGACCGCTGGACGGCGACCAACGCCTCGAACAGCGTTCCGCGCTGGGACGGCTACGTGAAGAACGAGCTCTATTCGCGATTCGTGGAGGACGGTTCGTTCCTGCGACTGAAATCGCTGACGCTGGGCTATACGCTTCCGCAGTATTGGACCCGGAAGTTCTATGTCTCGAAATTGCGCATCTACTTCACGGCGCAGAATCTCTTCGTGGTGACGGGTTACTCGGGCTACGATCCGGAGGTGAACATGCGGGCCTCGAACCCGATGACGCCTTCGTTCGACTGGGGCGCCTACCCGCGCAGCAAAGTATACACGATGGGTCTTGACCTGACCTTCTAAAAAGCAAGAAAACTATGAAAAAGATCATCTTATACGGTTTGTCGGCATTGGGACTTCTGTTTTCGGCATCGTGCTCCGATCTGCTGGAGGAGGAGTCGTACGTGGAGGTCGGCAAGGGCAACTATGTGAACAATGCCGGGGAGGCGGAGACGGTGCTGATGGGCATCTACAAGGATCTGGCCAACGAGTACATGTATTCGTACCACCTGTCGCTGCTGTTCACCATTTCGTCGGACATTGCGCAGTGCGAGGGCAGTGCGACGACGTCGTTCCGCGAGATTCCGACCAATTCGCACAATCCGTCGACGTCGCAGATCATGCAGACGTGGCAGAAGCTCTATTCGTCGATCTACGAGGCCAACGACTTCATCGAGACCGTCTCGTCGCGGATGGATTCATGGAGCGCCTCGAACCGCGAGCTGGCAACGATCTATCTGGGCGAGGCCCGGGCTCTGCGGGCGCTGTTCTACTTCGAACTGGTGCGCTGGTACGGCAACATCGTGCTGATCACGTCGACCGAGCAGTCGAAACTTCCGGCCACGGAGTACGTGCAGGCCGATCCGAAGGATGTCTATGCCTTCATCGAGGCGGATCTGAAGTATGCCTCGGAGGTGCTTCCGTGGGCGGTCGACGATACGAAGCGTTCGTCGAATGCCTATCGGTTCTCGAAGGGTGCGGCGCTGGGACTGCTGGCGAAGGTCTACTGCACGTGGGCCGGTTATCCGGTTCGCGACGAGACGAAGTGGGCCGAGGCGGCGAAGGTGGCGCGCCAGGTGGTCGAATCGGGCAAGCACCGCCTGATTCCGAACTACGAGACGGTCTGGACGAATACGTGCAACGGCATCTGGGATGCGGGCGAGAGCCTGATCGAGGTCTCGTTCTATTCGCCCACGGGTCTGGACAGCGACCAGACGGCCGGACGTATCGGCAAGTGGAACGGCGTGGTGGCCGATGCGGTCGAGGGGCAGCGCGGTCGCAATGCGGCCAACTGGAAGGTTGTCTACACCTTCACGCGCGAATGGGAGACGCACAACGACCCGCGCATGAAGATCTCGATTGCCGACTACAAGTACGATTCGTCGAAGGGCGACGGCCCGATCACCTACATTTCGACGGTCACCAACCCCACGGAGGATAACCTGAACAAGCAGCGTCAGCTCTTCACGCCGGGCAAATGGGACACGGAGAAGTTCGTGAATTCGTCGAACTACATCGTCAACAACGACAAGTCGAACATCAACTGGTATGTGCTTCGTTATTCGGACGTGCTGCTGCTGTTTGCCGAAGCGCTGAACGAGTCGGGCGGTTCGATGGTCGATGCGGTGGATGCGGTCAATGCGGTGCGTCGGCGCGGTTTCGGCGATACGGACCACGACCTCTCGTACGGGCTTTCGCGCGATGCCTTGCGTGAGGCGATCCGCAAGGAGCGGGCCTACGAACTCTGTTTCGAGGGGCATCGCAAGCAGGATCTGATCCGTTGGGGGATCTATTACAAGACGATCCTGAGCACGGCCCAGGAGCTGGTCGACTGGTTCTCGAATGCGAACTATACGGTGGCTCGTTTCACGGTGGAGGGGCGCCACGAGCTGCTGCCCATTCCGCAGCGCGATCTGGACCTGATGACGCAGTGCAAGCAGAATCCCGGGTGGGGCGAATAGCCAGCCGAAACGGTACGGAAAATCCCGGTCGGAGCAGTTCCGACCGGGATTTTTTTTGTGTCGCAGGATGTTGACCGTCCTCTCCCGGCTCAAATTCTTTCCGGGATGCGGGCCGCCGGGAGGTCAGTCGATCTGCTGCTGGGAGAATCCGGCGAGGTTGTAGCTGACGGGCTCCGTGCTGCCGCCCACGCGATAGATGCCGTATTTGAAGTAGTATCCGGCCTCGTCGTTGCGGCCGATGAGGATTTCGCGGTTGTCGACCAGTTTGCGCGAGCGGCCGTCGCAGCGCATCTCGACGTCGAGACGCCCGGGGCGGAGGATCGTTTCGGTCGCACCGCCGTAGCGGGTCCACGTCACCTCGACGGTGAACTCCACCCAGCAGTCCTTCGGAAACTCGTCGAAGGGCATCTTGCAGGCGATGGTTGAGCACTTGAACTCCGAACGGACGGGCTGCATCACTTCGGCCTTTTCGGGGTTTGCGTTGCAGCGGTCGTCCTTGTCCGAGAACCAGCGGCGGTCGGAGTTGGCCTTGATGTAGAACCATCCGCCCGAGAATCCGAAGGCCAGCGGCGGGTAGCCGCCCTGTTCGACCTTCCATCCGGTGGGTTCTCCGGCCTTGAGCGTGGGGCGCCCCTGACGGTCGGTTGAGGCGACGGCCCGGTAGACCTTCTCCTTCCTGATGACCACCGTGTCGCTCATGGCGACGAATTCGTGGACGGGGAGCTTCATGACGCGCCCGTCGGGCGAGGTGACGAGCGTGCGGTCGGGCATTCCGTGCCACTGGGCGAAGATCGTCGAGACGCGGCTGTCGAGCTCCGACGGGACGTAGACGGCGAAGACGTAACGCCACGAGGAGCCCTGCGGACAGATTCCCTTGCCGTAGTGGTAGACGGTCTTCGTCGTTTGGGCATCGGCATAGGTCCCGGCCGGGAGCGAGGCGAAATCGGCGCTTGTGGCATAGCAGTGGGCGAGTTCCGAGCGGCCTTTGGTCTCTCCGGGGGCATATCCGCGCAGGGTGTTGTCGTCGCGTCCGAGGGTGAAGCGGAATGATGGTTTCCCGGCATAGGGGCGCGTGTAATCGCGGCACAGCGCCCCTTGCTTGCGGATGCCCACGGCGACCCATTCGCCGTCGATCACCTGCTCCATGCGGGCCGAATCGGCCTGGATGTTGACCCGCTCGGGGATGGATTCCAGACTCGGGGTCTGGGCGGCAGCCGGCCATGCGGCCAGCAGCAGCCCGACCGCCCAACGTGATTTCAGTGTGTTCATCACAGTTCGTATTTGAAGGTGTAGGTTCGGCCGCCGACGCGCACGGCAACCTGGAAACGGTCGGCTGTCGAGTTTCGGTCGGGAACGATGGCGATCGAGCCCCGGCGTTCGTCATCCTCCGGGGCGATGACGGTCACGATCCAGAGCTCTTCGCCGGCCTGCTTCTCCATCTCGACGGCATAGGCCGGACGTTCGGTTTTCTTGCGGTAGGCGTTCGAGACCCATCCCTCCTCCTGCTGGATATGGAGGGGTTTGCAGCCGGAGCTCTTGATGCGGATGTTGTTGCCGTCGTCGAAGCGGGTGCTGAGCGTTCCGTCCTTGGCGAAGGAGACCGGTGCGGGACAGAGGTTGAAGTGTACGCCGACGGTGCCGGCGGCTTCGCCCGAGGCGTGGTCGACGATCACCAGCAGACCGTCCTGCGTCGAGAAGAGGGCCCGGCGGTGGGTCAAACCCTTGTAGGAGGGGTTTTCGGTCACCAGCAGGGTCTGTTCGGGCGACGTTTCCCAGTGAAGGAGCTTCGAATCGGTGGTTTCGAGATTGCGGTTGTCGAGCGTCAGGGTGTTGTGGACGCGGGTCTGGCGGAACCAGTTGCGCTGGGCCAGCACGGCGCTGTCGCCGCCGTAGACGTAGCTGCCCGAATCGGGGAAGAAGTTGCGTCCGCGGTGCCAGTATTCGAAGGTTCCGTTGTCGGGCTGGTTGTGCCAGAAGGCCGGAGGTCCGGCCTTGATGACGGTGACCGTGGCATCCATGCCCCAACCGGTGCGCAGCGTGTAGAATCCCGATTGGGGGAACTGCTGCGAGGTGTAGTCGGGGCGAGCTCCGCGTTGGCCCTCCGAGGCGAACCATTCGAGCTGTCGGTCGTCGGGGAAGACGCGGCTCCAGCTGCGGAACTGGTTGAGGAGCGAGGCCTTGTCGTGGCTCTTCGTATCGCCGAACATCGGGTTCGAGTAGTCGGGGAAGAGCAGGTTCCACGTCACGGTGGTCATCTTGTGGACGGTCTCGACGTAGCTGGCCGGGAATTCCTCCTCGAAACCGTTCAGACGGGCCATGCCGAGGGCCTTGAGGAAGATGTCGATGGCGGCGATGTGGTATCCGAAGTCGAGTTCGAACTGCATGCCGTCGGGATAGACCTGCACGCCGATTTCGCGGTTGAGGATCTCGATGCCGCTGCGGCGCCATTCGGGGGCTTCGCGGAATTCGGGGAAGTAGATGCCGGCGAAGAGCATGCGCTGGGCCTCGAAGAGCAGGTGATTGCCCTTTTCGGAGTAGTTGTTGAGGACGTGGTCGGCATGCTGGCGGTAGGTGCGCAGGAAGAGGTTCAGGAACCGGGGCGTGAAGCGCGGCGACTGGACGGTCAGGGCGAATTCGGTCAGCAGGTCCTGCAGTCGGCGCCCGGCCTCCATCGGACGCCATGCGAAGCGGATGTTTTCGCGTTCGGCGGCGATCTCCTCCTGCGAGGCGCCGGCGGCCTGCAGCCGTTCGACGCCGTCCAGCGGATTCTTCTTCACCCAGTCGGTGTACTGGTCGATCCAGGCATCGATGTAGCGGTTGTCGCGGGTCAGGTAGTAGCACTTGGCGAGCGGGATGAACCAGTAGTGGCGGTGCAGCTGCCAGCGGAGTTCGTTGTCCTTGACGGGCCAGTACCGCCAGTCGATGTCGTCGCCGTAGAAGAAGGAGGGTTGATAGCCCTTGTGGGCGTAGAACTTGTGTTCGAGGGCTTCGTCGGCCTGACGCTGTTCGAGTTTGCTGACCTTGACGTTCTGGAGGTCGAGCCCGAAGAGGGCGACGGGCTTGCGCGTGCGGAAATACCGGAGCAGCTCCTTGTCGGCGGCTTCGAAGTTACCCTTGTCGACGGCCCGCTTGACGGCCTTCAGACCGGGACGATCGAGGTCGAGCAGGTCGTAGAGTGATTTTTCGTCGCCGAGGGTCGGGACCTCACCGGCCAGCGTCGTGGAGCCGATTGCCAGCAGGGCGGCGCACAGCGCCATTGCGATTCGTTTCATGTCGATGGTTTTGAGTTTGTCGGTTATCGAGTCGTTGAACTATTTCAGATCGTATTTCCGGCCGTCGATCTTCACGCGGATGCCGTCTTTGCGTCCGACGGCCTCGATGCGGTGGCCTTCGGCCCGGTCGACGGGCAGCAGCACGGTGATGAAGCGAAGGGTCTGTCCGGGGCGCTTGTCGGCCGTAAAGGCGCAGGCCGGCCGCGGATGGCGTTCGCGGTAGCGGTACGAGACCCATCCCTCCCGGGGTTCCATCTTTTCGGCGCCGAAGACGCGGATCATCAGATTGTTGCCGTCGTCGTAGCGCGTCGTTACGGAGCAGGCCGCGGAGTCGGCTGCGGGCGATCCCTCGGCCAGATTCCAGTGGAGCATGACGCGGCCCGAGGCCTCTCCCTCGGCGCGGTCCTCGATGACGAAGAAGCGCCGGTCGACGAACCAGACCGTACGTCGGTGGGTGAGCCCCTCGTAGGAGGGGTTCTCGACCGTAAGGATGTCGGTCTTCGCGTCGGTCTGCCAGCGTATGCATTTCGAGTCGGTGGTTTCGAGATTCCGGCCGTCGAGTGTCAGGGTGTTGTGGACGCAGGTCTGGCGGAACCAGTTGCGCAGGTCGTTGACCTCCTTGTCGCCGGCGTAGACGTAGCAGCCCGAGTCGGGCAGGAAGTTGCGTCCGCGGGACCAGATTTCGAAGGTTCCGTTATCGGGCTGGCAGTGCCAGAAGCCCTTCGGGCCGGCCTTGAGGATCATCACCGTGGCATTCTGCTCCCAGCCGTTGCGCAGGACGTAGAATCCCGACGTGGCGTACGCGCGCGAGAGGTAGTCGGGGGCCGAGCCTTCACGGCCCTCGGTGGCGCGCCAGCGGATGAATGCATTGTCGGGGAAGACCTGCATCCATTCGCGGTAGGTGGCCAGCAGTTGGTCCTTGTCGTGCTGGCGGTTGTCGCTGAAGAGCGGGGTGGTGTAGTCGGGGTAGGAGCAGTTGAGGTGGACGTCGATCATGCGTTCGACGGTGGCGAGGTATTCGGCGGGGAATTCGCCGCGATACCCGTTGGCATCCATCATCCGCAGCGCCTTGAAGAAGATGTTGATCGACTCCAGATGGTAGTGCGGGTCGAGTTCGTACTGCATGCCGTCGTCGTAGACCTGGCGGCGGATTTCGCGGTTGAGGATCTCGACGCCGGTGGCGCGCCACCGGGCGGCGTCGCGGAATTCGGGGAAGAAGGCGCCGGCGAAGAGCAGTCGCTGGGCCTCGAAGAGCAGATGGTTCCCCGAGGCGGAGAAGTGGCCGAGGATGTGTTCGGCATGGCGGTGGTAGTTGTCGAGAAACCGCAGAAGGAACTCTCCGTCGAAGGCCCTGGCCGGCAGGAAGTAGAGGAACTGCTGGATCTGGTATTCGAGCCGGTCGCTCACCTCGAGCGGGCGCCAGGCGAAGAAGACGTTGTCGGCCTGGCTCCAGTCGCCGGATCGTCCCCGGTCGTACCCATCGAGGGGGTTCTTGCGGATCCAGTCGAGGTATTCGGCGCACCACTCCGCGGCGTAGCGTTCGTCGCCCGAGCGGCGGTAGGCCTTGCCCATGGGCACCCACCACTTCATGCGGTGCAGCTGCCAGCGGAGTTCGTTGTCCTTGACGGGCCAGTATTGCCAGTCGATGTCGTCGCCGTAGAAGAACGAGGGCTGGTATCCCGAGTGGACGAAGAAGCGGTGTTCGAGCGCCTCGTCGGCCCATCGCTGTTCGTCGGCGGAGATCACCACCGAATCGAGATCGACCTCGGGGCAGACGACGCCTCGGCGCGTACGGAAATATTCCAGCAGCGCCTGGGCGGCGGCCTGGTCATCGCCGGCTGCATGGAGCCGGGCTACGCGTTCGAGCCCCGGCCGCGAGAGATCCAGCAGGGCAAAGACCGTCGTGTCGGAGGCCATTCCAGCCCGGTTCTCCGGGAGAGCGGCCGTGTCGGGACGCTCCTGGAATCCGGCCTGGATCGGGCTGCGGCATTCGGTGGAGATCCGCGAGGGGTTTGTTCCGTTTTCGACACGGCTTTCGGTGCGGGCATCGACCGTTCGGAGCGAGGCGAGCGTCAGCAGGGTCAGCAGCGGAAGGAGCAGTTTCGAGGTTTTCATGGGTATCGTGGTTTTCGGAAGTTTTCGGGGTGTTCGGATCACGTGATGCTTCCGGCGCGGGGCCAGCAGGCCTGTTCCGAAGCAAGACAAAGATACGACAAAGAGCGGAGTTCCTTTATCAGGATTTCGCAATCCTCGGCGGAAAATCTGCAAAGCGATTTCAGATTTGTGCAATTCGATGCGGAATTTGTTGAATCATGGGGTTGCAGGGGCCTTGTAGGGGGTGTTTGGGACAAAATTGGGATTCGATTCTACAAAATCGAAAGGCTTTTGGACACGATTCGGGATTTCGGGAACAAACTCCGGGGCCCGGGGCGGTGGAATTTTCTACCTTTGTAGAGAAGAAGAACGGCCCGGATCGCCCCTTTCGACGAAGCCGCGGACGGAATCCCGCACAAGGGGTTCCGCCGTATGGCGCTCCGTTGCTGCAGGAAGTCCGGCCGCCTCCGCAACCGATCCGAACCCGAAACCGCCTATGAACCTTTTGACCGCCACCGCTCCGGTCGCAACCCTTGCGACGCTGTTCGCGGCCGCCGATTCGGCCGCCGCTCCGACCCCGGCCTCCAAACCGGCCGCCGACCTTCATCCCGACATCATCGTCATCATGACCGACCAGCAGACGGCCCGTGCCATGTCCTGTGCCGGCAATCCGTGGGTGCAGACCCCGGCCATGGATGCCCTGGCGGCCGACGGCGTGCGCTTCACCCGGGCCTATTGCCCCTATCCGCTCAGCGGACCCTGCCGGGCCTCGCTCATCACGGGACGGATGCCTTTCGAAGTGGGGGCCACGGACAACGGCGTGCGGCCGTCGGCCGAGGCCATGCACCGGGGAATCGGCCATCGCATCTCGGAGGCCGGTTACGAATGTCTCTACGCCGGGAAGTGGCATGTTCCGGAGGTGAATCTTCCCGACTCGGGAACGGGTTTCCGCCGCATCTCGAAGATGGGCGATCCGACGCTGGCCGAGGCGTGCGATGCGGCGCTGGCCGATTACGACGGCCGACGTCCGCTCTTTCTGGTGGCTTCGCTGCTCAATCCGCACGAGATCTGCGAATACGGCCGCAACGAAACGCTGCAATACGGCGAACTGGAACCCTTCGCCACGGAGGATTGCCCGAATCTGCCGGCCAACTTCATGCCGTCGACCTATGCGGCCGAGGCGCTGACGCTCGAACGCTCGGCCTCGCCGCGCTATCACGACACCTATACCTACACGCAGGATGACTGGCGCCGATATCTGTACGCCTACTACCGCTTCGTTGAACGGGTCGACCGCGAGGTGGGGCGTATTGTCGAGGTGCTGAAGCGCCGCGGGCTTTACGACGATGCGGTGATCCTCTTCCTGTCGGATCATGGCGACGGGGTGGCGGCTCACGGCTGGAATCAGAAGTGGTGCCTGCAGGAGGAGGTTGTCAACGTGCCGCTGATCGTCAAGGCGCCGAAGGGCTGCGGACTGAGCGGTGCGGTCAACCGCGAGGCGCTGTCGAACGTCGGGCTGGATCTCTACGCTACGGTCTGCGATTATGCCGGCGTGGAGCCCGATCCGGCGGTTTATCGCGGACGGAGCCTGCGCCCGGTGGCCGAGGGGCGTGCGACGACGCTCCACGAGGAGGGCTTTGTCGAGACGCTGCTCTCGGGTGTCGGCATGCGGGGCTGGTGTATCGTCGGCCCGCGTTACAAATATGTCCTCTACCAGTGGGGACGCAACCGCGAGGCTCTCTATGATCTGCAGGCGGATCCGGGCGAGATGGTCAATCTGGCCGTCGACCGGCGCCATCGAGCCGAACTCGACCGCATGCGCCGGGCGCTCTACGAATGGGGCCTACGGATCGGCGAGGCGCGTCTGATCCGCAACCTGCGTCCCTTTGCCGAGGCGGGGGAGTAGGCTCTTCCTCATCGGGCGGACGGCGGGCGGAGAGTTCCGATGCATGCGCGCGACCGTCCGTGCCACACCCGATCCAAACCTGAAAACCACCGAAAAACAACCGTTGACCGGACCCACACTATGAAAAACCTCGAAATCCTGCGGACGGGCGCACGCTGTGCCGTCGTACCGCTGACCCTGGCGACCCTGTCGGGTTGCGGCGGAGGGGAGCCCAAACGCCCCAACATTCTTGTGATGATGACCGATGACCACACGGCCCAGGCCATGAGCTGCTACGGGAGCCTGCTGGTCGAGACCCCGAATCTGGACCGCCTGGCGCGCGAGGGGATGCTCTTCGAGAACTGCTACGTCTCGAATGCCATCTCGGGCCCCTCGCGGGCCTGCATCCTCACGGGCAAGTACAGCCACGTGAACGGCTTCACGGACAATTCGCGCACCTTCGACGGCGATCAGCCCACCTTCCCCAAACTGCTGCACGAGGCGGGCTACCAGACGGCGATGATCGGCAAGTGGCACCTCAATTCCGATCCGCAGGGATTCGACTTCTGGAGCATTCTCGTGGGACAGGGCGAGTACTACTCGCCGCAGTTCATCGAGAACGGCGAGCGGCGCATCGAGCCGGGCTACGTCACGGACATCATCACCGACAAGGCCCTATCGTTCCTCGAGAAGCGGGATCCTTCACGCCCCTTCGCCATGCTCTACTACCACAAGGCGCCGCACCGCAACTGGATGCCGGCGCAGCGTCACCTGGGCGTCAACGACGAGCGGGTCTATCCCGAGCCGTTCAACCTGCTGGACGACTATTCCGGACGGGGCAGTGCGGCCCGTGAGCAGGCCATGGAGATCGGGCGCGACATGTGGCCGGAGTGGGATCTGAAGCTGATGACGCCCGAACAGCTGGCCCAGTCCTACGAGCTCGAGAGCTCGGGCGATGCCAACAAGGATGACGTTGCACGGGCGAACGACTGGCGGAGCAGCGTCATGCAGTACCAGGCGGCCTACAACCGCATGACCGACGAGGAGAAGGCGCGCTGGAACGAGGCCTACGCTCCGCGCATTGCCGAGTACGAGCGTCTCCGGAAGACGGCCTCGCCCGACGAGATGACGCGCTGGAAGTACCAGCAGTACATGAAGGACTACTGTGCGGTGATCCAGGCCGTGGACGAGAACGTGGGGCGTCTGCTGGAGTATCTGGAGCAGATCGGCGAACTCGACAACACGATCATCGTCTATACCTCGGACCAGGGCTTCTTCCTGGGCGAGCACGGCTGGTTCGACAAGCGCTTCATGTACGAGGAGTGTCAGCGCACGCCGCTGCTGGTCCGCTATCCGCCGCTGGTCGGAGCCGGGACGCGGAGCCGGGCTCTGGCCATGAACATCGATCTGGCGCCGACGTTCGTCGATCTGGCCGGGCTTCCGGTTCCGGACGACATGCAGGGACGCACGCTGCGCGACGTGCTTGCCTCGGGCGGCGAGACACCCGAAGGGTGGCGCACGGGGGTCTATTACCATTATTACGAGTATCCGTCGTGGCACTCGGTCAAGCGGCACTACGGCATCCGCACGGCCGACTACAAGCTCATCCACTTCTACAACGACGTGGACGAATGGGAGCTCTACGACCTGAAACACGATCCGCACGAGATGCAGAACATCTACAACGACCCCGCCTACGCCGACGTCCGCACGCAGCTGCACGCCGATCTCGAGCGTCTGCAGCGCGAATGCGGCGACACGGACCCCTGTGAACGGGAGTACGAATTCTTCCGGGGGGCGGATCACCTCGAATAGCAATCGGCAAACCACACCAAAACTCAACACGGGCGGCCGGACCGACGGACCGGAGCCCGGACCCAAAACTGCAACAATATGGACAGACGAGAATTTCTGAAAACTTCGGGCTGGACCCTGCTGGGGCTGGCGGCCGTGAATGCCCTTCCGGGCTGCTCGCGCCTCGGGGACGGGGAGTCGCTCCCCGACGAGGTGAAGCACGATTTTCCTTCGCTTCGGGATCTGAAGGTCTTCTGGGGCGACGTACACAACCATTGCAACGTGACCTACGGCCACGGCGATCTGTCGGATGCCCTTGCGGCGGCCGAGCAGCAGCTGGATTTCGTCTCGGTGACGCCGCACGCCATGTGGCCCGACATTCCGGGCGAGAACGATCCCCGTCTGAACTGGGTGATCGGCTACCATACGGCGGCCTTCCGGCGTCTGCGGGCCGGCGGTTATGAGAAGTACCGGCAGATGATCGAGGCGGCGAACCGTCCGGGACGCTTCCTGACCTTCGTCTCCTACGAGTGCCACAGCATGGAACACGGCGACCATGTGGCGCTGTTCCGCGATTTCGACGTGCCGCTGGTCGAGTGTACGTCGGTCCCCGATCTGAAGGAGAAGCTGCGCGGCTATGCCTGCTACGTGACGCCCCACCACATGGGCTATCAGACGGGATTCCGCGGCTACAACTGGGCGGCCTTCCCGGACAACGATCCGCAAACCCCGTTCGTGGAGATGTTTTCGCGCCACGGCCTGGCCGAGAGCGATACGGGCGACTACGACTATCTGCACGACATGGGTCCGCGCGTCTGGGAGGGGTCGATCCTCTACGGACTGGAGCAGGGCCACAAGTTCGGTCTGATGTGTTCGACGGACCAGCATGCGGGGTATCCGGGCAGCTACGGCGACGGCCGGATCGGTGTCTACGCTTCGTCGCTGGATCGCAACGAACTGTGGGATCAGATGGGCCGTCGGCACGTCTGCGGCGTGACGGGCGACAAGATCAAGATCGATTTCCGCATCAACAACGGCGTGCCGGGCGATGTCATCCGCGCCTCGCGCCGCGAAATCTACCTCAATGTCGAGGGGCAGAATGCCATCGACTACGTCGACGTGATCAAGAACGGCCGGTGCGTGGCACGGATGAACGCCCCCTTCCGGGCCGCAGCGCCTGCGGACGAGGTGCTCCGCGTGAAGGTAAAGGTCAACTTCGGATGGAACCGCGAGGAGGAGTACGTCCACTGGACGGGCCGTCTGCAGCTGACCGACGGATCGATCGACGATCTTCAGACGTGTTTCCGCGGGGCGGCCTTCACCTCGCCGCAACCGGGCGAGACGGAGTTCCACACGCGGGTCAACCGGGTCGTGGAGCGCGATGCGCGGAGTGTGGTGCTGGACCTCTATTCGACGAAGAATCCCAACGTGATGACGCCGGCCATGCAGGGCGTGGTGCTCGATCTCACGGCGCCGCGCGGGGCACGTCTCGTGGCGGAGTTCAACGGCCAGCGTTACGAACACACGATCGAGGAGCTGCTCGAAGGGGCCCGGGCCCATTTTCTCCGGGGATGGCTCTCGGAGGCGATCCAGTTCGAACGGGCCCAGCCCGAGGCGGCCTTCTGCGTCGGCCACCGCATGGTCGACACCGAGCCGCAGCGCGATACGGATTACTACTACGTGCGGGTTCGCCAGCGCGACGGACAGTGGGGCTGGTCGTCACCGATCTGGGTGGAACGCGTCTGACGATGGAACGCTGTGCCATAGGAATTGATCTGGGCGGGACTTCGGTGAAGTACGCTCTGGTCGACGCTTCGGGGCGGATTCTCTTCGTCGGGGAGCATGCTTCCCGGGCGGCGGAGGGCTCCGAGGCGGTTCTGGAGGCGATTCTGCGGGGTGTTGAGGCCTGCCGGGCCCATGCCGTGCAGCAGGGGATTGCGCCGGCCGGCGTGGGAATCGGTACGCCGGGTGTGGTCTCGGAGGAGGGCCGCACGGTGCTGGGCGGTGCCGAGAATATCGTCGGGTGGGAGCATCTCCCGCTTGCCGACCGGATCGAACGGGCGACGGGCCTGCCCTGCATGGCCTGTAACGATGCCAATGCCATGGCCTGGGGCGAGACGCTCTACGGGGCGGCGCGCGGTGCGACGGACGTGATTTTCGTGACGGTGGGCACCGGTATCGGCTGCGGCGCGCTCATCGGCGGCCGGCTTTTCCGCGGCTACCGCAACCGCGGCCTGGAGATGGGCCACATCACGGTCAAGTGTGACGGCGAACGGTGTGCCTGCGGTGGGGTGGGGTGTCTCGAACACTACGCCTCGACGGCGGCTCTCGTGCGGCGTTTTTGCGAACTGAGCGGTCTGACGCAGGCCGACGGCCGCGAGGTGGTGAACCGCTATCGGGCGGGTGATCCGGCGGCGGTCCGGGCGCTGGAGGAGCATTGGGGATACCTCTCGCACGGCATCGCCTCGATGATCAACCTCTTTGCTCCGCAGCGGGTCGTTGTCGGAGGCGGCATCTCGGAGGCGGGCGAATTCTACCTCGAACATCTGCGCGAGGGGGTTCGCCGGCAGGTGATGGAGGTCTGCGGCGGTGAGACGCAGATCGTGGCGGCCCGACTGGGCAACCGGGCGGGATGTCTTGGCGCTGCGGGGCTGATCCTCGGGGAGGGGGCACGGTCATGAGACGCAGCTACGCCCTCGTGGGGCTGATCATGCTCTTCTGGTTCGTCATTTCGTTCATTACGAACATCATCGGACCTCTCATCCCCGACATCATCGACAATTTCCACCTGCAGCATCTGGCTCTGGCGGGGTTTATACCCATGTCGTTCTTCCTGGCCTACGGCATCATGTCGATCCCTTCGGGACTGCTGATCGAGCGCTTCAGCCAGAAGGCGGTTCTGACGGCGGGCTTCTCGCTGCCGCTCGTCGGATCGCTTCTCTTTGCGTGGGTTCCGACCTTTCCGATGCTGCTGGCGTCATCGTTCATCATCGGACTGGGGATGGCCATGCTCCAGACGACGATCAATCCGCTGACGCGCGTAGCGGGCGGCGAGGAGAATTTCGCCTTCTTCTCGGTTCTGGGGCAATTGGTCTTCGGAGCGGCCTCGTTTGTCAGTCCGCTGGTCTACGCGGGTCTGGTCGAGCGCCTCACCTCCGGGGAGCCGCTGACGGGAATCACCTCCTGGCTGCAGTCGCTGACCCCTGCTGCGCTGCCGTGGGTTTCGCTCTACTGGCTCTTCGCCGTGATTCTGGCGGCGGTGATCGTCATCGTGCTGGCGGTCCGCTTCCCGCGGCTCGAACTGCAGGAGAACGAGCGCAGCGGCGGCCTTCACTCCTACAAGGTGCTGCTCGGGAACCGTTACGTCTATCTCTTCTTCCTCGGCATGCTCTGCTATACGGCCACGGAACAGGGCGTGGCCAACTGGATCTCGGAGTTTCTGCGGCAGTACCACGGCCTCGATCCGCAGACGGTCGGGGCGCCGACCGTCGGACGCTTCTGGGGTTACATGTCCGTCGGCTGCCTTGTCGGGCTCTTCGCCCTGAAACTCTGGGATGCGCGCGACGTGCTGAAGGTGGCCGGCCTGCTGGCCATCGGTTTTCTGCTGGCGGCGCTCTTCGGTCCTGCGGAGGTGGCTCTGGTGGCCTTCCCGGCCGTGGGATTCTCCATCTCGGTGATGTTTTCGATCATCATGTCGCTGGGGCTGAACTCCGTCGACCGCTACCACGGTTCGTTTGCCGGCATTCTCTGTACGGGCATTGCCGGCGGAGCCCTCGGTCCGCTGATTGTCGGCTGGCTGGGCGATTGGGTGGGGTTGCGCGCGGCGCTGCTGTTCGTCTGCGTGACGATTGCCTATATCATCGGCATCGCCTTCTGGGCGCGGCCGCTGGTCGACAACAAACACGGCTCCATCCGGGAGCTTTTCCATAAAAAGAACCGATCATGAAGCGAATTGCGATCCTGGTCGCCGCGCTGCTGGCGGCCTCGGGAGCCTCGGCGCAGCTCCCGGCCGAGCAACATCTCGACAAAACGGCGCTCCGACCCCGCTACCGGCAGTGGATGCAGCCTGCGGGCGGCGTGGCCGTGACACAGAATCCGCCGTCGCTGCTCTGGCCCGCGGGCGGCGAGGGTGTCACGGGCTATCGGGTCGAACTCTCGCCGTCGGCGGAATTTCCCGCCGGGCGGACGCTTGTCAGCACGCAGCCGTGGGCGGTCTGGGCCCTCCATGAACCGCTTGCCGCAGGACGCTACTGGTGGCGGGTGACGACCTTTGCCGAGGGGCGCGATCCGCAATGCTCGCAGACGTGCGAGTTTGTCGTGACGGATTCCGCGCGGCGTTTTGCCTCCCCGACGGGTGACGAACTCGTGCGGCGGGTTGCCGCGCAGCCGCATCCCCGGCTCTACGTGACGGGCGACCACCTCGCCGAATTGCGCCAGAGGGCCGCGTCGAATCCCGAGGCGCGGGAGTTCCTCACCCGCAGCCGCGCGAAGATCGACATGGAACCCGTTCCGGTGGCACCGACGCGGCCGCGCGACACGACAGGCATGAGTCCCTTCCAGAAGCGCTCGCTCATCAACTTCATGTACCACAAGTTCGGCGAGGTGGTCACCCAGCCGATCGTCGACTTCTCGCTGGCGTGGCTGCTGACGGGCGACGAGGCGTGGCGTACGGCCGTAGTGCGCCATGCGCGGCATGTGGCGGCCCTTCCGGTCGACAGCGACGCCACGTCGGAGGATTTCAACCGCTCGGCCATCATGTACGGGCTGGCCTTCGGCTACGACACGGCCTGCGAGCGGATGACCCCGGACGAACGGGCCGCCGTGCTCGAAGCGATCCGGGTGCGGGGCGAACGCTTCTTCCGGCAATACGTCCGCGATTTCGAGTGCCACTCGATGGACAACCACGTCTGGCAGCACACTTTCCGCAACTTCTTCTTCACGGCCCTTGCCACGCTGGGCGACCTGCCCGAGGCCGAACGCTGGCTGCGCTACTGCTACGAGGTGTGGTGCGGACGCTTCCCGATTCTGGGGGGCGACGACGGCGGCTGGCACGACGGCAGCAGCTACATGCAGGCCAATCTGGTGACGTTCATCTACGTGCCCTTCGTGCTGACGCGGCTGACCGGCGTCGATTTCTTCGACCTGCCGTGGTATGACAACCTGCCGTCGTTCCTGGTCTACTCCTTCCCGAAGGACTCCTACGCCACGGGCTTCGGCGACGACTACGAGAAGATGACCTCCCCGACGCAGCTCTACATGGGCTTTGCCGATGCGCTGGCCCGCGAGACGGGGAGCGGTCTGGCGCGCTGGTATGCCGACCGGCTGATCGGTCCGGATCCAACGGTGCTCTACCGTTCGAAGGGCTTCACCCTCTATCGGATCCTTACCGACAAGCCCGTCGACAGCGTGGCGCCCGAGGCTCCGGCCCGCAATACGTCGCGTTTCTATCCCGATGCGGGTTTCTCGCTCATGCATACCGATCCGGCCGATGCGTCGGACGATCTGATGGCGGCCTTCTTCGCCCTGCCGTTCGGCTCGACGGGCCATGCCCACGCCGCCCACAACGGCTTTACGATCAACTACGGCGGCCGTCAGCTCTTCGGCGGCACGGGCTACTACTCGAATTTCAACGACCGCCATACGCTGCTGCACTACCGCACGCGGGGTCACAATACGATTCTGGCCGACGGCCTGGCCCAGGTAATCGGCGAGAACGGCTACGGCTGGCTGGCCCGTTTTGCCGACACCGAGGCGCTGACCTATACGCTGGGCGATGCTTCGCACGCCTACGATTCGATCCGCACGCCGTTCTGGATCGACCGCATGCAGAAGTCCGGTGTGGAGTATACGCGGGAGAACGGTCTCGGCGATCCGGGCGTGACACGTTTCCGGCGCCACTTCCTCTTCCTGCGCCCCGACGTGATCGTCATCTACGACGAACTGGCGGCCCGTGAGCCCGTCACCTGGAGCTGGCTGCTGCACAGCCATCATCGGCTGACGCGTTGCGGCGATTCGGCCGTCGCGGCCTCGAACGGCGTGGCCGAAGGCCGGATGGACCTCTTCACGACCGGAGATCTGGAGCTGACGCTGACCGACCGCTTCTTCTCGCCGGCCGTCAACTGGAAGAAGCGCACGGGCCCCGACGGCCGCGTCCAGGAGTATGTGAACCAGTGGCATTCGTCGTTCACGACCCCGGAGAAGCATGCCGCACAGCGATTCCTGGCCATCTTCCGCATCACGCCCGACGGAGGACGGACGGTCCGTCTCAAACGACACTCCGACGGTTCGTTCCGCGTCGGGGCGTGGACCGTGCGGGCCGAACTCGATGCCTCACGTCCGCCGCGTCTCGAGGTCATGGACCGTCGGGGCAATGCCGTGCTCTATAACACGGCGGAATCGACGATCGGCGGCAGTACGCTGATCCGGCAGGCCGATGCGCCGGAGCGCGAGCTGGTTGACGTCGTGCCCGCGTCGGTGCGCTGAACGCCTCCGTTCGGATGCGGTTGAGGAGCGTTGGGGCATACCGCGAGCCGGGGGTGTGGAACCCCCGGCAATCGTGCCCGGAGGGTTGAAAAATTCGCCGGAGACTTCGCCGTTTGCAAAAAAAAACGTAATTTTATCTCCTGCAATTTGTACGCCATACCCATGCTTGGATTCCGTCATACGCTTCTCACGTGCCTGCTGCTTCTGGCGACTTCGACCTCTCTCGGCGCCATCGAATTCAAAACCCTTTCGGTCAACGACGGTCTCTCGCAATCGACCGTGCTGGCCCTCGCCCAGGATCCCCTGGGGCGCATCTGGATGGGAACGCAGGACGGCCTGAACTGTTACGACGGCTACGAATTTACGGTCTATCGCCACGTCGAGGGCGATCCCGGCAGCCTGGATGACAACACGATCAACACCCTGCTTTGCGATGAGGGGCTTCTTTGGATCGGAACGGCCTCGGGTCTTTCGTGTTACGATGCCGCGACGGGCCGGTTCGAGAATTTCCGCCTCGAGGGGCGTCCCATGCCGGTTTCGGACATCGCGCTGCAGGCGGACGGCAATCTGCTGCTGGCCACGGATCTGGGAATCGTGCTGTTCGACCGCCGGACCCGCACGCTCGAAATCCGGACCTATCTGAAGGGAATCAGCGTGCATACGATCTGCCCGTCGCGCGAGGGCTTTCTGGTCGGCTCCTCCGACGGCGTCTACACCTATTCGACCACCTACGGCAATGCCATCCGGATCCTTCCGCAGATGGCCCGTTTCGACATCGCAAGCATCGTCGCCGCCGAACACGGCTATTGGGTGGCGACGCACGGCAACGGCCTCTATCGGCTGGATGCCAATCTGCAGGTCGAGGCCCGGTATTCGGTGGCGACGCATCCCGGGCTGGCTTCGGACTATATCCGCGTGCTGCGCCGGGATTCCGACGGGCGCCTCTGGATCGGAACCTTCGACGGACTTTCGATCTTCGACCCCCGCACGGAGCATTTCGAAAAATATGTCTATACGCCCCGTCCCGGTTCGCTGAGCCACAATTCGATCCGTTCGATCTTCATCGACGATCAGCACGGCGTGTGGCTCGGCACCTACTACGGCGGCGTGAGCTACTACCATCCGCTGGCACGGCGGTTCGGGGTGCTGCGGCACGATCCGGCGCGCAATTCGCTCGGCGACAATACGGTGAGCTGCATCGTCGAGGATCCGGCCTCGCAGGCCCTCTGGATCGGCACCAACGATGACGGTGTGAACCGCTACGACCGTCGCACGGGACGTTTCGAAGAGTTCAACGTCGCAACGGGCTCGCTGCTCTCGAACAACATCAAGTGTATCCTTCCCGACGGCCGGGGCACGCTCTGGATCGGGACCCATGCCGGCGGTCTGACCCGCATGGATGCCGCAACGCGGCAGACGCGCCACTATTCGGTCAATGCCTCGATCCCGATCAACAACAGCTGCTACGCCCTGCTCCGCGAGGACGACGGAACCCTCTGGGTCGGAACGCTCAACGGCCTGCTTTCGTTCGATCCCGCAACGGGACGCTTCGAACGTCATCCCTGTACGGATTATGAACCCCGTCTGGGTTCGTTGCCGATCACGACGCTCTTCCGGGATTCGAAACATTGCGTCTGGATCGGGACCCGCGGCGGTCTCTACCGTTGGGATCCCGAGCGGAAGCAGATCCTGTCGTGCGAGTTGACGACGTCGGAGGAGAGCATTTCCCCCCCCCGATCACGTGAGGTCGTAATCATGTGTGTATCAGAGGATTCACGTCGTAATGTCTGGGTGGGCACCCGGCAGGGGCTCTATCGGTTCAATGCCGCCGACCATCGCTTCACACGCTATACCGTGGCCGACGGTCTGCCCAACGATTTTGTCTACGGCATTCTCGAGGACGAACTGTCGCGCCTCTGGATCTCGACCAATGCCGGACTGGCCTGCTTCGACGTGCCGAAGAACTGTTTCCGCAACTATACCCTCCGCGACGGAATCGCCAACAATCAGTTCAATCCCTATGCCTATTGCCGGAGCCGCGACGGGATTTTCTGGTTCGGCGGTCTGGGCGGCATCACCTGGTTCCGCCCTCACGAACTGGTGGACAACCCCTTTGCTCCGGCGGCCCGGATCATGGAGGTCTCGGTGACCGATGCCGGAGACGACCGCCGCGTGAAGATCGAACGCGATTCGGTGGGGCAGGTCGTCCGGGCCGCCTTCCCCTCGGTGCGGAACATCTTCTCGATCCATTTCGTGGCGGTGAATCCCCTGTCGGCCGGGCGTAACACCTTTGCCTACAAACTCGAGGGCTTCAATACGCGGTGGTACGAGACGTCGAATCGCGAAGCCAACTACTCGAACCTCAAACCCGGACACTACCTCTTCAAGGTGCGTGCGGCCAACAACGACGGACGCTGGAGCGAGGAGGTGGCGACGGTCGAGATCCGGGTCCTGCCGATGTGGTGGCAGACCCTGGCGGCCCGCCTGCTGTGGGTTTTGCTGATCCTTGCCGCCATCGGCGGGGTGATTGCGGCCGTGTTCGGGCGTATGAAGATGAAGATCCAGCTGCAGATGGAGCGTCTGAAACTGGAGTCCGTCGAGGAGTTGAGCCAGGAGAAGATCCGCTTCTACATCAACCTTTCGCACGAACTCCGCACGCCGTTGACGCTGATTCTCTCGCCGCTGCAGGAGATCCGCGACCACGGTACGACGGACAAGTATGTCGCCTCGCGCCTCGACTACATCCGTCGCAACAGCCTCAAACTGTTGCATATCATCAACCAGATGCTCGATTACCGCAAGGCCGAACTGGGTGTGTTCCGCATGCGGGTGGCCGAACAGGATGTCGATGCCATCGTGGCGGAGGTCTTCTCGATGTTCGAGGAGAAGGCCCAGAACCGCGACATGGATTACATCCTCAGCTCGGACCTCAAGGGCGAGGCGTTGCCCGTCGACCGGATGTTCCTGGAGATGATGCTGACCAACCTGCTCTCGAACGCCTTCAAGTTCACGCCCGACGGCGGCATGATCCGTGTGGCGCTGCAGCGGGGCGAGGGTTGCTTCCGGCTTCAGGTGCGCGACAGCGGAATCGGCATCACCCCCGAACAGCAGGCGCACATCTTCGAACGCTTCTACCAGGGCGACGAATCCTCGGCCGGGTCGGGCATCGGGCTGTCGATCGTGCAGCGGATCGTCGAACTGCACCAGGGCACGATCACCCTGCGCAGCGAGCCGAACCGTTTTTCGGAGTTCACCATCACGCTTTCGGACGATCTGGAGAGCTATCCGGCCGAGAAACGCGCCCGCGACAACGATGTCCGGGCCTCGATCATCCGCGATGCGGAGAAGTCGCAACCCGAAGCCTGGCTGGACGATGCCGGTTCGCCGTCTCCGGTAGAGGATCCCGAGGAGGAGAAACGCGGTACGATTCTCATCGCCGAGGCCAATGCCGAAGTGGCGCGTTACATGGCGGACTATTTCCGCAAGCGGTATCATGTCGTTTCGGTGACCGACGGAAACGAGGCGCTGGAGCAGTTGAAGAGCCTCGAACCCGATCTGATCATAGCCGACCGGATGCTGCCCGGCGTCGATGGCCTGAAACTTTGCCAGACGGTGAAGCAGAATATCCGTACGTGTCATATTCCGGTGGTGATTCTGGCACCCGAAGGGAGTCTCGAGGCGCAGATTTCGGGAATCGAGGCCGGGGCGGACAGCTATCTGCCGATGCCGTTGTCGATATCGCTTCTTTCGGCCAAGGTGCAGAATCTGCTCAAGGCCCGTTACCGGATGCGGCACCACTTCTCGGAGGAGACGGAGATCGACCCCGACAAGATCGCCTCGAATTCGATGGACGGGGAGTTCCTCAAGAAGGCGATCCGCATCGTCGAGGAGAATCTCGACAACGAGGAGTTTTCATCGAACGATTTCAGCAAGGCGCTGTGCATGAGCCGTTCAAACCTGCACCTGAAGATGAAGTCCATCACGGGCGAATCGGCCACGAAATTTATCCGCAAGATCCGTTTCAACCGGGCCTGCAAGTTGTTGCTCGACCGCAAGTATTCGATTGCGGAGATCAGTTCGATGGTGGGTTTCAATTCGCCCTCCTATTTTGCGACGAGTTTCAAGAAGCATGTCGGGTGTCTGCCAACGGAGTATGTCCGCAACCGTACGCGCGGCGATCGGGACAAGGAGAACCGCGATGGTCGTGATGGTCGTGATGGCCGTGAGACCGGCCGCCCCGGTCGTGAGAATCGGGAGAATCGCGAAAACCGGGACAAGTAGCCTTTCGGTCCGCGGTCAGTACGTCGCCCGGAGGTTCCACGAGGTCGGGGACTGTACGCTGTCTGGGGCTGCATGGTGTCTGGGGTCAGCGCGGTGTCTGGGGCTCTACGAGGTCGGGACTGCACGGCACCCGGGGGGCACGGTTTCGGTTGGAGTTCCGGGGAGAGTTCCGGTTGGAAGGGACATGCGTCAGAAAAAGACCCCTGCGGCATATTTGCCGCAGGGGTCTTTTTTCTGGCTGGGCCGAAGCCTCCCGAGATCCGTCTATTTGAAGAAGATCGAGGAGATCTCCTTGTAGTTGTGGACGCGTTCGATGACATCGGCGAAGATGTCGGCCACCGACAGTACCGTGAATTTGTGCAGATCCTTGTCGGGGTTGAGGGGAATGGTATCGGTGACGATCACCTCCTCGAGGGCGCTGTCGTTGATTCGCTCGTAGGCGGGGCCCGACAGCACGGGGTGGGTGATGGCGGCGCGGACGCTCTTCGCACCGCGCGACATGAGCATGTCGGCGGCCATGCAGATCGTTCCGGCCGTATCGATCATGTCGTCGACGATCAGGATGTTGCGTCCCTCGACCTCACCGATGGCGGTCATCTTGCCCACGACGTTGGCCTTTGCGCGCTCCTTGTGGGAGATGATGATCGGCGTACCGAGGTGTTTGGCGTAGGTGTTGGCCCGTTTGGCACCGCCCATGTCGGGAGCGGCGATCGAGAGGTCCTCGATATTGAGGCTCTTGATGTAGGGGACGAAGATGCCGCTGGCGTAGAGGGCGTCGACGGGGACATCGAAGAAACCCTGGATCTGATCGGCGTGCAGGTCCATCGTCATCACGCGGTCGACGCCTGCGGCCATCAGCAGGTTGGCTACCAGTTTGGCGCCGATCGGCACACGGGGGCGGTCCTTGCGGTCCTGTCGGGCCCATCCGAAGTAGGGCATCACGGCGACGACCTTGTAGGCCGAGGCGCGGCGGGCCGCATCGATCATCATGAGCAGTTCCATGAGGTTGTCCGAGGGCGGGAAGGTCGACTGGATAATGAATACCGTGCAGCCACGGATCGACTCGTTGTAGCAGGGCTGGAATTCGCCGTCGCTGAAGCGCAGCACTTCGACCTGACCGAGGGTCGTGCCGAAGCTGGCGGCGATTTTTTTGGCGAGGTATTCCGAGCCGCGGCCGGAAAAGATCTTGATTTTGTGGATAGCCATAGGTTACGGGGATTTTGACGATGCAAAGATAGGATAATAGGATGAAAAAATGCGCCGCTGGGGGCGCTAATTTTCAACAAAAGTTAAACTTTCAGACACGTTGCGATGAAATCGAGAATTTCGTCGCGTCCGAGGCCCTGTTCGGAGGAGCTGACCAGCATGGGGGGAAGCTCCTCCCACTGTTCGGCCAGAGCCGTGCGGAAGCGTCCGATGCTCTTTTCGCGCTGTGTTTTGGAGAGTTTGTCGGCCTTGGTGAAGATGATGCCGAAGGGGACGCCGTTCTGGCCGAGCATCTCGATGAAACGCAGGTCGATGCGTTGGGGTTCGAGGCGGATGTCGACCAGGACGAAGAGGTAGTGGAGGCGTTCGCAGCGCAGGACGTAGTCGGTGATGATGCGCGAGAATTCGCCGCGCTGGACCTTCGACGTGCGGGCGTATCCGTAGCCCGGCAGATCGACCAGATACCATGCGTCGTTGATCCGGAAGTGGTTGATCAGCCGTGTCTTGCCGGGTGTCCCGGAGACTTTGGCCAGCCCCTGGCGGCCGGTCAGCAGGTTGATCAGCGACGATTTGCCGACGTTGCTACGCCCGATGAAGGCGATGTCGGGAAGGTCGTCTTTCGGCACCTGGGAGATTCGCTCCGACGAGCATTTGAATTCGGCTTTGGTGATCTGCATCGGTATCTGGTTTTATACAAAGGTACGAAAAAGCCGGATGGCTGCAAACCTGGGTTGCGTGCGGGGCTGTGAAACCTTCCGGCTGCTAAAAGGGTCGTTACGACCCCAAAGGTACGAAAAAGCCGGATGGCTGCAAACCTGGGTTGCGTGCGGCTCCGTAAAACCTTCCGGCTGATAAAAGGGGCGTTACCTCCTTAAGGCCGCGGAAAAGTCCGGATTGCACCTGCGATTTGCGTAACGCAGGGGTCGGCTACTTTTTCCACGCGAGCGACACCCACAGCGGACAGTGGTCCGAGGCGACGGTCGAGGTGTCCACCTGCCGCTCGGTGACGACGGCCGATTCGGGCAGTCCGCGGCCGAGGATGTAGTCGATGCGGATGGAGGGCTTGTCGGACGGGAAGGTCATCTGCGTGGTGTCCGAAAGGGGCCGGAATGCGCCGCCCAGCCCGTCGAGGACGGTTTTGGCGACCTTCATGTTGAAGTCCCCGGCCAGCAGCACCGGTTTGCGGCAGGTGTCGGTGACCGTGCGGATGATCGGCAGCGACGCGCGCTGGTCCTCGGGCGTAAGCGAGAGGTGGGTGACGCAGACCACGTAGTCGGGAAACTCGGCGACGAACAGTACACGGGACTCTTCGCGTCCCGGAAGCGGGATGCGGCGCACGGCGAGCGGTTCGTCGCGCGACAGCAGGCCGACGCCGTAGGCGCCGCCGTCGTAGTCGATGGCGCGGCAGAAACGGGCGTGCATGCCCGTCATTTCACCCAGCTCCCCGGGGATGAAGCGTCCGGCCATGCGTCCGGTCACGCTGTCCAGTTCCTGAAGGGCCACGATGTCGGGGGCCGTGCGGTTGATGATCTCCGCCACGCGGCCGAGATCCTGAACATTGTCGATGCCGCGGCCGTTGCGGATGTTGTAACTCATAAATTTCAGGGTCGTCTGCCGCTGCGTGCAGGCGCCCAGCAGCAGGCCGCACACGGCGGCCGGCAGGAGAATGCGCAGAAAGGGTTTCATGTCGGGAAAGTCAATTTTCCACAAAGATAAGGCAACCTGCGCGAAAGATCAAATTTATTTCCTCCGGAAATGCGGGTTTAGCATCCGATTTGAAGCGGACGACGTGTGATTCCAAAATTTTCGCAGTCTATGAAAACACCCTTCCTGACGATGCTGTGCGCCGCTGCGCTGGCCGTCTTCCCTCCGCAGGCCGAAGCCTGCACCCGCGCCGTTTATCTCGGACCCGACGGCATGACCGTCACGGGCCGGACGATGGACTGGCGCGAAGATCCGCTCACCAACCTCTACATCTTCCCGCGGGGCGTCGTGCGTCGCGGTGCGAACACGGACAAGACCGTCTTCTGGACCTCGAAATACGGGTCGCTCTCGGCCGCAGGTTACGACATCGGCATCACCGACGGCATGAACGAAGCCGGGCTGGTCGCCAACCTGCTGTTCCTGCCCGAGTCAGTCTACGAACGTCCCGGCGACACGCGCCCCGTCATGGGGTTGAGCGTCTGGACGCAGTATGTGCTCGACAATTTCGCCACCGTGGACGAGGCCGTGGCCGAACTTTCGAAGGAGAAGTTCCGCATCGACGCTCCCGACCTGCCCAACGGCGTGCAGTCGCGGCTCCACCTGGCGATTTCCGATCCTTCGGGCGACAGCGCGATCTTCGAGTATCGCGACGGCAAACTGGAAATCCACCACGGACGGCAGTGTCAGGTGATGACCAATTCGCCCTTTTACGACGACCAGCTGGCGATTCTCGGCTACTGGCGGCAGATCGGCGGCCTGACGATGCTGCCGGGGACCAACCGCGCTTCGGACCGCTTCGTGCGGGCGTCGTTCTACATCGACGCCGTCGTGCAGACCTCCGACCCGAAGATCGCCGTGCCGGCCGTGATGTCGGTCATGCGCAACGTCTCGGTTCCCTACGGCATCTCCACGCCCGACAAGCCGCACATCGCCTCGACGCGCTGGCGCACGGTCTGCGACCAGAAGAACCGGGTCTACTATTTCGAACCGACGCTGGCCATGGAGACCTTTTGGGTCGACCTGGCGGCGATCGACTTTTCGGAGGGCAGCGGCGAGCGCACCCTCACGCTTGCCGGCGGGCAGACCTATGCGGGCGACGCCACGGCGAAATTCCGGAAATCGGCCAAGCCCTTCGTCTTTCTTTTCGGAGTTTAGGGGGAACGTAAAATGCGCAATTTCGGCTTCGCTGAAACAATTGCACGATATTTACGTCAGCAAACTAAATAATTGTGAATTGTTCAGCGGTGCCGCGGGTATTTGTTGTTGAACCGGTATCCGACGCCCAGCATCAGGAAGTTGGGCATGTGGAAATCGCGGAGACTGTAACCGATGTGGACGTAGGAACTGCGCGTCACGGCCACCTTCAGGGTAAGCATCTGGTAGAAGGCCTTTAGGTCGCCGCCCTTGTGCAGGAAGTTGGTTCCCAGACCGACCCCGATGTTGAAATAGGGCATCACGAACTCGGCACGGGCCGAGACGCCGAGCGCCAGCTGCCTGTCGACGCCGGGTTTCTCCACCGTCAGGTCGGCGCTGCTGCCCATCTCCACGATCTGGTCGGCGATGGCTACGTTGGCGCTGCTGTCGTACACGCCGTCGAGCGACACGCCTGCACGGAACTTGTAGCCGAAGTTATACATCGAGGCGAAGTTGAATCCCAGAACCGTGTAGGCATCCGGCGCGGCATACTGCTTGTCGCCCACTTCGATGCCTTTGCGCCGCCACGAGCCGAAGAACGTGAGGTCGTAGCTGAAATGGCGCGGGAATGCGGGGCAGACCGTCCGCGGGGCCATTTCGGACGACTTCCGTCCGAAATTGTAGGTCAGGCCCGCGCGCAGTCCAACGGCGTTGAGTCCCGCGTTGGGGAATTTGGTGTTGCCGTTGGAGAAGTGCGTGAGGCTCAGGCCCGCCGTGAAGTCCACCTCGCGCGTGACGCGCCAGTTGAGGAAGAAATCGGCGTTGAGATAGGCGTTCATCTTCGAACCCATCATCTTGTTGAGGGGGTTCACGGCGTCGTCGTAGGGTTTCCATCCGAACGAGAGGCCGAAATTCCATTCGTAGTTGAACGACAGCCGCGGGCTGATCCGTGCGATGCGCGCGCCCTGGAACAGGTAGACGGCGATCGGGTTTCCGAGTTCGTCGGGGTTTCCGAAGTCGTAGTAAGCGGCCCCGATGCCCTGATAGGCGCCGCCGTAAATTTGGTCGGGGATTGATCCGGGGCGGAACTGGAACGAGTAGCGGAGGTGTCCCGAGAGGGAGAGGTCGATGGGCTGTCCGGCGCGGTTCTCGCCTTCGACGAAGGGGTTGGTCGGGAAGATGTATTCGGGGCGGAACTCCGCGCCGATGCGGTGCATGAAACGACGCCCGGAAGCGGTCGTGTCGCGGGTCGGGACGATTGATCCGTCGGCGTAGCGGGTGGCTGACGCCCGCCCGGAACTGTGGGGTTGCGTCGCTGTCCGCCGCCCATGGAGGTATCCGGCTCGGTATCCCGCCTCGTATCCGGCTTTGTAGCTTGCGCGGCAGTCGTTGTCCCAGCCTTTGGGGATCGCTGCGCTGTCCGCCGCAATCACTTCGGCCGCCGTTTTTTCCATTCGCTCCGAACGCGGTTCCGAAGCCTGTGCCGGGCTGTTCAGAAACAACATGCCGAAGAGCGTATATTTCAGAATCGGGGCCCGCAAGGCAAATTTCATAGCAGGGTAGAAGTTCGAAAGTTTCGGCGAATATACAAATTTTCCCCGGAATCGAGACCGTTTCGGCCGGAATTGTCGCGAAGTTTTTTATCTATTATGTGAAATAACGGATTGTTTTTAGTTGAAATGTGTAATTGAATATTTATATTTGTATAAGCGCTTGTACGGGTTTTGATGATCCAACTGGAGACCGGGAGGGAGACGGCAAGCCTGACATCCCGCTAACAGTTATTCTTACAGAAGATAAATATGCTGTATGTATCGGCGTGGGTGTCGCTTCATACAGTGCAAAATATCGGGAAGCAAGATGAAAGAGACGGATACTATGCAGTCGTATAAATACCTGCAAGCCATTTTTGGGGACAAGTGGGTCGATTGGGGCGTGAGCGTCGGGTTTCTCCTGCTCATCGCGAGTTGGTTCGTTCTGCGGAATACGGCGGATTTCTTGGTTGATTTCATCGTTACGGGACTCATGCTGGTTGTGGCGATCCGGATCGGCTGTGTGATCGTCCGTGTCCGCCGGGGTGATGAATTGTCGCGGGAGTCCGCCCGGTCGGTTCGTTCCCGGGAGGTGATAGGCAATATCGTCTTTCTCTCGTTTTTCGTCATTGCATTACTGCTGATTGCCTGGCGTTATTTGCGGTAGCGATCCGGCCGAATGCCACTAAAAAATCCACCTTGGGAGAGGTGGATTTTTTAGGTGGCGGAATATGCGGCTTAATACCCGAGTATGCGCAGCATCGAGCGGTAGGACTGCTCCCTGGCGCACAGGTCGCCCGGAGCAAGTCCCCCTTCTCAAAGGGGGATTTAGGGGGATTGTCTGTGCGGTGTATTGCACGCGCCCGTCGGGGCGTTCGGATTTAGTATCCGAGTATTCGGAGCATCGAGCGGTAGGATTGCTCCCTGGCGAACAGGTCGCCCGAAGCAAGTCCCCCTTCTCAAAGGGGGATTTAGGGGGATTGTCTGTGCGGTGTATTGCACGCGCCCGTCGGGGCGTTCGGATTTAGTATCCGAGTATTCGGAGCATCGAGCGGTAGGATTGCTCCCTGGCGAACAGGTCGCCCGAAGCAAGTCCCCCTTCTCAAAGGGGGATTTAGGGGGATTGTCTGTGCGGTGTATTG